>ERZ1034928.672-NODE-672-length-14525-cov-14.853628_pt1 | contig 14525 bp, 19 predicted proteins | sample MGYA00520627_ERZ1034928 | MGnify/ENA primary metagenome ERZ1034928 (study PRJEB33766, sample SAMN09781755) | gut metagenome | biome: gut microbiome | host: Homo sapiens | place: Madagascar | study: EMG produced TPA metagenomics assembly of the PRJNA485056 data... | reverse complement strand
CTTGTCTATTTTTTTATACTATGTTATAATAGAAGTACAAAACAAGGGCGGCGACCTGATAGCCAAAGAGAGGAATAAAAAAATGATTAAAACTTTTGACCAAATCAGAGAAGAGAAAGCGGAGGGAGATTATTTCGCCGTAAGAGATGACGGAAAAAAATACGAAGCAACTTTTAAAAACGAATACGGCGGCGTTATGTTCTTCTGTATTCCTGACGAAGATTTTAAAAGAATAATAGGATACGAAAAGAGGTGAATAAAATGAAAGTATTTAACGAAGTAGGAACTGTTTTTGCAGATTCAAAACCGGCAAAGAAATGGGGTGCACTTGCATATTTCAACGTTTATTGCGGAGAATGGGAAAACGTGGATTCACCAGAATTTCCGGGAACGATAAAAAGCGAAGAATGGTACGAAGATAAAAAAGGGAATTTAAACAAGGTTTTCGGGAATTGGGGAAAGTATATTTTGATTAGAAGAACGTACCCAACCAGGACGAAGGCATATAAAGCAGCAAAAAAAATTGCAAAGAGAATGCCGAAAAATTATGTACTATCTTTTATAAATATATCGAGAGTGGAGGATTAAAAAATGAAATCGGTTTTAATATCAATCAGACCGGAATTGGTTGAAAAAATCACAACCGGAAAAAAGAAAATAGAAGTGCGGAAAACTGCACCGAAAGAAGTGCCGTTCAAGGCTTATATATATTGCACGAAAGCAAAAAGAAAATGGAGATTATGGGACTATGAGGGCGCATACCGGAATACAGAGGGCGAAATCGTATATGCGCAACAACACATAATCGGTGAGTTTGTGTGCGATAAGGTGTTTTTATTATACCCTTACTCCTATGACGGAGGAAACGCCGATTTGGGGCACCGTAAGTTCATACAGACCTTTGAGGGGAGTTCAAAGGATAATGAAATTTTATCGGCAACTTGCTTATCACAAGCTGAAATGTTTGATTATATAGGCGTAGGTAATTATGGCTATGGTTGGCATATATCCGACTTAAAGCTTTACGACAAGCCGCTCTCGCTTTCAAAATTAGGGAAGAAAAGTCCGCCGCTGTCGTGGCAATTTTTGGAGGAAATATGATGGATAAAATAGCACATTGTTTATTTGAACAGTCTGGAACTTTCAAAAATGAATTTAAAAAACTTGGCTTCAAGGCGTTTGATTATGATATTTTAAACGATTTCGGAGAAACGGATTTCAAAATTGATTTATTCAATGAAATACATAATGCATATAAAGGGAAAAGGAGTTTGTTTGATTGTTTTTCCCAGGATGATATAATTATGGCTTTCTTCCCTTGTACTCGTTTTGAAAATCAAATACAACTTTCTTTCAGAGGCGAGCAAAGAAGCGACAAAAGCCTCTCCGCAGCGGAAAAACTTCAAAGGGGAATAGTCCTTCACCAAGAGCTACATAATTATTATGTTTTGTTTTCAGAGCTTTGCATTGTTGCAATACAGAAAAAATTAAAGCTTATTATAGAGAATCCCTATTCGACGGCGCATTACTTAACGAGGTATTTGAGTTTGAAACCAAAGGTTATAGATACCGACAGAACACTCAGAGGGGATAACTTTAAAAAGCCAACGCAATATTGGTTTATAAATTGTGAGCCTAAGTTTAATATTATTTTAGAACCTTTGACTATTGTAAAATACAAAACGGTTGTCGGTTGTTGGGATAAAGTTGAAAGGTCTATGATAAATCCGCAGTACGCGAATAGATTTATAAGGGAGTTTATAATATAATGGAAAACTATTTCAAACAATTAAACGCGATAAACGTAAGCGATAAAATCGAAAGAAAAGGGAATCTTTCCTATCTTTCCTGGGCGTACGCATGGGGGGAATTAAAAAAGATTTTCCCCACGGCAAACTATAAGATTTACGAGAACGCGGACGGTTGGAATTACTTCACGGACGGGCGCACTTGTTGGGTGAAAACCGGAGTAACTGTAGAAGGTATTGAGCATATAGAATATTTGCCTGTTCTTAATTTCAAAAACGCACCGATTTCCGCCGGAGAAGTAACAAGTTTTGACGTAAACAAGGCAATTCAAAGAAGTTTGACAAAGGCGGTAGCACGGCACGGTTTGGGACTTTATATTTACGCCGGGGAGGATCTTCCGGAAGTAGAAAATAATAGCAATAAAGCGCCTAATCCCTCGATATACGACCCTATTTCTATGAAGTATGTGCACCAAGCCATAGGGAAAGAAAAAAAACAGGAACAAATAAAAGGGCAGCAAAAAATAAATCTTCCGCTTGACGAAGATTGGAAAAATATGGAATGCCCGTTTTAAGGAGAAAAAATGAATAAAATTTGTGTAAACGCTTCGGAAAAAATCGGCGAGTTTATTTGCTCGTATTGCAGGATTGCTTCCACAACCGTTGTAAAATTCAAAAAAATCGTGGAAGGCGCATTTGAACTTATGGAAGAGAAAAGAGACGTTTTATTCTGCCCGTACTGCGGCGCGAAAGTTGTAAAACGTGGTGAGATTTGGGGAATCAACACGCTATTGAAATACATGCGAAACAAATCTTTGAGAGATACCGCGGCGGAAATGCGTATTTCTTACCAGGAATTGCATTTGATAGAAAACGGAAAAGTAAAACCGAAGAAAGAAACGATAAAAAAAATCTGCGATTATTTTAACGTGAATTATAAGGACTATCTATGAACGATTTAACGCCGATACAAGCATATATAAAAGAGAATTTCTATGAAAATTCATGCGAACTTATGAGAGATTTAAATTTAATGCTTGTGCCGTGCGTGAAAATACCTACAACCGAAGCGGGAATGAAAGAATTTAATCATTTATTAGAACTTGCGGAAGAAAGCGGACTTGAAAACGTGATTGAATTTTCCCGCTCTGGGGGCGTTACCGTGCGAAGAGATAAAATGCGGCGTGGTGTGGGCTTACGTGTTTTGTCTTCTGTTTTAGAGCTTGTCATAGTGGATTTCCCTCGGTGTATAAGGTTTCAATTCAGAAGCGAAAGCCCGAAAAAAGGGCTTGATATATCGGGGAGAAAAGCGTTTTCTGAATTTAAAAAGGTTTGTCGGCGCTTTGGCGTAGATTTGGAAGATTATGCAATCGAAGACGGGGAAGAGATTAAAAAACAAATCCCCGCCCCTCTTATCGGTGTTATAAAAGCAAAGCTCGGCGTATTATATGAAGGCTGCCACCACATAGATTTTCACTCTGCCTATATGGGCGCACTCGCGGAAACGGGCGAGCCGTTCCGAATGATTGTAGATTATATTTACAACAAGAGAGAAAAGGAAGAAAACGAAGAAAAGAAAAATGAGTGGAAAGCCGTACTTACAAATACTTTCGGATATATGCAAAGCAAAATCGCGGGGTATCGCTGGGCTCACTTTTCTCTTGAAATGATAAAAAGAACGAGAGAAAAACTAATCGATTTAAGCGAAAAACTAAGAGAAAGCGGAAGAATACCATTATTTTTTAACACGGACGGAATATGGTACGCCGGGGATATATATCACGGAGAAGGCGAAGGGAAAAAGGCGGGAGAGTGGGAAAATAACCACGAAAACGCGAAAATATACTTCAAATCTCCCGGTTGTTACGCGTTCGAAGAAAACGGCGTTTTTAAACCTGTCTGCAAAGGAAGATATAAATTTGATAATGTAAAGCCGAGAAATGAGTGGACATGGGAAGATTTTTTCAAACTCGACGAATATAATACAATAGAGTTTGCATTTGTTTCAGAAAAAGGAAAATTAGGAAGAATTGTACAGGCGTAAAACGCTTGACAAACAAAAAAAACGGTTATATAATAAAAAAGAGGTGTAAAAATGGGATTCAATTACGAAAGTTATAAGAAACAGTACGAGCAGCAAAAAGAATTCATGGAAAGCCGCGGTTATTCTATGTGGCAGGAAATGTATACGAAAGAAGAGTATGAATTTCAAGCAACCGCGCTTGCAAACACAAGAAAAGCGAAGGGAAAGGCAAGGGGGAATATAAACAGAGATTTGGCGGCGGAACAAAAATTCGAGCCGTACGCTACAAAAGAAAGTGCCAAAGCGCTGCAAGATTTAAAGAAAGAGAATACTTTCGGACCGCAAAAGAGAATGAACGCAGCCGAAAGAGCAAAAGAAAGGATGAAAATAAGAGCGGAATTTTCGCAAGGTTCCCTTGACCCGCTTTATCAGGCAATCGAAAAACGGCGCGAAGAGTTATTCGCGGAAGGAAGAACGAAATCGGAAGTAAACCGAATCATAAGTCAGGAATTTTTCGGGAGCCCCGACTAATGGCAAAAGCGATTAAAAAAATACCGCTTCGGGAAATAAAGCGGGCGCAAGAGCACAGAAAACTTGCGAGATATTACAATCTTAACAGCATTTTAGGGAATGACTGGGCAATGTTTTATCCGATAATCGGCGGAAGAAAAACTGGTAAATCGTATTCCGTTGCAGAGTTTATCGTAAAGCAGAAAATAAAGCTCAAAGACGGAGTGAAAAATTACTGGATGCGGATTTCCGAAAGCTCTACGAAAGCAATGCTTGCGAATAAGTGTAAGGGATTGATAGACCCGGATTTAGTCAGAAAATACAACCTTGACTTATCGTCAAAAGATATGTACGTGCAAAATCGCGGCGAAGATTTTATGACGGTTTGCCCGCTTTCTAAATTCGGAAAACTTAAAGGCGTTGGGTTTTATGATAAAGACTTCATGGGGCAATATAACCTTATCCTTGACGAGTTTCAGCTCGAACAAGGCGAAAAGCGAACGAGCTTCGATATTTTGTATAACTTTATCGGTATGTGCGAGAATATCGCAAGAACGACAAAAAGCAAAATCCGCGTATTTCTTCTTGGCAACACTTTGGAAGAAGCAAGCACGATTTTGAAAGCTTTCAATTTCCTGCCCGAAAAATTCGGAAGATTTTATCTCAAATCAAAGCGTTGTGTCATAGACAATATAGAGCCAACGGAAGAATATCTGAAAGACAGAAAAGGATCTATCGCAGATATTCTCGGCGGGGATGATATGAGCAACTACACAAACACATTGAAGAGAGACACGGAGCTTCTCTATAAGGGAAGAACCGTAAAGCCTACGGGAATAGTAAAATTCTCAAAAAGCACCGCGGATTGGTACACGGTATGGGACGGAATCGTTATAAAGCGATACAATCGGGAAAGTCTTCCGAAAGAACTTGATTTCGCAATGCGACCGTATATAGATACGGCTTTCAATAAAGAGCGGAAGCAAAATATAATCGATATGTACGACGCAAGGGCTTTGAAATTCAACAACCTCATTACGCAATCCTATTTTCAAGGAAGCCTTGAAAGGATTCGGAAACAAGTTTAAGCCGCGACCCGTTCACCACGGGCAACGTTGTTTAATAAACCGTGATTAGTGGCGCTATATAATATCTCATAAAATCGGCGTGTTCTGACGTTCGCCGAAGAGGTGCAGACTGCCGAGCGAGTAACGACCGCGTTATGTCTATATAGATTGTTCTTTTCACAAATTTATAAAAAACGCTTGACAAAGCGAAAAGATAGTAGTAAAATAAATTTATAAGGAGAATATCAATTATGCCTAATGAAGAAGAAGTAAAAAACAAAGAAGTCGAATCGCAGCAAAAAAAAGTTGATGACAGTGTCGACTATATCGAAGCTATAAAAGAGATAAAAGAGAATTCTGTCGATAAATCGTTATACGAAGAACTTCGTGAGAAAAACAAGCAGCTTATCAAGGCTCTTGCAACCGGGCAAACCTTGGAAGGAGAAAAAGAGGAATCCGTCGATATAAAGAAACTCCGCGCGGAACTTTATAGCGAAGACAGCGACCTTTCAAATCTCGAATACGCGAAAAAGACGCTCGAACTCCGCGACGCTTTGATTGCGGAGGGTGGAAGAGACCCGTTCTTACCGTGGGGTGAAAAAATTATCCCTACGCAGCAGGACGTGGAAGCGGCGAATCGTGTTTACGAGGTAATGAAAGAGTGCATTGAATACGCAGACGGCGACAACGCGGTTTTTACGAACGAATTGCAGCGCAGAACGATTGACGTAACATTACCAAAACGGAGGAACTAAAATATGCCAAATTTTAACGGGCAACTCAGAAGCAATGAAATTTTTGCAGCGCTCTATAACATGATTATTTCGCAGCAGGTTTTCGCGGATAATATTTCCGATACGAAATCCTCGCTTGTCGACATGTCCAGGGTGGACGGCACGCTGTACGGCGATACAAAACTGTACTACTCGACGGACGTATTGAAGAGTACGCCTTGGCTTAACGACAAAGAAGCGGCGAATCTTCTCAACCTTTACCGCCCGGACGCGCCGGAATGCCAGGCGATTTCCATTACGGAATTCCGTAAAATTTGCCTGACGGTAGACAACTATCTTTCCAAACGCGCATGGGGTGACGAACGTTCGTTCTCGGAATTCAACACCGTTATGCTGGCTTGGATTCGAGACACGAAAAAGATTTACGACGCAACGACGTTCAACGCATATGTCGGCACGGCGGAATCCGCCGTCGGAAAGCAGAGTATCACTATTACTTTGCAGAAAGAAGCGGCGGACGAAACCAACGTGGAAACGGAAGCGCGTAACAGGCTTGACGCGCAGACGATTGCCATGAAAATGTCGAATCTCATGGTTGAAATCTCCGACCCGAACAGAGATTATAACGACTATAAGAATCTGCGTTCTTACGACACGGGCGCACTTATCGCCGTATGGAACAGCGAGGCGGTGAATAAAATCAACAAACTCGACCTTCCTATGATTTTCAATTCTTTGGAAATCGACAAGAAAGGCGAATACACTCTTCCCGCGCGTTATTTTGGTAAAGTAAATGCCGCGGCGGGGAAAGTGCCCGCGTCCAACTCTTCCATTCGTTCTCTTTACGAAAAGGATTATACTGTGTCCGAAGTAACGACGCACGTATTCCCCGGCGATCTTCTTCCCGGAAATGCGGATTATCTCGCAAACGAGACGTATACGCAGGACAACACGATTCTTTTCAAAATCATGCACAAGCGCAGCGTTCCGTTCATGTCTGCGTTTGAGGTAGGCACGAGCTTCTTCAACCCGGTTTCTTTAACGGAGACGAACTTCCTGATTTGGGGACACAATCCGCTCGAATACCTCAAAAATTACCCGTTCATTACGGTTCGCGGCGTAGCTGCGTCGTAATTGATATTCCCTCTTTTACCAGCCGTTTCGTCGCGCTTCGGCTTAAAATAAAAGTGCGACACCATAAGAGGGTGAGATATGTCTGCTATTTACTGTATTTCTTACAACAATTATTTCAACAGGACGGTAAAGCGAGAAGAAAGCCTTGCCGCCTATTTGGGCGCGAATAATGAAAACGTGAGATATACGGAAGCAAACTTTAATTTCAACCCAAACGACGGAGCAAATGCCGTTATAACGGTAGGAAGAAGCGCAAACCCCGCGAACTCGTACGGGGATTATTTGCTTGTGGTAGAAAACGGCGAGATTGCTTCACGTTGGTTTATACTTGACGAAGAGAGGCTTCGTGGGAAACAGTATAGACTTAATCTTCGCCGAGATATTGTAGCGGACTACTACGAGCAAGTTTTGAATTCGACGGCTTTCATAGAAAAAGGCTTGTCGGATGAAGATAGCACTCTGATTTTCAACTCGGAAGGAATTCCTTTTAACCAAATCAAAAAGGGAGAAACGCCACTTATAGACGATAGCAAAATGGCGTGGATAATAGGATTTGTCGCGAGGGATGGAGAAGCAAAAACTATTTCAATCAATTCAACTGTCGTTCCCGATTTCAAAGTTGACAGTTTGGAAGATTGGGAGTATTACAAATATGTTGGAAGTGGTGTAGCTCCTATTCAAATCCCCGCAATGAGGGCTTATGTAACAAGAAACACCCCTCCCGACGTAGCAGCTATTCCAGAGAGATGGGGATTTAACAGTACAAAAATGAGTGTTACGGTTGAAGACGATTTAACCGCTTCGTACATTTATGAAAATACTCAATCCAATATGAAAACCTATCTCAATACTTATAGAACTGCAGTTAGAGGAAAGGTTACAAATCAATATAAGAATTATTTTACAAATTTACCAACACAAAATGAAACTGATTTTTACGGTATTCAATCAACAAACGGAAAGGTTATTCAAGTTGGCACTAACACATTTTATAAGATAACTATAAACAGGAGCGAAAAGTATTCACAAGAAGTTGCTGTAACGGAAGATAAGAATGGCGGCGATTTATACACTTATATGCAAAATATATTTGATAATGCACCTGGAAGAAAAGATGGGACAGGAAACCCAGTTTACAAAATGTCGCTATCTTTAACACTTCTTAAACCAGTTCTTACACCAGTAGTTGAAGGTGAATATACTATTGATTATCCATCGAAAACAGGAAGAATAATTAATAAAAACGCGCCGTTTGATTTATTTTGTATTCCTTTTTCCAACGACATTAAAATAAAGGCGGCAAGCTCCGAATTTCAAGCAAATAAAGAATTTGCTATGAGTATAGGAAGCGAAATTGCAAGGAGTCTCGGCGCGGCTTGCTATGACGTGCAGTTATTGCCTTTCTGTCCTATGACGGGATTTACGATAGAAGACAACGGCACGACTTTTAATATCAATAGCACGGACACAAAACGCACAACTTTTGTGAAAAACGCAAATAACGAAAATGTTTATGCGTTGTTTTGGAGTGCCGCTTCATCCGGCACAAAAAATATTTTCAAATCGGACGAAACGCCTTACGCGACTGTTTCAAATAAGAAGATTGAAAACGAGTGTGATTTTTATCGTCTCGTATCGCCGAACTATAACGGGCAGTTTGAATTCAGCGCAGCGAAGAATGGCGGTGTGCGATACTTCAATGTGGACTATACCTATCTTCCTTATTCGTCTTATATCCACGTAAACCCCGACTTCGCGCAGCTCTATGGGAAGGATTTCAACGATGCACGAGGGCTTATCTGCCAAGGCGATTTTTCTATAATGTATTTATCAGATGCATGGGTGAATTATCAGATTCAAAACAAGAACTACAACAACATTTTTGACCGTGAAATTCAAAACATGGACACCGTACACAGCATAGAGAATACGCAAAAACGTATTGCCGGAGCAATAAACGCGGCGGCAACGGGTGCAGCGGTTGCGGCGGCGGGGAGCGGAATAATAGGGAAAGTTGTATCTGCGGGAGCCGGTGTTATTGCCGCGGGCGCAAGCTACGCAGGGGCAGAAGCGGACATATATTTCGGCGATAAAATCTATCAAGAAAATAAATCGTATAAAAAAGATATATTTGAATATTCGCTTGATAATGTAAGAGCGCTTCCGAATTCAATCGCCAAAACGACGGCATACACCGAGAATAATAAAATTTTCCCCGTACTTGAATATTATTCCTGTACAGACGAAGAAAAGAATATTCTCGCAAACGAAATCGCGCAGCGCGGTATGACAATCGGCTCTATCGATTATATTTCGAGCTACGCTTCCAACACGTGGGAATACAATGGTATTGTAGCGAGGAACTTTATAAAGGCGCAACTTATAAAGACGGATATAGAAGATAACCATATCGCCGACGTACTCTCGACGGAACTCGCAAAAGGATTATATTTTGAGGTGTAAATATGGGATTGATACAAAGTGCAATCGACCGCGGTGCGCTTACTGCCGCCGCTATGATGCGTATGTCGCCCGCCGCGCAGGCAAAAAGAAATCTACAACGAAAAGCCGCGCAAGGCTCTCTTCTTGGTGAGTATCAGCAGGCAAAAACGCAGCAAGGGAACATGCGGGCGAAGGCGATCGTGGAAGTGCAGAAAAAACAAAGAAGGAACTTTCTCGATTATATCAGCAGACTTCCAAAGGAAGAACAAAGAAAAATCGCAAATTCCTATTCGAGAAGCCAGCGGTACAGACTTATGAACGAAATCGACAAGGGGGGCAAATAATGGCTGGAATATATAACGCTTCCGCGAACGGCGAAGACCAAAAACCCGGAAAAACGAATAACGCCCGTTTGCCCGATTTGAGCTTGTTTATCTCTGCGGGAATCGACCCTAAAACGGGATTACCTATCAAAGCAACGATAGGAGACCAGAAAGGATTCAAATCAGAGAACAAAAAACTGCTTCGTATTATGGACGAACAGCAGGCTGTAAATTCGTTTGAATGGTTCAATCTTCCGAACGGTTTAAGCGGAAATCTTATCGAGAGAATTCTCTATTATAAGGGGCAGGGAATGTTTTTCTACTTCCCCGATATGGACCAGTTTTATTTTCTTCCTTATGCGCTTGACGGCGATATTGATATTTACGGCAGGTTTGAGCGTGTTACGCCGCTTCCATTTAACGGCGGTAGCAAAGCAGATAAGCCGTGGATAAAAGATTTCAATCTTAAATGTGTATACGACATACAGATTGACGAAAAATTCGATATTGAGAAAATCAAGGATAGTTGCGTTCTTTTGTCCGACTACACGAAACAAATCTCGCAAACTAACATTTCCCGTCAGATTTTGAACGACCCGCTCATAGACCTCGAAGCAGACCTCTTGCCTTTCGCAAGAACTGCCCTATTAAATAGCACGGGCGTTATGGGTATGAGAGTAGGGAACGAAGACGAATACTCGAACGTGGCGGCGGCTTCGAGAGCAGTGAACCGTGCAGCGCTGGAAGGTGAAAAATATGTTCCCGTTGTGGGCACGCTTGACTTCCAAGACCTTACCGCAAGCGGCTCCGCGAACAATATCGACCAATTCCTTATGGCTATGCAGTCGATAGACAACTACCGTCTTTCCTTGCACGGGTTGGATAGCGGCGGGATTTTTCAGAAGCAAGCGCACATGCTCGAAAGTGAAAACTCTATGAACGCCGCGAAAGCTTCGCTTGTTATGCAGGATAAACTCAATCAGAGGCAGGAATTCTGCGACATAGCAAACAGTATTTTCGGGCTTGATATGTGGGTGGAAGTCGCACAGCCCGCGTCGGGCGTTGATGCGGACCTTGACGGTGAAATGTACGAGAACGACCCGCAAACGGTAGGATATGACGGAGGAAACGAAAATGGAAGCAATGAGTAAAGCCTATTTCGGAAGCAATTACGGCAAGCTCACGGGGTCGCACCGTATGCCGAAATTTTCCGACGTGTGGGGCAGCGTGGAAGACTTTATGAAAGACATAAACGCGCAGCCGATAATCACCCCGTCCGACTATAAAGAGGGAGACCTTGAAAGGATATTCTACTTATTGTATGCCAAATATGGGAACAGCACAATCGCCGCGAACGACGTCAACCGTTTCAAATTCGGCGTTTACACGATTATTTATTCGTCTGCTATGCCTTGGCTCAAAAAAATGGAAGTGCAGAAACGACTGTATTCCATGCAGGAATCTGAAATGCTCAAAGGGAGCAGGCAGGTATATAACACCGCGCAGAATCCCTCCGTAGAGCCGGGAACAAGCACGGAGGACGAACTTCCGTATATCGACGGGCAGAACGTTTCAATCAATAAGCGTGGAGTTTTGGAAGGGTACGGGGTTTTAATTTCGCTTTTGCGGCTTGACGTAACAGCGGACTTTCTGAACAAATTCAAATCGCTTTTCTTAACGGTGGTATATCCGGAAGATGAACTCACGTATATGCAAGGAGATTTTTGAAATGTTACAGACTATTAAAGAATATATCGTTTTGTACGCGCCGACGGTTTTCATGGCGATTTCGTCGTTTGTAAGTTGGTTTAAAACAAAAGCGCAGCTGCGCCTTAATGTGGAAAAAATAACGAAAAGCGCCGAAATCGATAAGTTACGCAAGGAAATCAAGCAGTTAAGAGAGCAAATCTCTTGCGAAAATCATTATTACGTAAAACTTATCGAACAGAACGAAAAACTGCTGCGGGGTGAAAAAAATGACGAAACAGACGAAGAAGTACAAGAATAAATATATTTTTTTGAACGTTTTGAGCTGGCTATTCTGCTTCGGCACGACGGCGTTTCTGATAATCTTCATGCTTACGGGCAAGAAAGACGGCACGCCTATGCGGGAACTCGTCGGCTCGGTGGTATACACGTTTATAGTAACGAATATTCCGCTTATTCTTCTCGCTCTTCTCGTAAAGGATAAAATCAAACCCGTTTGCTGGATGCTGAATGTCATTATGGCAAATAGAACGTTTGGGGGAGAAGCGATTTATGTTATTTTTGCTTTATGGTGTTGTGATAATTATATCCTTGCTTTTCTGAAAGACCTTTATAAGGACAAATACCGCATAAATAAGGAAATAGATAACCGTGAAAAGATTTGAGCAGTACGCCTATTATTTACTTATCGGAATAATAAGTTTCATTGCCCTGGCGTTCCTGCCTATGCTAACAAGCTCGTTTGACGTCGGATACGAACTGCCGAAAACAAAGGCGGCGTGGTTGCTATGGGCGGGAAGCCGAGCAGCGGTATCTATCTTGAATATTCTGATTTTTCATTGTTTTGTAAAGCAAGGAAACGTAAACACAAAGAACGACCCGAACAGGCTTGAAGCAGAGAAAATCCTTTCGATTGTAACGGAAGAAGAAGAGTACAAGCCGAAATCCCCGAAGAAATTTCTTTTCGGTGAGTATTCAAAGAAAATACCTTCGATTTTATTTTCGACCGCTCTTTCGCTTGTAGCGTTCGGCGAAGCGATTTTGCGTTTCGACCCCATAACATTTTTGAGTTATCTTTTCACGGTGGTTATGGCTATCGTGTGGGGGGTTTTGGAAATGTTTAAGGTGGAAGAATACTACAAGGTAGAAATGCTGAAATACGCAAAAAATCACGCCTTAGAGCTTGAAAAAGAGAAAGTCGAAAAAGAATACGACGAGATAAAGAAAACGCAGCAGAACGCAAATAAATGCGCTACGATTGATTTTAACGATATAAAATATATAGGGAATACAAAAAAATGATTTTTCTATTGTTTTTATTATTGATTTTGGACGAAGAAAGAGATTAAAGGAGTAAAACTTATGAGCTTAACTTACGGCGGAACGACTTACAGAAGTTTGGAAGAGCAAGTCAGAAAGAACATGGAAGATATTTCCACGGAAGCGGGAAGTCTTGCGGCACTCACCGATAAGGTGAATAATCTGAAAACGGGCGGAGAAAAAGTTTCTCTCACGTTCCCTGCGGGTGCTTCGAGCGGCACGGTAACGGACGAGCAACTTTCCACTTTGCAAGCAAACGATGCAAATTATATCGAAATGGTAAACGACAAAGAGTTGTACTATCTGAACGACCCCGGGCACGAAGAAGGTTTCTTAACTTATTCCCACGTCGGCATTGAGAACAGTAAAGCAACAATCAAGACACTTACAATTACAGTAAGCGCAAAGAGTTTTGTGATTGTTACAACGGCTGTTCCTACTGAAAGTGGAAAGGTATATATGCATTCGATAGAATTCGCCACCGACCCTTCTACCTTTACCACATACTACTTATACTTTTATAGTACGTTTAATACAAGTATAACTTACGATAATGTAAACGAGTATACAAATCAAATCCCGTTCGGAGTATTATGCTACATTGATGAGAACGGCGACTTTAAGTTCAGCAACATTATTACTGGTATAAATCAGGGGGACCAAGGAAAAATTATTTTCTCTAAACCAGGTGTAGGCTCTCAACTTATACTTAAACTTAATAGCGACAACGTAACCGAAGTCTAAAGGAGTATAACTATGAAAAGATATTATTACAAGTCAAAGGATAACACAGGTTTTCTCAATCTCAAATCACCCCTTGTTGACGAGAACTATATTCAAATCACAAAAGAAGAGTTCGAGGAACTTACAAAGCCAAAAGAACCTACGGCAGAAGAAAAAGCGGCGCAAGAGAAAGCAAAGAAAATTGCAGAGTATAAATCCTATCTCTTTAAGACGGATTATATCGTTCTCAAAATCGCCGAAGCTCAATCGGAAGGGGATACAAACAAAGTAGACCACCTTCGCACGCTTTACAAGTCGGAACTCGAAGAACGCAAAAAAATGCGTGATTTGTTAAATCGATAGATAATAATCGATTATTTAGATTAAACGATAACCGCTCGCCCGCAAGGGTTGGGCGGTTCTTTTCTCACACTTTTCTATGTTCTTTTTTTTCACAAAAGTCTATATATAGCCTTTCCCGTGTGGGCGAATATCCGCCGCCCCTTTCTTCCCTTTCTCTCTAATGCCCTTAATTTGCCCCATATTGCACGACTTTCTTTCACTCGATAGATTTATCGACTTAACGCAAGAAATGCAATCTAACCCCATTTAAATCGATTCTATGGCTATTTCTGCCTTTTTTCCTTTCTTCTCTCTTTAAATCCCTTGCTTGGGCGGCGGCTCCCCCCCCCTGGCTGTGCCTTCGTCCCTTCTCTTCTCCTCTCTTTCTTCTCTTCTACCGTCAAACAGGAGAGAGAGGGACACCTATCCTTCAGACGTTTTCCCTCTCTCTC
>ERZ1034928.671-NODE-671-length-14533-cov-55.099599_pt1 | contig 14533 bp, 34 predicted proteins | sample MGYA00520627_ERZ1034928 | MGnify/ENA primary metagenome ERZ1034928 (study PRJEB33766, sample SAMN09781755) | gut metagenome | biome: gut microbiome | host: Homo sapiens | place: Madagascar | study: EMG produced TPA metagenomics assembly of the PRJNA485056 data... | reverse complement strand
GCCCTTGCTTGCAAATTCAGCCATAGAGAGATTCCTCCTTCTCTAAAAATACACCTCCTGTTTCCGCGCGAAAAACAAGCGGTGCTCTATGGTTACCGTACCACAGGACACCGCTTGTCATGGCTTATGGATGCTTTTTGCTTGGGCGGGATATGCCCGCTTTATCCCGGATGGAGCGCAGGCAGGAGGTGACGGAGGATCGGGACAAGTACAGCTCTGCTGCCGCATCCTCGATCGCCCAGCCGCGGCGGCAAACCAGATTGAACACGCGCCGCTCCCGGTCGGTGAGATAGCGGCACTGCTCCATTTTCTTGAGCTGCTGGACGGTGTATCGGTATTTCATAATGGGCCTCCTTTATGAAGTACCCTTCCCCTTTGACCTACCGATGCAGGGGGTCAGGACCCCTGCGCATCTATCATGGCTAACAGCTTTTCCAGATCGTAAAAATTCCGGGGGTCCAGCCCGGTTTCCCGCTGAATGAGCCGAAAGCGGTAGCGGATGGAGTTGTAGTGCAGGTAAACCGCGCCGCTGGTCTTTTTCATGCTCATGTTGTTCTCCGCATAGGCTTTCAGCAGTTTTTTGTCCCGATCCTCCATAGCTTACCTCCTTTTGTTGCGGGGGACGGCTGGCAATCAGCCATCCCCGCCGTCCTTTCTCTCGCCGTAACTGCAAAAGAATGTCCTTGTGTCCAGCTCAAACGGCAAAAACGCGATGTTTGTTTTGGAGCAAAATGCGTATATATCTTTTCGATTCCACACGCACAAATGCTTACAGTCTTTGCACCGCGTCACGACCACGGCATCCACGGTGGGAGCGTGTCGAATTTCGTCCAGCGCAAGAAGGTCTTCATCGGAAATTCCGAACTGGTCTTCCAATAACTCTGCATCAATCAGCCGCATCGCTGTTACCTCCGTCCATCTTGGCCCCGCAGTTGGGGCAGTAATCCGACAACAATTCAAACCCATTTACAAGCACTTGCGCCGCATCGTGACAAACAGAGCACTCGTGCCTGTCCGGCGATGGAACACAGTTCCCTGCTTTCTCCCACGATATCCACCGCCCATGCACCACCGGGGCCACGTCGGCGGCGGGCAGGGCCTCAATATACTGCGACGGCTCAAGCCCTTTTGCCCACGCGTGCTTTGCGGCCTTAATCGCCGCACTGCGCTCAATGTATTCAGCCATCCTCATCCCCTCCAAATTCCGCCTCGTACTGTTCCGGCGTGATAATCTCAATATCCTTTGCGGAGTAGCCCAAGGTGTCGAGGCATATCAGCTTTGCCAGTTTGTCTTTGTCAAGGGCCGCCGCAGCGTCCTCATAGGATACGCCGGGTTTTGCCTCAAAGCTGATTTGAGCGCCAAACGCCCCAGCCACTCTAAAGCAGATTTTATATTCAGCCATTGTCAGCCCTCCTCCACATAGCACCAGCTTTGGGGCGCGCGGTGAAGATATAGCTGCCCGTCCGTGTTGCAGTCCGTTTCGTCACCATCTCCGCAAACATTTTCGCAAGACCAACAGTTTGTGCTAAGCTCCGAGTATTCCAGACAGTCTCGCCAAAACTCCCCCAGCTTTTTCGGTGCATCGTAGATTTTCAGGTCGGAGATATGCCAGCCGTAGCCCTGGCAATGTCCAAGATAGCCGTGCAACTCATCGTCTGTCATAGCCATACACAGGCCACACTTTTCTTCGGCAGCTTGCTTGTAAACGGATAGTCTCCCAAACTTAAAAAGAAAATCCGTACTATCCTTGTCAATCTTGTAAATCCGGTCACAGGTAAACTCGCCAGCAATATGCCCGTTGAAAACGTCCCAGATTTTGTCCGCTTCTGCTCTGCTATACCCTGAAATCCGGGTAAACTCTGTGAACCAATCACCACGGAAAACATCTCCCCACACAAGGAATGGCCTTATATTTGTGCAGTAAATATAGCACTTAAACGGCGTTTCCAGCTTCGGCTTGGTCTTGCGGACTTCGATAGTCTTTTCGCCGTTGGCAATCTTCTCCACCCACTCCGGGCGGATGCTCAGCATAACAGCTTTATTCATCCTTCATCGCCTCCAATACGAAAACTTAATGGCGCTTTAACAGACTGTGACATTCCACTCCGCCTCCTCACAAATATCTACGATATGGTCGCACAATGCAGCCGGGATGACAGACCGCTCCACGCTGCTAGCCAGCCCTTGCGTCCCCGTTTTGGCCCCGCGCGGGGCAGAGATATGGCACGGGTCGCCGTTATGACAAGGCGGTTTAAATCTGGGCAGCGGATGGTTTGTCCAAATGTCCGTGGGCTTCATTCGGGTGTCCCCGTACTGACAGTATGTGACGGTGTACCGGGGAAGCCCCTCCATCCACGTCATTTTTCGCATTCCTCCACGCGGATTCTCTATAAACCAGTAAGTCGGGGTCAATGCTAAGATCAGCCGCAGCACGTGCTGGTCCACTGCATCGCAAAACTTGGCATACTCGCTCACGGGGTCCAAATTTCCTGTCTCGGGGTTTTTCCGCCTGTGGTGGCTGATGGCCGCGATAGAAAATGTGGCGCAGTCCGGGCTTGCCCAGATCACATCAGGTCGCCCAAACTCCCGCAGAACATCCTCCGCAGTCAGCTTTAGGATGTCAGCATATAGGTCGATGTGGTCAAATCGCTTGTCCCACTCTACGGAGTACACCTTGTGGCCCCGGGCCTCGAACGCCTTCCCTATAGAGCGCGTCCCGGCAAATAACTCAAGCACCTTCATCCATTGTCCTCCTCATCCGTCGCAGCAACCGCCCAGAACGCCTTGCACACTTCCTGTGATTCCTCGCAGGCTATCAACACTTTCATTCGTCCTCCACCTCCGCAAGCCAGAACGCCTTTCGGCACTCAGTGCACGAGCCGGAACGGAGGATGGCACAACTCCCATCTTTTTCCCTATACGCGGCAGAGACCGCACTTGGGCATATCTTTATGATGCCATCTTGCATGAGCCTTGTCTCCGGGTACTGCTCAAGGAACACGCTCTGGCGGGTTTTGATGGGATGCTCCGCGGCCCACTGTTCCACGATAGCAACGGCCTCCTCCGGGTGGTTTTTTTGCCAGGAATTGCAGGATTCCCACTTGCCTCTTCTTTTCCAAAACTCACATTTGATGCATTCAGCGTTGCACATTCTGCCAAGCGTTTTTACAAACTTCACCGCATCCATCATTCTGCCTCCTCACTGTTTCCGCTTCACATGCAACATGCAATTTCCTCGCGCCACTGAGCCATACCGTATAACTGTGAGATGCCGCCGTTAATTTCTGGGGCGCGGGCCGCATCATAAGTCCAGTTTCGAAATAAATACTCGACCTTTCGGGAAGCGGTTTCGCACACCAACCTAAAGTCAGTCAGATTCACTACGTCAACAAAGGTGTTGTCCGGTGTAATTGCCGGATAAATGTTAGACACCTTCACCTGATAGCCGAAGGCATCTTTGCGGGCTTCATAGTTCCCACAGGTCGCCACTCTCTGGCCGTCCTTTTCTAAGTAAATATCGTAGTGCATCATTCTGCCTCCTCAATGGTGACCTCCACGCGGGAGGCTCCGGTTGTCTGGTACTTCCGCACCGTCAGAGACGATACGGCGCTGTCATCGTTGTAGGCGTGGGTGTTCAGCGCGTCCAGAATGGCCTTCGCCACGTTGTCAGCGTCAGGGCGCTTGGTGTGGGGCGTACCGTCCAGAGCAGCAGCCTTCTTCTTCGATGTGCTCTTTGGCACCGTGAAGAACGCCGTGACGGTGGCCCTGAGCGGCACACCCGCCGCAAAGCCCTTTCCGCTCTGGCACTTCCAGCACTGCACCACCTTGTCCTCATAGTCCCGCGTTTTCTGCGGGGTGTAGGTGTGGCCGTTTTTCATGAAACGTGGGCGGCCCTTGCCTACCGGAATGCCGGGAACCGTAAATTCAATTTTCATTGTTCGCCTCTTTCTTCGGCTCAAATCCGCTCTTTCCCTCGCACTTGCACAGGTAGCATTTGTCTGAATGCCTGTTTGCACAATGTACGCATGCAAAGGCAAACGTATAAACCCCCATCGGGTAAAGAACGGGTTCGGTAGATTCAACCTTCATCGCTTCTCTTCCTTTCCGTTGACAATGACTTGCACCACCCGGACACGGCCCAGAGGCTCCAGCAGCATGGCCACGGTTTCCTTGCAGGCCAGCAGGTCACCGTCCTCATGGATGTCAATGACCATTCTAACCACGGCGTTCCTCCTTCACGAACTCCGGGCAGGACCGGATGGCATAAGATGTCAGCACCCGCTTCTTCCGTCCCATCCCGGTGGATCGCTCCGTCCGGGTGGGCTTTGCCTTCCAGCCCGGAACTGGCTCAAAACGGGGCTTGTGGGTCACTGGATCAATACCGGACCAGGAACACCCGCCGCAGGCTTTTGCGCAGTCCCAGCAGAGCTGACTGTGGGGGGCAATGAGGCAATCCGACAGCTTAATATCCGCAGCCATTACACGCCAGCTCCTTTCGCCATCTTTTCCCAGTCCGCATAGGTCATGCCCTGTTTTTTTGCTTCGGAGGGGGTGGGGATACCGGCATCGTGCCAGCGCTTGCGCTGTTCGCCTGCCCTGACGTAAAACTTTTCCAGATAGGCGTCGGACGGCTCCGGCATGGGTGCCTCCTTCGCCTTGCGGGCCTCCGGTTTGGGCAGGTAGGGGACCAGCTCGGAAGCATCCGGTGGGAACCGATTTTCCCGCGCCCGGAGAACGACCGCCTGTTTCGCGTCCTCATAAGCCCACGGCTTCAACACCAGCGTCCACGCCTCTAAATCTGCGGGGGTGCGGGGCTGCTGTTTGGAGCTGGGGTAAAGGGTCTCGATCAGGTTAAACAACCGCTTGGTGTCCTGTTTCTCCATGTTCTTCTCCTGTAAGACTTCCGTAGAAGCCTCTAATTAGTCTCTAATTCCTGTATTAGCATCTAATTCTTTTCCCCCTGCCAATAGAGAGATAAATATATATATAATCTTTTCTTCTTAGGGGGGTGTGGGGGGACGTTCTTCTTTTCTCTGCGGCTGCTGTGTGCGTCGGTGATCGTGCTGTGGCTTGCTTGCATCCACCCGTCATCACTCTTTAGACACACACGGCAACGTTGTTAAAAGGGAAGCTCCCCGTCATCCTGAATTTCTTCAAAGCCTCCGCTGCTGTTCATGGGCGGGGCGGCGGCGGTGCGGACGTCGATGCGCTGAGCGCCGACAGATGCCCACTCCGCGATAAAGTCGATATAAGTCTTGCCCTCGTAGTCACGGGCTTCTACGCGGCCCACGGCGATGATGGGATCGCCCTTAGAGGCACTGGAGACCACCCGGCCCATGGAGCCGAAGCCCTTGACAGTCATCCAGACGGTGGTCCCGTCGGCCTTGCTGTAGGCCGGGACGGAGACGGAACCGATAACGGTTCCATTTTTGGAGGTGAAGATCTGGGCGTCCTTGGCGCAGCGCCCGCAGATCAGGCCGGTTTTCTGCTGTACGCCCTCCCGGTTGTAGTCCGGCAGCCCATTGATGAACATTTACGCTTCCTCCTTCGGCTCCAGAGCTTCCAGCAGAGCATCAAAGTCCTTTGCCTTGACCTTGCTGGCACTGTCATAGCCATGGGCCTTCAGGTGGGCCTTGGCCTCGGACTTGGTGAGACCGTGACGGGAACAAGCAGAATAGAAGAATTTGATCTGCGCGGCGGAAATGGGGGCCTCCGGGTCCTTGCTCTTGAAATAAACCTCGCCGTCCTCCATATCGCTTTCAATATCTTGAGTGAAGCTGTCCGACATACAGCCCAGGGACAAGGCCGCAGAGACAAGCGCCCGCTTCTGAGCCATTTTGACGGCGCTGTTGGCCCCATCATAGGGGGACTGGGAGCCGGTGCGCCCCTCCCGGGTATTTCCGGAGCCGTAGGCGGAAGTGATGATATACTCCTTGCCGTCATTGATCTTGATGAGGTCACAGCGGACGAGGAAATAGAAGAAGCCGTGTTCCGTATCCTCAATGCGGCTCTCGATGGTGTAGCGCTGGCAGAGACCGTATGCCACGGCCACCTTTTCCGCACCGGACTTAAAGAGGGTGGGGGTCTTGCTCATGGCCTCGCCATTCTTCTTTCGGATCATGCCGAAGTCCACGCCCCGGCGGAGGGTGGCGGGAGCGCCGCCGCAGACGGCAATGGAATAGTTCCCGGTGCGGGGGATGGGGGCAACCGCCAGCGGGGCGGCATCGTAGTTGTAAAGGGTCAGTTCGTTCATGTGCGTTTCTTCCTTTCTGTGGCTTTATGGAGGGTGCGGCAGGCGTTTACCAAATTTGAATTTGGTTCTACATGGCGAAGCTCATAAGTGCCATCCTTAGAGAGTTTCAAGGCATAAAGCGATTGAATTTTCCCGTAACCGCAGCGCGGGTCCCACGAGAAAATCATCTTGTAGGCGGTGAGTTGGGCGGAGAGGGCGGCGTCATGGAGCTGGCCGGTCTTAATGTCCAGAATTGCGGGGGCATTATGGATGATGCCAAAGCGGTCCATCGTTCCGGCCATTTTCATATTCCAGTCCGCTATGGGACATTCAATCAGCTTCCATTCCGGTTTCCAGTCTTTGAGAAACCGGCGATAGGCTTTCAGGTATCCGGCGATTTCCGGTGTTTCCTCCGGCTCCTCGCCGTAGTCGATGAGGGCGCAGGCTTCGTGGACGGCGGTTCCACGGCGGGCGGCAGCCTCCGCCAGCCATGGCCGGTCTGACTTGTAGTCATAGGCGCAGAAGCGGGTGACTTCGGTTACGCTGGGAAGCTGGATGCCGTCAAGGGTGTAGGTGTGGGTGGCCTCGTCAAATGTTAGCATTGGGCCCCTCCGTATACAGGACCGGGATGCCAAGCGCATCGGCAAACAGGTCCATATTGGTATCGAGTTCGTTCAGCAGGTAATCTTTAAAGCAAAGCGGGCAGTACAGCTCGCCGTTCGGAAGCTGGAACATCCGGTCGCAGTCATCCTCTGCGGCGGGGTTCATCGGATGGTCGCAGTGGGCACAAATGGGATAGTTTTTTCTGGTCATAGTTGGGTCTCCCTCCAGACACGGACCGCATGGGCGATGTCCGTATATTTTTTCGTGCGGTAGCCGCAGGAATCGCAGAGGACGAAAAACAGATCCTCTTTGCCGGGGGCTACCATCCGTTTCCCGCCATACATATGGCACCGGGGGCAGGGCGGTAATTCTGCCATCCGGCCGTGGCGCCTGCGCATCAGACCACGCCCAGCATGTGGGCCAGCACCATGAGCAGGAAGCCGAGGAAGCAGCCGAAGGAGATCCGGGCGGAGAAGTCGGCCCGGTCCCGGCGGCGCTCCTCCCGCGTGCGGCTATCTCTTTTCATGACGGGGCCTCCTCTCAATCATGTCTACAATTTTGAAAGGCCACGCGGCGGCGGTGGCCGCGCCGATCAGAACGAAAACGAATGTTGTGGTATCCATAGTCAAACCTCCTCAAAGTGGTAGCACTGGCGCAGGCCGTTCTCAAAGGTGACCAGAAACCAGCGGTGCGGGATGTTGGTGTAAGTGATGGTGCCGGTTTTCAGGCGGGGATGGTCATCCTCAATTTGAAACGGCCATGTTCCCCGTGTGCCCAGTGACGGGCGGTGGGGTGTTTCCGGGGCCTGACGGCTGCGGGTGATGCTGTTGTAGCTGCTCATTTTTTACCTCCACAGAGTTGCCGGGCGAAGGTGGCGGCGGAGATGTAGCCGCCCTTCTGCAAAGGGAAATGGCGCTGAATGGTGCGCAGATCTTTCATGCCGGTGAATTTCCGAATGTCAGATAGGTTCAGAAGCTGCCGACCGCCGGTAAAGGCGAGGATTTGTTCCAGGTTGTCTCGATATGCGGGATGTTCCATAAGGGTCCTCCTTTTTGGGTATTGTCGTGATTGCGATTGGTGGGGCGGGCCGTTAATCGCCTGAGCTATGTGCATTGACGTTTCTGGGTAAAGAGCGAGGAAAATTGTTCGTGTAACGGCACGAATAATTATTCATTTTTTCGAGAGGAAAAGATTGATGAAGTATTGCTGCCCCTTACCCGTGACTTTCGGCGTTTTGTTCACGCTAATGTGACCGTCCGAATGGGACACGGTGGTTTCTTTTACCTCGAATAGGCCCATTTCCATGCTCCGCTGTGTTGGCATGTTGTGATCGTTGCCATCCCGCCGAACCAGATAACCGTTCTTTCTCATCCAGTCGAATAAACGGTGCCCGCCGATCTCTACGCCGTTCTGCTTCAAGATCTTCGCCAGGTCAAAAATTAGGATGGACGTGTGGGATGCTGCCACGCTGTCAGCGAACAGCACTTTGGGCCGGTTCTCTTCCGCCTGGGCTTCCAGCACTTTACGCTTCTGCTGTTCGTCTTTCAAGGTGGTCGCAAGCTGGATGATGTAGTCCGGGTCAGTCAGTGTCCGCTCGATCACGTCCGGCGTCATGTAGGCCCCGTGCTTGCGGATGGTTGGCAGAATTTCATCCGTTACCCAATCGGTAAACTTTTCCGCCGTCGGCAGCTTTGAGCTAAACACCAAACGGTAAAGGTCGGATTCTGGGATAAAGTTGATCTCCTGCATCTTGCCGCTGATAGGGGTACTGCGTTTCGCCGTAGCCCTACAATGGGCAGACACAGCATCGTTGGGGCGGCTATAACCGAGGGCCTTTGCTACATCGCTTGCACAAAATAGCACCCTTTCCCCTTCTTCAAGGGTTCTGATCTCCCCAAACTCTGGGTTGTTGAAAATCTGCAATTCATTTGTCATTTACATTCTCCTTCCGCTTGCCTTTAGATTGAGAAGCCAATAATTCCTCTATTGCTCCGATGACAATTGCCTGCTTGTCCGAAGAGAGGGAATTAAATGTTGCGACAAATTCAAGGTCACTCACTACGCATCCCTCTTTTCTTTCGCTTTTTTGAGCTAACGCCGAGAAGTTCATCAACGCTGCACTTATAAAGCTCAGCCAGCCTAACGAGGATCATCCCTCTTGGGGCATTCCGGCCAGTTTCCCACATAGAAACTGTTCCTGTTGATTTCAGATTAAGTGCCTTCATAACGTCGAGTTGCGTCAATCCGGCCTCTCGTCTGCAACGTTCGTAATTGTTCAAACTTGTGTGCACCATCCTCTCATAAAAAATGAGAAATTCTCATTGACATTTGCCTAACTGTTGTGCTAATATCTCATTAAAGGAGATAATTCTGTGAGATCTCATCCACAGTGTCCATTATCTCACTGCAAATGAGATAAGTCAAGCGCAAATTTCATTACGAATGAGATTTGTTAAAGTGTATAAATTGCAGTATGATAATTTAGAAAAATAGTGCAATTTAGGGGGTAATCATGACACGTTTTTTTAGAACATATAAGGAATTGTGCGAAAAGGAGGGGAAAAGTCCAAATGCAGTTGCAAAGGAATTGGGCATTTCGTCTGGGAGCGTAACCGCTTGGAAACAAGGGCGGACCCCAAAGTATGAAACGATAGAAAAAATTGCTACTTTCTTCTCCACCGATATAGAAGATTTTTTCTTATCAAATCAGCCGCGAACGGATGAGGAGGTTGAGCAAGATAATATTTTTTTTGATGGTTACCTACTCGGTAAAGGGCTTGCAGAAGAAGAAAAGCCCGCCCCCACGAATGGAGACGGGCTGAGCGAAGAGGATAAGAGGATTATTGAGCTTTTACATCAGCTGACGCCGGAGAACCGGGAGCGGGTGTTTGAGATAATAAAAGCTCTTGCATCGCAGTAAGTACGGCGGCTTGCTTCTCCGGCAGTAAGTTGCGGAAGGTTTCAAGAAATTCTAAATCTGTCATAGTGTCGCTCCTTTCGTTTTGAAACCCCGGCCCGCCGAAGCGGGACCGGGGAAAGGGGAGGGGTCTGAGGATAGAATAGCACAGCGGCGGAATGGATTTGAGGACATTTTGTCGTAAGAAAATAAAAAGCCGCCTAATGCAAGCACCTTCAGCGGCATGAATTGGAGGTATAAAGTTGGAATATTGGAGTGAGAAATGTCCTTACTGCGGAGCAAAAACGAGAAAATCCAGCATAGATAATGAAAAAACATTCGACACGCCGTTGGTAACGTGTCGGGCATGCGGGAAAACGTACATTCACCCGGACCGTATCGAAATAGGAATGTTGTCCACCTATGGTCGGAAGCGGTTTGCCAGAAAAATGATGTTTAGTATGGCCTGGAGGTCTGCGTTTTTTGGGTTGCTTGGGTTTGCTGTTGCGGAAGGCATCGCAAATCTTGGACAAGACATATCGACGGCGATTGGCGTTGCTGTTTGTCTGCTTCTATTGCTCCTTTCCACCAGGGTTACCAAAAACACAATAGAAACAGAATTGAAAGAATCCGAGAAGAGATTAGCTGTTCCTGGGTACAGGGAACTATTAGAAAAGGCAGGCTACAAGCCACACTGGTAAATAAAAGCCGCCTGAGTGCTGGAACACTCAGACGGCAAACGATACCACCAATCAGCAATCACGACAAAGCCCAAAGGAGGATCAACCACAGTATAGCACGATCCCCCTGGCGATGCAACAGGAGGAAAGGCAAAAATGGCAAAGAAAAGCAAATATGGCGTCCGAAAGGACGGGCTGCACGAGGCGATCCGCACCATCAACGGCAAGCGGGTGGCCTTTCGCGGCAAGACAGATCGAGAGATCGACCGCAAAATCTTAGAGTACCAGATGGAGGCGGAGAAGGGCCGGAATTTCCCGGTGATCGCGGATGAATGGGAGCGGGAACACGAGAGCGAGATCTCCGAATCATCCCGGCGGGTATACAGCTACGCCGTGAAGCGGCTGAAAGAAGCGTTTCCGGGGCGGGCGGCGGAGATCGAGCCGGTGGACGTGAAGAACTACATCAAGCGATTTGAGGCGCAAGGGCGCAGTGCCAACAGCGTCGGCATTGAGCTGGCGGTCTGCCGGATGATTTTTGCCCACGCGGTCATCCAGGGAGACATTCGGATCAGTCCGGCGGCGGAGGTGAAAAAAAGCCGGGGCCTGCCCTGCAAAAAGCGGGAGGCACTGACGGAGGAACAGGAGGAGGCCGTGAAAGCGGCGGGGCTGACAAAGGCGGCGCGCTGGTGGCTGTTTGGCTACCTGCTGCTTTACACCGGATGCCGCCGGGGTGAGGCGCTGGCGCTGACCTACAAGGACATTGACCGCCGCGCCGGTGTGATTCACGTCAACAAAAAGGTCAGCTACGCCACCGGCAAGCCGGTGCTCGAAAATCACCTGAAATCGGATAACGGCCTGCGGGATATTCCTTTGCTGCCCCCTCTGGCGGCGGCGCTGCCGAAAAACCGGATCGGGCTGCTGTTCCCGGGGGATGATGGAGGCTATATGCGGCCCCATGAGATCACGCGGGAGTGGCGGCACTATTGCCGGGACGTGGGCCTGAATGAGATCCAGCAGGGTGCCAATGGTGAGACGGTGGAGACGTTCTCCATCACGCCGCACTGCTTCCGGCACAGCTTCGCCACGATCTGTTACGAGGCGGGGTTGGACCCCAGACAGGCGGCTGGCCTGCTGGGCGATACGCCGGAGGTGGTGGAAGCGGTTTACACCCATCTGCGGCAGGACCGAAAGCAGACGGCAGCAGAGAAGCTGACGGCGTATTTTGAAGCTGTAAAGTAAAAGCACTTTCGTGTGTATCTTTATGGAAGAAAATGGAAGCAAACTGTGAACTTACTGTGAAGGTCGGGGCATGATTTATGCAACATCGTGTGACACTATCAGGCAAAGGCTAAAGAAGCCGAAGGCGTTGAAAATAAAGGCTTTGATGGCGCACAGTGTCAACGAGTGGAATTTAGAGAAAATCGTGAAAATTTAATACTTTTGTAAGACTTTTTTGGAAATGACAAGGGATTGACGGCTATACTGTGAAAGTACTGTGAAGCATGACAAAAAGGCATAAAAAATCAGCGGCTCGGATGGCTCCGGGCCGCTGATCTTTTTCGGCTGTCATATGCTCAACATGGCGGCACCGTTAACGATGATCTGTGCCTCATCTGGGTGGGCATCATTCCAGGCATCCTTGAACGTCCACGCGTTGAAACGGAAATCCGGCAGGCTGGGAAAGGGAATCAGCTCGCCCAACTCGCCCAACACGTTACACACGGCCAGCGCAGAAGCGCGGGAGATCGGAAGAAAATACAAACGCTGGATCTCGCGCATGATGGCGTTGTGTGCGTCCTGTTCCGGGGTGGTGGACATTAGTGGGGTCGGAAATGCAAGGGTGTCCGCCTCCGGCTCTGCATGCTTGCGCTCCACCTCCGCCACGATGTCGGCAGTGTTTCCGCCCAGCATATACAGGTAGCCACTCGCAGCGGCGCCATATTGGGCCTTGTAGCTGTCCATCAGATTAGCCATTGTTCCGGGTCTCCTCTCTGTGATCTCTCAAGTATTTTTCGGCCTGCTCCGCCATGTGGGAGCAGCGCCAGCCCTCCGGGGTGGTTAGCCCGCAGTTGCCGCAGTTACCGCAGCGGCGGTACTCGCCCAGAATTGCGGCGGCGTGGGCCGCGTCTCGGATATAGTAGTTTGCCATGGCAATCAGTCCTTTCTCCGGCGGGGGCCGGTCTGTAAGTTGATGGTAACATGGTCCGCGCGACTTGTCAACGCTCCCAGCTGCGCTTGTCGGTGTCCTGCATGGTCTCAATGCCGGGGCGCTGGTGCTTGAGTTCCGCGAACCGGGCGAAGGCCTTCCGGCGCTCCGTACCGAAATATTTCTCGTCCAAAACGCGCTCCGTGGTGCCGTCCTCGTAGGTGCGGACGATCCGCACAAAGTAGATCACCGGCTTGCCCCTGTAACCGGGGTCACGGATCAGCTCCAGCCGGTCACGGTATGCGGCAGTGGCAAGGGCGGCGTATCGCTCCGCCAGGGCTGCGCGGTACTCGGTCAGCTGGTCGATCAGCTCGTTACACCGGGCAATCATCCGGGCGGCGCTGTCATCGTGGGCCTTGATGCGGTCAGCGGTCAGGACTTCGGGCCGGAGCAGATAGGCGGTCAGCCGGATTTCAGCCTCGCTGCTGGGCCTGCCGTAGCGCTGGAATAGGTCAAGATAGCTCATATATGGGTCCCTTCTGCCCTCGTGACCTCCGGGGCGGGGTGGTGGTGTTAGTGGATAGCGTGGAGGCATTCCCAGAGGTCACCGACGGCGGAAACGGTCAGGCCCATTTCAGCGGCGGCGCGGCGGGCGGCGTCCTCCGTGCGGAAGGCAACGCCGGGAAGAAGGGGAATGGATCCGGAAGCGGTGAAGTCTTTCAGGGCGTAGCGGGTGCGCTTGCCGGTGCCGATGATTTCAATAGCGGTCATAGTTCATTCTCCTTTCAGGTGGTGGCGCGTCCCGGTCAAGCCGGGAGCGCGTCGGAGTTGGTGGAATGGGCAAAGGTGGTGCTGCCGTACTTACTGCGGATCTCTGCCATGGTCTTGGTGCCCTTGTGCCAGCGCTGGTCTTCCTCGGCGAAATGCCAACTCCATAGCTTCTTAGTGGAGGACCAGCGGCACCCGGCAGCCTTCAGGGCTTCCTTGTGCTCCTTGGTGTTGCCGCCGATCCAGAGCCAGCGGCCGCATAACTCGATCTCGAGGCCGTCCAGCTTCAGCAGAGCCGCGATGATGGCGATGAAGTCGCCGGCGCTCTCGGTGGTGGCGTGGGTCCGTCCGGTGGTGTCCTCGGCGGCCTGCTCGTTCTGGCTGCGCTTCAGGACTTCAAACCGGGCGGAATACTCGGCGTTGATGGCCTGCATGGTGGCGGTGTCTCCGCCCATGTCGGGGTGGTTCTTCATGGCGGCGGCCTTGTAAGCCTTCTTCAGCTCGTCGAGGTTCTTGCAGTTAACGAAATAAGTAGTCATTTTGTGATCCTCCTAAAAATTTTTATCGTGATTGCTGATTGGTGGGTTAGCGGGTGGGGCGAGAACCTTCGGCATCCTGCTCCCAGATCTCGACGGTGTAACCGCGCTGCTTGAGCTGTTGTGCGAGGGCCTGCGCTGCATCAATGGTGCTGCGGTAGCTGATGGCGGGGTTAGTCTTGCAATAGATAATCATGTATTTCATGGTGTTGTCCTTTCCGGCCTGTCGGCCTGTGGCGTTGTCGTGGTTGCTTTTGTTGGCCTAATCATACGTCATTTCCATGACGCTGTCAAGCAGGCAAAATTAACAATCATTGCCATGACTTTTTGTGCAATTTTGTCATGGACATGATTTGCGGCGATTTTGTATAATGTAGCACGAGGAAGGCGGTGAAATAATGGAGGAAAGAAAGCCAGATCGGCGGAATATATGGCAGAAAGAAAATCAAGAGCGCATCGTGGTAATGACGAGTAAGACAGAGCCACCAACTAAGGCCCAGATCAGAGCGGCAGCAGCGGCGGCAGGCCAGAGCGTCAACGCCTGGATCATTGAGGCCATCCGGGACAAGCTGTAACGAGAGCGAGAGCGTCGAGGGATAACACCCCCGGCGCTTTTCTCTTTGTGTGGGGCGGGGCGGCGGCAGCAGCGGCAGAGGGAGAGAGGGAGAAGG
>ERZ1034928.668-NODE-668-length-14597-cov-11.942236_pt1 | contig 14597 bp, 18 predicted proteins | sample MGYA00520627_ERZ1034928 | MGnify/ENA primary metagenome ERZ1034928 (study PRJEB33766, sample SAMN09781755) | gut metagenome | biome: gut microbiome | host: Homo sapiens | place: Madagascar | study: EMG produced TPA metagenomics assembly of the PRJNA485056 data... | reverse complement strand
AAATGATAAAATAATAAAAGATGAAGATAAATTAAGATATATCACTTTTGAGGAATTTCAACAATTCATTTCAGTCATAGACAATATACTATGGAAAACTTTTTTCACATTTGCTTATTATACAGGTTGTCGAAGAGGTGAAATAATTGCGCTTAAATGGGATGACATTAATTTTGATAGAAATGAGATATCTATAAATAAAACTTTATACGAAGAAGTAAAAGGAACTATTATTGTTAATTCTACTAAAAACAATAAAAACAGAACTATAAAAATGAGTAAGACTCTAAGAGACTCATTATTAGAATACAAAAAAGAAATGGAAAAATACACTGATTTTAGAAATGACTGGTATATTTTTGGCAATACACGTTTTTTAGCAAAAACAACAATAGCTAACAACAAACATAAGTATTTTAAATTAAGTGGTGTTAAAGAAATAACAATGCATGAATTTAGACACAGCCATGTAACACTATTAATAAATGAATATATAAAAAGCGGTCAAACCGATACCGCAAAATTCTTTTTAATGATGAGTGCTAGGATGGGGCACACAATTCAAGTTATGCAAGAAACGTATATGCATCTTTTTCCATCTATTCAAGACGAAATAATAGATATATTAAACAAATTATAAAAAAACAAGTCCTAAATAATACCTAAAAAAATAAAAACCATTGATTTACAATGGTTAATTAACTAATGGTCGGGAAAACAGGAGCCGTTTAATGGTTTTCATGCTTTTTTAAAAGCCTTATTTTTCAACGATTTAATGCCTTATACTTTTCTGCATTTTCGTTCATTTTGATTTTTTTAAGTATTATTTAGTACCTAGAAAGAGGTATTAAATGAACTGTATATATTTAAAGCAAAAATTAAATCGTAAATTCGAGTGTAAGCTAAGAAAAAAAGAAATATTATTAAAAGACTGTATTAATTGTAGTTATAAAAAATATAAAAAATGCACAACAATTGTGAAAAAAGTCCATCGACAAGCGGACAAATGCACAAAAAAGTCCGATTATTGCACAAAGCTAAAACAACGTAGCAAAAAACTTGCCAAATTGGAACGCAATAGATTTAGTTTATTTACTGACGATTTAGAACATTGTATTATTTGTAATAAAAAGAAAAAGCATATGCACGAAATATTTTGTGGTCGTAACAGGCGGAATTCCATGCGTTATGGTCTTTGCTTACCTATTTGTGAATTGTGTCATAACAAATATCAAAATGATGCTGTATTCAACTTAAAATGGCATAAAAAAGGACAGGCTATGTTTAACAAAACCTATCCTAATTTAAAATTTGAAGACATATTCAAAAAGAATTATCTCTAATCTAATTTTGTCATATAAGCGACAACATCTTCCTCATCAAGAACATCTTCAGAGAAAAAATCATCAATTGGGTCTTCAACTAAAAATATCATATAAACACCTCCTAAGTATATATACTCTTTTAGATGGTGTTTTCCTTATTTTCTACAATTTAATTTCAGATAAATTAACTTTGTGTTTTACTTTTCTGCTAACCCTAGAATAATACAATGCTGAGTTAGGTTTTTTTTGACCCAAACTCCTATTTTCTGTTGGGAGAGCCATATGATGCAAATCTATCAAATATACTTCACCCGAATCAGAACTATTTGAATATTTAATAAAAAACTGAATACCTTTTTTATCCCTGTTTTTATACTTAACAATATCAATTAAGTCGGAAGTAGCTATATCCTGATTTATGGTTAAACTTATTAATTTCGCTAATCTTTCATTTTTGACTTTATTAAAGCGAGTGTACTCTCTTTCCACGAAATCTTCTTCCAAAAAATCGTAATCATGTTTTAATGTTCTTTCATAATATTCTTTAATCATTTTATATTCGTTACATTCTTTAGATGAACAAAAATTAGTAAAATGTATGTCATCAAGATCAATTGAGTTTAACCCTTTTAGAAAAGAAACACCTACTTTTCTTTTTTTGTTGAAAAGAGTGTTTCTGTTATTAAATACATTCCCTTGACGCATATTCTTTTATAATAGATTCTTTCTCTATTTCGTTGTTGTGACATGTAGCATTTTCATCAAAACTGTCTTGCCAGCATTTATCTTCATGTGAAATGCTTACCAATTTAAAATCTGGGACATCAAAAATATCTTGTAAAATACTATTAATCGTTTCTTCTAAAAACTTGTTTCCATTAAAAATATCTTTTGATTCATCATACTTTGTTGAACTCTTATTGCTTCTATAAACATCAGGAACTACAGGACCATAAACCCATGCTTGTATTTCGTTATCATATAAAATTTCGTTTTCTGTTGATAAATCCTCCTCTACATAGTCTGGATTGTTCGTACTTTTGCGTATCATTCCACCCCAATAAGCAAACAAAAAATATAAAGATTTTTGTAATTTAATAGGACTTATTTCTCTTTTCTTTTTTTCAAAATATTTATATCTTATATATTCTGCTAAATCCTTCGCATCAAGAATGCCATTTTTTTTCATATTTTTCACTCCTAAACACCCTATTCTAAATAAAGAATAGCACAAATTTGTTACATATTCTAGTACTTTTTTCATAAAGATGTCAAGCCTTTCTATTTAATATTATTAATAGTAATAGAAAAAAATATTACAATTATTCATTTCAACAATAAAAAAAGAGCTAATACTGAAATTAGTACTAGCTTTATTATTTTTTTATTCTACAAATCCATATTTTTTTAAACTTTCAAGTGTTATAGGTCCGACGTTCCCATCGATTTCAGCACTGTAGTTGCCTTCAGCTGCTGCTCTTTTTTGAAATTCTTTTATAGATGCCTTTATGTATGGTCCATAGTAATCACCCAAAGCATTTTTACTTGTATAGCTTGGAAATACTCTATACATAAATTCTGCAATCTTAGCAATATTTGGATGAACATCACCAAAACTAAAGTAACCTTTAGAACCTAAAAAGTTTGCTGATGGTTGAACAGGAGTTACTGGAGCATCATAATTTAAATTAGGACTTTTGAACCAGTGAGTCCATGTAGCACGTTTATATCCGTTGTGAGCGCCTTTGAAGTATGTCTTATATATTTTACCATGCACGCCATCAAACTTAGCTGCAGTAGACTCTATAACTTCTCCATTGCCAATATAAATACCCATATGTCCTCTTTGGTATACTAAAACACCTGGTATTTCCGGAATAGTATCGATACTACCTTTTTCTGTTGCTTCTGCAATTAATTGTTCACAGTTATAATCTTTCTGTGTTACGTTGTAACAACTTGGTCCGTCATTATTTGGGTAGTCGTGCCACATAAAACATTTAAACAAACCGCAACAATCAAATATTCTATTCTTTCCATCGTATCGCCCTATTCCACCATTTTGGTAATAATTAGGACTGTTTAGCTGAACTTCAGCCCATTTTACTAAATCACTTGCTTTTTTAAAATCATACATATTCTCACTCCCCTTTATTAGCGTTTTTTTGATATTGTGTTCCAAAATAAAACGCTATAATTATTTGAAACAAACTATAAAATTGTTCACCTGTTACGATTTGTAAAAATGTTAATATTACAAATGCTATTGTCATTAATATAGTCACAAAAGACTTAACATCACTTAATGCTTTTTTCAATTTTATCACCTCTATTTCATTAACTTTTCCCACTTATCATGGATATAACTGTTTTTATGTAAATCATTTGTGTAGTGTTCATATACTTCGTAAGCTCTCTTTGTTTGAACTTCGTCTTTTTGTATACCTTTTTCTACATCTGCCAAATAATCTACTAAAAAATTTCTGCATTGATTTTCATCAATTTTTTCTATTTTTTTATTTATAGGCTCTAATTGCTTATTTATTATTTTTTTTGAGCCAATCAATATGGTTGCAACTATTCCTACAAACTCTACGAAGAATTTTAATGTTTCAAATGCTTGTCCTAGTGTAACGTTTTCCATTTTATCATCTCCTTTTTATGCAGTCCTTTGCCAAATATAACAAGTAAAGTAAGGCGGCATGTTATCATGAGCTTCACCATCACCGCCAAAATTAAGTGAACCGGTGACATCGTAAGAACCTTGCATCGGATAACCGTCTGTTGCACCTGCACTAACATTTTTTGTGGTATTTATTTGATTTTTTGGAATCTGACTTTTTGTTAAAGTTACTGTTTTTTGTCCTCCGGTTTTACCAGCCTCATTAAAGTCTTCATCGTTTTCATCAACACCAACTAACATTTTACCTTTAGCAATTAATTTCCATGTACCACCAAAGCGTTTTGCTGGGTCATTATCAGAATTTAATGTTAAATACAAATCTCCAACAGCGTGTATTCCTTGTACTCTTCCCCCGACTCTTTCGTTATATGGTTGTCCTAAAGCTATGCAATTACCATATATGTCGATTGCTGGACTTCCCTGTTGCAAAATTAATGTTTCTGTTGCCGATGATAACTCATCTGTAATTTCAATCAAAATATCAAAACTGTCGTCTTGCGTAAATCCATTGGCTCCTAAATCACCATTTATATAACCTTCAAAGGAATATCTATTATCATTTTTAGTTAGTGTAAGAGTTGTATTTCCAACCGTATATTCACTATCAGTTGTCTTTTTATATTTGTATATGGCAGTTTTTATACTATTTTCAACTGTACCAAAATCGCCATCAAAAATATTACCAGATAGTTTTAATTTTACTAATTTTGAAACACCGCCATCATCGCGTTGAACTGACCAATTATTTTTAGTTAAATCTGTATACTCAATCCAATTTGTTGCAATCTTATCAACTTTTGTTGATTTGTCTCTGCTATCAATGGCCCATACAGAAAACTCTCGGCTTTGTGCTTTTTCTAACGAAATTGTAACTGGATAGTTGCCTAAAACATAATCCACGCTGTTAGTTCCATTTATTCCAGTATATTTTGTTATAGTTGCACCTTTTCTACCGATTGCTTTATTAATTTCAGCAACAGTTATTCCAATCGTGGAATATCCTTTAATAATCGTGTATCCGTTTCCGGTTAATGCTCTTGTTGTTGGATTCCAATCAGAATAAACAAAATCACTAAATGTAGGTTCAATGTCCGTTTGTGAAATATTAGCAGAATTGATTGCTTCTGTTTGTCCGATTTTATTTTCACCTTGATATGTTTCGACAACCGTAATAAATCTAAAGAAAATATTATTTAACGTACTGTTATAAATTATGTTTAGTTCATCAGTGGTCAAAGCAAAATTATTACTATCAAAATTTTCTCTAGTACCTAAATATATTCTTGTAGCGTCATCTTCGCTTGATGTTGCCATATAAAATTTTAAATTAACCACATAACTATCAATTGGTTTAGTTAGCACGACAGGTATTGTACTTGGTGTATTTTCTGTACTATCAACAACTATCTTCTTTTGTTCGTCAACCACAATACTTGCTAAGGCTGGGTCAATTGGTAAATCAAAACTATAATTAGGATTGTCAAATCCCCAAGTATTTGAATTATTGATATTTATTTCACATGGTGTTACACCGCTAGTCTTATCAAAAGCAAACCAATCGCTATCGACAGCCCAAGATGTTCCATTCGCAAAGTAACCACTTGTAGCAGGCTTTATTTGTTTTGTAGAATTATAAGCTTGAACACCACCAACATTGATTTTAAATGTTGCTACTGCCGGTCCATCATAACGCCCTGTACCTCCAACAGTATTTACATACCTCATTACTGCTCGCAATTGGTAAACCATCTTAGAACCGTTTCTATATTTTCTGTAATAATAGTCAGCCCAGAATTGCGACACGTTTGGCCATGAGTTGATATGCTTAGTGCCAATTAAAGTAAATTCATTATTCATAATTACACCCCGCTTATCCAACGGTGTTTTCCCATTCTTGTAAAGAGAACTCCGTTCACCTTCGAGGTGCTTTTACTTTCAAATTCTTCTGTTACTGTACCTTTGTCAGTATATTCACTGACCACTTTACCACTAGTTTTGTTAACCACTCGAGAACCATCGCTATCAGCTCGCCAATATGTATTCGTAACCGAGCTTTCAACCTGTATTCCTTTTCCAATTTTAACTGTATCGGTTATTGCTTCGTTGTTGTTTTGTTCCCAAACTCTTTTTTCTTCGCCAAGATTTAACATTAAATCTAAAATGTAGCACGAATTATCAGTATCACTTGTGAATTCAATTGTGATTATATTATTTGAGACATTAATAGTTTGCATAAATTCTGTTAAATTGTTAGAAGTTAAAGAATAAGAAACATCGTTTATTTTTACAGTAGTAATTGCATTTACAACCGTTCTTTTATATTTAAAAGATATTGTATGTACTTTATTTGGAACTTGAATTGTTTGTTTAATAGTTTCTCCATTTAACATAATTCCTTGTCCAGCCACACTGTTTTCTAATGTATATGTATCTTTTATACTAGCGATTTTTTCTACCCATGTACCATCGTTCAGAGCGCCCAAACTGTCTTTAATCAAATTACTTCCACCAGTTTGTGTAAAAGTGTTTGTTATTCCTTCAGTTGCATCTATTATTAATTTTTCAGTTTGACTTTTAGTGTAAGTATTATTAAACCCTTGTTCGACTGTATTTGCTAAAGCTACTATCTCATTCTTTTGTTTGTCTACAATTAATGAAATTCCATTAATTTTTTTATCAGTTTTATCGGATTTTGAGTAATCAGTTTCACTTTCATTTGGTGCTTCGGTATTAATGTTTTCTTCAAGACCTTGCGTAACTAATAATTCGTCATTGAACATTACGCACGAGTAAGTAGTATTGAAAATATTAACGTTATAGCTATCACATAATTCTAAATATGTAATTCCTTTACTGGACATATCATTTAAATAAAATTCAAGTCCATTTAACTTTTCTAAAATATCATTAAGATAATCACTTCTGTTGTTAAAATTCATTATTTGATTATCTTTTATTTTTATTTCACAAAGTCCGTTTTGCTCTACACTTTCTTCGTCTTGCAAATAAACATTATCGCTTTCAGCACTTCTGCTTAAGACTACAGAATTTATAGGTCCGTATTTTAAACCAAAATTTACATTAGTATCATTAAAAAATTCTTCATCAATAGTATCAACAGCATTGTTAGAAACATATCTAATTTCAAGTTTATCATCCATATCCAAGCAAATCGTACTAGCAGTTACTTGTGCTAATTCGTCTAAAACATCTCTAAAAGAATAACCTATTTTGTTTTCATTTTCGTCCAAATACAACTCGTTCAAAATACTTTTAGTAGAATTTGCAAATTCATCATTTTTATTTTTAAATTCTAATCCTATTTTTTCACAAATTGCATTTATATAATTTTTTATTGTTATAGGATATTCGATTTCCATTTTTTCATAATCTTTCATCGAATAAAGCATTTTATCATAACAAATTATTTTATAACTGTTATAATCCTCTTGCTTTTCACTCGAATAAACAATGTAATTACCAAAATCTAAATATTCATATTCATCATCAACTTTTACACCAAACTGATAATTTAAAACTGTACCAACTGGTATATCAACATTACTGTCAATTTCAAGTTCTTTCATTACCGATTTTAATATAGACCCTTGAAAACTAGGAGTAACACTATTTAAATTTTCACTTGTCAATGTTTGCGTTGCACCATTTAATTTATAAGTTATCTTACTATTTAACTCTCGACCTAACGTTTTTATATTTTCTTTATATTGACTTGTATGCGTCTTCATGTGTTATGCCCTCTTCTTTCTAGAAATGAAAGCAACACTAAAAGGTTCATTTTGCATAATATTCAAATTTGTTTCTTCCCAATCGTTAGTATAAGTAGATATAGTTATTAATTTCTTTTTTACAGGATCGTAATAGGTAACGTTTTGCGTAGCGCTATCAAAAATAGGCGCTAACAACTCAATTTCGGATTTTGTTAACGGCCTAAATTGAAGTGTAATTTTTGGAAAAATACCTATTAAAGTTCCACTTTGGACACCCGCTAAATTTCTACCGGTGTCACTAGCCCATATTTTGTGATAGCCATATTTTGCTTCCAAAATAAAAGAACTCATATTGAGTTCATTTACTTTCAAACTATTTTCATCTATAAACATAATTACAACTCCTATTCGTTATAAGCAAAATCACTTCTGCTATTTATTTTTTTCAATTCTCTACTTAAAACACGACCATTTATTGTATTAACGTTATTCAAGTTAACTGTAATATATTTACCTATTGCTTCACCCAACAATGACATTTGTTGACTGTCTGTCAATGGAATTATACCTTCCTTGCCTCGTTCACCACCAATAGCGCTAACAATTGGCACACCACGACCAGGAGTATTTATAATTGCTCCACTAGCTAATTTTGGTAAACTGCTATATGCGATCCCACCTTTTGCAAAACCTGATGAACCACTTCCGTATACAACTCCACCACTAGAAAAGCCAAACCAACCTTTGACTGTATTCCATGCTGATGAAGCTCCATTTTTTATGCCACTCCAAAGTCCTTCGAAAAACTTTGAAAACTTTTGGCCGAAAGTTTCATATTTTTTTGGATTCAAACCATCCTTTATGCTGTTTGGTAAATCTTCAGCAAATGCTTTTTGGGCATCGCGACTCATTTCAGACATAGATTTTCCAATAAGTTCCCTTGCTTCGTCAGCACTAAGTTCACCGTTTTCATACGCATTGATTACATCTTCTTTAAATTTTTGTGCTTTTTCGCCACCATCTTTAAATGCTCCGTTTTGGGCTTCTTGAGCTAATTTAGCTTCCCAAGTTGCTATTTTTTCTTTTTGCTTTGCAGCTTCCAACTTTTCTGTTGATGTTTTTAAAGTATCTTGTGCTTTTATATTATCTAAATATGCTTTATAAACTTCTTTCTGTTGTTCAGTCATATTTGCATAATCAAGTGTGCCGTTTTGAACTTTATTATATAAATCTTCCCCTGATATACCTGTTTCATTTTGTATATCATTCAATTTATTAAATGCTTCAGTTGCCTTATCTACAGCATTGACATACTCGTCTTGTGCACTTGCATATTCATCCTGAGCATTTTTTAGATCTTCCTGTGCTTTCGTTACATCTTTTATTGACTTTTCTTCTGTTGCCCATTTAAAAATTAATGTACCTAGTGCAGTAACCAACGCTACAACCGCTGCTATAATTGCACCAATACCCAACGTCGCAGCACTTATTCCAGCAGCAATTGCATAACCCAAAGCAATAAAAGCTGCTCCAATTAATCCTAATGCCACAGTAACAACTTTTTCTTTTGTACTTAATGTATCCCAATTTAAAATCAAATTTGCAATACTGCCAACCAACGCAATTATTCCAACTACAATCAATGCGAGTCCTGCCGAAAATTTTGATAACGATTTAACACCATTACCTAATGCAGAAAAGAATTTATAAAATTTAATACCAAGTATTGCCGCTCCGATTAATCCTAATATTCCAGCAACCACCGCACCATGTTCTTTTATCCAAACGAGCCAGCCTGGTATTTCAACATCTTCTGGCATAGTAATTGCGCTACCACCACTTCCCGATGTGCTACTACTACTTGTATCTTGTAAAACGTTCATTTCATCAAAACCAGCTAAAGTCTTTTTCATTTCTTTGGCTGATTTCACGCTACTTTTTAGTTTTTTATCATTTGCACTTGCAAATAAGTCAACTTTAAACCATGCAATCGAAAGATAGTTAACATATGTTAATAATCTATATACTAAATCTACCAGTCTGTTTACTATTGGTTCTAGTGCACTTGCGGCAATTAATTTTATTGATTCAAGCTTATCTGCTAAACCCTCATTATATTGTGATAGCGTTGACATTGCTTGACTTACAGCTGTATACGCAGTTCTTACTGAAAAAATAGCTAATACCCATTTACCTACTTTTTTTATTGTGTTACCAATTGATTTGCCTATTTCTCCAAAGTTTACATGAACTCCGCCAAGTTTATCTTTAGTTTCCTTGATTTTTTGATTTAATAATGCTTGATCTTTAGCATTAACAAGAAGTTCTTGGTCAATTTTTTCTATCTTTGAATTTGCAGTTTCTAAATATTGATTATATTTTTCTGTTAGAGCATTTATTTTCAATTGCGCAGTTTCATTTATTTTTTCCTCTTTAGCGTGTCTAGTATAATAATTACCACCACTAACAGCTTTAATGTCTATTTGACTTTTCTCTTTGATTTCTTTTATCTTTCTATCAAATTCTTTACCTTTTAAGACAACTTCGACATCAATTTTTTCTTTTGTTTTTGTGAGTTTTTCTGCTTCTTTTTCATACTTTTCTAACTTTTTTTCACTAACTTTCAAATCTTTTTCTAGTTGCTTATTGTCAACTCTTGTTCCTACAACAACCCAACCGTCATAATTGTTCATAGTTTTTCCTCCTTTCATCACACATTAATTTCGTTATAAAAATCATCCATATTTTTCTTTTCGCTTTCATTGAATACTCTCTTTTTAGTCTGTTTTTTTAACGCAACTTGCTTTTGTGCTTTTTTGATTTTTTCTTTTTCTTTATAATCGCTAATTTTTTTGACATCAAAATTTCTCAAGTTTCTTATTCTGTTCAAAACACAACAATTTCCAAGTTCACTGTTTGACAACCCGTTAATCAGATTATAAAATTTCCACCAATGAATTTTTGTGGTTGGCAAGTCGATTCCATAATCGCTCATAAAACTAGCTTCGATGTAATCCATATCTTGTTTAAAATTCATATCAGGTTCATCGCCATTGTTTGAATTTTCAATTTCTTTTCCACAACACAAGAAAATTTTTGCTAGTCGTAACATCTCTTTATGATTATTCATATCTTTAAGAGCTTCGTTTCCAAACAGCAAAAATATAATAGCTAGTGCCCTTTCGTAATCGCTTATCTCATTATCACGAGCTATCTCGTCGCATTCTATAGCAATTCGAAAATCAGTATTAATTTTGTATCTTTTTCCATTTACCTCTATATACTCAGGATAATTCATTATTTCAAAACCTTATCTTCTCTGCTCAATCTATTACTGTATTTTTCTTGGATTTTTTTTGTTATGTCATCAGCCCTTATTTTTAATTTTGGCAATATTGGTTCGATGATATCATTAATATCTTCATACATTGAGTAGTATGGATTTCGGCCATTTAAAAGTTTCTTTGTACCATTTTCTCCAAGGAACAAATCAAGTGCTTTTTCTTCTTGTAAATAAAACTCTTTTAATGCTTTTAGTTTTTCTTCTTCTTTCCAACTTAATAAATATTTACCTTTTTTATCTTGCTTTTTATCAATGATTATAAATTGATTCTTTAAATTTCTGACATTACTTTTGTGTCTAGCTTCACATTCGTTCATTTTTAACGGCAATTCAATGTCCTCTAAATCAAATTGTAAATATTCTCCTGTTTCTTCTCCATCTACAGTTTTTATTCCAACTCTCAAAATACTGTCTTTCTTTAATTGAACAAAATTTTCTTCAGTCATTTTTATACTCCTTCTATTAATTTTTCAAAAAAAATAAGGGTGGGTAATAAATACCACACCCTTATTAATCTGCACTTTCTACAAATGTTGGTACACCTGAAGCAATCGTTACAGACCCCACAATAGGGTTGCTATAGTCAATGTCATAGCTTATCGTCGCATCTTCACCAAGCCATTCATTAATTGTAATTAAAATATCGTATCTAACAGCTTCATAAGCATTATTGTCGCCAACTTTTTTAGCTGTATTAATTTCAAGCAATTGTGTTTCAGCAGCAATTGCTTTTAATCTTAATTCATCTAAATATGTATACATTGCATCGTCATCGTATAAACGTTTACCGCTTATTGAGGAACTCAATTGATAATTCTTAAAAGTATTCTTTGCTGTTCTTTTAGTAATATCCTTATAAGTGTCTTTTTGCGGATTAAAAGCAACCGATAAACTTTCTACTCCAGTTCCTTCTACTGTCCAAGTTGGTGTAGTAGTTTCTCCCGTTTTAGTAGCTGTATTTATATAATGAATAAATTGATCTCTATATAATTGTGCCATTTTCGTTTTCCTCCTTCTCGATTTCTTTATTTTTAATTTTTTTCAAATCACTTATTTTAATAGGTTCGATAAAACCTTTTTCATTAAGATTAATTAGGGTTTCAACATCAATTTGTTTTAACTCTTGACCTTTTTTATAAAGCGTACCTTTTAAAGTAAAATCCTTTTTTGCAACTATAGATTTCATAATCGCTTTCCTCCTTGCTTTAAATAGGTTATTTTCATTAAAATTGAATATTTTGCAGTGTTTGTTGTAGCGTTCAAAATAGCTCCGTTATCAAGGCACTCTAAGCTTTCTATACCTTTTATATCCGGAAGAATTCTTTTGACATTATTTGTTTCAATCAAATCATACAAATTTTCATAAAACTTACTGTTAGCAATATTCTGAAGTACATCCGCACCGTAATAATTACAACTTATTAATTGAAATTGATATTGTCTTAACGTAGAGCCATCCACAAATTTTTTTATTATTGGATTTATTTTGACAGGAATTATAGCAAACTCGGTTGGATTTTCGCCTAAAAAATCTACATTAATTCTGCTCTCTTCGTCTATGATTCCGTTTTCAATTAAATATTTTCTAATTTCATCAATCATCGTTTTCTACTCCTCATATAACTTTGTACAGCTTTAATTACTTCATTCTTTTTAGAATTCCACATTAGTTTATCCCAATGAGCACCAGTGCCAGGAACAGAATAGTTAAGTTCCTTACCTGTCGGAATTTTCGAAATTCCTCTTCGACTTACAAACCCTTCAATTGGCCCATCTTCATCTTTAAAAGATATTTTTCCACCTCTTATTGGAAAAGCACCAATTTTATATTTGGGATCTACATACAAATTGCCATTAAACAAATAATGAGCCGACGGACTCATGTAAGTTATGCTATCAACTTGTATGTCAACATTTTTGTTTAGTGATTCTCCTTGTGTGCCACCAGGAACAAATGGAATCATTTGTCTGTAGCACTCACTAGTAAAAAAAGCATGTACTGGTCCTCCGTTTTGAATTCCAAGTTTTGCTTCAATTTGGCTAGTTGGTTTAATATAAACAGGCACTATTTTGCTCCTAATTGAATATGACTTACATCATAACTTCCATAATCGTTATTTATTAAAGTAGTTATGTTATAATTGTCACATTTTAAATCACTTTGCTTTGATATCAAATCGTCAATAGCACCTTTTACAATGATATCTCCAATAGAAAAAGGAACCTTTTCGAGTTCCATATTTTTACTGTACGGTATAAACACGTTTATATCATTTGCTTTTTCATAACCTCTGTTAAGACTAGCACCTTTTCCACCTTGCCACATAACATTTTCAATTAAATATCTATCCCACTCGTCTAACTTAGTCTGTGAATTAAATCTTTTATGATAAAGCGTCATACTTGAATTAGTTGTCATTGACATCAGCACCACAATATAAAACAAATACATTATCAACTTTTGTATTTGATAAATATTCTTTTATAATATTTTTGAATACTTTTTCTTTTTCACTCGTAATTGGCTTATCATAATTAACTGAATAATTTCCTACTGTTTCACTAGATTTACTTCCAGTTTCATTGTATTTTCTTATTTCAGCCACTAATTCATTTACACACAATTTTAATTCGATGGGATAATCAGATATTTTCATAAAACGGTTAAAAGTAAGTTCATCAATTTGTTTTTCTGCTCGATATTCTAATAAATTAAAGGGCATTTCTGAAAGATTGCCCCCCAACTTCTTATATTCTCCATAAGTTAAGTATTGGTTTTCAAATTTCATACAATGCCCTCCTATATTACGCAAAATCTACTAATAAATCGCTATCTAATTCTTTGATACCATAAATAATATCAAATGAAATTTTGTCTTTTTTAGTATCTTGATCATAACCAAACACAACTCTTACTGCTAATCCGTCAGCACTAGCAATAGCAGCCTTTGCAGCACCTTGAGGTAACTCTAATTGTCTAGTTACTAAAGCTAAACCATTTCTATGGAAACCTAAAGAGTGAGCTTTATTGATAATTACTGCGCTTACTGCTGTAGTAATTGCAAATGGAATTTTTTCAGTTACTTTTAGTGTTCCAGCACCATCAGCTAAAGTTAAATCTTCAGCAACTTCAAATAGGTATCCATTAACAATTAATTTATCCCCTGCTTTAATAGTTCCAGTTTTTGCTGCACCATCTGATACAGTGAATTGAGTTGCACCCTTTGTACAAGTAACCTTGTAAGCAGTTGCAGTACCTGCAGTAGCAGAAGTATTTTCAGGTGCGTTTTGACTTAGGAATGAATTCATTGTATAAACTCTACCTATTTCAGCTTCTTTTAATGCTTCTGAATCACCCTTATAACATACTTTAGCAAAGTTATCTAAAGTATTGTATTTATACATAGTATCAGTAGCTAATACTAAATTTCTGTTCTTGTCCCTTGGTGCTTTCTTTTTATCTAATGCTTTTGCAACATTAGCAATATCTGCTATTACTGGTGTTGCTGATACAG
>ERZ1034928.666-NODE-666-length-14608-cov-5.733801_pt1 | contig 14608 bp, 10 predicted proteins | sample MGYA00520627_ERZ1034928 | MGnify/ENA primary metagenome ERZ1034928 (study PRJEB33766, sample SAMN09781755) | gut metagenome | biome: gut microbiome | host: Homo sapiens | place: Madagascar | study: EMG produced TPA metagenomics assembly of the PRJNA485056 data set... | reverse complement strand
AGCTGTGGGAACGGCCTATTCACTCAATGTGTTCGGCTGAGATCGGAAATCAACCAGCGCCGAACATCAACATGCGAGGAATAGCAAGGTTATAAAGACGATATAGTAAGTGAGTTCGTGTCAATCGGCCTAAACTCGGGGCCGAACAAGGAAAGGGTATGCATGGACGAACTATTTCACGTCAGTGAGCGCAAGTCCACAATCGGGACCGAACTTCGCGCTGGACTGACAACATTCCTGGCGATGGCCTACATCATCGCCGTCAACCCCGCTGTGCTCTCGGGCGCTGGCATCGATGCGGGAGCGCTCGCCTGCGCCACCTGCCTGGGCGCCGGCATCATGACCATCTGCATGGGCATCTTCGCCAACCGCCCGCTCGCCTGTGCGTCGGGCCTGGGCATCAACGCCATGATCGCGGGCATCGCCACCACCATGTGCGGCGGCGACTGGCACGTGGCCATGAGCGTTATCTTCCTCGAGGGTGTCGTCATCTTGCTGCTCGTCCTTTGCGGCCTGCGCGAGGCCATTATGGACGCCATCCCCGTGGTCCTGCGCCACGCCATCTCGGTGGGCCTGGGCCTGTTCATCGCCATGATCGGCCTGTGCGACGCCGGCATCATCACCGCTGGCGCCGGCACGCTCGTCGGCTTGGGCGACATCACCTCCCCCACCTTTATCGTCGGCATCATCTCCATCGTCGTGACGGTTGCCCTGGCTTCCCGCAACGTGCCGGGCTCGCTGCTCATCGGCATCATCGTCGCCGTTATCGCCGGTATCCCGCTGGGCGTCACCCATGCGCCCGAGGGCCTCATCGCACCGCTCGACTTCTCGACCTTCGGCGCCCCGTTTGCCAGCACTGCCGACGGCAACCTTGCCATCATGAAAGTCCTGACCGACCCGATGCTGCTCGTCGTTGCCTTCTCGCTACTCATGAGTGACTTCTTCGATACCATGGGCACCGCGATGGCCGTCGCCAAGCAGGGCGAGTTCCTGACCGAGGACGGCAATGTCGAGGACATCCGCCCCATCCTGGTTGTTGACTCCGTGGCCGCCGCTGCCGGTGGCTTTATGGGCGTCTCCTCCATCACCACCTTCGTCGAGTCCACCTCTGGCGCCGCCGACGGTGGCCGCACGGGCCTCACCTCCGTCACCACCGGCGTGCTGTTTATCCTCGCCGCGTTCTTCTCCCCCGTCGTCTCCATCGTTTCCAGCGCCGCCACCTGCGGTGCCCTGGTCTACGTCGGCTACCTCATGATGAGTGAGGCCTCCGAGATCGACTGGTCCGATGTCTCGCAGGGCTTCCCGGCGTTTATGATCGTCGCCGGCGTGCCCTTCACCTACTCCATCTCTGCCGGCATCGGCCTGGGCTTCATCGCCTACGTGGTCGTCGCGCTCTTTAAGGGCGAGGCCTCCAAGATCAAGCCGCTCATGTGGATTGCCGCCCTCGCCTTCCTCGTCTACTTCTTTGTGGCGTAACGGCAAGGACGCTAAAGTAAAACAACAAGGCGCGGAGTCGCAACGAGCGGCTCCGCGCCTTTCTTTTAAAGCAAGGCAACACGTGGGCACGCGGTTTATTGTTTCCCGAAATTTTTTGGACATTTTGCCCCCCAAACGGCACTACCGCCCGCCGCATCCTGCAGATACGCTGGATACAGTCGCATAGGCCCAATGAGGATGGGAGCAACCATGGCTGCCTTGTTCACGACCCCCAAACGCAATGACAAAACCTCAGGAGCCCATTTTGTCGAGCCCGACGCGCGCCGCCGCACGTTGCTCGCGCACGGCAGCTGGCGCCGCGTGACGCGCCGCATCGTCGTGGGCGCCGTGTGCGCGCTCACGGTAAGCTCGCTGCTTATGCCGAGCGTCTCGCTCGCGGCCGAGTGGGTGGAAGTCGGCGGCGTCCGCCACGAAGCGGCCGCGGGACCCACGGGAGACGCCGCCGGCACCTGGGCCTGGGACGGTGCCGACGACATGAAGCTCAACGGCTATGACGGCGGTGCGATCGAAGCCGCGGGCAAGCTCAACATTGCCTACGAGGGTACCAACACCGTGGAAACAGAGCCCGATTACACCGGTGCCGCCATCAAGGCGAAGGACGGCACTAACCAGAAAGCAGAGTTGAACATAACGAGCTCGAATAGCACGGATGAGCTCAACGTGACAGCCGAGGCAGACGCGATTAAATCCACGGGCGATCTCTCCATTTCAGGTCCAGGCACCGTTAACACCACAAGTACCACTTCCGACGGAATTGAGGCAAAGGGCGATCTCTCTATCACGGGCTCGGGCACCGTAAATGCAACGGGCGGTACCGAAGGCATCCAATCCAAGGGCAAAACCACCATCGATTCCTCTGGCACAGTGTTAGCTAAAGGAGGCGAAGGCTACGGCATCGCCGCGGGCAGCGACCTGATCGTCAAGGGCGGCGGCAAGGTAGAGGCAAGCTCTAACGAGGACGTGGCGATTTGGGCAGACGGCAACATCGACATCTCGGGCGGCAGTCAGGTCGAGGCGAGCTCCCAGGAAGACCTTGCCGTCGACGCTGAGGGCAGTCTCGCGGTCGCGAACGCCTCCCTTGACGCAAGCGGTGTTGAATATGGTGTCTATGCCTACAAGGGCGTTACGCTCGATCACGCGACCGTGACGGTCCGCACAAGCGCGAGCGGCGGCCAGGCCATCGCCCTCATCACTGACGGGGACGACATCGTCATCAAGAATGGTTCCATCGTGGACGCGTTCGCAGAAGGCAAATTCTCGGTTGCAATCTCTACCAGAAACCACCAGCCAAACGTCGCTGGCGGCCACATCTACATCAGCGACTCCGTTGTCAAGGCTATAGCCCGCTATGTCGAGTCCGGTGGCGATGGCCCCGATCACTACAGCAACGACCAAAGCGGCGGGGTCATCCCTGAGCCTAGGGGTCTGAACATCGGCATCTTCGCCCAGACCTACGAGGGCATCACGCCCGCGAGCATCTCGATCGTCCGCAGCAAGCTCACGGCCGAGGGAGACACGGCGGCAATCTTCGCTCTTGCCATAAGCGAGGATGGCAAGGCGATCGGCACCATCGAGATCGAAGGCGCTCCCATCCAGACGCCCGCAGGCGGCAAGATCATTAACTATCGCTACGAAGAAGAGTACGGCCCCAGCACCTCCTACGAGGCTGGTCAGACCATCGGCACGGGCAATGCCACGATCGACTCTCCCTACGATGCAGCCGTCGCTAAGAGCACGGTCATCGTGCCTCCCGAGGAAACCAAACCCGAGGAGAAGCCCGGCGAGACCAAGCCCGAGGGTTCCAAGTCCAAGGACACGAAGACGACCAAGACCGTTGCAGTTGCAGCCACGGTAGCCAAGGCCACCGGTAAGCTCGCGGCAACCGGCGACGCCTCGAGCGCAGCTATCGTGACAGCCGCCTTTGCGGGAACAGCCGCCATCGCCGCAGGCGCCGTGGTGAGCCGCAAGCGCTCGTAAACACTTTTTCGCACAGGACGGGTGGATCGCGGCCCTTGCCTTCCTCGTCTACTTCTTCGTAGCGTAAGGGCAAGGCTGCAAAAGCTGAACAATAAAGCGCGGAGTCGCCATGCGGCCCCGCGCTTTTCTTTTAGCGCCGGTCCCTGCGCCGGCGTGCGGCCTATTGCTCCCCCATTTTGGCCATTTTGCCCTCCAAACGGCACTACCGCCGGCAACATCCAGCAGATACGCTGAATCTAGTCGTATAGGCCCTATGAGAACGGGAGCAACCATGGCAGCCTTGTTCACGACCCCCAAACGCAATGACGCTACCGCCGGAACCCATGTTGCCGAACCCGACGTTCGCCGTCGCATAGGACTCGCGCACGGCAGCTGGCGCCGCGTGACGCGCCGCATCGTCGCGGGCGCCGTGTGCGCGCTCACGGTGAGCTCGCTGCTCATGCCGAGCGTCTCGCTCGCAGCGGAATGGGTCAAGGTCGGCGGCAACAAGTACAACACCGCGGCGAGCGACGAGGCCGGTACCTGGTCGTGGGACGGCGCCGACGACTTGAAGCTCAACAACTATAACGGCGGCGAGATCCAGGCCGCAGGCAAGCTCAACGTGAATTACTCGGGAACCAACATCGTCACTGCCGAATGGATCGAAGGCATCAACGTTTCTCATGGCACTAACGAGAATGCCGAGCTCAATATCCAAGGCGACGCGGGCAGCACGCTCAGCGTGACATCTACTGAGGACGCTATCCTCTCCACGGGTAATATCAACATCGACGGAGCCGGATCCGTCAACGCCACGAGCACTGGGCTTGATGCCATCAATGCCGGGGGTGATCTCGCTATCAAAGGTTCGGGCAACGTCAACGCTACGGGTGCATCGGATGGCATCAGGGCAAATGGCAATATCACGATTGACGACAGCGGAGCCGTCACCGCCAGGGCTACCAAGGACAAGGGTATTGGAACCGACAAGAACCTCACCATCAAGGGTGGCGGGACGGTCGAGGCAAGCTCCGAGAAAGGCGCTGCCGTCGAGGCCAAGGGCAGCCTCGCAGCCACAAACGCCTCCCTCAACGCAAACGGTGTTGAATATGGCGTCTATGCCCACAAGGGCATCACCCTCGATCATGCAAACGTGACAGTCCGCGCAAGTAAAGGCAGATACGGTGGCGCCATTGCCCTCTTCACCTACCAAGACGATATCGTCGTCAAGAACGGCTCCACCGTGGACGCGTTTGCGGAAGGCGAGGTTTCGGCTGCATTCTCCACCAGAAACGATCGACCCAACGAGGAGGGTGGCCACATCTACATCAGCGACTCCGTTGTCAAGGCCATAGCCCGCTATGTCGAGAACGGCGACGGCCCCATCCCCTACAGCGAAAACCAAGATGGCGAGACGAGGCGCGAACCCCAAGGCGAGAACATCGGCATCATCGCCCAGACCAGCGAGGGCGTCACACCCGCAGTCATCTCGATCATTCGCAGCAAGGTAACGGCCGAAGGAGATACAGCGGCAATCTTTGCCCGTGCCACGAGCGCTGACGGCAAGACAATCGGCACCATCAAGATTGAGAACGCCGCCATCCAGACGCCCGAAGGCGGCAAGGTCATTGACTATCGCAAGCTCCGTGACGGCATCTACGAGGCAGGCCAAGCCATCGGCACGGGCGACGCTGTGATCGACTCCCCCTATAACGAAGCTGTCGCCAAGAGCATGATCATCGCACCTCCCGAGGTAGCCAAGCCGGAAGACCCCAAGCCCGACGAGACCAAGCCCGCGGAGTCCAAGCAGAACCCCAAGCCTGAGGGCTCAAAGCCGACCAAGGCCGTTGCGGCTTCAACCACGAAAGCCAAGACTACCGGCGTGCTCGCGGCAACCGGCGACACCTCGGGTGCGGCCATCGTGGCAACCGTCCTTGCGGGAACAGCCGCTATCGCCGCAGGCACCATGGCGAGCCGCAAGCGCTCTTAGACGCCTCTGCGCACATGGCAGCTCCCGCGAAGGCCCCGAGCCCCAGCACCGTTTAACAACGCCACCGCCGAGCTCCCCTCCGGCGGTGGCGTCTTCCATATGCGTCCGCAGGGTATGCACGAGATTGTCTTTGGTCTAGCCCAACCTGCATGAGCCGGCGTGCGACAATGGGGGCCGTCGATATCACAACGCCGAGAGAAGCCCGTCATGGAAGCGCATCAAAAGCAGATAACCATTCATGCAAAGCATGCCGAAAGCGCACCAGTCATCTATCTTCCCGTGGTCATGGGCGACGGCACGGAGGTTTATGAACGCTGCCGAGAGCTCAACTGCCCGCCCTTCACGCTTGTCGGCATTGGCAGCCTCAACTGGAATCGCGAGCTGAGCCCCTGGGGATGCGACGGAACCGTGCGCGATGCCGAGCCCTTTGGCGGTCAGGCATCCGGTTTTCTTGATGAGCTGTTGAACTGGATAATCCCAGAGGCCGAGTCGTCGCTTCCTCAGCCGCCCACCTGGCGCGGCATTGCCGGCTACTCGCTGGCAGGCCTCTTTTCGCTTTGGGCCCTCTGGCAGACCGATGCCTTTGACCGCGCCGCAAGCGCATCGGGGTCGTTGTGGTTTCCCGACTTTGTCGATCGCGCCAGCACGGCCCCTTTTGCCGGCAGCCCGCAAGCCGTCTACCTGTCACTCGGTAAAAAGGAAACCAAGACACCCAACCGCATGATGCGGCACGTACTCGACGACACACGCGCGATGGAAACGTTGCTCGTTGAGCGCGGCATCCTCACAACACTGGAACTCAACCCCGGCAACCACTTTGCCCAAACCGACCTGCGCATGGCGCGTGGCATCCACTGGATACTGACGCATTAAAAATGGTGCCCACGCGCATATACGCATGGGCACCATAACTTGTTTTAGCTGAACGCAGCTGCTACTCAGCAGCCTCCTCGAGCTCGGAGACATCAAACTCAAAGTCGTTACCCGGTAGGATGGCATTGAGCACGATGCCCACCAGCGATCCCACGGCAAGGCCCGAGAGCGAAATGGTCACGCCGCCCAGCTCCAGCACGATGGCACCGGCGGTGCTGTACGCAATGCCGAGCGAAAGCACGAGCACCAGGGCGGCCACCAGCACGTTGCGGTTGTTTTGGAAATCGACCTGGTTCTCGATGAGGTTGCGAACGCCCACGGCGCTGATCATGCCATAGAGCACGAGCGACACGCCGCCGATTACACACGCCGGCATGGCCGCAACGACAGCAGCGAACTTGGGGCAGAACGAAAGCACAATGGCACAACACGCGGCAATGCGAATCACGCGCGGGTCAAACACACGCGTTAGGGCAAGCACGCCGGTGTTCTCGCCATAGGTGGTGTTAGCCGGAGCGCCAAAGAGCGATGCGAGAATGGTCGCCAGGCCATCGCCAAGCAGGGTGCGATGCAGGCCGGGATCGGCAATGTAGTTGCGCTCGCAAGTCGAGCCGATAGCGGAGATATCGCCGATATGCTCGATCATAGTCGCAAAGGCCAGCGGCATGATGGTGATGATGGCCGTCGTGGCAAGACCGCTATCGAACTGCGGCCCAAAGAGCGCAAACACGGTGTTGTCCCACACGATGGGCAAGCCAACCCAGGGAGCGGCTGCGACGCCCGAAAAATCGACCTCGCCCAGCGCAGTCGCAACGGCATAGCTCACCACAACGCCCAGCAAAATCGGCACGATCTTGACCATGCCGCGACCCCAAATGTTGCAGATCACGATAACGGCAACGGCGACTACGGCAACAAGCCAGTTGGTCTGGCAATTAGCGATGGCAGAGCTTGCCAAGATCAGGCCGATGGAAATGACGATGGGGCCGGTCACCACCGGCGGAAAGAAGCGCATGACGCGCTTGGCGCCAAAAGCGCGGAACAGTGCCGCCAGCACCGGATAGAGCAGACCGGCGCAAGCTACGCCCAGGCAGGCGTAGGGCAAAAGCTCGGCCTCGCCGTTGGGCGCGATGGCGGCATAACCCGCAATAAAGGCAAACGATGATCCCAAAAACGCAGGCACCTTGCCACGTGACAGGAAGTGGAAGAGCAGCGTGCCCAAGCCGGCAAACAAAAGCGTCGCCGAGACCGAGAGGCCGGTGAGCACAGGCACCAGTACGGTGGCGCCGAACATGGCAAACAGGTGCTGCAGGCCGAGCAGAAACATGCGCGGGCGACCGAGCGACGACGCATCGTAGATGGCATCGGCGACGGCGGGCGTCGAAGACTGGGACATGGAAGTCCTTTCATGATGGAAGGGCGCCCGGACATATCGGATTACCTGCCCGAACGATACGATCCGAACCATTGTACGCGATATGCGCCCCAGACACGCAGCCTACGCCCGCGAACGGTACCGCTATTTCCAAACGCGCTCGGCAATGCGTTTGACCAGGGCGATCTTTGCCCATTGCTCGTCCTCGGTCAGCTTGTTGCCAATCTCGCAACTAGCAAAACCGCACTGGGGCGACAGATACAGGTTCTCGAGCGGAACATACTTTGCAGCCTCGTGAATACGCTCGACGATGGCATCCTCGTCCTCAAGCTCAGCGGCCTTGGTGGTCACTAGGCCCAACACGACCTTCTTGCCGGGGGCAACGTACTTGAGCGGCTCAAAGCCACCGGCACGCGGCGTATCGAACTCAAGGTAAAACGCATCGACGTTCTCGTGTGCGAACAGGTACGGCGCGATGGGGTCATAGCCGCCCTCGAAGGCATAGGTGGAGTGGTAATTACCACGGCACACATGCGTGTTGATGACCAGGTCGTCGGGCTTGCCCTCGATGGCGGCGTTGTTAAGCGCCACGCCCAGCTCGGACACCTTTTGCAGGTCGACCGGGCTCATACCAGTCTTTGCCACAAAGTCGGTATCGCAATAGATGCCCCAGGTGCAGTCATCAAATTGAATGTTGCGGCAGCCTGCGGCATACAGGTCGGCAATCACGGTGCGGTATGCCGCCGCGATGGCGTCGGCGAGCTCTTCGTCGGTCTTATAGACAGCGCGCAGGCTCTCCTGCTGGCCATCGCAGCGGTCGAGCGTGACTTCGGAGAACGTCTGGATCGGCGCCGGAATAGTTTGCCGCGCGACCTGGCCCTCCCCCTCGAGCGCCTTGACAAATTTGAAGTGCTCGACGAACGGATGGTTCTCGCCGCTAATGGGACCGGTTACCACGGCGGTGTCGGCGGTGGTCTCCTCATCGTGGAACATATAGCCCGTACGCGAGGTGCGACGCTCGACGCCGTTCAGCCCCCACATAAAATCGAGGTGCCAGTAGCTGCGGCGGAACTCGCCATCGGTAATTACCTGCAGACCGGCAACCTTCTGCTTGGCCACCAAGTCGCGAATGGCCTCGTCCTCGACAGCCTTAAGGCCGGCATCGTCGAGCGTGCCCGCGGCATAGGCCGCACGGGCGTCCTTCACGGCCTGCGGACGAAGAAAACTGCCGACAATATCGGCGCGAAACGGCGCTTTGAGCTGGACGGAATTAGTCATACTGATCTCCTTTTTGCGTGGATGCTTTAACGAGACAAAGTATGAGGGCTCAAATAGCCATCGTAAAATATGAGTTATTTTCTGTTTGCCATAGGTAATGACTATACCAATACGCACCGCTAAGCATCATGCGTACGGCAGACATACCAAACTAGATATGCTGACGGATCGCTTCGATATAGGCCTGACCGTAGCGCGTGAGTGTCGTGTTCTTGCGCGTGATAATGCCGATCTCCATATACTCGTCCACATCGAGCGGAATCGAGATAATGCCGGGACCGTTGAGCTCGTGGCTGATCACGCCCGAACACACCGTATAGCCGTTGAGTCCCATGACAAGGTTGAACAGCGTCGCACGGTCGCGCACGCGAATGTTCTTGCGGCGCTCAAACGTCGAGGTCAGTTCCTCGGAATAGTAAAACGAATTGTAGCTGCCCTGCTCGTAGGACAGGAACGGGTAGTCCTCGAGATCTTCGAGCGTCACGCTGGCGTGGTCCGCCAGTGGATGGTCGGCGCATACAAAGACATGCGGCGTGGCGCAGAAGAGCCCTTCGAACACGAGCTCGTTGGCGGCGAGCATGCGCTCGATGACCTCGCGATTGTGCTCCGACAGATACAGGATGCCGAGCTCACTTTTCATATGCGCGACGTCCTCGATAATCTCGTGAGTCTGTTCCTCGCGCAGGGTAAAGTCGTAGCGCGCGGCATCGAACTCGCGGATCACGTCGACAAACGCGTTGACGGCAAAGGAATAATGCTGGCAGCTCACACTAAAGTGCGGCACCTGCTCGGACGCGCCCTTGTACTTGCCCTCGAGCAGGTCGGCCTGGTCGAGCACCTGGCGTGCGTAGCCCAAGAAGGTCTCGCCCTCCTCGGACACAATGACGCCCTTGTTGGTGCGCTCAAAGATATGCACACCCATCTCGTTTTCGAGATCGCGGATCGATGCAGTGATCGAAGGCTGCGACACAAAGAGCCGACGTGAGGCCTCGGTAATGCTGCCGCATTCGGCAACCTTAACGACATACCTGAGCTGCTGGAGCTTCATAGCTGCCCCCCCCCTTAGCTGTTCGCGAGATTCGCGTCGGCCACACCCGGCAGGCGCATAAACGGCGGCATCTCCCCCGTCGCGGCGCAGGCGGCAATCTGATGCAGAGCCCCGGCAACCGCATCGTCTACCGCAGCGCCGATATGCCAGCGCGCGGCAGCCGTGACAGCCTCGTTGGCGTTGTCGACTGCAACGGAGTTGGGAACGGCATCGATCATGGGCAGATCGTTATCGGAATCACCGAATACGGCCACCTCGTCGGGCGTCAGGTCCAAAGCGCGCGCAAGCTCCAGCGCGGCGCAACCCTTGTCCCAACCTGCTGGAAGGATATCGAACAGGCGCACACGATTGTTGGGAAACACGAGCGAGAGTTCCGGCACCTCAGCGGCAACGCGCCCACGTAGCTCCGCGAGCTCCTCACGCGAGCGGGCGCTCCAGATATTCGCCTTGTATACCGGGGCATCATCGACAACGGGACGGCACGGGGCCTCTTCGCCTTTGAGCCACGCATTTCCGCCCGACTCCATAGCGCGACGCACGCGCTCGGGGTCGCTCGTCACGCAATAGGCATCGTTATCCCAAAAGTCGTCACCCAGGCTGTAGACCTTTAGATAGGTATCGTCGGTCTCTTGCTCGAGGTAATCGGCCAGACGCATCAGGGCGTCGTTGTCGGTCGCGCGCGAAGCGACCGCCTGACCGTCGACAAACATAACCTGGCCGTTGCAGAACGCACCGGTCGAAAAGCACTCGGAACGATTTTTGAACATCCAGCCCATCGCGGACGGCTGGCGACCCGAAACCGGGCCAAAGTGCAGACCAGCCGCCTGCATGGCATGAATGCCCTCGATGGCGCAGTCGCTGGCGCCATCGTGTCCAGCAGGAATCAGCGTATCGTCCATATCGGTCAGCACAAGTTTAATCATAGGGTCCCCTCGGTCATTCTTAATCCCATCTATTGTACCGACCTGCCAAAAAGGGACAGGTTTATTTTGGCAGGTTTTATCTGGGAAAACGCATCGCCCCCGTTGGCACCTGCCAAAATAAACCTGTCCCTTTTTGGCAGGTGCGCTAGTATAGGGAACAACAGATTCGATGCGGGAGTGCCGGCGGTGCAAACCACAAGGCTGAGAGGGCATGGGGCCCAATCCTTTGAACCTGTCAGTTAATGCTGGCGTAGGGAGCATGCCGCCTTTACAGGGGAGCTGTCTATGCACAGCGCCCCTTTTCTATGCCAAGGAGGCATGTGCAGTGATTGATTCGGAACAGCTTAAGCAAAATGTGGTCAAGGCCGTGGAGGAGATCCGCGCCACCAACCCGATGGCAGGCTCCATCACCAACACGGTAACGATCGACTTTGTCGCCAACGCGCAGCTTGCCGTGGGCGGTTCGGCCGCCATGGTCTATCTGCCAGACGAGGGCGAGGCACTCGTTGCCGGCGGCGGCGCCATCTATCTCAATATGGGCACGCTCTTCCCCATCTACGAGCAGACGATCCCCCGCGCGGCCAAGGCGGCACACGACGCCGGCAAGCCCTGGGTGCTCGATCCGGTGGGTCTGGGCATCGGTAGCCTGCGCACCCAGCTGGTAAACGAGCTCAAGCAGTACAAGCCCGCCATCGTGCGCGGCAACGCCTCCGAGATTATCGCGCTCGCCGGCCTGTGGGGTCTTGAGGGCGAGGCGGCCGATCTGAGCCGCGTACGCGGTGTCGACACCACCGACACGGTCGACGCCGCCCGCGGCGCCGCCGTGGCGCTCGCTCGCTACACCGGCGGCGCCGTAGTGGTCTCGGGCGAAGTCGACCTGATCACCGACGGCACGACCGTGGCCAAGTCCCACGGCGGCAGCCCGCTCATGTCCAAGATCACCGGCTGCGGCTGCTCGCAGGGCGGCGTGCTGGCCGTGTACGCCTGCGCTGCCGACCCGTTTACGGCAGCCATCTGCGGCACCGCCGTCTACAACGTCGCCGGCACGCGTGCCGCCGCTGTCGCCGATGCCCCGGCAAGCTTTAAGGTCGCCTTTATCGACGAGCTCTACCGCGCGACCGCCCAGGACATTGCCGATAACCGACTCGAGCTCGAGGAGGCATAAGCCATGTCCGAGGTCGCAACCAGCACTGGCATGAATACCCTTGTCGCCGTGGCCATCGCCCCATGCGGCACCGGCGACGAGCTCTCCGCCGAGGTCGCCGAGGTCGTGCGCGTCATTCGCGAGAGCGGCCTTCCCAACCGCACCACCTCGATGTTCACCGAGATTGAGGGCGACTGGGACGAGGTCATGCAGGTCGTGCGCGACGCGACCTTTGTGTTAGCGAGCAAGGGCATCCGCACCGAAGTCGTGCTCAAAGCCGATATTCGACCCGGATTTACCGACACCATGACCGGCAAACTCGAGCGCATGGAAGCGCAGATCAAAAAGCAGGAGGAAGCACGATGAGTATCCGCGACAACCTTGACATCTCGGCCTATCTGGTACTCGGCCCCGAAAACACGCTCGGGCGCCCCGTGGGCGATGTAGTGGCCCAGGCACTCGACGCCGGCTTTACCTGCATCCAGGTGCGCTCCAAGGTGGCAAGTGCCCGCGAGATCATCGCGCTGACCGACGACGCCGCGCAGGCTATCGCTCAGGCCGGCAAGACCGGTCAGGTCGCCTTGCTGATCGACGACCGCCTTGACTGCGTGCTCGCCGCGCGCGAGCAGGGTATTGCTGTCGACGGCGTGCACGTGGGTCAGAGCGATATTCCCGTCGAGGTCTGTCGCAAGCTGCTGGGCCCCGATGCCATCGTGGGCCTTTCCGCCCGTTGCGAGGAGATGCTCGAGTACGTCAAAACCGCCGACATGAGCCTGGTCGATTACCTAGGCATCGGCCCACTCCACGAAACCGAGACCAAGCGCGACTGCGGACGCGCGGCCGACGGCTCCATCATCACCAAGAGCTTTGAGGACCTGGCCGCACTCCACGCGGCAAGCCCCGTGCCCATCGTGGTGGGCGGCGGCGTTAAGACAGCCGACCTGCCGCAGCTCAAGGCCACCGGCGTCGATGGCTTCTTTGTGGTGAGCGCCGTTTGCAGCGCCGACGACCCCCACGCCGCGGCCAAGGAGCTTGTCGACACCTGGCAGCAGGCATAGACATAGGCCGAGCAGCTGCTCCGCGGCCTCATATCTTCAGCAATGGAAAGCGCATCCCAGTTTGGACGTCCATTCCGGGATGCGCTTTCCGTATAGAGGACCAGCGGGAAACTGTGTCCCAGTCTGAGCGCAAATTCTGGGATGCCGTTTCCGCCGAGCCCGCCGCAGCCCTTACCCCGCCAGATACGCTTCCAGCGCGGGCAACGTCGCTTCCGCATCGCGGCGGCCTATCTGATAGATGCGCTCAAGCTCATCGGGCTCGCGGCACAGCGACGGCACTTTCACCGATTCGCTCGGCCGCACCACAAAGACCTCGCCGGCGGCCTCGCGACGTGCCAGGTCATCGAGCGTAGCATTGTAGACCTCATGCCGATGCTCAAGCGCTGCGACAAACTCCGGGTAGTGACGGAACACGCGCCGCAACATGGGCATCACGCTGTTGGGCTGCTTCACAAAGCCCGCCGGCTGCGTGAGTACCACGATATTGCGGTCATACCCCCGTGCAAACAGCCAAGCGCTGGGAATGGAATCGGCTACGCCGCCATCCAGATACTTATGCCCGTCAATAGCAACGGGACGCGTCGCCACGGGAATCGCCGACGATGCCCGGATCCACTCGATATCGCGCTCGTCGCCATACGGCAGATCGTGATAGACGGCCTTGCCCGTCTCGATATCGGTACACACGCACGTAAACCGCATGGGGCAGGCACGATATGTCTCCAGGTCGATGGGATCGCGCTCGACGGGCACCTCGTGATAGGCAAAATCGGCATTAAACATGTCCCCTGTTCGCAACCAGCTCGTTACGCTCGCATAGCGCTTGTCGGCGCAATAGGCCTTGTTGTAGCGAATGGCGCGCCCAATCTGCCGCGATTTAAAGTTGTAGCCAAACGCCGCGCCCGCCGAGACACCCACCATATGGTCGCAAGTTAAGCCGCGCTCCATCCATACGTCGAGCACGCCCGCCGTATACATACCGCGGTAGCCGCCTCCCTCGAGCGCGAGCCCCACCGTGCGCGTCGTATCTGGCTGCGTCATGCGATCATCCCCGTTTCTACGTTTTTAAACGGGACAAGTATACCCGTCAACATATATCGTCTCAGTCGCATTTTCATCGAACATCGCATCGTCGTGTTACCGCTTGGCAAATAATTGTCACCCATAGTATGGGCACCCCTATATAATTTTGTACTGTTGTTTATACTACTCAGCAGTTATCAACAGCGAACATTAGCCGGCAAAGTAACCCAACAACGCAGCAAGGCGGAGGCCTGGATACACGCAATACGCTGAGCAACGACGCGTGTACACAACGAGCTCGCCCGACGCAATCCGCCCCGACCTCAGAAAGCCGCTTAGAACATGGATACTGTCAGCAATTACACCGAAACGCTCGAAAAGACCATCCGTGACCTTCTCGAGCGTCAGAATGATCTGATTAGGACCGCCTTTACCGACCAGCT
>ERZ1034928.664-NODE-664-length-14638-cov-3.626071_pt1 | contig 14638 bp, 15 predicted proteins | sample MGYA00520627_ERZ1034928 | MGnify/ENA primary metagenome ERZ1034928 (study PRJEB33766, sample SAMN09781755) | gut metagenome | biome: gut microbiome | host: Homo sapiens | place: Madagascar | study: EMG produced TPA metagenomics assembly of the PRJNA485056 data set... | reverse complement strand
AAACGCTGAAGTAAAATTAGCGGTTGAATTGGTATCGGAGCCCAAAAAGGCGGAGCGCATGCCCGCGGCGCAAGAATATCAAATTTTGGGTTGCTCCGTTCCGCTGATAAAACTTTATCCGTTTGAGGCGTCGGCGCCTGATAAGGTTGTTATAAAGTTAAACGCCGATGTTGCTTTTTAATTAAAAAAACTTAAAATAAAAGCAGTTTTTAAGGATACGCCATGACAAGAAAACAAATAGAAAATTTTTTACGAACGCTCGGTAAACCGTTGGTTAAATTTATCATCAGTTTAGGTGAGCTTTCGTTGTTTATCATAAAATCATTGTACCATTGCTTTACGCCGCCGTTTTATCCCAAAAACTTTATGCGGCAGCTGATGGATATGGGGTTTTACTCATTGCCGGTGGTGGGGCTGACCACTATTTTTGCCGGTATGGTGATTGCTTTGCAAAGCTACTCCGGTTTTGCCCGTTTCGGGGCTGAAAGCGCGGTTGCTTCCGTGGTGTTAATTTCCGTAACCCGCGAGTTGGCGCCGGTATTGTCCGCCTTAATGGTTGCCGGACGCATCGGGGCGGCAATGGCGGCTGAAATCGGCACCATGCGTGTTACTGAGCAAATTGACGCCTTGGTTACTCTTTCCACCAATCCGTTTAAATATTTGGTCGCGCCGCGATTGTGGTCGGGCGTTATTGTTTTACCGATTTTGGTTTTAATCGGCGATGTTATCGGCATTTTCGGCGGTTATGTGGTCGGCGTTTACAAACTCGGCTTTAATCCCGCCAACTACATTAATTCCACTTTGCAAAATATGGAGGCGATAGATATAATTTCCGGTTTGGTTAAAGCCGGTGTTTTCGGATTCATTGTTGCTTTAATGGGTTGCTATAACGGCTATCGCTCTAAAGGCGGCGCGCAGGGCGTCGGACAGGCCACTACCAACGCTGTGGTTTCGGCCTCAATCTTAATTTTAATTTTCAACTATGTTTTAACCGAAGTGTTCTTCTCAAAATAAGAGGCGTAAAATGGAAAAAGTTAAAATATCAATTCGCAATTTACGAAAATCATTCGGTAAAAAACAGGTTTTGTCCGGAGTTGACTTAGATGTTTATGCCGGAGAATCTTTAGTTGTTATCGGCGGCTCCGGCACCGGAAAATCGGTGCTGATTAAATGTATTCAGGGGCTTTTAACTCCGGATGCCGGCTCAATTAAAATTAACGGCACTGAAGTTGTCGGTGCCCGCGGCTCTGAGCAACGTAATTTTCATAGCAAGATGGGAATGCTTTTTCAGGGCGGCGCCTTGTTTGACAGCTTATCGGTATGGGAAAATGTTGCGTTTTCTTTGCTTGAAAATCAAAAAGCAAACCGTGAAAAAGCTAAAGTTGAGGCTATAAGAGTGCTGCGCCAAGTTGGTCTTGCTCCTGATGTGGCTGATTTATCACCCTCAGAACTTTCCGGCGGTATGCAAAAACGCGTCGGGTTGGCACGCGCCATTATTACCAATCCGGAGATAATCTTTTTTGACGAGCCGACTACCGGCTTAGACCCGATTATGGCCGATGTGATTAATGATTTGATTGTGGAATCCGCCAAAGGGTTGGGCGCAACTACCTTAACCATTACCCACGACATGGCCTCGGTTCGTAAAATTGCCGACCGCGTTGCCATGCTTTATAAAGGTAAAATTATTTGGCAGGGAACGGTTAAAGAAATGGATAAAACCGAAGACCCGTACGTTCAGCAGTTTATTAACGGCTGTTCGCAAGGTCCGATAAAAGTGGAAATATAGCCATGGTAAAAAAGAGCTCAATAGAATATGTTTGTCAGAATTGTGGCGCCGTTTACCCCAAATGGCAGGGTAAATGTGATGCCTGCGGCGAATGGAATACTATTGAGGAAGAAAAAGTTCAGGGCGGCGGATTTTCAATTTTGCCTCCTCAGAAAAAAGGCGAGATGATAGAGTTTGTGCCGCTCAGCGGTTCAGCGCAAACTTTTAAGCGCTTGGCTACCAATATTAAAGAAATTGACCGTGTAACCGGCGGAGGACTTGTTCCCGGTTCCGCTATTTTAGTCGGCGGTGACCCCGGAATCGGTAAATCAACTTTGCTGTTGCAGGTTTGCGCCGGTGTTGCCAATTTATCGCCGGAGTATGAGTGCTTTTATATTTCGGGCGAAGAAGCGATTGATCAGGTTCGTATCAGAGCGCAGCGTCTGGGGCTTGCCTCATCGCCGGTTAAGCTTGCGAGTACCACTGAAGTAAAAGATATTGTGGCAACATTGGATAAAGCCAATCCGTCAGTGGTTATTATTGATTCTATTCAAACCATGTATCTTGAAAATGTGGAGTCTACCCCCGGCAGCGTTGCGCAGGTGAGGGCTTGCGCCTATGAGCTGATAAAACTTGCCAAACGCAAGGGATTTGTGCTGTTTTTGGTCGGACACGTTACCAAACAGGGCGCTATTGCCGGTCCGCGCGTTTTGGAACACATGGTTGATACGGTGCTTTATTTTGAAGGCGAACGCGGCCACCATTTCCGCATTTTGCGCGCGGTTAAAAACCGTTACGGCGCTACCGATGAAATCGGTGTTTTTGAAATGCAGGATAAAGGTCTGGTTGAGGTTGAAAACCCCTCGGCGCTGTTTTTGGCCGAACGCCAAGGCAACGTTTCCGGCTCATGCGTTTTTGCCGGTATTGAAGGTTCGCGTCCGGTTTTGGTTGAAATTCAGGCTTTAGTGAGTCCGAGCGGTTATTCAAGCCCCAAAAGGGCGGTGGTCGGTTGGGATTCTAACCGCTTAGCCATGATTTTAGCGGTTTTGGAAGCCCGTTGCGGTATGAACTTCAGCGCGCAGGACGTTTATTTAAATATTGCCGGCGGCTTAAAAATTTCAGAACCGGCGGCCGATTTAGCGGTGGCCATGGCGGTAATTTCATCTTTAACCAACAAGCCGTTGCCCTCTGATATGGTAATCTTCGGCGAAATCGGATTATCCGGTGAAATCAGAGCCGTAAGTCAGCCTAATTTACGCTTAAAAGAGGCTTGCAAACTTGGCTTTAACAATGCTATTGTGCCGCCGAGCTATGGTAAAGAAAAGAAAAACACCGATATGTCATGCTATGAAATCGGTAATGTTCATCGGCTTATAAATTGGTTTAATTAAGGATTTAATATGCAGCAGTTAAATAATTTAGACGTTGTAATTTTAATCATAACCGCCGTTTCGGCGTTAATTGCCTTATACCGCGGTTTGGTTAAAGAGGTTTTGGCCATTGTCGGTTGGATTTTGGCGGCAATAGCAGTGTTTTATCTGCTTCCGATATTAACTCCGCTTGCCAAACATTATATTGCAAGCTCCATGATGGCAGGAATAGTTACCGCCTTGCTGATTTTGGTAATATTTTTTATTATTTGGCTGTTAAGCACCGACAAAATGATAGGCAAGGTACGCTCCAGCAAATTAAGCTCGCTTGACAGAGTGTTGGGTTTGCTGTTTGGCGTGCTCAGAGCCTGTTTGTTGGTAATTTTGTTTAATATTTTAATTACATGGATGCTGCCTGAAGAATCTAAAAGCGGCATGTTTAAGGAGTCGCGCTATTTTACTTGAGCCGGCAAATTTGCCGAGCCGCTTGAAAGCTTAATTCCTGAATCAACCAAAGACTTAATTCGTGACAAGGGCTCGGAAGTCGGCCTCGGTGAAAAGGATAAAAAGAAAGAAAAAGCTGAAAAAACTGCTGAAGAAGAAAAAGATTCGCAAAAAGAAATTGACGATTTGTTCCAAAAGTTGGCTCAGCCGCAAATTGAAAAAACAACCGATAAAATCAAAGAAAAAGCTGAAGATTTTGAGGGTTACAAAGAAAATGAGGCTGACACGTTAGATACGCTGATTGAAAACGTTGAAGACGCGGAACCGGCAGAGTAAATAAAACCCCGCAACAAAAATTGCGGGGTTTTAAAATGTCTATTCGGTAAGGTTTAAGGTTTTAATACGCTCAACCAACAACGGTTCGTTAAAATTAATTGCTGCCGGAGTGTTAACCCCGTCGCTGATTTTAGCTTTGATGGCATCTTTGTTTAAGCTTTCCGAATCTTCTTTTAAGCTTAAAGCGTGCTTCCACTGAAACTTAGCTTCCGCTTTGCGCCCTACTTGCCAATATGCGTCGCCCAAGTGGTCGCAAACAATGGCGTTGGCCGGCAAATATTCAGCCGCGCGCTCCAAAATTTTTACGCTGTCATCGTATTTGCCCATACGGTATAACGCCCACCCGAGGCTGTCCATAATATGCCCGTCTTCAGGACTTTGACGAAAAGCCTCAAAAATCATAAACAACGCTTCATTAATGTTTTTGTTGTGTTCAAGCCAACTGTATCCCAGATAATTAAGTACAAACGGATGGCGGTGGCTGATTTTTAAGGCTGTTTGCAAAGCTTCTTCAGCGTTATTCCATTCGCCGTTTTGCTCATACGCCATGCCCAAAGCGTAATAAACCGTCCAGTCGTTTTCAGCTGCTTTCGGTTGGTTTTTTAAGGCTTTTTTATAAAATTCAATAGCCTTGTCCTGCTTGCCGGCAATGCGGTAAACTTCAGCCGTGTTAAACAAAACCTGATAATTGTCCGGATACTGTTGTTGCAAAGCCTGCAACTTTTGCAAAGCTTGTTCATGCAGCTGTTTGTCCATATAAATTCCGGCAATTTTCAGCTGTCCCATAAAGTAAATCGGCGACTGCGGGCTGATTTGCTCATATTTTTTGATGGCCTCTTTAAAGCGCTGATTATGTTCCAGCAAATCGGCCATTGAAACCAAAGCCACATCATGTTGCGGATTAAGATACAACGCCAATGCGGTAAATACTTGTGAAATATCGGCCTGATACCCTCTGAACACCGTGCCGACATTAAAAATTGCTTCAGCCTCTCCTTTTTGCGGAGTATCCATAATTTTGGCAACGTTGTTTTCTTCCGCGGATGTAACCTGCTTATAAAGCGATTCCATCATTTTGGCTTGCGGATTTTTATCATAATATTTTTTAACAAGCGCAATCGCCTCATCTTTTTTACCGGCGCGAATGTAAAAATTGCTGATAATTTGCATTGAGCGATATGAAAGCTCTAAATCTTCGTCTTGCACCACGGTGGCAAATGCCGCTTCCGCCGCCGGAACGTCATTAAAATAATCATTAATCATGCCGCTGTGCATATAATATAATGAGAGCAGAGATTTATCTTTTTTTAAGGTTGCCAGCTCTTTAAGAGCCTGCTCTTTATTGCCTTCCGCCGCATAAATCCAAGCTGAAAACAGCGGAATAATTGACTTTTTGTAAACTTTGTCATGAATGTTATTTAAGGCGGACAAAGCTTGCTTGTAATTATTTTTCTGCAATTCGTCAGTCATAATCACGAAGTAAATAAAATTGCTTTTATCGCCTTTTTTAAGCGATTCTTTGGCATACTGCGCTGCCTCGCCGATTCTGCCTTCTGAGGTGAGCAGCACATACGTCTGACCGATAATTTCAGGTTTATCAGCCCCGAGTTGCACTGATTTTATATAATAATCGGCCGCAACATTTAAATCTTGCCGCAAATGCGCCACCCTTGCCGCCAAATAAGCTCCGTAAGCGGTTTTTAAATGCGGAACCGAATAAACAACGGGCTGTTCGGGAGCTTTTTTATTCATAAAAGCTCCGGAGCAAGAGTTAAAAACGCCCACGCTGATAACAAGGGCTGCGATATATCCTAATTTCATTGCATGTAACATCTTTTTTAAGTTTTTTTAAAGTTTACACCGAAAACGCCGCGGTGTTCAATAAAAATTATATATTTATATGTGTAAATAATTGCTTTATGTTGCAAAAAAAGTATTTGCGCAATATAATTTACAACATGGAACAAAATTTTAACATATCGGCATTGCTTAATTGGTACATTGACAGCGGCGTAACGGAAAGTTGCGGCGCTGAACCGTTGCTTATAAGCAAACCGCAGCCGGTTACTTCTGCTGCGGCGGTAATGAGCGCGGCTCCGGCGCGTCCGGCTATCAGCACTTTGGCGCAAACCTCTGTTGCCGCTTGCAAAAACGCTCGTGAATTGTGTGAAAAAGCAACTTCTTTAGAAGAGCTGAAAGAGCTTGTAAACAGTTTTGAGGGCTGCGCGCTTAAATTTAACGCCAAGTCAACGGTTTTCGGCAGCGGCAATCCTAATGCCGAGGTTTTAATTGTCGGCGAAGCTCCCGGCGCCGATGAAGACAGATTAGGTCTGCCGTTTGTCGGCCGCAGCGGTCATTTGCTTGATAAAATGCTTAATGCCATCGGCGTAAACCGCGAGAGCGTGTATATTACCAATATTCTGCCATGGCGTCCGCCCGGGAACCGCACCCCGACAGACGGCGAAGTTGCCGTTTGCCTGCCGTTTTTAAAAAGACAGATAGAATTAATTAAACCGCAAGTGCTGTTGCTGCTTGGCGGCAGTGCGGCTAACGCGGTTTTAGACAATGCGGAGCCTATATCAAAAATGCGCGGCAAATGGTATGAATATAAATTGCCTGATAAAACCGTTGTGCAGGCTTTGGCAAGTTTTCACCCGGCGTTTTTGCTGCGTAATTCGGCGCAAAAAGCAAAAGCATGGGCTGATTTTTTGCGTATCTTGAAAAAATTAAAGGAAAATTAAATAAAATCCGCATATAGTGATAACAAAACTAAATATATTTAAGGGGATACATAATGAACATGTTCAAAAATATTTTATTTTCCGCATTAAGTATGGGTGTGTGCGCTTCGGCTTTAGCGGCCGCAACTCCTGAAAACAATGCGCCGGCTGAAGAAGAAACCACCAAGCCCAGAGCCGTTTTATTCAAAATTCATGAAATTAAGCCGGTTGAAAATACCGAAGGCGAAATTACTAACTGTGACTTTTTGGTCACTTTTTATAACCGCACCAATGACAGTATGCGCCAAGCCAAACTTGAAATGGGCTGGACTGATAAAATCAGCGAGCGTTACGCCATCGGCGAAGATGAAAAACCCGCTGAAGAAAAAGCTCCGGTGCGCACGGTTCGCGATTCCCGCAATACGCAACAAAGCTTAGGCGCTGTTACCACCACAGTTGAAATGCCCGCGCTCGGCTCTCATAAACAGGCCACCGTCAGAGGCTCAGTAAAAACCGAAAAATGCTTTATGTTGCTTGACAGCCTTAATTACAATGTTGCCTCATGCAGCATTATCGGTAAAGGTGATAACAACTCTGCCGATGCTCGCCGCAACAGAGTGGCTTCAAGCCGCAGCACCGGTGAATGCGCAAACTTGTTCCAATATGTTGATTCCAAAAATCCGGAATATTACAATGAGTTCAAAAATATTTCATATTCAGAGCAAGAACGCTTGCTTGCCAATGAAAAAGCTCAGGATATTACCGAAATGGAAGAATCTTACGATAAAATCGTCAAGAATTTTGAAAAAGTTAACAGCCTGATTGCTGAAATTAAATAAAAGGAAAGCGCAATGCCTGACAATCGTTTTTGCAAAAAAATAAAATCCGCGGTTTTGTACGGATTCGCAGTTGTCGGGCTTGCAAGCATTTTTGCCGCCGCGGCTGAGGCGCAAATTTTCGGCTCCGGCGGAAACAATCAGCAAAATAATCCGCTTGTCGCGCCTGCGCGACCGGCCGCACAGCCGAGACCAACGATTCGCGGGCAACAGCCAAGCGCAGCGGCCGCGCTTCCGTCAGTCAATAACCTTTTATCCCCTGTTGTTGATGAAGACGATGATGATGAAGTTGCCAATCAGCAGCCGATTGACCGGAATCAAGACAAAAGCGTTGTGCAAATAAGGTTTGTCGGTAATGATGTTGTTATTGACGATAAGCCTAAAATTTTGATTTATATGCGCAATTTTAAAATTTCGCGCACCATAACCAACAAAACCAACTGTTCAATGCGCTTTTACGTGCTTTCTTCCGCGTCAGAAAAGCTGACTAACCTGAGTTTTCGGCTTAAATGGCCTAAAATGGAAACGGCGCTTGCTTTTGATGACGTAATGCCCAATGTTGCCACTTATTTTGATTATTCCTTAATCGGCGATGGCTGTTACAGTATGGATTCGGCGCCCAATATTATTGTTAATCGCTGCCGTATTAAAGGCATGAGCCAACGCCAATGCGCCGATGCCATTCAGTGGATGAAATAACTTTACAAAACCGATGCGTAATGCTATATTACCTACATAGAAAAATATTTTTTTGTAGGGAATTGTGCGTGGGTTTTTGTTTTGTTGGTCCTTACCGCTGATAAAATTTTTTCCTTTTCTGAACTGAAACAATTAAATCATAATATTATGGCATGGAATTTGTTGCTGATTGCTGCCATCGTTGGCATGTTGGGAGCGTTAATCAGCAAACTCTGGGGTTGTCTTGAAAACTTTTTAGCCTGGCTATTAAGTTTTGTTCTCCCTGGAGTTGGCCTTGGATTGCTACTGTTCCTCATTATGGGGTTTGGGTATATGATTGGGAATTTTCAAGATGTAAAAATCTTTGGAGTTCACAGTTTTGTACTCGGTCTCGTTATAGGGACAGCTTGTGAGATAGTTCTTTCTATAAAAAACTTTCTCACAAGAAGGTAAGAGATTGCACCGTGTTTGTTTATTTATAAACTGCACGGTGCTTTTTTATCCCGATAATTAATTGAAAATTTAACATTTTGTGGTAATAACAACCACAATTATGTCATTTAAATCAATAAAAGGGTTAAAAAATGGAAACACAAGCGCTTTCAGATGCCGTCAACACCGCGGCAAATCAAATGTCTATGTGGGATTTGGTGTGGGCTTCCGACACGGTTACCAAAGTTGTAATGATAGGTTTAATTGCCGCTTCCGTATGGTCGTGGACAATCATTTTTGAAAAATTTGCCACTTTGCGGCAGGTAAAACGCAATACCAAAAAATTTGAAGAAGCTTTTTGGTCGGGAGGTTCGCTTGACCGCTTGTATGACGCTATCGGCAACCACCCGCGCGACCCGATGTCGGCAATGTTTATGGCTGCCATGAAGGAATGGCGCCGCTCCAATATCATGAAGTCTAAAACCGACCGCGGCTTGCGCGGCGCATCGCTCCAACAGCGCGTTGAAAAAGCCATGATGGTGGCGATGGATAAAGAACTTGACGATATGGACAATCGCTTGGGCTTTTTGGCATCAACCGGTTCCGTTGCTCCGCTTGTCGGTTTGTTCGGTACGGTTTGGGGCATTATTAACAGTTTTAACGCCATTGCCGCAACCCAGAGCAATTCGCTTTCCGCCATGGCTCCCGGTATTGCCGAAGCTTTGTTTACCACCGCATTCGGCTTAATTGCCGCTATTCCGGCGGTGGTTACCTACAACATGATTACCACCGATGTTGACCGCTATGCCAAACGGCTTGAAAACTTTATTGCCGAATTTTCAACCATTTTATCGCGTGAAATTGATGATACCACCTTAAAAGCCGAAATGGCAGGTGAATAACGGAGAACAACTCATGATGTACAATTCTCGCTATTCATCAGGACGTCACCCGAGTCGCCGCAACGCCGATATTAACATTACTAATTTAATGGATGTAATGATGGTTTTGTTGGTGGTGTTTATGGTTGCTGCTCCGCTCATGACTTCAGGCATTGCGCTTGATTTACCTAAAGTCGGCGGAAAGGCGTTAGAAGGCAAAGAAACCTCAATCAATATCAGCGTTGATAAAGACGGATACTATTATATCGGTAAAACGGAAATTCCGGCTGATAAAATTGTGGCTAAAGTTAAGGCGATTCGCAGCGAGAACGCCGATACCTCCGTTACAATTTCCGGTGATACCATGTCAGAATACGGCAGAGTTATAAATCTGATGGCGTTGTTAAAAGAGGCGGGGATAGATAAAGTCGGTCTTAAAACCGAGGCTCGTCCGCTTGTTAAGGAGAAATAGGCGTACGCTATGAACAAACGCTATCTTTACATGTCAATTGCCTTGCATATAACGGTTTTTCTGCTTTTAGTGCTGGATTTGCCGTTTTTCGGGCATGCCAAGATAGAAACCGGACAAGCGCCGATTATTGTTGATTTAAAAGACGTAAAATTAGCGGAAATGACTAACTTGCCGCCCAAGGCCGTGTTTGGTAAAGAAGATAAAAAAGCCACGGCGCCGGAACAAAAACAGCCGCAGAACTGGACTCATGAAGAAACAAAAGCGCCTGAACTTCCGCCTCCGCCGGAAGAAACTAAAGCCGAAGAACCTAAAAAAGACTTTTTAGATACTACTCCGCCCGAGCCTGAAAAACCGGCTCCTAAACCGGATACCAAGCCTAAACCCAAGCCTGCTCCTAAGCCGGCTCCTAAACCTGCGCCCAAACCGCAGCCTAAACCCAAACCGAAACCGGCTCCTAAACCGGCCGATAAAACTCCGCCGGCGCCTAAGCAGGTCTCTAAACCCAATGCCAAACAGCCGGCTAAAAACAACACGATTGCCAATCCATTAAAGAGCTTAATGGATTCGGTCAGCAGTATGGAAAAAGAAATCGGCGAGACCGCGTCACCGGCGGTAATTAAAGAAGGTACTGCCGTTGCCAATATGGGTATTGAGGGCGGCACCGGCGGCTCCTATTTCAGCGAACTGACCATTACTGAAACCGACGCTATCGGTGGATATTTGCGCGAATGTTGGAATCTTGATCCAGGAGCGCAAGGCATTGAGGGTATGATAATTGAAGTCAGAGCTATCTTAAACCGAGACGGAACGGTTCGCGATGCTCAAATCGTAAATTCATCGCGCATGAGTTCTGATCCGCACTTCAGAGCTATTGCCGAAAGCGCCCGCCGCGCAATTTGGTCGTGCCAAAACAAAAACGGCGTAAATATTTATAAAGTGTTTGCTGAAAAGTATCCTGATAAGTATGACAAATGGAAATCAATTTTGGTACGCTTTAATCCTATGGACGCAACTGTGCAGTAAAACAGGAGGAAATATGAAAAAAGTTATTTATGCTTTGTTGATGGTTTTAATGTTTGGCGGATGCGCAAGCACGGAAATTTATAATCTTAACTATAATAACAACGGCCAAACTTTAGAACTGTCTTTAGGCGACAGTGTTAATATAGCATTACCTGAAAACCCCACCACCGGCTATTCTTGGGCATTTTTTACAACGCCTGAGCCTCAAAACATTATAACCAATATTACCGAAAGTTATCGTCAGGATAATGTTGGCGAAGGTTTGCTCGGTGCCGGCGGTGTAAAAACATATTCATTCCGCGCCACTCACCCCGGCAAAGTGACTATTACCGGTTATTATTACCGCCCGTGGGAGAGTATGTCTGAAAATTATGTTTCAAAAGTTGTTTATAATATTGTGGTTAAATATCCGCTGATTTATAAAGGAGAATAAGTATGGAAACCCGCATAGCTTTACTTGCTGTTTTGGTAAAAAATCAGGATAGCGTTGAAAAACTTAATGCCTTGTTGCATGAATACCGCGCTTATATTGTCGGTCGTATGGGCATTCCGTACAAACAAAAACAGGTTGCCATTATCAGCATTGCCATTGACGCATCGCAAGATGTTATTTCGGCATTGTCCGGTAAAATCGGCGCATTAGACGGCGTCAGCAGCAAAACGGTTTTTGCTTAAAACAAAAAGCTTGCCAAACTCAGGCAAAGGTTTTATGTTCGCATTATGTTTAACTGACGGGGAAGGTTTTTTCTGACCCATAAGAAAGGAAATTTTATGTATAATCCCAAATCGCTCAAGGCAGAAGAGTTTATTTGCCATGATGAAGTGCTTGCAACCTTGGCTTATGCCGAAGCCAACAAACATAATCAGGAATTAATCAATCAAATAATTGCCAAAGCCAAATTGCGCAAGGGCTTAACCCACCGCGAAGCATCGGTTTTGCTTTCCTGTGATTTACCGGAACAAAACGCTGAAATTTTTGCCCTTGCCGAGCAATTTAAAAAAGATTTTTACGGCAACCGCATAGTATTGTTTGCCCCGCTTTATCTTTCCAATTATTGCGTAAACGGTTGCACTTATTGCCCGTACCATGCTAAAAATAAGCACATTATGCGCAAAAAACTTACTCAAGAAGAGGTTAAGGCAGAGGTTGTTGCACTGCAGGACATGGGACATAAACGTTTGGCGATTGAAGCCGGTGAAGACCCGATTAACAACCCGATTGAATATATTTTAGACTGCATTAAAACCATTTATTCGGTAAAGCACAAAAACGGAGCGATTCGCCGCGTAAATGTTAATATTGCCGCCACCACGGTTGAAAATTATCGCAAACTGAAAGAAGCCGGTATCGGAACATATATTTTGTTTCAAGAAACGTATAATAAAGAGTCGTATGAAAAATTGCACCCGACCGGACCTAAACATAATTATGCCTACCATACCGAGGCGATGGACAGAGCCATGGAAGGCGGCATTGACGATGTCGGGCTTGGCGTTTTGTTCGGGCTTGAAGGTTATAAATATGAGTTTGCCGCGCTTTTGATGCATGCCGAGCACTTGGAAGCGGTGCACGGCGTTGGTCCGCACACAATATCGTTTCCGCGTATTAAACACGCCGATGATATTGACCCCAACGCTTTTGATAACGGTATTGATGATGATATTTTTGCCAAGATTATTGCCTGCGTGCGCATTTCCACCCCTTATACCGGCATGATTATTTCCACTCGTGAAAGCGAAGCCTGCCGCAGTCGGGTTATTCATTACGGAATTTCGCAAATTTCCGGCGCATCGCGTACCAGTGTGGGCGGATATACCAATATAACCCGCGAGCATGATACCGAGCAGTTTGACGTTTCAGACCAACGCACTTTAGATGAAGTTGTTCGTTGGCTTTTGGGCATGGGTTATATCCCGAGTTTTTGCACCGCGTGTTATCGCGAAGGCCGCACCGGCGACCGCTTTATGGAATTGTGTAAAAAAATGCAGATTCTTAACTGCTGTCACCCTAACGCTTTAATGACGCTGCAAGAATTTTTGCAAGACTACGCCTCTGCCGAAACTAAAAAATTAGGCGAAGAAGTAATTAACAAAGAACTTGCCAACATTAAAAGCGATAAAGTTCGGCAAATTACCATAAATAACCTTGCTAAAATTAAACAAGGCGAACGCGATTTCAGATTTTAAGTAAAAGAAAAGCCCGATAACAAAATTTGCCGTCGGGCTTTGTTTTTTTATTCGGCTTGCTCAGCGCTTTCGCTTGCTTCCGGCTCGTCATCATTATCCGGTATCAGGATAATAAAGTTGTTTCCTTGCAGAATATAATCTTTAGCCACATCAGGTAAGCGAATATTTACTGAATAGTTTGGCTCTAACACAAAGCTGTTTCCGAGCGGGAACGGTTGGTCGTTCAAATACGAAGAAACTACCGTAAATTTTATCGGTTTATCGGTATCATTATTTACATTGTAAATTATTGATATATTGCTGTCACCGTATAAAGCCTCTTTAATTTGTTCAGTAACATCGTTCGGAATATGCATGCCGAGCGCGCCGGTATTGTTGCTCAACAATGAAATTCCGTCGGAAGGAGTTTCAATATCGTGCTTTACGTTAACCTTAAAATTAAATTCAGCATAAGAGGTCATTTCTTTTTTATAACACTGAACATATTCGGCAGAGGGAATTATGGTTTTAATTTTTTTCTGCACTTCAATTAATGATTCAGACGGAATGCGGGAATCTTCATAACTTGCGCAAGCTGAAACTTCAACTGAAAGCACGCCGGTAACATCTTGCGTTTCAGCTGATAACAATTCGCTGATTTTAACCGGTATGTCAAGCTCCATTTCGCATGCTGAAAGCATTAAACACAAAGCGCCTAATAACGATAATTTTTTCATGGTAAATTCCTTATAAATATTGTTTATGCCAAAATAAGAGCACAGAATTTTCCGAAAGCCAAGTTTTTTTATCACCAATGCACATTTATGTTGTAAATAGTATTTATATCGTTCTAAAATATTCTTCAAAAGAGAGGTGTTTTATGAAAACTTTTAAATTGAGCGTTGTTTTGGGCATATTGTTTTTATCTTATAATGCGGTGGCGCAAATTCCATCGCCGCAACAGCTGCGGCAGATGATAAAAGATGAATTTAATTCGCCAGAAAATCAAAAGATGTTGCTGGAATCGTTTAATGCCGCCGATGTTAACAATGACGGCTTTATCTCTGAAAATGAATTTGCCATGATGGTAAATGCTATTAATGCCGAGCCGCTGTCCGATGCGGATAAGGCGGCTAAAAAGGCTCGTTGGCAGCAAGGCTTCAAAACCGAAGATAAAAATTCCGACCACAAGCTAGATAAATCTGAATATGCCTATTTTATGTATCATGAAGTTGAGCATGAAACAGTTGGATTGTTTGAAAAAGTTAAAGTTATGGCAAATAAATCGCCGGAAGAAATGACGCAGGAACTTAATCAAAAGCTTGAAAAAGCCCGCGTTGAAGTTGAAAAACTGCAAGCGATGTCATCAGATGAAATCGCCGATAAATTTCTTGCCGCAGCTTCTGACAATCTGGCAAGTGAAAACTATTTTCAAATGGATAAAAACAAAGACGGCTGCGTCACCGCGGACGAATATGCCGATTATATGGTTGTTTACGCACAAAATAATAA
>ERZ1034928.663-NODE-663-length-14639-cov-4.580088_pt1 | contig 14639 bp, 6 predicted proteins | sample MGYA00520627_ERZ1034928 | MGnify/ENA primary metagenome ERZ1034928 (study PRJEB33766, sample SAMN09781755) | gut metagenome | biome: gut microbiome | host: Homo sapiens | place: Madagascar | study: EMG produced TPA metagenomics assembly of the PRJNA485056 data set... | reverse complement strand
GGATGAGCGATTTCACGTCGGAACTGTTCCGAAGTGAAATCGCGCGCCCCTCTGCCCTGTGGCGTCCCGTGTCGCGGTGTCCCGTGGACAGGCCTGAGCAAATTTGCTAAACAACCGAAGAAGCCTGTCAATTTTTCAGGCGATCTGCAAAGGGACGAGCAATGGAAAATCGGATCTCGGGCCGGCGCGCGGCCGTAGTGGCGTCGATGTTCGTCTTCTCGCCCTCGGGCATGCCGAACACGGCCGCCCCCGCCATCATCGACGCAAGCGCGCCGAGCGTCCATCTCGTTTTCATTTTACCCCTCATCGTTTCCGCCATGCGCGCGATCATACCCACATTCCCGCGATCCCGGCGGCGTCCCGGGCGGACGCGCGCCGCACGGCGGCCTCAGCGGACGATCACCATCGTCCCGGGATTCCGCCCCAGGATGAGATGCCCGTCCCTGGCGAAGAGTGCGATCTTGGCGTCGGCCGCCTTGCTGAACCTCGGGCAGCCCGTGACGCCCGTCGCAAGCAGATAGCCGCCCGCCGGCATCTCGTCCGAAAGCTGCCGCTGATCCTCCTCGGAGAGGACGAGGCGCGACGTGCTGGAAAAGGCGATTCCCGCCGAAACGGCATTGGGGTCCTGCACCTCGGCCTTGGCGAGCGTCCAGTTGCCGTCGAGGACGAACACGCCATTCTTCACCTTCACGAAACCGTCGAGCCGGTGGGTCGTCGCCTCCTGCCCGCCCAGATTGAGCATCGCGCCCTTCGCCGAAAGGCACGGGAAGTCCGACGCGGAGGGCGCGCGGACCGTGAGGGCGTTGTTGGCGAGGTCAAGCGTGCCCGGGCCCGAAAGCGCGTCGAGGCAGTGGGCCGTCGCCGCCGCGCCCTCGCTGTCCTCCCCCCACATGATGAGCTTCAGCCCGCCGTGCGCGTCCTCGAAGCGGTGGAAGTCGTTCAAGTCAACCGAAGACAGGTTTTCGCTCCACGCAAGGCCGTGGACGTCGTCCCAGTTCGCAAGCCCGTTCGTGCAGACGTTGCCGTAGCAGAAGAAATGCGGCTCCCCCGTCGCGTTGTTCGTTTCCGTCTTGCCGGGTATCCCGTAGCGGTCATAGACCCGCACCTCAAAGCGGTTCGCGCCCGGGGGGACGCTCACCGTCCAGTCCCCCTTCGGTTTGATGAGGTCGCCCGGATTCATCGTGCGCGAGGGCTCGCCCGTCTTGTAGAGCGTCTCCCCGATCGTGAGGTGCACGTAGGCGTTCAGGGTACAGACGACCTTGAGCGTCTTCGTCTCGTCAGACGTGTTCCACAGCCAGCCCGCGTAGGTGCTGAGCCTCTGGTAGAACTTTTCGCCCCAGAGGTTCCCCACGCCGTCGTAGCGTCCATGCGGGAAGGAGAAGATCGACAGCGCCGTCGTCGTCGTGTTCGTGTAGAGGATGGACGGCGCAACCTCCTTCAACGGCTTCGTGCCCCCGCCGATGTCCGTGGAGTCATTAACCGTAAACGGATTGCCATAGCATGTGAACTTTCTGGACTGGCCGAAGATCACGCCGTCCGGCACGATGTCGGCGAAGCTGACGCAGCCCTCACGGATGTCAAGCGCGCCCCCGTCGAGACGGACCTTGAGCGCAAGCGTCCCCGCCCCCGTCTTGACGAGCGACGCGAACGTGCCGGCATGGGGGCGGGCGGCGACGTCATACAGCATCGAATGGAAGACGCCGGCGCCCTCGAACGTCGTCGCGGGAAAGGCGAAGCCGCCTGCGGACACATCGTAGTTGAAGTCGACGTCGCAGTTCTTCAGCGCCATCGGCCCGGCGGCCGCCCCGCTCGGCACCGCCGTCGGCGCGCCGAGGCGCACGAGGACGTTCGTCGCCGCGAAGCCGCCCGTGAAGTCGTTTTCGCCCGAGACGAGGTGGAACCACTTCGGGCGGTCGGCGGAGGAGGTGTCGGCGACGCAGATGCCCCCCGGCCCTGTCACCTTGCCGCGAAAGCCGACCTGATAGAGAACGGTCGAGTTGTCGATGCAGCGGAAGTCCTTCAGAAGCTGCGCGGGGCCGGCCCAGCAGCGCACCGTGCCGGACGCGTCGCGGTCAGGCCAGTCCTGGAAGCCTCCGGGGTCAAACCCCTGCGTCGTGTTGTAGACGAGCGTCCAGGGGGCACGCGGGAAATCAGCCTGGAGGGACAGCTTGCCCGCCCCTTCGATCCGGACGGCATTGTTCGCGCCCCCTTCCCACCTCGTGTTCGGGCGCATGACGAACTGGCAGCCGTCCGTCACGGCAAGCCCGCCCGCCGCGCCGGGCGCCAGAATGCGGATGTTCTCGATATAGACCTTCAAGGGCTTGCCCGCCTTCGCAAGCGTCAGCACATGGCCGTTGAGGACAAGGTCGGTCGAATTGTGCATGACCATCTCGCCCACCGTGTCGCCGTTGTCGAGGCGGCTGAGCTGCGCGTCCGCGTCGAGGAGGATGGCGCGCGGAAAGGCGGCGCGGAAGTTTCCCGCAGAGGCCAGCTGCAGCGCGCCCTTGCCGCCGACGCCGACGCCCGCGAGATGGACGGGGCGCGCCAGTTTTCTTTCGTTTTGGGACACCTCGTTTTGGGACGCCGCCGTCCGGATCCGGAGCGACGCCCCCGACGCGACGAACACCTGCCCGTTCGTCGTCGTCCCCGAGACGCCCGCGCCCAGCACGCTCGCGTAGTTCGCCTCGTCGCTTGCGGTATGGACGGTCGCACCCTCCTTCACGAACAGGTTGCCCGTCCACCTGTCCAAGGCCGTGGAGAACGTCAGCACGCCGTCGCCGCGCACCTCGATGTCGGCGGTGCCCAGCGACGCGCCGCCGTCCGTGTCGACGTATGCCGTCCCGTTTGCGGCATTGTACGCCGTCAGCGCGGCGGCAAGCGTCTGGTCGCCCGTCACGTTCAAGACGATCGCATCGGCCGCCCGCGCGCCTGCGGCGAACGCGAGGAGGACGACGGCGGAAAGGGGAAAGTAAAATTTTCTCATAATGATTGCATTTTACAATACCCCCCTCTCCCCTGTCAATTGCAAACCCAGACGGAGATGTGGCATCCCGTGTCGCGGCGTCCCGTGGACAGGTCTGAGCAAATTTGCTAAACTGCCCGCAGAAGCCTATCAATTTTTCAGGCGACCTGCAAAAGGGAAGGGACGAGCAATGGAAAGTCGGATCTCGGGCCGGCGCGCGGCCGTAGTGGCATCGTTGCTGCTCGCGGGCGCCGCATCGGCGAAGCCGCTGGTGTGGTGGACCATGGCGAACGACGCCGCAAACGGCGGGTCGAACATCGTCGCGACAACGACGTTCACGAACTGCGCGAGCGCCGCGAACGAGTTCTACGGGAAAATCGGAAAGGGCTCGAAGTTTCCGAACAACTTTCTGCTGCCCGTGCCGACGAACGGCTTCGAACATCCGTTCCTGCTGCAGGACGGCGTGTTTGGCGTCCCGGCTGAAAATGCATTCGCCATCGACATCCCGTCGGATCCCGATCGGCCCGGCGACAACCTATGGGGCGCGTCCCTCTCCCCCTACGATCCCGAGGGGAAGCTCAATTGCCCGTCGTTTACGATCGAATTCTTCTTCCGGACGAAGAAATGGACTAACTGGCACGGGCTCATCGTCAAGCCCTATTATGACGGCGAGGGCGAGAATACCAACACGATCGCCATTCGCGAAGTAAGCTACAGCCAAACGAACACGACCCTCGTGCTCGACTACCTCTACCGGGAGGACGGCCGATTGTTCAACGAGAGGGACGTCTTCCTCTATTCTTCATCCTACCCGTCCCGCCCGTCGTCGGCCCCGGTCATCCAGGACGGCAACTGGCATCACATTGCGATCACCGTGGACCAGCCGACGCGCCAGCTGTGCGCGTTCATCGACGGTGAACGCATGGCGACGATCGCGCTCAAGGGCGACCTCGCCTATTCGGAGGACCCTTCCGTCCCCTGGTGCATCGGCGGCAATCCCAATGCGAATTGGGCGTGGGGCGGGACGATCGACGAAGTCCGCTTCCACGACCGGGCCTTGGCGCCGTCAGAATTCCTGCGGCGGGTGGACACGCTGCCGCCGCCCGCCACGCTCTGGAAGACGAGGGCGTCGGGCCTCTGGGGCGAGGCGGCCAACTGGTCCGGCGGCGTGCCGACGGCGAGCAGGCCGGGGTGGATCATCCAGGAGACGGAGACGCCGATCACGGTCTCCGTCGCGGCGGAGACGGCAGGCCCCGGCCAGCTGTACCTGCGCAATTCCGGCAGCCGGACGACCCTGGCCGTGGACGCCCCGCTGGCGTTTTCCGCCGCAGATGTCGCGCTCTTCGAAGGCGGCGCCGTCACGGTGGGGGACGGGGGCGTACTTGCGCTCGACGAGACGACGGCCGCGCTCGCGCCGCTGGCGCAGCTGGTGGTTGCGCCCGGCGGCCTGCTGCGCATGCGCGATGCGGCGCTGACGGCCGATTCGGGCGCGACGCTGGCGGTGTCCGGCCGGATGGACGTCGCGGGCGGGTCCATGGCGCTGGTCGGGGCCGAGCTGGAGATCGCAGGCGAGATGGCCCTGAAGAACAGCACGTTCACGACCTCCGGCCGCGTCCGCGTCCCGGCGGGCGCGACGCTGGCGTTTACGAACGACGCGGCGAACACGTTCCGGTTCCTGCCGAATGCCTCGCTGGAGATCGATGGAGGCACGGTCGATGTAGGCGGAGAGGGCTCCTCTCTCCCGTTCAGGCTGGACGCGGGATCCGCGCTGCACGTGACGGGGACGGGCGCCCTGAAGCTCGCAGGCAAGAAGACGGCGCTGACGGCCCGTTCGGAGACGTTCTCCGGCCAGGCGCAGCTGACGACGTACCATGTGGACGTCACCGCAGTGGGGAACAATGCCACGAACACGTTGACCCTTCGCGACGAGGCCCTGTGGACGACGGTCAATGACGGCGCGTGGACGCTGGGCACCAGCCGCTATGGCAATTCGTGCGTCGTCGTCAACCTGGAAAGCCGGCAGCCCGTGCGCATCCCGTACGGCGTCGTGGTGGGGGCCGTGCAGAATGCCGTCCTAAACCTCCACAAGGGGCAGTTTCTCAGCGGCGGCGGCAATGTCAACGGCGTGGGGTATGCGAGCGGCGACACTGCGGTGACGGGCATCGTGAACGTCGTGGACGGCGTCTTTATGCAGCGGAGCTGCGCACAGTACAAAAAGTGGCTCTACGGCATCACCGTGGGCGACTCGATGCGGACAGAATTGAAGACGAATCCCAACGCATATGGACGGGGCACGCTCAACATCCACGCGAACGGCATCGTCTCGAACCTCACCTCAAACGCGGACTATGGGTACGGCCTCTATCTGCGCGTGGGATCCGGGCGCGGCGAGGGCGACATCAACCAGATGGGCGGCGCGTTCTACCACAGCGGCCGCTACCAGGCCGTCCTCGGCCTCTGGGGCGGCACGGGGCGCTGGACGCTCACGAGCAACGCGACGGCGCGGGTCTGCTCGGATGTCTATGTGGGCGGTTCGCTCACGAACCTCCTGTGCGGTTTCGTCGAGGGGAAGAACATCGGGGCGTCGCCGGAGTTCATGTCGACCTTCGACGTGGACGACCATACGGCAAAGGGAACGCTTTCCGTCGTCTCCGGGACGTTCCTGTCGCCGTCGAATCTCTTCGTCTCCGTGGACGGCACGGGCACGCTCGTCCTGGGCGAAGATCCGGCGGCGCGCCTGGTCGCGCGCAACGTGGTCCTCTCGAACACGGTCGACGCGGCGCGCGGCGCGCGTTATCCTTCGACGCTGAAGTTCGTCTTCGGCGCGGAGGGGTGCGGGCGCCTGGTGTGCGGCGCCGAGGACGGCGCGGGCGTCGTCCAGCCCACGGGGCGGCTCGTCGTTTCCCCGGGGTCGAAGCTGGAGGTCGACCTCTCGGCCTTGAGGAATCGGAGCGACACGTGGCATCCGCTCGTCGCCTGCGCGGAGCTGGAAGGGTCGTTCGCGCCATCCGACGTGACCGTGACGCCTCCCGCAGACGGCTCCCTCTGCGGGTCGCTGTTCGTGGGGACGCACAAAGGCGTGAATGGCCTGTGGTGGGTGATTCAGCGCGGCGCGATGATCATCATCAGGTAGGCGCGCCGGGCCCGTTTGGCCGTCCCGCGCCGAGCCTGTGCCGCCGTGTCTGCAGCGGGAGCGCCGCGCGCGCAAAATTGGCAATTGACATGGGAAGGAGGAGATGGTAGAGTACGCGCATTGATGGAAATTGTTTCGCTTGCCGTGATCGGGAAACGTCGAGGGGGAATGCATGAAGAACACGATGCGGAGAATTTGGGCGGCGCGGGCGCTTGCATGCGGCCTCGCCTTCGGGGCGCTGGCCGTGGAGCGGCCTCCCGTCGCGGCGCCGGCGCTTGAGATTCCGCGCGTCGGCGTGGCGACGCTGGGGGTGGAGGAAGTGACCACCGTGGACGCCGCGCCGCGCGTGATCGCCGCGGAGTCCTTCAGGGATCTGAAGGCGTGGCAGCCGTCCGGGCCGTCGGGCAGCTGCGCGGCGATGGCCGACGCCGACGCGCGCACCTTCGTGCGCCTGGGGCAGGGGCGGCGCTGGGGCTTCCCGCATGGCGTCCGGCCGGCCCGGCCGGTCCCCGTCGTGCCGTCTTCGCGCGTGACGCTTTCCTTTCAGGGGCGCGTGCCGCCGGGCGAGGCGTCGTTCGTCGTGTACCTGCGGCTCTTCGACGCGGCGGGGGCGGACGTGACGGAGGGGATGCCGGCGCCGTCCGGCTGGGCGTATTCGGATGTCAGCAAGGCGTTCTACATGGCGCCGCTCGCGCCGGAGAAGCCGCATGCATGGGAAACGTTCAGCTGCCCGCTTGCCGTTCCCGAGGGCGTGGCGGGCCTACTCCCCTTCATCTGCCCCTGGCGGGGCGAATACGTGGACTGCACGGCGGTCGAGCTGGCGCTGCGGGCCCCCCACCGCGTGACGCCGTGCGTGTTCGGCGCGCCGGAGGCGGTGTCGAACGGCGTGCTGCGGGTCACGGATCCCGTGCGCGCGCTCCGCCTGGAGGCGCGCACGCGCGCCGTCTCCCCCGAGGTGACAGAGGTGGAGGCGCAGGTCATCGACCTCGCCCAGCCGCCGCGCCCCCGCGCGCTGCGTGTCACGCTGGCGCTCGCCGCCGACTTCGCGGGGGGCGTCTGGCACCGGGACCTGCGGACGGACGTGGCGATTGCGCCCGGGGCGTCTTGCGCCCATGCCGTCCCCGTCGGCGGGCACCCCGTCTCCCGCTACCCGTTCGACGCGGCGTCGAAGAACGGGCGGGGCGTGGCGCTCGGCACGCCCTTCGACGCGCCGGCGTTCGAGGCGCGGCAGGTTTCGGAGCGGGGCATCCGCAGCGCGTACGTCGTCGGCCTGCTGGCGCGGGGGCGGGGACTGGGAACCTCGGCGACGCTGCGCTGGACGGCGTTCCCGTTCGCGGCGGACTGGGGCTTCCGTTCGGCGGCCCGTACCTACTATGCCGCGTATGCGGCGCCGTTCGCGTGGCCCAAGGGGCCGGAGGGGGCCTGGCTCTTCCCAATCGCGCCGTCCACGTGCCCCACGAACACAGCCGACTTCGGGCTGGCGTTCTGGGAGGCCCCCACGACGGTCGAGAAGAACCCTGCGGCCATCCGCGAGGCCCATGCGCGCGGAATCGGCGTGTTCCCCTACACGGAGGTCTGGGGCATGCGCCAGCGCCTTGAGACGCGGCCGGACGGTTCGCGCCCGTCGGTGGCGGCGCGCCTGGCCGAGCTGAAGGGGTGGGCCGCCACGAACGCGCCCGGCACGACCTGGTTCGACGCCCCCCGCCAGGTCGCCGCGCAGGCGGCGCTCAACGCCCTGCCCGTCCAGCCGGACGGCACGCACCCGTTCGCCGTGGACAAGTACGACGGCTGGTTCCACTGGTGGCGGACGAACGCGGATCCGCGCCTGGCGCGTCCGAACCGGGCCTCCCTCTGCTGGGATTACACGATCGGCCTCGCGCCCGACGCCGTCGACGGCATCTACCTGGACAGCGTGGCCTACGGCTTCTCCAGCAGCTTCAACAACGTGCGCCCCGAACATCTGGCGGTCATGGACGAACCCCTCGTGTGGGATGTCGACACCGCCCGCCCGTGCGCAAACGGCATCCAGCACCAGGTGGCGTTCGTCACGTGGGCGGCGGGCCGTTTCCACGCCCTCGGCAAGCGCATCTTCGGCAACGTGTTCGAGGTCTGCCACCGTTTCCATGCCACGACGATCGACATCTTCGGCCGCGAGGTGGGCGCCTGGGGGAACGCCAAGGGCCGCAGGCTCCACACCGTGCTGCCGGACGCGGACGCCAACGAACAGCGCTTCTTCGCGTATCGGCGGCCGGTGGCGAACCTCCTCCAGGAGGGGAACTTCTCCCGCCCCGCGCCGGAGCTGTCGGCCGAGCAGATGCGGCAGTATGTGGAGAACCAGATGTTCTACGGCTTCTATCCCGGCGTGAGCACGATCGGCGGCGAGCCGAAGCCGGGCTATGCGGGGTGGAAGCGGTACTTCGGGCCCACGCGCCAGTGCGAGCGCGACCGCGCCCTCTTCAAGGCGGCGATGCCCGTCATCCGCAATCTGAACCGGGCGGGCTGGGAGCCCGTGACGGGCCTTCGCTCCAGCCATCCCGACGTGTGGGTTGAGCGCTTTGGCGCGGTTGGGCGCGGGGCGGTCTATGTCACCGTGCGCAATGCCTCGGCGCGCCCCGCCACGGCGACGCTCGCACCCGACGCGGCGGCGGGGCTGCCCGCGCCCCTCCGGCTCGTTCCCGTCTGGAACGGCGCGGGGTGCCCGTCCGGGGCCGGAACCGCGCCCGTCGTTTCGCTGCGGCCCTGGGAGACGGCGGTCTTCCGCGTGGACGCGGCGCCGTAGAAGTTTCCGAACGAATGGAGGATTGGACATGCATGACGCGATCTGTTCACGCCTGGCCCGCGTCCTGGGGCTGGCCCTGCTGGCCGGCGTCCCTGCGGGGGCGTCGGTGGTCGTCCCGCCCACGCCGTACGATGAGGGCAACTACGTCCTGACGGTCGGGACGCCTTCGCTGGAACTTACGCGCGACCACTTTACGCGCGGCGCGTACTGGTCGGACGGCGAACCGCCCCGGCCCGGCAAGAAGTACTATGTGACGCCGGAGCTGGTCTTCATGACGCCCTGGGGAAAGAAGATGGTGGAGGCGAACGAGGCGGAATTCCCCGACACCTACCACACCTTTCAGGGCGACATGCTCGTGGTGGGGGGCGCGTTCTGGTATCTGGTGGGAACCCCGGTCCTCTACACGGTCCCCGACCTGCATCTGCTTCCGGGGAGCTCCCTGTGCTATACGACGGGCCAGAACCCCGGGCTGGGCGGCGTCATCACGGTCCATGGCACGGCCGCGGACCCCGCGCATCTGAGGATGACGCCGGATTCCCGCGTCTCCATCCCGGCCGATTGGAGGAGCGCGCCCGACGGCTGCCTGCGCGTCCATTTCGGCGAGCCGCTGCCGTTCGCCTACCCCGTCGACGGAAACGGCCAGTACGTTCTGAAGGGACGCTTCGACGCCTATCTGGGCACGATCCAGGTCTGCGCGTCCGCCCGCCCCGACCTTTCCGGCGAGCCCTATGTGCAGTTCGACGGCGTGACCGCGCTGGCGGGGACGCTCCACCTGGCGGGGGGCTGGGCGCGGTTCAACGCGGAGGGCGCCGTCACCGTCGGCGCCCTCCGCCTGGAGGACGGGGCGCGCCTGACGCTCTTCGCCAGCGGCTCCACGCAGGGCCCGCGCGCGGTTCTGACGGTCACGAACAGCGTCCAGACGAGCGGGACCGCGTTCCTCGAACTCTCCTCCGCGTTTACGGGCCATGCGCCGGAGGGGATCGACCTGATCCGGTTCGCCCCCGGCGTGGACGTCTCGCAGATTGCCGCGTCCTCCTTCCAGATCCTCAACGGGGCGTATCCCGCCCCCGCCTACCCGCTGACCCTGCGCGCGGAGGCGGACGGCGGGCATGTGCTCGGCATCGCGCCGCAGACCGTCGTCACGCGCCTGAATGTTTCGGAACCCAAGCCGCAGAACGCCTTCGAGAACGCGGCCAACACGGACGGCGCGCATTACTGGAGCGATTCGCTGTGCCCCGGGCCGAGCGGCGCCGACAACGCGGCCAAGACCTATGTGTGCAGGGATAGTGACGTCACCGCCCCGACGAACACCGGGATCTACCGGCTCGACTGCCGCGCGTTCGTCCTCGACGGACGGAAGATGGACACCTCCTACCGGGGCCTCGCGTTCTCGTGCGGCAATTTCATCCTCCGCAACGCCTCCTTCATCATGGGGAACAACAACGTCAAACTGCCGCGCGCGCTGCGCGACCAGGACGGCGAACTCTGCGCCGCCTACGCCATCCGGGGCCGGCTGCACGCCTACGGGGACAATACGTTCGCGACGTATGGGCGCGTCAACGGACTTGAGGTCTACCTGGTCGAGGCGGAGGTGGACGGCGACGGATCCATCACGGCGACCTCGACCTCCTCCTCCAGCACGAACAACATCCACGGCGTCTTGGAGCTGACGGCGCTCAACACCAACTACACGGGCCGCATCTTCGCGACGATGAAGGACACGGAACAGTACCATCCCGGCATCGTGACGCCGAACATGCTGTGCCATCCGCACCTGTACATCTCGGATGAGCGCAACCTCGGCGGTCGGCGCGGCACCTTCGCCTACAACGCCCTCCACCTGGAGCAGTACGCCCAGCTGTTCATCCGGAAGGACGTCACGCTGTCTGACGGCTACAACCGCGGCGTGTCAATCGGCAATGTCGGGCGCGTCCTCGTCACGAACAATCTCACCCTCGCAATCCTGCGCCCGCTGACGGTGAACGGGCGCTTCATCAAGGAGGGCGCGGGGACGCTCGCCCTGGGCGGCACGCTGCGGTTCGGGGGCGACGCGCAGAGCGAGACGCCGACGGCCTCGTCGAACGTCCTGGAGGTGGCGGCCGGGTCGCTTCAGCCGCTGACGGCGCAGGCATGCGATGGCCTGGCGCTCACGTTCGCGCCCGGCGCCTCGCTGAAGCTCGACGGCGGGACGACGAACGCCGCCCTGCGCCAGTACGGCCTCTACAATGTGAAGGAGGAGGCGGCGCCGCTCGCGTTTGCCGGCGACCGCTTCGCCGTCGACGTGGCGTACGACGCCGCATGGACGCCGCCGGCTCCCGTGTGGAAGGTCGGGCTCCTGACGGTGAAGGATGCAGTCGCGGCGACGCTGGCGGATCGGATCGCGCTGGCGCGTCCGAAGGTGCAGAACCGCTACCGGGGCGCCGTGGCGGCCGTCCCGAACGGCGACGGCACGACGACGTTCGTGGCCACCTACAAGCCGATGGGGTGTACGCTCTTCATCCGCTGAACGCCGAGCCAAAGGGGACGCCAACGGGGACGCGGGCCGCCGGGGACGTCGGCCCCTACCATGCCCCACCACCGCGTCACCTGGTCGGGCGCGACGTCCCCGGCGCGCCGCGCGCAAGCAGGTCGCCGGCGCGGCGGCGCAGGGCGCCCAGCCGCTCGGGGACGGGGAGGATGCGCGAGGAATAGCGGCCTCCGGCGTTCGGGATCAACACCAGGGCGCGGTATTCCGCGAGGAGCGCGGCGGCCGGCGGATCGTCCTTCGCCCGCGCCGCCAGCAGTTCGAGGTAGCAGAAGTCCTCCACGCCGTCGCGCGACGCCTCCATCCGCAGCGTCGAGACGGGCTCGGGCGGCAGCCCCTCCTTCGGCGGGTAGATCAGGTAGCCGTCGCCCGCCGGGTAACGCACCCAGTAGGTCTTGCCGGGCGTGTCGGACTGGCGGATGTAGGCGTGCCAGCCGAACTTCCAAGGATCGTAGGTGAGCCACGTCGCCCCCCAGAACTCGAAGAGCCGCGCGCCGTACTTGTGCGCGTAGTGCGGCAGCAGACGCTCGACCGCGCAGTACGGCGTGTCGAGGCACATCTGCCCGTCGGTCGTCCACCAGATCTGCTGGCCCGCCGCCTGGCGCGCCGCCATCTCCTCCACGGGGAAGCAGCCGTAGTGCCCCGCGCCCCAGGCGTCCAGCGCGCCGTTCCATTCGGGGCAGTGCCGCCACGTGCTCGAATAGATGCGGATCGCGGAATCGACCTCGTGGATCATCCGGCAGCAGGCAATCATCTGCTGGACGACGTTCGTGCGCGAGAAGTGCGGCTCGTCGGAGATGTAGAGCGTGATGCGGTCGGCCCACCCCTTCTCCTTCATGTGGTCCCAGTAGAGCTTCAGCGCCTGCTGGTAGGCGTGCCGGTAGGCGGGGCGCAGCTGCGTCCAGTCCGCCCCCTCGTAGGGCCATGTCCCCTCGTAGGGCGCCTCGCCGAGGAACGGTTTCGGCGGCATGGCCCACCCGAAGCAGTAGAAGGCGCGGGGCGCATACGAGAACGGGAACTTGTAGTGGTCGAAGTAGCGGGCGGCCAGCCGGTCGTAGTCCGCGAAGTCCGCCGTCACGGTGCCGTCCGCCGCCTTCCTGAACGTCACGTCGCCGAGGCTGTCCGGGCACGCCTTCTTCGCGGCCATGAACGCCCACAGCTTCTCGCGCCGTTCGTCCGCCGTTGCGCCCAGCGCCTTCCAGTAACGGCTCCCCAGGCGCAGATCGTAGACGGCGGGGAACGACGGACGCGCGGGCAGCGCGAAGTTCCACACCTTCACGGCGAGGGGATCCGTGCGCACGACCGCGCCGTCCAGCTTCCAGACGAGCCGCCCGCGGTAGGTGCCGGCCTTCGTCTGGGCGTCCGCCGAGACGTTGACCCAGAACGCCTGCGTCCGGTTCGGCACGAGCGTGCCGCAGGCGGTCGGCACGATGGGGTCGGGCCACCAGCCGCTCCAGCCGTCGCTCTGCCCCCCGTTGCGCGGGAAGCGCAGCTCCCACTCGGGCGTCGTACACGAGTAGTACGCCGTCGGCCAGTCAACCGGCACATCGTCCACGCGGCCGATCTCGACCTTGAGCGGGACGCCCTCGACCGCAAGCTCGACCGCGCCGCCCCGGGCGGACCGCACCGCGAGCTGCAGCGGCTCCGTCTCGTTCCGCGCGAGCGCCACCTCGAACGCCGCGCCCGTCCGGTCCTCGACCGGCGTCTCGCGGAACACCTTCACCACGGGATCGACCGCCATCACGCCGAGGGCCGCCCCCGCCGGCGCCACCGGCGCGAATTCGGGGTCGCCCGTCCGCGCCGCCGCATACGCCATCAGCAGCACCCCGTCGTAGGCCGCCGTGCCCGTGCCGTTCAGCGTGAGCTGCAGGCTGGCCTTGGCCGTGTCCGCCGGCGCGCGGAACGTGCCGAAGACGGGCGTCCACGGCGCCGTGCCGCTCACGCCCCGCCCCGCGCTCAGCATGCCGCCCGTGCCCAGGGCGCCGCGCGCCGTAAGCAGGTGCGCATGCACGGTGGCGGACGCGGAAAGGTCCGTACACCGGATGAACGCCCCGTAGAAATAGTCTTTCCCCGGCTCCACCGCCACCGTCTGCCGCCAGCCGCTCCAGTTCGGCCTCACCCCGGCGGGCACCGTCGTCTGCGCGCACGCCGCCCCGAAGACGCCGCCCGTCCCGCACGCGAGCGCCACGCCCTTCGCCGCGCCGCGCGCCCATCCCGCGCCGTCGTCCCCGAAGCGTCCGTTCCGCACGAGGTTGCCCGCGCCGTCCAGCAGCGACGCGAAGGACGCGCGGTCCTCCGCGCGCATCCGCTGCACGAGCACCTGGTCGCTCGGGATCTGGCTGCCGAGCGCGAAGGCCGCGTCGTCCGCCGCCGCATGCGCCGTCGCCGCGCCCGCCCGCACGTAGGCATAGCACGTCGTCACGCTCCGCGCGGGGCGCGGACACGCGAAGAGCAGGCGGTCGCCGAGCCGGCACGTTCGCAGTTCCTTGCCGTCCAGGGTCAGGATGAACGCCGCGTTGCGCGTCGCGCGCAAGACCTCCGGCAGGGCGAAGGACGCCAGCGAATCCGGTTCGTCGGCGTCCGTGAAATTCGCGACACGTACCGGCACGCGGTACTGCCACGCGGCGTCCGGCCACGCCGCCGCCGCGCCGATTTCGCGGCACGCGAGCCGTTCGACCGCGCCGACCGCGACGACGGGCCGCTCCGCCGCCGGAACCTTCTCCGCCGGACGCTTCGTCCAGAAATCCGCGAGACCCCACGCCTCCCGGTTGCCGAAGTAGATCTGGTAGGCGGCCTTCCCCTTCGCGGGGCACACGACGGGAATCGCGAACGTCCCCGCCGCCGGCACGGGGCCTTCTGTCTGCGGCTTCGTGGTCCCCGCCGCCCACACGCCGTACTCCAGCTGCACGCCGGCGCCGTCCACGAGGCGCAGTTCCTCCACGCGCACGCCCTTCAGCGGCAGCTGCGCGAGGGGCACCGCGACGGTCTTCCCCTCCCAGGCCACGCCGGTCGGGTTCTCCACCGTCACCGCCACGCGCGCGGTCCAGAAGGAGCCACGCCCCAACCACAGGTCGTCCCGCCATGCGGTCGCACCCGTCGTCACCACGGCCCAGCCGGCCACCAACGTAAGAACAATCGTCTTCATGCCGCCAGTCTACCAAATCCCACCGCGCCGCGCCAACGGGAACGCCCTCGGGGACGCGGGCCGCCGGGGACGTCGGCCCCTACCATGCCCCACCAC
>ERZ1034928.662-NODE-662-length-14656-cov-4.121909_pt1 | contig 14656 bp, 9 predicted proteins | sample MGYA00520627_ERZ1034928 | MGnify/ENA primary metagenome ERZ1034928 (study PRJEB33766, sample SAMN09781755) | gut metagenome | biome: gut microbiome | host: Homo sapiens | place: Madagascar | study: EMG produced TPA metagenomics assembly of the PRJNA485056 data set... | reverse complement strand
CAATGCCATCACTGCCACCGAAATCAACACGTTACTGGATTGGTTTGACAAGATTCGCGTTGGAATGTGGTTGGGGCAACTGATGTTGGTGGACGAAAAGCGCGACATTGAACCCCAGTTTCATATTGCTGACCGAATTGGCACAAAAGATCGTATGTTGATTGTTGAACGCCTGCACCAGCCAGAGGCCAGAATCGGATTTGCAGGTACAAATACAGAAACATTTTTAACATGCCCCAGTGCGTTTCAACTGTGTATTGGGGATTACGTGTTCACAAATGCATCAGAAATGGGTTTGGTATCAAACAGTTTGGGTTTTCCGCAGATATCAAAAATCAGAAAGGGGCCCAAAGCAACCTGTGATATTACCCCTGGACGCAACAAAACAAAACACCCCGTGGTTGCATCGTTACAGGCATCGCCATATCGCACATTGATTTATCAACCAGTGTTCAAATGCTTTGCGCCAACAACGCGCACAAAATATTACAATGTGCCATATGTCTTGTCGCATTCATTGGACGCGGGAAACGGCGTTGGGGGCATATTTTACCAGCGCGGTGATAACACGGTAAAATATCTGGGCGCGAACGAAAAAATAAATATTGTTCCGCGCAAATCCCCTGAAAACGTATCGCTGTATAAACTGGCGGAAAAGGTGTACGATTTGCAGCACACGGTTTTGAACCTGTTCGATTACGCCGACCGCACAGAATATTTCAAAACAGTTGCAGATTCATTAAAACACGAAACAGAAATTTATAAAGACCTGATACACAAACTGGCCCAACACCAACGTTAAATAACCAAACAAAAAACCGCGGGTGACCGCGGTAATTCTGGTGCCAGTTGTCGGACTTGAACCAACGACCCTCTGATTACAAATCAGATGCTCTACCAGCTGAGCTAAACTGGCAACGGGCTTTACTATACATGGTTAAAAAAATAATTTCAAGTGTAAAAATCATAAATCGCTTGATTTTATGCAATAACCGTAAAAAATATACAGCAAAGGGCACGGATTATGATTAAATTACCAGAATTACTTGCACCGGCGGGCACGCTGGACGCATTCAAAACCGCAATTTTGTATGGCGCAGACGCAATTTATGCCGGTCTGCCGGGTTTTTCAATGCGTGCGCGTGCAAAAATTACAGTTGACGAGGTAAAGCAGGGCATAGATCTGGCCCATGCCGCGGGCAAACGGGTTTATTTGGCTTTTAATCTGTTTGCGCACGAACGCGAATATGCGAATATGCCCCGCGTCAGCGAAGTGATAGATTACTTGCGCCCCGATGCGTTGATTGTCGCCGACCCTGGGGTTATGATGTGGGTGCGCGAACATCATCCTGATATTCCAATTCATGTGTCGACACAGGCGAATATTTGTTCATCGGCGTCGGTAAAGTTCTGGCAAAAAGCGGGCGCAAAATTGTGCGTTTTGGCGCGCGAAGTCCCATTTAACGAATTTTGTGAAATCCGCGCTGCGTGCCCCGATGTTGGACTGGAAATATTTGTTCATGGCGCAATGTGTATGAGTTATTCGGGTCGTTGCCTGTTGTCAAACTTTATCACGGGGCGTCCATCAAACCGCGGGGCGTGCGCGCAACTGTGCCGATGGAAATACGATGTTATTTTACGCGAAACCCAATCTGGCGTTGAAATGCCCATTGACGAGGATTCACGTGGCGCATACATTATGAACTCGCGCGATTTGTGTTTGATGCCACGTCTGGCGGAAATTATCGCCGCCCGCCCAGATTCATTAAAGATAGAGGGGCGCAATCGCAGTGAATACTATGTCGCCATGGTGACGAATGCATATCGTTGTGCGCTGGACGCGTATGCGGCGGGGCCTGATAATTTTGACCCTGCGCCATTTATGGATTTGCTGAACAAGTTGGAAACGCGCGGATACACCACGGCGTTTTTTGACGGAAATTTGGGGGCAGATGCGCACGATTACGAAACAACGCGTTCAACATCTGATTGGCACGCGGCGGGTGTGGTAACCGCGGTGGACACGGACAAAATTACACTGGAATTACGCAATGAATTGCGCGCCAATACCGACATTACATTCGTGTTGCCGGGGGTAATCGGTGGCGCAACGGTGCACCTGAATCAAATCATAAATGCAAAAAATGGCGACGCGTTGCCAAAAATGTCGGCGGGCCAGCATAACAGTATTACAATACCGCGCGCGTGGATTTCAGCAGAAAACTGGGAAAAATTTGCGCCGTGCGTTGTCGCATACCAGCATAAATAAATTTTGCAAGAAAAAGATTTCTTTGACTTTATTCCCAAAAAGGGTATATCCTGATAAATGGTCGTGTCGCAAAAACGCACTGTTGCCAATAATGGGCGGTGTGGATATGACCTCCGGTCTTGCCAATAATGGGGGCCGCAGAATTTCATCACAACGAAGGAGTTATTTGATGAAAAAAACAATTACGTTGGCGACAGCAGTGGCTGCGCTGACTGCGCCTGCGATGGCTGCAAACATTCCTGGGCCGTATTCTACGGTTCATAACATGGAAAATCCGTTATATTTGCCAGAACAGAATATGTTCTATTCCAAATTATCTAACGGTATTATGTTAAAGGTTGCCGATAATTCATGGGCACACCGCGAAAAAAATCACAGTGGCGGATTTGAATTTCCAATCGTCCGCGTCCAAGAAGAGATGGGCTATGGTATTACAGATCGTTGGGCGGCACACTTTATGTTGCAATACACCCACGATAACGACATTGGTCGTACCGGTCTGTCCGGCGGCCGTTTGGGTACAACATATCGTATCTTGAACCTGTACAACGGTTTTGTGTGGGACGTGTACGGCGATATCCACTTGGGTGGTGTCGGTGAAATGCGCGGAACATACAATGTAAAGGGCGATTTGCCCACAGGCAAAGTATACGGCGTGTTTGATTATGATAACTATTCCGACGGTATGTGGGGATTCCACGCGGGTACAAAATTTGGTCACGTATGGGACAAATTTACCGCACAAGCATTTGTTGAAATCTTGCACACATTTGCAGATGACAACAATATGATACGTGTTGTCGGTGCTAACAAGGTAAATAGATTGACGTTGGCTAACTTGGATGCGCCAACCCAGATTTCTGCCAAGATTAAGGGGTACACTGATGTCAGTGCCGGTGTCCAAGGGTTCTATGAATTTTCAAACCGTTGGAGCATGGGCGGCTGGTTCAAATTCAACCGTCATTCTGACAAGGGTATTGATAAAATTACCAGCGATATTCCAAACAGTTTGCAATCTTTGAAAGTTGCACTGGAAAAACAGTTGGCTGATATGGAAGACGGTTGGGACGAATACGTTATCGGTGCGTCATTTTCAAACCAGTTGACCGATAATACCCAAGTAACGGTCTATGGCGAATATACATTTGACGACTCGCATCGTAAATCCCAAAACGGGACAGATGTCAAGGCCGAAATGGGCGTTCGTTTGAACTTTACGTTCTAAACATACAAAATAACAAATATTGGACTGAATCCCGCGTAATGCGGGATTTTTGTTTTGTACTAAATACTTTTATGATGGGGATTTTTGTGATATAATGTACGCAAAGGAAATGGATTTTACATGAAAAAGTATGCTGTTTTTGCCGTGTTAACGGGTGTTTTTACGGGCGTATCATTTGACGCACGGGCCGCGTATCCTGTATATCAGGCGGCGTACCCAACAACATATCAGGCAACCACCGCGCAGGGCCAGGTTATCGCATTGCCAAATCAAACATCGGTTACAACCAGTACCAGTTTGCCGGCAAATACGCGTGTGACGGGGGCTTTGCCACGCGTTGGGTCGGCGGCAACAAATGCGGGACGTAAATATTACCAGCCAGCGGACTATGATCGTTTGGCGGACAGTGGTTTATACATCGGTGTTTCTGCGGGGTATTCTGCATCAATCACGGGCAGTATGTCCGCCGATTACGCCAGCGAGGAAAAATCATACGTCGTCCCCGGTGCATTCAAGGATGCAAACTTTGCGTCTGATACCGTGATTCCATTACAGGTATCGGTTGGTGCAGCAATCAACAATGATGTGCGTATTGATTTTTCGTTCTTGCGCTATTCAGGGCTCAGTTACCCAGATACGGTTCAATCTGCCGACGGTAACGGTGGCTATATCACGGGCAAGGTCAGTGGTGGCGCAATCACCGCAAACACGACAATGTTGAATGTGTATTATAATATTGATTCTTATACTGGCTATCTGGCGGGGGGCGCGTTGCGTCCGTATATCGGGGCCGGTGTCGGTATTTCGTTGAATACAATCGCCGACTATGTCGTGTATGATGGCACATTCTATGATGTGATGAAGCCATCGGCGGCGGGTGCGGGTGACCTGACGGGTATTTCAGATATATATGCATACCATAACGGTGGCACAACAGAACAGTTGGCGTTTTCTGTCGAGGGTGGTTTGACCACCGAATTGGACGGCGGTATTAAATTGGACTTCTTTGTGCGTTATGCGAATTTGGGCAAGGTTAAAACGTCGGGCAGTATCGTTGTTTCCCAAACAGAATGGTTGGGTGACGGTGCGGGTGGTGAATATCAGGCCCCGTATGACGCTGTGTTCCATTATACCAACTGGTACGAAAGTGGTCGCTTGGGCATGGTTGATTTAGGTGTCCGCGCACGCCTGCAATTTTAGTTTTTTATAATGCCAGAGTAGGGGGGGGAGAGAATGAAGTTTAACTATTATCTATTATCTATGCTCTATGCTCTATGCTCTGCGTCGGCAGACGCTGCTATTCGTGTCGGCAATGCGTCACGCAATTACGCGGCCGGATATCAACAGGTAAATGTCCAACGGGAACAGATTGCGGCGGCCGCAGCGGCCGCAGCCGCACCAGTTGCCACAACACAATCGGCAGATACAGAAACAAACCTGCCGGTGCGGGTGGCAAATCGTGAATTGGCGCAAAAGTTATCGCGTGGTGAAACGGATTCACGCGTCAGTATTGCAACACTGGATTCTTGCGCAATGGTATATCCAAATGGCGAATTTGCATGGGATTCGCCGACGGTTGGCAATGGCGCGGGTGGCGCATCAACATGCGTTGCGGTCGTTGAATTACGCGGCTATCAAATGGGCTTGGATGGCTCTGATGTTGTTTTGGCGCGCGCAAATTTGGCGGCGGGTGATGCGGTAAAATGCAATATATCTGATTTTCCGGAATTTTCATACACCGCCGACGCGGCACAGATTACATTCCCCGCGGACCACGAACCAACCCGTGCGGACGTGGTTCAGGTATTGAATGCAGAACAGAAACAAAATGCCGGCCTGCGTATTGCCGCGGGTACGGTAATTGGTGGTCTGGCGGGTAATGCCGCCGGCAAAAACGAAATCGGCAGCGACAGCATATTGGGCGGTGGCAAACATAAAACCACTGGTACGATTATCGGCGCACTCAGCGGCGCAGCACTGATGGCGGGCAATGCCTATTCTGGCAAGGTTGCAGGTGACACAATTCTGTCAACTGGTGTCAACGCCGCCGCGGGCAGTATGATTGGCAACATTGCCGCCAGTGGGGAATCTGTCCTGCGTATCGAGGATTGCAAAATACCCGATGTGCCCGCATCCACGAAAAAAACAACCACCGCGAACAGCGACGCAAACGCGGACAAAAAAGTCACAGAACCACAGAGCAAAAATTCCAAATGCCTGTGGGGTGTCATCAGAAAAGGTACGGCCCTGTCTGGCAAAAACGCCTATTATAACACTGGCGACGAAACAACAGTGGTGTGTGAATCAGACAACACAGGTTGCAAGCAAGAAACATTGCTGAATATTGAACTGGCGGCGTATCCGAACAAAGACATTGATGCCGCAGCCAAGGAAGGTTTTGAAAAAATCACAGCAGATTCAACAAAACAGTTTTTCCTGACTGAAAAAAATGAAATGAAAAATGGCATAAATCCTGATAACGGCGCAATTTATGCTCTGATTTCCAATGCCACCGTTGCCACCGGCACACAGATGCCTGCGATGATTGCCGACGTCAACGACAAGGCGTTTGGTTACAAGCGTTCTGATTGGGCCAAATTGAAAACAGATTTATCAGGGCATACAATCTTGGGTCGCACGTCCAGTGGTGCTGGATATGCGTTAGATGGCGAATACAGCATCAACGACTTTTACCCAATGATGGTTGATGCGTCTGACGGCGGTATTATTGATTTTGGCAACAAGGCCAGATTAAAAGGTACATTGATTGGCGCGGGTGCTGGTGGTGCATTGGGTGCATACGCCGGATACCAAGGGGCACAATCTGATATTGAAAACCGTTGGGTCACGGCCGTGCGCGAATACAAGGATTCGTTGCAGAAAATATATTGCGCCACAGGAAAGCGATTCTTGGGCTATTACAACGACCAAATCATAATTCCAACAATGACCAACCGATAAAACAAAACACCCGCCTGCGGGTGTTTTTATATCGTCTTAATACAACAGAAACCGTCCCCGCAGGGGGACGGCTTCAGGGGATACATAATCGTAGAACCCCACAGAAAATATTCTTTATTATATAAACGGTTGCTTCTCAAATCGTCCGTCAATAAAGATTTCTTATGCGCACATGTTATGCCAGATTATTCCAAAGGTCAAGTTTTTTGTTTTTTATGGCGACGGGTTGTAATTTCTGATTATTATGCCTATATTCATAACAAAGGTACAAAACAAAGAGGAACGCGCATGTCTTTGATTTTCGGATTTGATTTAGGTATTGCAAGTATCGGTTGGGCCGCCGTTAAAATGTCAGACCCGACGGCATCTGATACAGACGCTGCCGCCCCAGACAATCGTCCTGTGGGTGAAATCTTGGGGGCGGGTGTACGCTGTTTCGATCAGGCACAAAATGCCGTCGATCGTCGTGTGGCGCGTGGCGCACGTCGCAGAATCAGACATCGTGCGCAACGTATGCGTGATATTCGCAAAATTTTACGCCAATATAATCTGATTGATATTCCAGAACCGAAATTCAATGGGCAAAATAATTTCTATCTGAACCGTGATACAGACATCAATATCTGGCAACTGCGTGCGGTGGATGCGTTTACGCGAAAATTGACACCGCGTGAAACGGGGCGCATCTTGTACCATTTGGCCAAGCATCGTGGGTACGATGATATAACATATCCTGTGTTGACCGGCGTAGTGCCAGAAAAAGCGGACGATGCAGAGACCAAAGAAGAATTAAAGGCCATTGGTGCAATCAAAGATAATTTTGCAAAACTGCATAACGAAAACCCAGACCAAACAATGTGCCAAATGTTGTATGCTACTGAACACGGTCAGATGCGCAACGGCAGAAAAAGCGTTATCAAAATTACAAAAGATGGCACGCAAAGAACAGAAGAGCAATCATCGTATTCAAATTCTATTCCTCGTTCTGAAATCAAGCGCGAGGCAGAAATGATTTTGCACGCGCAATGCGGCTTTGGTAATGATTTCTCAGACGTGTTTAAGGAATGGTGCGTGGTTGCGTTCCATCAACTTAAATTTAATGAATCTAAATCGCCATTGGCTAAATCGATTGAGAAAATGCGTGGCAAATGCCCGTTCACAAACAAACCTGTCGCACCCAAGGAATCACCAACTGCGCAAATGTTTGTTGCGTTGACCAAGTGCCGCCAAAATGGTTTTACGGTTGCTGAAACCAATGCTATTATTGACGCATTGTATAAAAAGAAAACAGGACTAAAATATGCTGACGTGCGCAAACTGTTAAAATGGGACGATGACAGCCAGTTCAAAACATTGAACTATTCTCGCACATACGACAAAGAAAATAAAAAGTGGATTGAGCCAGACGTCAAGAAAATTGAAAATTCGAAATTTTACGCATTTACGGGTTGGCACAAACTGGCCAAATATACGACTGATGTCGCCACGATGGACAAGATATTTGATATTATCGTAACCCAGAAAACCCCAGAGAATATTGAACGTGCAGTGTCTGGAATATTACCAGAACACGCCGCCGCAATCGCACAAATTACCAGTTCTGAATTTATAAAATTATCTATAACCGCACTGCAAAAAATTATTCCAGAAATGGCTGCTGGTAAAAAATATAACGAAGCGGTCGCAGACGGTCTGGGAAAAGATTTTAGGGTGCAAAATGTATCGTACATAGACCGCGACGACGGTGTGTCTGCGGGTTGTCTGCACCAGATAAATTGGAATGCGCTGGGAAATCGTATTACATCACCAGTTGCCAAGCGAACACTTGGGCAATTACGCAAGGTTTATAACGCGATGGTTTATCGATTTGGTGCGCCTGACAGAATCCATTTGGAAATTGGTCGCGAATTAAAGAATTCGCCCGATGATATTGCGCGTATGAACCGCGAACAGGAACGCAATCGTCAGGCAACCGAAGAAGCTCGCAAAGAATATGGCAAAAATTACTTTAAGTATAAGTTGTATATGGAGCAGGGTGGCAAGTGTCCATATTGTGGTGCGACGTTGGTTGCGGGCGATTGGGCTGCATATGAAATAGATCATATTTTACCATATTCACGTTCCCTTGATAATTCACAGAGCAACAAGGTCTTGGTCTGTCATGAATGTAATCAGCGCAAGGGCAACAAAACGCCATATGAATTTTTGACGACAGAACAATTTCACGATATGGCGGTGCGTGCACGGGCATTGCATAATCCTGCAAAGTTCAAAAAACTGACAAACACCGAATTGCCCCAAAGCAGTGACGAACAAAACGGATTTATCGAACGTAACGCGAACGATAATGCCACGATTGCACGATTTGCCACAGAGTATTTGGAATACGGTATTGATTGGCCAGAATCCGACAATATAAAAAAGCGCGTTTTGGTGCGTACAGGGTCGCTGACGGACTATCTACGTCACCAGTGGGGCTTGGTCAAAAATCGCGATGAATCAGACAAACATCACGCCCAAGACGCGATTGTAATCGCATGCGCAACACAGGGAATGGTAAAATATCTGTCAACGCTGTCGGCGCGATTTGAAAACAAATACGCACTGATAGAAAAATACGGACAAGCATGGTACAATGTACTGAAAACCTCTGTCCAAGAACCATGGGCCGGTTTTCGTACTGCTGTGTTTTCTCTCTTGGATAATATCATTGTATCGCGTCCGCCACGTTGTAATGCCACAGGTGCGGCACACAAAGAAACGATTTATGCAAATCCAAAGTCATATCGTTCAAAACGTGGCCTGAATAAAAATCGCGACAAAGGGTCGATGAAAATTCGGCATGGTCGCGTCGAACGTGGCGATATGTTCCGTTTTGATATTTGGCGTGATGCGCGCGGCAAATACGTGTGTGTTCCGATTTTTGTTGCCGACACCAAGGGGAAAGATGATAATAATTTCAAAGTCCCAGACGGCGAATTTATCTGTTCGTTACACAAGGATGATTATGTCAGAATATACACTAGCAACCAAGTCATAGAAGGGTATATCAGCCAGATGCAAGAAGTTATACATGGTGATAAGATATATCGCTATTTAGCGTTGTATACACATGACAATCACAAAACGATTGTATGTAAAGACGATAAATCTAAAGCTGTTCCAGAAATATTCCGTGCAAACGTGTCTGATGCTACAAACATTGAAAAGTTTGCGATGTCATTACTGGGCACGCCAAAACCGATAAAATTACCAGAACAGCGCACACCAGTTGTAAAATAAAAATAGCGCACTATATAACTGGTAACGGGAAAGGATACAAACAAAGGACATTAAATGTCTTGGCGTATTCTGACCCTGACAAATCCATGTCGGATTTGTGTTCGGCACAAACAATTGCACTGGACTGGTGACGCTGGTGGTGTCCAAGATATTCCATTAGAAGATATTGCGGTCGTCATACTGGAAAACCCCCAGATTCAGATTACATCTACACTGATGTCTGAACTGGCTGAAAACGACGTGGTTGTATTTTCTTGTGATGCATCACATCTGCCGAATGGTGCTTTTTTCCCATTTCATAATAATTCCAGATATACTGAAATTGCGCATGCACAAATTGCATCGTCATTGCCATTTCGTAAACGCATGTGGCAAGAAATTGTTAAACAAAAAATTCGAAATCAATCGGCAATCTTAAAGTTGTGTGATAATCCTGCATATAAACGTTTGGAAATTTTGGCTGAAAATGTCGCGTCTGGTGACACTAAAAATATAGAGGGACTTGCGGCTCGTATCTATTGGTCGGCCCTGTGGGAAAATTTCAACCGCAGTGATGATGCCGATGTACGAAATCATGCATTAAATTACGGTTATGCCATATTGCGCGGGTGTGTCGCACGCAGCGCGGTTGGTGCGGGGCTGTTACCTTTTTATGGCGTACATCATTGTAACAAACTTGATAATTTTTGCATGGTCGACGACATGATTGAACCGTGGCGGCCATTTGTGGACTTTATTGTGCTGTCATTTGATTTTGATGGTCGTGCGCATTTAACCCCAGATATCAAACAACGATTGGTGTCGGTATTGTTGCACAGTTGTGCGTTTGGTGGCGTGCGACATTCGGTGCTGAACGCAATGCCGCTGTATGCAGAATCCGTGGCAACATGTTTTTGTAATAAAAACTTGGATGCGTTGAAATTGCCATCTATAAAATCAACCCCAGAAATAGTAAATACCCAGAACTAATATGTTATACAATCGTCAGGAAAAATTTATGCGTATAATTGTATTCTTTGATTTGCCTGTTGGAACAAAGCGCGAACGGAAATATGCCACGCGTTTCAGAAATGATTTGCTGAACGATGGATATTATATGATGCAGTTTTCGGTTTATTCCAGAATAGTCAAGGGGCTGGCTGGAATGGAAAAGCATTTGCAGCGGTTGCGGCATCTGACACCACCGTCTGGTTCAATTCGGGTGCTGACTGTTACTGAAAAACAGTTCGCAGATATGTTATTTTTGGTTGGCACTGCACCAACAGCAGAAAAAATTGGTTCCCAACAATTATTGATGTTTTGATAAAAAACAGAAACGATTCGTTCAAAATAAAACATAAATATACCTGTTTTTGATATCGTAGACACATAAAAACCCGCAAATTTCAGCGGGTTTTTATGTGTCTATTATACCAAAGACGATTTGAGAAGCAACCTATAACCGGACTTTCTGTCTTTTACAGATATGCCTGATTATACCAAAGACGATTTGAGAAGCAACCTATAACTCCCCTCAAATTATACCTAAATTTCCTTTTATTATACCAAAGACGATTTGAGAAGCAACCTATAACAATCGCCGCGGTCAATTCGTGTTTTATAAAATTATACCAAAGACGATTTGAGAAGCAACCTATAACTGGCAATGTTGGCAAATTTGACAGTTGGCGATTATACCAAAGACGATTTGAGAAGCAACCTATAACCTATGGGTGCGAAGTTCATGTTAATGGTCCATTATACCAAAGACGATTTGAGAAGCAACCTATAACAATGGCAGTGTCATAGATATCAAAGATGTCATTATACCAAAGACGATTTGAGAAGCAACCTATAACTGTACGCGCAATGTCGTATTCGGTATATTCATTATACCAAAGACGATTTGAGAAGCAACCTATAACAAAAGAAACATGCGGATTTCACGATTCCCGATTATACCAAAGACGATTTGAGAAGCAACCTATAACGCAGATTGCGCAGAACATGCAGAGAATGTGATTATACCAAAGACGATTTGAGAAGCAACCTATAACCCGTACGGTGTTTTGTGTGATGTGGCCAGAATTATACCAAAGACGATTTGAGAAGCAACCTATAACACGCGCTTTGAACGAGTGCCAAACGGCACAATTATACCAAAGACGATTTGAGAAGCAACCTATAACCCAGCGTTTCATGTTCCGCGCGTTGTATAGATTATACCAAAGACGATTTGAGAAGCAACCTATAACGCTGTTGCTGCGTTTGGTGCATCGGTCAAAATTATACCAAAGACGATTTGAGAAGCAACCTATAACGGGTCCGTTGTAACACCGATCAACTTATTAATTATACCAAAGACGATTTGAGAAGCAACCTATAACTCTGGTATCACAATATGCAATCTTTTGACTATTATACCAAAGACGATTTGAGAAGCAACCTATAACTAAAATCCAAGTATGAACTTAGATACAATTATTATACCAAAGACGATTTGAGAAGCAACCTATAACGGGCATATTTGCGCCATAATGGGATTAAACAGCAGAAAATTAAAGGTAAATTCTATAATAAGTTGAGTTTATAAAAGAGTGTGATTTATAATAGAATACTGCGTGATGTTCAACCTTGAGTTGAATTTTGTGGCGGGTTAAGTATATGTTTGGTAATTGTTTGGTCGCGTACTGTATAAAAGCCATTAAATGACGCTAATATGCTGTGTGTGACAGAAAACTAGGTGTAATTTCTATCGCTGGTTGATTTTTTTTGCCAAGGACAAGCCAGCATATTGCCGTCTGCTTTTTTGCGGTGGTTCGAACCCGAAACCGTAGGTTCTAGTCCCACCCACGCTTGTGCAAACAACAATAAAAAACACCCTGTGCGGGGTGTTTTTCATCTCTGGCGGAGGTAGATAATTATACGGTCAATTGCATACAACAACAGGGAATTTACAGGGAAATTTTGGATTTTGAGACCCTAATCGCCCGATTTCACACCGCGACAACGGTGTATATTGCTGGATTACCACAAAAATTCCCTAAACAAATAACAGGGAATTTAATTCAAAATCTATCTTTTTTTATTGATTTTTTAGCCAATTTTTGATATAATACTCAGCAAGTTACGCAGGCGATTTTGTCGCCGTTTTTTATTGCCCTGCCCGATGTCGGCGGGGCTTTTTTATTACCCAAAGGAATAACCATGAAAAAGTCAAACATTGTCATTTCCGACATAACGTGCATGAAAGAAAAATTCTGCATTGCCGGTTTTGACACCTATGAAAAGCGTATGAAACGCCTGATGATCGACGGCAATTATTGGAACCCCAATCAAATTCCGGACACATATTGCGAAATACTGGTTGATAACGAAGAATTTAAGGAGCCGCGGGATTATCCACATCGAACCGAGGATGTGAATATAGATTTTGACTCTATTGAGGTTTTACGGGAATTTGAACCAGGTAAAGCTCTGGCAACTGCTTTGCGCGACAGCGTATCCAAAGACATCCAAAGCATATTCCATCATCATGTCAAAGAAAATGCTTATGTGCCCCAGAAAACCAAATGCTCTTCGTTGGGCGCTATATTGATACCGGCACACAGCATTGAATTCTTTACTGAAGACGGTAAATTACGGGCCCGTATTACGGACTATTCTAAACAAACATATGAACTAAAGGTCAGTTGCAAGTATTTGCGCGATATATTCGAAAAAGATAAAGATGTCGCAAGTTTAAACAAGGCTGTTGCCGCTAGCCAATACGCCCATTGCCGCATAGGGTTGGCCCGAAAGTTCCTTATGCAGGAAAATCATTGCTATTTGATGTTAAACGGGTTATTTTTGTACTGATATGGCAAAGATTTTTACGATTGGTTTCAGTGGCAAAAAGCCCGATGATTTTATGGACATCCTGAACGCAGCCCAAATAAGTTGCGTTTGGGACATCCGGCTTTGGCGCACCAGTCGTTTTGTTCCGTTTTACAGTGGCACAAACTTGGCCGCGACACTGGGGACGCGGTATGAATATCACCCCGAATTTGCCCCGAGTACAGAAATCTTGGCTGGCTATAAAGACGGCCATATAACCTGGCCTGCCTATGAACGAGTGTACCGTGAATTATTGGCCACGCGCCATCCGACCGTGGAGCTGACGCGAGATGCCATTGACCGCATATGCCTGCTATGCACAGAAAAATCCGCCCTTCAATGTCACCGCCGCCTCGCCACCGAATACATCGCAGAGCAATTTCCAGATGTTGAAATCGTGCACTTATAACCTAATTTATAGCCATAATTTGATGAATATGATGAACGATAACCAATAATGAAAATCCTTATCATCCGTATCTTTACCGTTGAATTAATGGCCAAATTATAATATAATTAAAACTAATAGAGAGAATTTTTATGGATGAAAAAATCCTAAAATTACGGCTTATTGACCACATTTTAAGTGACAAATACCCCAAATGCAAACTTATCGGGGTAGAAGTTCCTTTTGTATCTATGAAACGCCGCGTTGACGTTCTTGTAATAACTGGCAACAAAGAACTTATTGCTTTTGAAATTAAAAGTGATTTGGATAGTTTAAAACGCTTGCACGGTCAAATGAAGGATTATAAAAAGACGTTTGACAAACTATACATTGTTACATCTGCAAAATATAAAGATATTTGTGACAAGGATTCAAACAATACTTCTGTAGGATATATTTACATAAACGGTAAAGTCGATGAAAGAAAAAAGGCAAAACCAATAAAAAAATTTAATAAAGAATGTTTGGCACGTTTCTTATTAAAAACCGATCTTGTTAATCTGGGCTACAATAAACATGATACAGTAGAACAAATTCGCAAACAATTAATCAAGGACACAAAAAATACAGAAACCTTACGAAAATTAGCAATAGAAAGTCTACTACACCGTTATTC
>ERZ1034928.661-NODE-661-length-14694-cov-4.697998_pt1 | contig 14694 bp, 32 predicted proteins | sample MGYA00520627_ERZ1034928 | MGnify/ENA primary metagenome ERZ1034928 (study PRJEB33766, sample SAMN09781755) | gut metagenome | biome: gut microbiome | host: Homo sapiens | place: Madagascar | study: EMG produced TPA metagenomics assembly of the PRJNA485056 data set... | reverse complement strand
GGACAACCCGCCCCGTACCACTTCCCGGGGCAACACAAAGGGAGCCGACCTTCCCGGGCGGCTCCCATATCTGGATGCTATTATCATACCGCGCCGTTTTGGCTCTGGGGTATCATCTTTCAGTCCAGCAGCCCGTAATTGCGGGCGACCCGCCGGATAAACTCCCCGTGCCATCGCTTGGCCGTCGGAAACGACACATGGACGGCCAGCGCCGCGCCGGTCAGGGTGTGGGAGCGCTTCCAGTACACCAGCCGGATAAGCCGCAGCCGTTCCGCTCCGCCGGGAAGCTGACGGGTCTCCTGAATGGCCAGATGCACCGCCTCGTATTCCCGGGCCGCATTTCGGGTCATGGCCCGCACCGTGGTCTGCTCCGTCGTCCGACCGCTCCCTCCGCCGCCGGGCTGAGCGGAGTAGGTCGGTGTGACCTTCTGCGCCAGCGACAGGCTGTGGCTCTCGCACAGAGCGGGGTAACGGCAGATCATGTCCTTGACGTAGCTCCACCAGCCGTATCTCGGTTTACTCACGTTCACCCCTCCGATCACATTTTTTCAGGTCTGTCAACCGATTTTTCACCGTTTTGTCTCCCCCTCTCTTAAAATAGGCACTGTTTCAAGCTCATAAAAGACGCGCGTGCGCGCGAAGTATGCGGTTTTCATGTGCGGAAATATTTGATGTATTCAAACTCGCCGTACTGGTTCTGTCGGGTATCCCGGGCGCGGATGACTGCGCCGGGCGGAACGGCGAGCTTGGATGTATCCGGCACCACCTCACTGGTGACCACCGGCCGTTTCAGCCCCCGGGAGGACATCCACGGGTGTTCCCCCACATAGTCGGGCGTCTCCTTGGCCAGATAGGCGGCCAGCTGCTCCCCCTGCTTCAGGTCGAACCATTTCATGTGCGCCAGTCCTTTGGGCCAGCACTCCCGTATGTCCCGCTCATCCTCCGCCCCGGTGCCGGACAGGATCGCGTGGATATGCCATCGGCCCTTGCTCGTCTTGTGCTCAATCACATAGACGTAGGGACACGTCTGGCCCCGGGCCTTCCGCCGCAGGGCCAGCTTGCGGCGGAAGTATTTGAAGTCCTTCATCACCTCCTGCCGGGTGCCGGGCAGGCATTCATCCCGGTAGGTCAGGGTGACGTAGCGGTCACCGGAGCCGAAATTGCAGTAGATGAGCTGCTCCAGCTTCTCGCAGGAACGAAGGCGGTTGAGCCTGGCCTTCCACGCGCCGCTCTCCCGGCGCTTCTGCCCCCGCTGGCGGGGCGTGTCCTCCTTCCGATACTTCGGAATGGTGTAGCTGACGCAGTACACCATCCGCCCGGCGGTGACGATCCGCTCTCTCTTTGCCATGGTTCAGCGCCCTCTCTTTTTCACGCCCCGGCACTCGCGGAAGGAGCCTCCGCCGGGAAAGGTGAACTCGATCACCACAAACCGTGCCAGCGGGTGGAGCCAGACCACCCGGGCGGTTACCGGAACGTCCGCCCGATCCTCCTTGGTGAAGGTGGAGGGATAGATGCCGGTAAGCTTGTCCCCCAGCCGGATCATGCCCCCGCCTCCCGGCGCAGGGCCTCGGCTCCGTGGAGCAGGGCCAGCGCCTGCCGCTCCCACGCCCGGCGGATCAGCTCCGACTCGGCCAGCATAGCCTTGCGGCTGGCCTTCTTCCGGGCCGCTTCCAACAGCTGGGCATCCTCCAGTAATTCTTTCTTTGTCATGCGCCTGCTCCTTTCTCAAAGGGCACCGGCTCCGCCGGGCTCAATTCCTGCAAGGTTATCTGGGGTGCCGGCTCCTTTGCCGATGCCGCCCGCCAGAGGCTGGGGTCGTTGCGGTCCACCCGGAAGGTCTGGGTGCCGCCGTCAAAGGCCAGCATAATGACGCCCCCGGCCTCGCCCTCCTTGTTCTTGGCCACCTTCAGGCACCGGCGGGAACGGGGCAGATTGGGTTCTTCCCGGTAGATGAACATGATGATGTCTGCGTCCTGCTCGATCTGACCGGATTGCCGCAGGGAGTGCATCCCCGGCGCCTTTGTCCGGGCTTCCTTCCCCTGCTTCTCCGGGCGGGAGAGCTGGCTCAGCGCCACCACCGTGGTGCCGGTGCCCTGGGCCAGCGTGTGCAGATCCATGGAGATCTGGGTCACCTGCTCAAAGCTGCTCCGGCGCGGGTCGCTGGGACGGACGAGCTGAAGATAGTCGATGTACAGGATCTCATAGCGCCGGGACTGCACCAGCGAGCGCAGATCGGCCACGGTCATGCCGTTGGCCGGGATCAGCTCCAGATGGTTGGCGCTGATCTCCCGCTGACGCTGGGCGACGGTGTCCCAATCCCCGTCGGTGAGGGTGTGCTTTTTCACCCGGCCAAAGTCGATGCGCGTCAGCGTGGGGATGAGCCGGTCAAAGAGCTTGGAGTCCTTCGTCTCGTAGCTGGCAAAGCCCACCCGGTGCTTTTTCCCCTGCTGGTAGGCCATGCTGAGCGCCAGCGCCGTCTTGCCGTCGCTGGGGTAGCCGCCCAGAATGACAAAGTCGCCGCCTTCGCAGTAGAGCCGCTCATCCAGCGCGTCGATGCCCCACCGGAGATAGTCGGCCTTCGGGGCCTGCTGGCGCTCAAAGAAGCCCCGGAGGGCCTCATCCATGCTGACCACGCGCACCTTTTCCCGCTTGACGGTCAGGGCGCCGGCCTGCTCCACCAACCGCTGGGCCTCCTCCGGCACCGATGCGGCGGAGAGCTGCTCGCCCACCTCCCGCAGGCGGAGCAGACGGTGCTGCTCCAGCATCAGATCCAGATATTCCGCGCAGTTGGCGGCGGTGGGCGTCACCTGCATGATCTGCATCAGCAGTCCGCCCGCCTCCGGACCCAGCGCCGCCCGGACGGTCACCGGGTCGATGGTCTCCCCGGCCGTGTACTTGGCGCGGATGACCTCAAAGACCGGGCGGTAAGTGTCGCACCAGTTCTCCGGTGCGGTGCGGCTGACCACCAGCCCCGCCCACTGCTCGTCCAGCAGGACAGAGCCCAGCACGGCCACCTGGGCTTCCAGCCAGTCGTTCTGCGGTATGCTCACCAGTAGGTCACCCCCTCGTCCTCTACCACCTGTCCGCCGCCGTCACTGTCCGCCGGGGCGGGCGGCTCGTCGTTCCAGCGCTCATCCAGCAGCCAGCGCCGCAGCTCCGGCCAGTAGCCCTCCGACCACTTCCGGGCGGCGATCTGAGCCTGTAAGGTCCGGTAGAGTTTCCGGGCAAAGTCCAGATCCGGCTTCAGGCGCAGCCAGCGCTTCAGCGCCGGGGCCCTGGCGTTGTGGTTGGGATAGAGCTGCCACAGGAACTCGAACCACACCTCCCGCTGTTCTGCGAGGGTAGGCTTCTTTTCCTTCTCTGTGCCCTCGCCTCCGTCCCCCTCTGGGGGACTATAGGGGGTAATATTATTATTTATATTATTCTCCCGCTGGATTTTCGACGGAGGGTCCGTCGTTTTTTCGACGGAGGGGGTATGATTTTCCGACGGAGGGGCAACGAGCCACAGGCGACGCTCCACGATCTCGTTGGTCTGCTCATCCCGCACCTCCTCCCGGAGAATATGCCCCGCCTCCTCCAGCGCCTTGAGCCATGCCCGGATCGTGGGCGGCTGGACGTGGTAGAGCTTCGCAAAATAGGCGTTGCTGGCCCAGCAGTAGCCCTCCGCGCCGCACAGCGCGGTGATCTCGCCATACAGCAGCGCCGCCTTGCCCGGAAGCCGGTCATCATAGCGCACACTGGCCGGAATGACCGCATAATAACCGGGGGTGTTCGTTTCTTCCGTTGCTTTTCTCTCTGCCATGTGCTATAATCTCCTTGTAGTTTATGGACGCTTTTTCAAAGCGCCTTGGCCGTATCTGCTGGCAGGCAGATACGGCCTTTCTTTATCTTCGCTTGTCTGCGCACTTCATGCCCTGCCCTCCCGGCGCACGTTGATGGCGCACAGCGTCCCGGCGGCCACCAGCATGACGATGATCCAGGTCATGCAGCCCATGGCCCCCGCATTGCCGCACACGCCGAAGCCGATGGCCACGCCGATCAGCGGCAGGATCAGCAGCGCACAGCAGGCCACGATGGTCAGCAGCAGATTATTTCTCCGTTTGGTGGTCATGCCCGCACCTCCAGCTCCGCCACTTCCTCCAGCGCTTCGGCGTAGGACTCCGCCGTGGCCCAGAAGGCGCCGCCCACGCGGATGACATAGTGCTCCCGCACCCGTTCGATCGTGATATCTTTCATTGACGTTTCCTTTCTTTCCCGCTATAATAGGGGTGTCTTATCGGACTTGCGCTCATCACAGTTGCCGCTGTGGTGGGCGCGCTCTTTTTCCCATCACAGGCCCTCCCGGACGAGGATCTTCAATTCGTCGCCCACCGGGCACATCCAATCCACCCAGTAGCCACTCACAGCAAACAGCCGCAGCCTGTCCACCTCATCCTCGGCCACCAGCTCCGCCTCCGGGTCGTGCTCCAGATCGAGCCCCGTGGCGATCCAGACCCGGGTGCCCGGCTCCAGCAGCTCTAATAAATCAGTCAGTCTCATTGCGATAACTCCTTCCTGGCGGGACAGCTTGTCCCGCTCCGGCGGCCCGCCTTTGACGGGCCGTTGTTTTTTCCTTATCTCGGCATCCCGTGATCCTCGCCGCGCACGTCATGGGTGGGGCGGATGACATACGCGCCCTCCCGGGGCTTCTCTCCGGGCGGCACCGGCTCAAAGATGACCTTCACATCCTCCCCGAACCCGTGCTCCTGGGCCCAGATGGAATAGAGCGTACCGAACACCTTACAGAAGTCCGGCACAGAGCTCCCGCTCACAGGGGGAACCGTATAACCTCGTCTCGGCATAAGTAAAACACCTCCGTTAAATGGTATGAATCGCTGTCGATTTCTTGCTTGTCCTGTTTCTCTTCTTCCGGCCGCTCCGACTCAACGGGGCGGCTTCCTTTTTTCGTTCAAAGGGGTCACTTCCCCTCTCCCTCACTCGCTTCGTCCGTGCCGGACAGAAAATCCCGCGCATCGTGGAGCGCATCGGCTTTTGATGGCATCTTTACGCACCCCGTAAGGTCATTCAATGAACAACCAAAGAAATCAGCCAGTGCGATCAGCGACCTGGTCGATGGGATTTGCTGACCAGTCTCCCAATTTGCGATCGCGGAACGGCATACGCCAATGGCATCGGCCAGCTGCTGCTGAGTCACGCGCTTCTCTTTTCGCTTAGAGAGCAGCTGATCGGGCAGACTCTGTTTTATTTCACCCCGAGTCGATACAAAATTGCTCATCAATCTGATAAATGCGACAAGCTCTTCCGGTGTCCCTGAAATGTGGATCATAGTATCCCTCCTTTCCTTTTTCTCCTCCCTGTGCTACGATGGGCGCAGAAAGGAGTTGATAGCATGTCGTCCAACAACCGGATCTATGACGCACAGTTCTCGGCTTTAGCAAAGTCGATTGCTTCCTCATTTCGGACGCAGCTGCCACCAAACACAATCAGCAATATCGTCGATCTGGAATCCTTAAAATCTACGCTTACCACCGCTATACCTGCATCAGTCACGGCGGATCTGATGGCACAATCATCAGAATGGGCCAAGTATTTGAGCGATCTTTCCTCACCCGTATCGTTTGAATCGGTGAAAAACATCGCCTCAGCTGCTTCCCAGCTGTTTGCAAACTATGATTTTTCGCAGATCACAAAGGCCTATTCCCCTGCTGGGGACAACAACGAACCTGCACCTGATGAGGAAGTCGATGTTCCACCCGAAGTGTATGAGCTGGTCGATTCCATAGAAGAGGCAACGGCCACACCTATTTCGTCGCAAGAACCTGAAGTTGCCGAAGTAATAAAACACCGCCCGCAAAAGATGAGCACAGAAACTCTTAGGTTTTTGATTTCCATCTTTATTACCATTGCTATTGCATTGTGCGATCACGCTTGTGATCACATTCAAAGCAGCGCAAACAAGAAAGCACAAAACCTGCGGGATCAAAGGATCATTTCACTACTTGAAGAAGATGCACAGCTTCGGCGTGAAGAGTTAGAATCAAGCCGTCATACCGAAGATGACATTGAGGCTATCAGAGATAAGGTGGATCGCCTCGGCGATATGTTCGAGCAAATCTGCCTCTACGGCGTTCCCACTCGTGACGGCGTCGGCCAGTTGGAGGACGAAGTCCATGAACCGGTCGATGCGGGCACTCAGCTTCCAGAAGTTGATGCACAAGCCGAAAATAACAATAGCGTTCAGAATACAACAGATGAAGTGAACCAAGCTCAACCGTGACAGCTCCCTCTTCACTTCCTCAAGCTGCTCCCGCTCCGAACCAGCGGGGGCGGCTTTTTTCTCGTCCGTTTTCTCGTCCAAGTTCCTCACCTCCCGTCTCCATCTTTCCTTTTTCTCCCTCCTGTGCTACGATAGACGCAGAAAGGAGGCGAATGCTATGGCCGATCAACTGCGTGCATTTCCTGAAACTGCGCAGCAGGCACTTGCCATGCTCTATGTTCAAAGCCAAGATCTGACGGGCAAGACCCCTGCCGATCTCCAAACGATGTACTATGAAGCACTGTATCAGATTCGTCACGATCACGCCGAAAAGACCAAATCCGGCTGGTTCAAAGCCCAGCAAGATGCCCTGCGATAAGCACCATCGCCTGTGAAAGCTGGTACAGCTCATCAGGCATGATCTCATCGCCCTGTGAACGCTCGGAAAGCAGCTGCAACTGTTTTTCGAGCGCTTCTTGCACCTGTTCGGTCATTCTCTCACTTCCCCTCTCCCTCATTTGCTCTGTCAGCTGGCCAGAAAATCCTGCACGTCGCACCGGAGCACGTTGGCGATCTGAGCGCTGAGCGGCAGGGAGGGCAGCTTGGTGCCACGCTCGATCTGGCAGAGCATGGACTGAGTCACGCCAACGGCCTCCGCCAGATGTACCTGCGTCACGCCCCGCTCCTCCCGGATGCGCTTGATGTTCTGCCCTACGTTCATTCGTTCCACCTCCTGACAATGTAGATAATGACCGCCGCATAGAACACCAGCTCGGTGATATGCAGTGCCAGCTCGAAGATCTTCATGCTCATTCCTCCTATCATGTATATTGACAATGGAATCGGGAAAAGGTATCCTAGGAGGGAAGGGGCTTGCGCCCCTCCCCATCACCCGGTCAGGCGGTCGATGATCTTCATCACCGTGTCGGCCAGGTTCAGTAGGGCCGTAATCAGGAGGATCAGTTTGGTGGCTGTCTCCTGATTACGGTTTTTCTTTTTCCCGCTCATTGCTTTTCACCTCCGTTTTTGGTATTGTTAAGGGGGTTTCCCTTAACTCTGGTTATATTATATTACGGATATTTCCGCAATTCAATAGTATTTGCGGATTTTTCCGTAAATCTACGTTATTCACAAATACCAGGAGGTGCTATTATGCAAAATGCTCATATCGCAGGAACGATCAAAGTATTGTGTAAATCGAAAGGCATCACTATCTCGACCTTGCTGGCAGACTGTGGACTAACCAAAAGTTTTATTTATGACCTTGAGAAACGTGCCACCTCACCATCTTGTGAGAAAGTATCTCGTATTGCTGACTATTTAGATTGCTCTGTTGATTTCCTCCTCGGTCGCACTGAAAATCCTGAAATAAATCAATAGCCTTGCGATTTTGGAGGTGTGCACAATATGGATACCGACTCTTTGTACAATTCGCCAGATGTGGCGAACCGCATTAAAACCTTTGCCAAAAAGAGAGGGGTAACGCTAAAAGGTATTTTGACTGACTGTGAGCTTGGCCCAAACACGTTTTCACATATGCTTCACGGTCGTGCACTGGCCTTTGACAGCCTTGCCCGTATTGCCGATTATCTCGACTGCTCCGTTGACTACCTGCTGGGGCGCACCGAAAACCCGGAAGTGAATCATTAAACGCTGGCCTGCCCTTCGGGGCAGGTCTTTTTTCGTCCAAGTTCCTCACCTCCCCTCTCCCTCACTCGCTTCGTCCGTGCTGGACAGGCCGATCTCCAAGACCCGGCGCACGATCTCCGCGTAAGTGCATTTCGCGAACCGCTCATCTGCACGCAGAGACAGGATCTGTTTATCCAGCGCGTCCGGCATAGAGATCGTCACTCGGCGCATATCTGTCAATGTGCTCACCTCCTCGGCTATTTCAAAAAGTTCCGAACCTTCGTTCTGTTTGCATTATAGTTCAGAACCTATGAACCTGTCAAGAAAAAGTTCATCACCAATTGCACAAAAGTGATGAACTTTTTTCGTGCATCTTTTTCTGCTTCGCCTCGTCAAACACGCGAAAACAAAAGCCCTGACCAAAAAGTCAGGGCTTTTATCGCAATTCATACTTGCAGAACTGATGAACCGATGTTATTCTAAGAGCAGGAGGTGAACTGTATGCCAACTGAAAAACCCAGAATTACTTTCACTGTGAATCCAGAGACCCTCAGCAAAATTGACGATTACCGTTACAGTCATAAGATGAAAAATCAGACACAGGCGATCTTGTCCCTCTTGGAAAGAGGCTTGTCCTCTCTTTCGCAGTCAGCTTCCACCGTAAAAGCAGAAACCGCCATTCCAGAGGATGACGGCTCTGCCAAATCTAAATTACTGCGGATCGCTTCAAACACAGACGAAGCACAAGCTGAAGCCATGCTCAAGATGATGGAAGCTGCTCTTGTGCTTCAGCAGCATCAGCAAGATAAGTAAGAACAAAGGCTGCTTGCTCCTCTGTCATGCTTTGGATCAGCTCGACTAACCTTCTTTGCGTATCGTTCATATTTGCATCTCCCTTTTGCGTGATATTGTTTGGTTTTATTGCACTGGTTCTCCGTTCGGTGATATTTGTTGTTTGTATAATAGAACAGTTGTTCGATGTTGTCAAGATGTATTTTTCGCGCCCTATAAAATAAGTGATATGAAAGGCAGAACCTATGCGAATCGTCGGCCACTATATTGAAAAATTTAACATAGCTACCGACCAGACGATCCCGTGCGGGCCCATCTACCAATCAGACGGTTTGCGGATCCATATTCAAAAGCACCATCCAGACACGACGGAGCTCATTGACCTGATCCCGGATGTGATCCAGTTCCCAGACTTCATTGGGCGGCACCCGAAGGAAGCCAACAGCATTGAGCTGGTAAAAATACTGGAGCGGAATGTCATGGTGTGCATCAAGCTCGATTTGAAACGAGATTATTTGTATGTTGCCAGTGTTTTCCCGATCAGCGAGGGTAAATTAAAGAACCGAATCGCTTCCGGACGTCTGACCACCTATTGACAAAAATAGAATCAACCGGTATATTAGTCTTGTAGAAAGCATATCCTTATGCTTGTGAGTATTGAGGTCGGAAAGGCTCCCGACACTCCCGTAAGGGAACTTGAGATGCAGGATACGCCGCCCTGCCAATACTCACACAGAAGCGCTTCTGGACGCAAGCCTATGGCCGCCGTTCAGGAGCGTTTTTCTATTTGCCGCTCCCCTGCTGGGAGCGTAAATAATGAAAAGTGGTTGTTTCCATTTTGGAAAATACCACTCATATTCTCAGAAAGGACGTGATCCCATGCGCGTGGCCGGATATGCCCGGGTGAGCACGCAGGAGCAGAAGCTCCACGGCGTCTCCGTCGCGGCGCAGGAACAGGCGCTGGCCGACTGGGCCGCAGAGCACGGGCATGAATATGTGGGCTGCTACAACGATGCCGGCATCTCCGCCCGCTCCCGCTATACCAAGCGCCCGGAACTGCTGCGCCTTTTACAGGACGTGCAGGCGCACCGGGTGGAGCTCATCATCTTCACCAAGCTGGATCGCTGGTTCCGCAACGTGGGGGACTACTATGAGATCCAGCGGGTGCTGGACGACTGCGGCGTGGCCTGGAAGGCCATCTGGGAGGACTACGAGACGGAGACCGCCTCCGGCCGCCTGAAGGTCAACATCATGCTGTCCGTGGCCCAGGACGAGGCCGACCGCACCTCCGAGCGCCTGAAGCAGACCAACGCCTACCGCTGGGCCGCCGGCGAGGTGGTGCAGAAGCTCCCCGCGGGCTATCGCCGGGAGGGCAAAACCGTCGTCGTGGACGAAAAAATGCAGCCCGCCGTGGCTGCCTTCTTCCACACCTATCTGAACACCGGCAGCGTCGCCGCCGCCATGGACGCCGCCAACCTGCTGGGGCTCCACATGACCCGGGTGGGCGCCTCCAAAATGCTGCGCAATCCCTTCTTCACCGGCACCGTCCGGGGCATCTCCGTCCCGGCCTATCTGACCGAGGAGGAGTTCGAGCAGATCCAGCGCCGGAAGGCCACCTTCGTCCGCACCGCAAAGCACAACAAGACCTATCTGTTCAGCGGACTTCTGGTCTGCGGGAACTGCGGGGCGATCCTGCACGCCCAGTCCAACAGATCCACCGTCTACTATGTGTGCGGCCGCTACCTGAACCGGAGCGGCTGCTCCAAAGAGGCCCGGGCCTACGCCAACGAGCGCAAGCTGGAGCAGTGGCTGCTGGATCACCTGGAATACCTGCTGGCACAGGAGATACAGGTGGCCAAGGTGGAGGGCAAAGCGGACGAAAAAAACGACATTTCCCGACAGAATGCCTTGACACAGCGGTTGGAGCGCATTAAACTTCTGTTTATCAACGGAGACATTGATCTGCCGGAGTACCAGACCCGCAAGGAAGAGGTGGAGCAGCAGCTCCAAGCCCTCCGCCCCCGTCCCCGCACGCGCGCGGAACGGCTGGACGGACTGCTTCCCGAGGGCTGGAAAGACGTATACACAGGCTTGTCCAGAGAGGGGCGGCGGGCCTTCTGGCTGCGCACCGTCCAGCGGGTGGTCATCCATCCGGATCGACACCCCGAGATCGTATTCTAAGTCTGATTTTTTATCAGAAATTTTCATTGTTGTTAAAACTTCTGCTCAGCGATATTTGCACAACAATGAGCAAATAATCCGATCTTACTGGACAAGCCATCACAAAGAGAGGATGGCTTATCATGCACAACATTGACCAGGTGATCCGCAGCATCAGCGGACACTATGACCGGCGCTGCTACGAGGCGCTGCATCTGGCAGTTCAGCTCACGCTGGAGGCTCTGCCCGCCCGGCCGCTCATGAAGGAACTTGCCCTGGAGACCGCCCGGCGATGCGTCCGGCCCATGACCGCGCAGGCTGTACTGCGGGCATTGGAACGGGCAGCGGCGGACATCTGGGCCTGCGGCTGCCGGGCGAGGCTGGAGCAGATCTACGGCCGTCCGCTGCTCGAACCACCCACCGCGAAGAACCTCATCTTCACGCTGGCGGAATACTGCGGGAATGGGACCGACCACACCTATGTCCTGACAGAACAGCAGCTCAAGCGGCTGCTGCAGGTGCTCAGGTAGGAATCTGTCCCTGGGACGTGAACCGCATCGCGTCCGTGGCCAGCATGTCAATGAACTCGGACGGGATCGGCTGGGCGCTGATCGGGTACCCGGCGATCTCCGACAAATAGGCCGGATTGCAGTCCCACGCCCGCTTGACCACCGTGCGAATATTCCGTTCGGCGGCATACCGGGTCTGGCCGGACAGCTGCGCCACCTTGGCATAGATGCGCGTCGTCACCATCCGCAGGCAATCCTCATCCTCTAGCACCAGCCAGACCGCCGCGATCGTGGCCTCAAACCCCCGGTAGGTGCGGGGCACGCCCAGCCTCGGCAGGACGTCCGCGACACGCTCCAGCTGCCGCCTGCGCACATCATCAGTGGGAGATAAATAGTCGAACTTCATCTGAATCACACTCCTTTTTGTTGTCTGCCGTCATTCTAAAACGGAAAAAGGAGTCCGTCCACAAACTCGACCACATTCGACAGTCTCGACAAAACTTCGTCAAAAAACGACAAATTTCACCGTTTGGAGATAGTAATGTAGAGGAAATACGCCTTATCCAGAGAACATACCTGCACTATCCGCAGACGGCCCGGCACTACGTCGGGCCGTCTGTCTTTTATGCCCGTCTTATTCTACAGCAGGTACCTGCATCGGCAGGACATCCATCATCCCGGCAATGCAGATCTGACCGGGGCATTGCTTTTCCAACGACAATGGCACCGGCACATCAAAGGACGCATAGACGCTTTTGACCATATAGCCCACGTCCTGCGGCGTGCTCCCTGCGTCCAGCATAACACGCCGTGTCACGCGGATCAAGTCGGCCAATCCACCCGGCGACACCTCCGGTACCCGGCGGTGTGTGGAATAGGAGCCCGTCTTGCGCAGGGTCGGAAGGACTTCTTCCGTGACCCACGAAATAAACGGCTCCGCTTCCGGCTTTTTGCTTTGGAAGATCGTGCGGTAGAGGTTGCCTTCGTTAATAATCAACATTTGCTGTTGACGACCCATAGAATCCGTGAGGTGGGTCGTAACCACACCATCCTCCTTCAATCTGCGTTTACAGTCTCGTGTGTGCAGACCAAGCGGCTTGCATACATCAGTCAAACAAAACCACGGTTGGCCGTCGATCTCCGTCGTGCGAATGGTGCCAAACTGGGCACTGCTGAATATCTGCATTTCGCTCATGCCCGAATCCTCCGCTCGGCCCGGGCCGCCTGCCAGCCCTTGGCACGGCCATAGTTGAAGGCCAGGCACAGCGCCGCCATAGCAGATTCCCCGCTCAGCTCCTTCAGCTCCCGCAGTTCCTCCAGCGTCATCTGGTAGCAGTTCCGATTGTAGATCTTGCGGCTGGAAATGTATTGCTCGATTTTGTCGATCATAATTGATCTCCTCCTTGATTTTTTTGCCTTACTCGGGTTATAATCAAGGCGGCGGGAGTAAGGCTTCCCGCTCGCCTGTTTTGGGCTTGTGAGCGGTTCTGTTCGAGGGGAGCCGCTCACTTTTTTACTCCTTCATGATCCGTTTGACACTCTCGCGAAGTTCGTCCAGCGTGTCGCACTTCTCAATCAGCTCGAGGATCGCCTTGAGCAGTGCCTCGGTGACGTTCATCTCGTCCATTCCCTCACTTCCTTTCTGAAGGGCTTCAGCCCTGCCTTACGAGTATATAATACATCTTTTCGTGTCATATGTCAATATATATTTTACATATTTTCATGAATTTTGAAAAGTTTTTTTGACAAAGAGCACGATAAAGTGTATACTTTGTAATGAGGTGATCGCATGGAGCTGTCTGTAGCTGAAAAAATCCGTCTTATTATGCGGCGGCAGGGTAAAACAATGGGGGAGCTTGCGGAGCTGACCGGGCAGACCCGGCAGAATCTGTCCAACAAGATGTCCAGAGGGAATTTTACCGAAAAGGATATTGTCGCGTTTGCCCAAGCGCTGGGCTGTCAGGTGGAGATACGCTTTACACTCCCCGATGGCACAATTATCTAACTATTGCTGAAGGCGGTGCGAATATGCCACCAAGCGAAGCGCAGAAGCGAGCATCTAATAAGTACAATCTTGAGCACAACGCAACCTTGGGCTGTAAGGTACACAAGGAAGAAGCGGAAGCATTTAAAGCATACTGTGCTGATCGCGGGAAAACAACGAATGCCGCCCTAAAGGAATATATATTGAGCTGTATCGCCTCTGAAGCTCCGCAGTCGCGGGAGGATCAGTGAGCAAAGCAACCGTCTCTTTGAAGCTACAATAATCACCGAAAGAAGGTGTGATAATGGGCGGTAAGGCAAGCACCGCAAGCAAAAACAAGTGGAACACAAAAACCTATGACCGCATCAATCTGACCGTAAAAAAAGGCCAGAAGGAGGTTATACAGGCCCACGCTGAAGCACGCGGTGAAAGCGTGAACGGCTTTATCAATCGTGCCATTGCTCAAACAATGGAGCAGGATGCCGAGAAATGACCCGTAGGCGGCACGGCACGATAAAGTAACAAAGAAGAATCCTCCGAATGCGGTAGGCTCTTCATGCCATCCCTCTGATGAATGGGATGTAGGTTGAAACTGAATGGGATGTGGATTGAAAGAAAGAAAATCGAGTAACGCAAAGCAAAACTGAGGAGAAAGCAAAAAGGGGGACGGCCAGAAGGCCGTCCCCCTTTCCTTGCGTATCACACACACTGGGTATATTTCAGCGCGATCCAGCCCGCGCCGGACTTGAGCTTGCCCCACATGGTGCCGCCGTTGTTATACTCGGCCACGATGGTGTAGACCTCACCCCTGCGCACCTGCGTGGCGACGGCGCTGGAAGCGCTGTGGTCGCGGCGCACGTTGAGGACAGACGCGGTGATGCGGACATGATAGCCGGTCTGCTGGGCGGGTGCAGCGCCCGTCTGGGCTGCGGTCTGGCCGGTGATGCCCCGCACAATGGCGGCAGCCATTTTGTCGGCGTCAAAGCGCTGCGCATCCGCAGCGGAGTCCACAAAGCAGCACTCCACCAGCAGCGCGGGGGCGGTGGTGCGACGAAGCACATAGAGGTTCTTGCGCTCCTTCACGCCGCGGTTGCGATAGCCAAGCCCGGAGATGGCTGCGCAGATTTTGACGGCATAGCCCGCCGCCTCACCGGTGTCGGAGTACACCAGCACCTCGGTGCCGGTGCCGCCGCCGGAATTCAGGTGGATGCTCACATCCAGATCAGCCGCATGGGCATTGCATGCGTGGACGATGTTGGCCAGGTTCTGACCCTGAGTGCGGCCGGAGTCGTCGGTGCAGTCATAGACGGTGTGCCCCAGCGCCCGGAGCTTGGCGATGACCTGCGCGGTGACGGCTCTGTCCT
>ERZ1034928.657-NODE-657-length-14785-cov-4.469790_pt1 | contig 14785 bp, 14 predicted proteins | sample MGYA00520627_ERZ1034928 | MGnify/ENA primary metagenome ERZ1034928 (study PRJEB33766, sample SAMN09781755) | gut metagenome | biome: gut microbiome | host: Homo sapiens | place: Madagascar | study: EMG produced TPA metagenomics assembly of the PRJNA485056 data set... | reverse complement strand
ATTAAATTTTGTGCGCTAAATAAACATAATTTAATAAAGAAAACGCTTAAATTAGGCTTTTAAAAACAAAAAAGGGAGAAAAACTCCCCTTTAAGCACATTACATACAATCTAGCCTTCATAGACCAAATTGTGGTTATACACCGTAAACAGCCCGATTTTGTCGCCATCTTCTTCGGCAAGCGGGGTAAATTCCTCGCTTCTGGACTTCATGATGCCCAAAATGCCGCAGTTGATGTCGCAAAACATCCAACCCTTGGCAATTTCGCCGAGCGATACATCAGGGATTCCGATAGGGGTTGCCCAAACTTGATAGGTCTGCCCTTTAAGGAAATACCCGCGGGAGCGCTCTTTGAACGTCACCTCGTAAAGGTGCGGCAGCGAGCAGACCGGCGCAAAGTCCTGAAATCCTTTGATTTGGCGCATAAAGCAGAACATCTGCCTTACCTTAATCGCGTTGCGGTGTTCGCCATTGTCAAGAAGCATCATCACCTTATTATCAGGCATAACCTGATAAATAGCGGATTCTTCCATCACAATATCCTCCGCCGGGCGATTAGCGGGCTCATACAGGCTGTAAATACGACCAAAACCGCGGGTCGGATAAATACCGCCTTCGCTTTTGTGCGGCAAAAAACTTTGCACAAAAATGTGGTCTTTACCGGCACGTAGCACAATTCCGGCGGTTTTTTTGTATTTGGCAGCACCTGCTAAAAAAACAAATCCGTCAGGAATTTGCTTTTGCTCTCTGAATTGTTTCCACTGCTCGGGCGAGAGCTGCTCAAAATCATACAGTGGCGAGTTCACAAGACTCCTTTTTGGACCTGTAATAATCATAGGCAGAAAAATTAACGATTTCTTAGAACCTATAGTTTTTGTCAATGGTTGTCAATAGGAGATTGTAAATTTATTTTTCAAACACGGCTTTAACATGGCGGCGTTGTGTGTCTAAGTCAAAATCGGCTTGAACATTAAGCTGTGGAGCAATTTCGCTGATAATTTTACCGCCGACCGGAACGGCATTCCATCCGGATGTAACAAAGCCATAAGTTTCAGAGGTGCTTTGAGGCTCGTCAAAAACCAGCAGCATGGCGTATTTAGGGTCGCTCTCCGGAAAAGCTGCCAAAAATGAGGTCATCACCACTTTGTTTTTGTAGCGTCCGTTAATTAATTTGTTAGCGGTGCCGGTTTTGCCGATAACCTGATAACCGGCAACGTTAGCTTTTTTGCCGGAGCCGTAAATTACCACATCGCGCAACAAGTGACGCATGTTATCTGAGGTCTTTTTGGAAATAACGCGCCGCGATTGATGCTCATCGCCTTTAACAATAGTCGGATAATGGTAAATGCCGCCGTTTACCAGTGCAGAAAAGGCTGAAACAAGGTGCAGCGGCGTAACCGAAAGTCCATAACCGAATGATGCGGTCGCCATGGTGTCATCGCGCCATTTTTGCTTGCTCGGGAACAGCGGGCGCGCTTTTTCCGCCACTTGAAAATCAGAAAGCGGCACCTCAAAGCCCAAATTTTGCAAAAATTGACGCTGTTTTTCTTTGCCGACCCGTAAAACCATTTGCACTGAGCCGATGTTTGAAGAATGAATCAAAACTTCGCCGACTGTCAGCCAACGGTTTTCACCGCGGTAATCTGAAACGGTCATACCCTGAATTTTAATCGGCTTGGTCGCGTCAAACTTGTCATTGACTTTAACTTTGCCGCTTTCAAGTCCCAATGCGGTGTTAAAAGTTTTGAAAACCGAACCTGCCTCATAAACGCCTTGGGTGGCAAAATTAAATAATGAGCGGTTACCCACCGGAATATTTAAGTTCGGGTTATAATCCGGAACCGATACCATAGAAATAATTTCGCCGGTGTTAACGTCCATCACAATGGCGGCGGCGCCGTTGGCGTTATAGTGCTTAACCGCGGCAAGCAGTTCTTCTCTGATAGTATCCTGCACGCCCGTGTCAATAGTCAGCTGCAATGATTTTGACGATTCGGTCAACCGTTTGTGCAACGATTTTTCAATACCGGCTAAGCCTAAATTATCAATATTGGTGTATCCCAAAATATGTGAAAACAGGTTGTTATGCGGATAAACGCGCTTTTCGCTCTGCTGAAATTCAAGCGCCGGAATGCCAAGACAGTTTACGGCTGATTGCTGCGCCGGCGAAAGATTATATTTTATCATTGAAAACACAGTGTGTTTGCGTGAGAGTTTAGCAACTAAATCGTCATAGCTTATTTCCGGAAATAAAAGCGAGAGCTTTTCCGCTACGTCTTGCACGTTTTGCACATGCTTAGGATTGGCGTAAAGGTTTACGGTCGGCAAAGATGTTGCCACAATAATGCCGTTGCGGTCGGTAATATCCGCGCGTGAAATCGGCGCTCCGGTGCTGAGTTCGTACTCGCCGTTAGTATCTTCAAAAGTATGGAAATGTATGCCGTCGGTAAGACAAACATAAAAAATGCGGATAATTATGGTAAAATAAATTACTGAAAAAGCGGCAATGGCAAAAAGCATGCGTTGGCGGCAAACGTTAACGGCGTCAGAATCGTGCGACTCTTCAAACAAAATATCCGAAGCATTAGCGCCTATCGGATTGTCTGAAAAACAAAACTCATTATTCTTTTTTGATAAACAAGCCCTTAACAACTTTTCCTCTGATTATTAACGTTCTGCCTTTACCAATTTTTTATATTCTTTTTTATTTACTCCGGCGGTCATGATTTTATCGTTTTCACCGTTTTCATAGTTAAATGGTAACGCAGAATAGTTAATAATTTGTTCAGCTTTGGCTTTATTTAGTGAAATATGTTCAGATGCCAATTTTTTTAAGCGGGAAGGGGTGTTTAAGTGACTCCATTCCGCCTTTAACACGTGAATGGATTTTATATCGGTCTGAATATTTTGATTAACCCGCGCCAATTCCGTTTCCAAGTCCTGCACTTGGTTTTTTAAGATAAATGTGCCGAAAATCACAAAACAGGTTAAGGTCATCCATAAAACAATAACGGCGGTTTTGGTATTAATCATTGGTAACTCCTTTTTTAGCAGGGGCGGTAGCTTTAACGGCAAAGCGCAGTTTGGCGGAACGGGCGCGCGGGTTTTCCGTTGCTTCTTCGGCGGTGGGGAACACCGCTTTGGAAACAGCTGAAAACACAATCGGTGTTTTATTTTCGGCAACCGGCATATAACGAGATGTGCCGCTGTTTTTGCCGTTCATTTCATTGAAAAATGTTTTAACGATTCGGTCTTCCAACGAATGAAAATCAACTACCACCAACCGACCTTCCGGCTTTAAGCGCTCCGTCGCCGCTTTTAAGCCTGATTTAAGTTCGCCGAGTTCATCGTTTACGGCAATGCGCAGCGCCTGAAAAGTGCGGGTTGCGGGGTTGATTTCATTAAATTTTTTACTGATTACGCTATATATAATATCAGCAAGTTCGGTAGTGAGCGTAATCGGCTTTAATTTGCGAAATTCGGCAATTTTATGAGCAATTTGGCGCGACTTGCGCTCTTCGCCGTAATTAAAAATTAAATCGGCAAGCTCGTGCTCTTCCATGGTGTTGACAATATCGGCGGCGGTGGTGCCCGAGCATGACATGCGCATATCCAAAGGCGCGGGCTTGGCAAACGAAAATCCGCGCTCCGCCTCGTCAAGCTGCATTGATGAAACGCCGATGTCAAATACAAAGCCGTCAACCGGCTCAGTAATTAAGTTTAATATATCGCCGAAGCGACCGGCTCTGAACTCAAAACGAGCGCCGTATTTTTGTTTTAATTCTTCCGCGCGGGAAACAACCATAGGATCGCGGTCAATGGCAATAACTTTGCAATCGGCGGCTTGTAAAACGGCCTCAGTGTAACCGCCGTTGCCAAAAGTGGCGTCAACGTAGGTTTTACCGGCTTGCGGATATAAATAATGCAAAACTTCTTTGAGCATAACCGGAATATGTTTTTGCGTGTTTGCCATTAATTTTCGCCTCCGGTTTTAGCGGTGTTCAAAACGGGGCGCTTTTTAGCAATTTCGGCGCGAATCCGCGCTTCTTCTTTTTCCCAATTTTCGGGGTTCCAAATTTGAAACTTGCGACCTTTGCCGACAAATACGGCGGTATCGGTAATTCCGGCGTGTTTTAACAGCTTTTCGGTTAAAACAATGCGTCCGGTGCTGTCAAAGGTAAAGCGCTTGGCATCGCCGAAAATCAAGTTGGTTAAATCGTCCTGCGTTTGTGAAAAAAAGTCGGTCGCCGTTTCAATTTCAGCGGCGAGCTTTTCCAGCAAATCTTCAACACAGCCCTCAATGCAAGGAGCGGTAAGGCTGCGATAACAAACAATTTCGGAGTTAAGTTCTTTAACAATAGCGCGATAATCAGCCGGTAATGAAACGCGGCCTTTGGAGTCAACCTTGTTGACTACGGTATCCATAAAGAGAAAAGTTTTTCTCATCAGCGCTATCCTATTGAGTTAATTTTCATTATTTATGGTATATCATGGTATTTTATGGGATTCAATGGAAAATTTTAGTATTTTATTAACTGTTCTTGTTTTGTTCTGGTTGCCGCGCCGGTTTGCGAGTCTGAAACATACAGAATATAAGCTATTGAGAACAAGTAAAAAAATTGTAAAAAAATTTTAAGATGATGTGTATTTATTGTTACGAGCATTAAAAAAGCCTGATTTAACTTAATAAATCAGGCTCTGCCAAAATGGTAAACATGCGTTATATGCACTTATAATAGCCGCCGCAGCTGTTGCGACTTGCTCTTAAACCGGCGTTGGTGCATTGAGCCGGGGTATATTTATATTCAGCCTGACAGCAGCTTTTATAGTACGAACGATTGTACGGGCACTGCTCTCTTAAAACCAAACCGCTTGCGCATGAGGTGTTGCCATACCCCGCGCTACGGCAACGCGAAGCAGAGGCTTGCGCGCTGTTGTTATTGTTGTTACCGCTACTGCTGCCTCCGATACTGCTTGATGAGCTTGGCAAAAACGTAACTCCGGCAAAAGCCGCGCCGCAAAGGCCGCAAGCCAAAACAGCAACCAAAAGCGTAAATTTTAAATTTTTCATCAGATAAATCTCCTCATTACTGAAAATATACAACATTATAACCCGTTTAATCAAAAAATGCAAGTTTTTGATTAAGGGCTAACCGATAACCTCGCGTCTTCCCACATGGTCGGCGGCTGAAACAATTCCTTCTTCTTCCATGCGGTCAATCAATGCCGCCGCGCGGTTGTAGCCGATGCGCAACTTGCGCTGAATGTAACTGGTTGAAGCTTTTTTATCGTTGCGCACAATCGCCAAAGCCTGCGAATATAAATCTTCGTCACTGCCGCCCATCGCGGTGTTATCAAACACGGCGCCGCTGTCTTTGGTGTTAAGCTCGCCTTCGGTAACCGCTTCAACATATTCCGGCGCGCGCTGTTGTTTTAAAAAGTTAACAACCGCCTCAACCTCGCTGTCTTTAACAAAACTGCCGTGAACGCGCAACGGACGCAGACCCGCGGGCATATAAAGCATATCGCCCATACCCAAAAGCTGTTCGGCGCCTTGCTCGCCCAAAATGGTGCGGCTGTCAATTTTAGAGGTTACCTGAAAACTGATACGGCTCGGGAAGTTGGCCTTAATGGTACCGGTAATAACGTCAACCGACGGGCGTTGTGTAGACATAATTAAATGCAAACCGGCGGCGCGAGCCATTTGCGCCAAGCGCTGAATAGCCGCCTCAACTTCTTTTCCGGCAACCAACATTAAGTCAGCCATTTCATCAACCACAATTACAATATACGGCAGCGGCGTGGTGTCAATTTCTTGCTCTTCATACACGGGAGCGCCGGTTTCGGGGTCAAAGCCTACCTGAATGGTGCGGGTTACCTTTTCACCGCTTTCTTTAAGCTCTTTCAGCTTTTGATTATAGCCTGAAATATTGCGCACGTTCAGCTGCGCCATTTTACGATAACGCTCTTCCATTTCGCGCACTGCCCATTTTAAGCCGATAACCGCTTTGGCCGGATCGGTAATAACCGGCGTTAACAAGTGCGGAATACCGTTATACATTGAAAACTCAAGCATTTTCGGGTCAATCATAATCAGCTTGCACTCTTCCGGACGCATCCGATACAAAAGCGACAGAATCATTGAGTTTACACCCACCGATTTACCGGAACCGGTGGTACCGGCAACCAGCAAGTGCGGCATTTTGGCCAAATCGGCATAAGTGTTTTTGCCGCCGATGTCTTTACCGAGCACAATATTTAAAGTATTTTTGCTTTCTTTAAATTCGCTATCGGCGAGTAAATCTTTAAGCCATACCGTTTCGCGCTTGGCATTCGGCATTTCAATACCGATGGTGTCTGACCCCGGCACAACCGCAATACGCACTGAAACAACCTTCATGGAGCGGGCAATATCTTCCGAAAGCCCGATAACGCGCGCGGTTTTGGTTCCGGCCTTGGGGCGCAGTTCATACAAAGTTACTACCGGACCGGGGCGCACGTTAACAATTTGTCCGTCAACTCCGAATTCTTGCAAAACGTTTTCCAAATTGCGGGCAATCGCTTCCAGCTCTTTTTTGCTGACTTCGTTGCCGCCCTTATCTTTCGGGCGTGAAAGCAGGTTAATGTCCGGATAGCAATACCCGTCGTCTTTTTTGCTCTTAACCGCCGCCGGAGCAGGCTTTTTAGGCTCTTCCGGCGCTTTTTTAGGCGCAATGATTTTGGGAGCGGCGCTCGCCTCAGGCTTGGCTTCCGCCGCCGGTTTTAAGCTCGGCTCGCGATGTAAAAGTTGCTCGTCTTCAGGCTCGTTGCGAGGCTTGGCTAAAAGTTTGCGGAAAAACTTAAAGCATCCGGCGCAGCCTTTGGCGATATATTTGGCAAAAACCGCAATACCGGCGCCCGCATAACGCAAACACTTGTACCAATCCTTAAAAGTTATGCCGAGCACCAAATTAAGCGCCATTACGCTGACCACTGCTAATACTGCCGCCAAAACATATTTTGAGTACGGCAAACCGGTTGCGTTTAAGTTGGTTTGCAACCACGCCGCCGCGCGATACGCCGGTTTGCCGCCCAAACCATAATTGCCGAAGCGATAATAGCAAACTAAATTAAGCAAGGTCGTGGTGCTCAAAACTCCGACTACAAATGCGAGCAAGCGGGCTTTAAATTCTTCAACCGCGCCATAGCGCACAAGATGATAGCCCCAAACAAAAAAGCCAAGCAAAAACAGTGGCAAAGCAACGCCGAATCCGAACAAAACCGCTTCCGATAAATCAGCGCCGAATCCGCCAAGCAGATTAAGCGGCACATTAGAGTTGCGATTGTTAAAAGTGGGGTCAGCCTGATGATAAGTAATCAGCGCCATATAAACGGCAAGCGCCGCCATTATCAACAACACCCCGCCGAACTTGCGCATAAATAATCTGAACTTGCTTATAGTTTTTTTCTTTGTTTTTTTTGCCATTTTAATCTTTGTCCTAAAATTCAGAGTTTAAATTTTTTAAGCTCTTCCATGCTGACATTAACTTCACGCCCGATACAAATTGAGGGATCAAGCTTTACACCGGCAATGTTTGAAGCCCTGAATGACTGATACCGCATTATGCTCGGAACTTTAATATCGTTTTTATCCATGTGCTCATACATGCCGCGCACCTGATTAAGCATTTTTTGCTGCAAGGGGTCGTCATATTGCGGGCGGCACAGCGCCAAAACATCGGTTAACCCCTGTGAAAGCAGACCTTTTTGCATTAAATACAAAAGCAAACCTTTTTCGCGCTCTTTTTCCGGTATCGGAAAAAGCTTTTTAACTTCTTCGCGGTTAAGCATAAAAGTTGAAAGACAAATATCCGCTTCTTTGCCGAAGTTAAGCAGATTAACTTTAGGCTCAATATGGCAGCAGCCCACCGGCAGCAAATTGGCTTTGTCATCGGCAAAGGCGTAGCCGGTATGGCTCAAAATGGCGTTATAGCGAATCATAAACGCCACCTGCCGGCTGATTTTATCTTTAACCCAAAAATTTTCCGGCTCCAAAATGGCAATATAATCGCCTTCCGCCTTTGAAATGGCAAAGCTGTACGAGTCGGTATAGCCTTTGCGCTGTTTATTCAGGCAGAGTTTAACCTTAGGGTTGCGTTGGCGGTATTTTTGCAACAGGGCGGCGGTTTTATCGGTAGAAGCGTCATTAATAATTATCCACTCCGTATTTTCATAATCCTGATAAGCAAACGACTTAAACGCCGTGGTTAAAAAGCGCGCGCAATTATGGGCAACCGTAATTACCGATACTTTTTTATTATGAAACATTATGCCTCCGTGTTACTTATGCAGAATTACCCGCGCCCGGCGGATAAAACTTGACTTTTAAACAAACTAAACCTAAATTCCCAATAAATAATTAATAAACGAGGTTTTTACATGAAATACGCTTTTGTTTTTCCGGGGCAGGGCTCGCAGTTTGTGGGCATGGGCAAAGAACTTGCCGATAATTTTGCCTCTGCGCGCGAGGTTTTTGCCGAAGTTGATGAGGCTTTAAAGCAAAATTTGTTTAAGCTGATGACAAACGGTCCTGAAAGCGAATTAATGCTCACCGCCAACACTCAGCCGGCGCTGATGGCGCATTCAATGGCGGTGGTCAGAGTTCTGGAAAAAGAGTTCGGGATTAAGCTTAAAGATAAAGCCGCTTTTGTTGCCGGACACTCGCTCGGTGAATATTCCGCCGCTTGCGCCGCCGGTGTTTTTTCAGTGGAAGACACCGCCAAACTGCTCCGTATCAGGGGCGATGCCATGCAAAAGGCCGTTCCGGTAGGGGTTGGCGGCATGGCCGCGGTTTTGGGCGTTTCATTTAAAGATATTGACGCGTTGGTTGAAGCATGCAATGATGAAAATAATTTGTGCGTTGCCGCCAATGATAATTCAGATGGTCAGGTGGTGCTTTCAGGGCATATTGCCGCTATTGACAAAGCGGTTGAAATTGCCTCTGAGTTTGGCGCCAAACGCTGCGTTAAACTGCCGGTGAGCGCGCCTTTTCACAGCCCGCTGATGCAGCCGGCGGCTGAAGCTATGGCGCGGGCGTTTATGGACGTTGAAAGTCATGACGCGCAAATTCCGCTGATTGCGAACATTTCAGCAACTCCGGTTACAAATCATAAACAAATAATCAAAAACCTGATTGATCAGGTTACCGGAACGGTTAAATGGCGAGAAACCGTGCTGTTTTTGAAAGAACAAGGAGTTACCGATGTGATTGAACTCGGCGCCGGAAAGGTTCTTTCGGGTATTGTCAAAAGAAGTGACAAAGAACTTAATGCCGCCTCGGTCGGTTCTGTGGCTGAAATTGAAGAACTGGCAACCAATTTATAACTTTTTAGCAAAGGATTAAAACATGTTTAGATTAGATGGAAAAGTTGCTTTAATTACCGGTGCTTCCGGCGGATTAGGAAATAAAATTGCCCGCACTTTGCACGCGCAAGGCGCAACTTTGGCATTAACCGATATGCGCCCTGAGGGCATGGAACAGCTTAAAGCCGAATTAGGCAATAATGTTGAATGCTTTGTTGCCAACCTTTCCAAAGCGGAAGAAATCAGCGGCTTGATTAAAGCGGTTGAAGAAAAATTCGGCAAAGTTGACATTTTAATTAACAACGCCGGCTTAACCCGTGACAATTTGTTTATGCGTATGAGCGATGAAGATTGGCAGTTGGTGCTTGACGTTAACTTAACCGCCGGCTTTAAGCTTGCCAAAGCCGCCATTCGCGGTATGATGAAAAGAAGATACGGTCGTATTGTCGGCATCGCTTCCGTAGTTGGCGTTATGGGCAACGCCGGACAGGCTAACTATTCCGCTTCTAAGGCCGGTATGATTGCCATGAACAAGTGCTTGGCGCAAGAGGTCGGCTCCCGCGGCATTACCGTAAATTCAGTAGCCCCCGGCTTTATCCGCACGCCGATGACCGATGTTTTGCCTGATGATGTTAAAGCCGCTTTGCTTAACAAAATTCCGGAAGCCAAACTCGGCGAGGCTCAGGATATTGCCAACGCGGTGGCCTTTTTGGTTTCAGACGAGGCGCAATATATCACCGGTCAAACCCTGCATGTTAACGGCGGCATGGCCATGATTTAAGCCTTTTAACTTTTTGGCGAAAACTCCGGCGGGCAGAGCAAAATTTTTGCGCAAGCTCAGCCGGAGTTTTATTTATTTTAATGCCTGTTTTCAGCTATATAAAGGTATAATGCCACCTTAATGCTCCGGCATCAATTTATTGACAAAAAATTTATATCAGTTGCGTTTTCTCTCTTGTTTTTTGACTTTTTTTATGCTAAATTAATACTGAAAAATAAGGATTATGTGGGCTATTGGGTTAAATTATTGGAAAATTGAAAAGATTTTTCATATTCTTTAGTGTGCTTAATTTTTTGTTTTTCAAGAGTTTAAATATAGAAATCAATAAAAAATCAAAATATTATGGCAAAAGAAAACTTTTTTGCAGCCGTTGTTGCTGCATGTATGGGAATTTTCGTTTTTTGTTTTTCATCTTGCACCAAGGAATCTCAGTTCCTGGGAATGGATGAAATAAAGACTGCCACCAAAGCAGAAAAGCCGGTGGAGTCTACCGTCAACTTTGAAATTTCCGAATTCGCTTTCGCTGCGGATACTGCCGAGTGCAGCCTGCAGGGATATGCGGAGATGGAAGTTGAGAAGACTTTGCGTACGAACAATGAGATTACTGAAGGCGTTGTCCTTCGCAAATCTCTAAGTTCCAACGTTTTCTTCAACGCTCAGCCTGTGAAGGTTGAAGTCGCTGAAGAGGCGCTTCTCAACAAAGTTGAGATTTCTGTCGTTAACAGAGTTGATGTTGCCCCTAAGGCAACCGCTGACTCTGTTATGACCTACGGCGCTAACTACTCATTCAGCTTCAATGCCGGTGAGAAAGTTATGGCGCTTGCGTCATGGCAGAATTTTAAGGTGGAAAATAACGAATTTTCTGCCGCGGTTGTGGACACTGTTACCTTCACCGGTGCGCAGATTGCCCGCATGTACGCTACCTCAGAGACCGTAAAGGTTGCTGAGATTAATCTCTTCTTTAATGTTGAGATGACCGCGAACGGCAGACCATGCAGCTATGCTGTACGCGTGCCGGTTCAGCGAGTGTACACCGTGGAACCTACTACCCCGGCTGAGTATTCAGAAATAATTGAGAACGTTAGCTACAATGGCGAGTTCTCAGTTGTTGCTCAGAGTCTGAAGACCGATTATCAGGCCGTGTCCTGTGATCGCGTCACCCTCCTCGGCAACGAGAAGGTCGCAGACGAGAAGACCCAGCTCCCTCTTAACCTGAGGGCCGCTTTTAATGTCAGCTCTTCCGAGCAGGCATTTGAGAGCGAGGATGATCTCTTGAATGTTTCGCTTGTCGGCACCGAGTACGGTGACGATAAGATAAACATATCTGAGAACGGAAAGTTTGCAACTACTTCCCGTTCCCGTGAGGAGTATTTCACTCTGAACGGTGGCGAAAAAGTTGCCGTCGCTTCTTTGTATGAGTACGCTTCCTACAATGGAGACGTTCTTCCGTACAGCGGCATTCAAAGCATCTCATTCGTAAAGGGTGAGGTTGCAGAGGACGCTGAAAAGTCAAGCGACGACCGCAAGGTTGCAAAGGTGACACTTCGTTTCAACGTTGATGTCGTCCTGAACAGCCCTGCAGCTACCCGCAGCGGTTCTGAGGTTACTACCTATGAAGTTGTCCTTTCTTATGAGAGGTCAATGCAGGTGGCTAAGCCGGAGGAACCAAAGATGCCGATAACAGAGATTTTCCCTGAGAACAGAGGAAAGATTCTGGGTGCCGCCGCATCAGCTGTTCCTGCTGATCAGGTGAACGGTGAATACGCGCAGCTGTGCGTTACCGTCCGCTTTGAAAAAGGCGCGACAGCGGTGGTTTGTCCTCTGGATCAGATTGTTCCTACCAAGGAGCAGTTTGCCACGGCATACTTTGCCAGAAGTAAGCAGTTCAACGAGAAGTACAATTCAGGCTTCTTTACGAACTCTGCCAACCGTGGTACCTACCAGGTGGGCGTTTGGGCTCCGGCTATTGCTAAGGATCTTAGTGACAGAGTTGCGTACTACAAGGATAACACCTCTGTACGTTTTGTCACCTACAAGGAACTCGGCAACGGCAAATGGAACTGGAGAAACGGTAATTTCTCAACCAAGGTTGAGGGATACGAGTTCTCTGTTTCAGAAGACGGCGTCCTTTCTATCGCTTACAATGGCGAGGTAGTTATGCGGCTCAAATAGCTTGCGGAAAAGTTTTTGATTTGCTGAGATATATTTGTTTTTGTTTAGTATTTCAGTGAATTTAAAATCGGAAAAAACAAAAAAATTAATAACTGGGTAGCGGGTAAAAAATTATCTAAAACAGCCCGTTGCCAAAAAATAAAGAATATGGGAAAGAAAATTGTTGCCGCGATATTAGTGCTCATCGCGGCGTTGTCAAATGTAGTCTACGGTCAGGATAAGAAGGAGCGTGCCATCAATGGTGACGCTTCCATTGCTCGTTACGAGCAGGAACGCCTGGAGAAGTTGCCGACGTTCCAAGCTATCAGAAGAACTTCTGATGGCTTTATCCTGAAAGCGGCAGACTGCGTCGGCTTCGGCATGGAAGTATTTGGCGGAGGAGATTATTCGCTTCGTGCAGAGTATTACACCCCGAGAGGCGGTCTCAATGTCAGGTACGATGGGAAAAAGACCTCGTACCGCGTTGGAGCTTCCGTAATCAATAGGGAGTACAATGAAGAGGCTGACAGAGCCGGACAGCGGTACCTTGCGTACGCAGCGACCGCCGGCTTAAATGTAAATCTCTTTTCTTCGCGCAACCGCGTGCATGTGTTCGCACTGTATGCGGAAGGAGGTTACCTCTTCGGGAAGCATTCCTACAAAGTCGGGGAGGAAGAGATTCCTGATGACGCCGAGATGGTGATCATCAAAGCCGTGAAACACAATGGATCAGGCCTCGTCTATGGCGGTGGCCTTGAGTACAGGTGTCAATTCTTCGGAAGCGGCAATGCTTTGACAGTCAGAGTTGGGTATCAAGACGCGCTTACCACGTTTGTGAACAATACGCGGAAAAGCGGGCTTGTAGGAGCTCAGCTCGGATTCAACTTCGGTATCCACCGTTGTCGCGTCAGAGCGAAATAAAAAAAGGTTAAAAGGACGACCTAAAGTGTCCTAAAATTATTACACAAACGGTGCTCTCACGAGCACCGTTTTTTATTGCAGTATTTACAAATCCGAGCTGTGCATAAGTTGTATTGAAATCGGTACTGTATAAATTCCCCTCTTTAAAGTATGTCGGCTTTTTAAAATTCCCCTCTATGGAGGGGTGCCGAAGGCGGGGTGGTTATTGCACTATTTTGCAACAGACTAAATATTTGTTTTATATATAAAAATCGTACGCCTAAGTTGTATAAGGCATTAAAAAAGCCCGTGTGTTAAAACACGAGCTTTACATTTCACCGGAACTTCAGTCAAGCAACTTTTTTTCCTTTTTCTGCGGCATGGCGGGCTTCTGCTTGCTGCTGTCTTTCTGCATATAGGTCAGCGCTGGTTTTGCCGCCGAACGAGCGTAACAGTTCATCAACTTCAGCAGATTTCCGACCTTCAGGGCGGAAAGAGTTTCCGTTCTCGTAATTGAGATCCATTATTCTTTTCTCAATCGGGAAGGTCTGCTCTTCATCTTCATCAGCGCTGCGAGTTTGCAACATGAAGATTCCGTTTCCGTTAGGGTTGGCGCGGCTTTTGCCGGCGTTACCTTTTTGCCGAGCTCGTCAAGCAGTGTCGGTAACGGCAGCCACAATAACAACGCCCAAACCTCTGATGCTCGTTGCCGCAGCGCGGGGTATGGCAACACCTCATGCGCAAGCGGCTTGGTTTTAAGAGAGCGCTGCCCGTACAATAGCTCATACTATAAAAGCTGTTGTCAAGCTGAATATAAATATACTCCGGCTCAATGCACCAATGCCGGACTGCGAGCAAGCCGTAACAGTTGCGGCGGATATTATAAGTGTATTTAGCGCTTGTTTGTAACTCTTAAAAAAAGCCTGACTTATTAATTTAAGTCAGGCTTTTTTACGTTTAATCCCATAAAATATACAGTACGCTGACCTTATTGTTGCACAGGTTGTCAATGTCGTTAAGGGTTAAATTACGCAGACAGCGTCGTGATTGGTCGCAATAGTTGTCGCCGGCAAGGTTACCGAAGTGTGAAGCTTCATCATTATTATAAGCTATTACCCGTTTAAGGTTGGCGGAATTTTCTTTGGCAACGGTTATAATATTGCGGCAAGAGTTAATGTCTAAGAAGCTGTTTTTGGTACGAAAAGAAATGCCGTAATTGTAAGTGTTGTCAGCCTTATCTTTTGTGTAAACCCTAATTTTATTATTAAAAATATCAAACAAATCGTTGGGGTAGCTATATTTATTATATTTTATTCCATCGGGGATTAAGCCCAATTTATATAAAGTTATAGTATGATATTTTGTGTTTTCTTCTTTTGCTCCGAGTTGGCCTACCATTTGCAGAGAATTGTTGATCAACATATTTATGGATTCGGCATGCTTGTTGAGCTTATATTTCATCATTGCTTTACTGTAACCGGCAATCGCCCCAACGGACAGCACCCCGATAATCGCGAGTACCCCTAACATCTCCACCATTGAACGTCCGGATTGTGTATTCATGAGCTAAAATCTCCTCAAAAAGTTAGTTTTGAGAAGATTTTAGCTCGC
>ERZ1034928.654-NODE-654-length-14811-cov-11.025617_pt1 | contig 14811 bp, 15 predicted proteins | sample MGYA00520627_ERZ1034928 | MGnify/ENA primary metagenome ERZ1034928 (study PRJEB33766, sample SAMN09781755) | gut metagenome | biome: gut microbiome | host: Homo sapiens | place: Madagascar | study: EMG produced TPA metagenomics assembly of the PRJNA485056 data... | reverse complement strand
TGATGAAGCGGGCGTCGCCTTCCTGCGTGTCGTCGTAGCCCCAGCCCTCGAAGACATTATCCGGCGCTTCGACAAAGAGGACATCCGGAGGGTATTTGCCTTCCGTGTCGGCGAGTGCCGGATGCACCGGCGTCGCGTCGTAGTAGCAGAAATTGTCGACTATCTGAAATACTTTCATAATCATGCCTCCATGATGTTGTATGTGATCACGGCAATGCCGTCTCCGCCCTTGCCGCCGGTGCCGCTGCCGTCGCTTGAACTTCCGCCTCCACCGCCACCAGCAGCTGTGCCGCCATCACCACCCGAATACGGCGAGGGGCTGTTATTCCCTCCGCGACCGCCGTTGCCATCGGCTCCGTAGCCGCCTCCACCGCCGCCGCCGCCGAAGGTGCTTTTCCCGCCGTCTCCGCCTTTTCCGCCATATCCACCGCCAGCGCCGCCACCACCGGATCCGGCGCCACCAGCACCCGTTCCTCCTGCGGCGGCGGTGCCATTCCCGCCGTTGCCAGCGGCAGAAGAGTTTGAAAGCCCTCTTCCGCCGTTGCCACCATAGCTGCCAGAGCCACCGGTGCCGCCAGACACTGTTCCGCTAGCGCTTTGGGCTCCGGCTCCACCACCACCTGTACCGCCAGAGCCGCCGTTGCCAGCATAATTGGTGCTGCCAGAAACACGACCCGCCGTGCCGCCACTGCCGCCATTGGCGGAAGCGAGCGTGCCAAAAGACGTAGCTCCACCATTACCTCCGGCAGTGCCGCTGTTATATCCAGCGGAGCCGCCATTTCCTCCGGTACCTATGGTGATTGGATACACCTGGCCCGGAGAGACTGTTAACACTTTAGACACCATGTGCCCGCCGCCTCCGCCTCCACCGGCGGTGCCGCCGTTGCCGCCTCCACCGCCTCCACCGCCGAATAGCAGGATGTGAATGGAGGTGACGCCCTGTGGGCACTCCCATGAGCCGGACTGTGTAAATATTTTAGTCACCGGTTTCGCCGTCATATTGAGGATTACATAGCCATCAAGCACAGATGAGTATATCAGCACCATCCACACGCCGGCTTTTATGCCGCCTTTTACTTCTTGCCCGGATGCTGTGTAAATGGTCTTTGCCCCCGTCCCATTGACGTTAAGCGTCGCGCCGCCCGCGAGGTTATATGTGGACTTAATCCGCACCTCCGCCCCGTCTATCAGCGCAAACCCCTCCTGCGCGAGAGTCAGCGCGGAAGTCGTTCCGCCCGCTGTTCCTGACGCCGCGAGAATTTCGTCGAGGAGCTGCTTGTTCACCGCCGTGCCTTCATTCACGACGGTGTTTTTTAGTTCCAGCGCGACATTTTCCGCGACTTTCGTCCCGTCCGGACGCTTGATGTCATACCGCGGTATGACCGTCGCGTCGGTCGCCGCCGCTTTGGCGAGCACTTCATCTTGTCTTTTTATCGCCATTTCATATGCTCCTTATCATCTGTCTTGTATAGCTGCCGCCCGCAGTAAACGTTCCGGCTCGTCGGTAAATGGATTTCATTCCGTCGAGTAGTAAGTCGATATCCGCGAGGACTTTTTCGATATTGTTCGCGCCGACGTAGCCGAGCTTGTCCTCCGGCTTCGGCAGTGCCCCTGTCTCCGCGAGCGTGTAGTACGCGTCCCGGAGTCGCTGAACATTGTCAAGATATGTTGCCCATTGCGCACGCCGAACAATATCGCCTTCCTGCCACTCGCGGTCTTCGGATTTGCTCCCCTTAAGCACCGGCGTGATTTCCACTGGATACCCCGCCGACGTCAGCGCGGCGGCGAGGAGTTTTACCGCGGATTCGACGCGGTTGAGGTCGGTAAAATTGTAGGCACCTTTGAGCCCGGCGTCCCATTTGGCTTGTTCCGCGGCGGTCAGCCCGTCTCCGGTCTCGGGATCGAGCTTTGCCAGCAACCGCCGGACTTCGGCGACGTCCTCGGGTGTCCGATCATATATCAGATTGGTCATCATGAGCTTTTCACCTCGATAAATTTTGACTGACAGCTTTTTAAGACGCCGCCGCTGAAGCTGAAGCTCTGCGCGAAGCGCCTGCCGTTTGCGCTCTGCGTTCGCGTGATCGCTATGGTTTCGACGTCTCCAATTTCCGCGGCGGGGTCTCCCCGCCCGACGGTTTCAAAAGCGTTGCCGCCGTAGAATTTCAGTATCCGCTCCGCGACCGCCTGAGCGGCAGCCTGAGTTTTGATAAACGGATTGTCGATGCTGAGCGTAGCGGACGAAGCGGCGGCGTTGCCCGCGACGGTGAATTTAGTGCCGTTCCCATCATGCAGCGTAAAGACGATAGCGCCGAGGTCGTCATTCGCCCTGACTACCGGATACTTTTCGAGATCGTCGAGCGCCAGCGTCCCGCCGGTGCTCCTGATTTGCTTCAGCGCGAGTTTCCCGGTTGCCGCGTCCGCTACGATGTATCCACCAGCAGCCATCGCGACCCATGACAGGATGTCGGCGCACCTTTTTCCGGTGACACTCGCGCGATTGTCCGGAGAGAGGGAGACAGAGGAGAGCGCGGCGTCGGCGGTGTGTTCAGAGGTAAAGTTTCCGCCGAGCTGAGCCGCGACCGACGCGATCCACCCGTCGGCAGTGGTCGGCAGCGTTGACGGGGGGATGTATTCGCGGTCGGCGAGCAGTCCGACGATATCGACGAGCGACCATTGAATGGTCATGGCGTTCTGTCCGGTTTTCCAGCCGCCGGAGTATTGGTAATATCTTCCTAGCGGCTTATATTCGACCGCTCCGGTCTCGAGCAGGACGCCGACCGAGAGATCGATGCCCTGCCGCTCCTCGATGGACCTGAAGATGCCGTCCGGCGCTGTCGGCTCAAAGCGTCGCGTCGTGTTGTCGACGCTCAGCGTTGCCGTCCCGTACGGAAGCGCCGCGGCGGCGAAATTCGCCTGTTGATTGATGCTGAGTTGATGGACGTCCTCCCCGCTCCATTCCTCGTGGAGACCGGGGAAGATTTCGATGATCCGCGCATGCCGGTTCGGCATAGACCATTTTGTCACCGATATCGAGATCGAGGTCGGGTTTGTGACAGTGAAGCCGTCGATTTCAACGCGGGTCTTGGTGTTCCCGGTCCGGGTGAAGGTCTGCGAGCCGCAGGTCACGACGAAATCCTCGGGAATGCCGTCGTATGCGTTCTCCGAAAATTGCAGCGTGATGACTTGCAGAGTCTCGACACCGGAGAAGCTGATCGTCGCGGTCTGAGCCTCGGTGAAAGCCCCGTCCGTGCCGGATATTCCGGCGGTGACAGCGCCGACTTGCCGGGATACGCTGTCCGGGATCGTGTCGAAGCTACCGTTCAGCAGCCACCTGTTTTTTTCCATCGTCGTGTAGTTGTCTCCGGTGGCAAACTCGGCGTCCACAAGCTGTGGAAGCTGCGAGTATCCGGCGTCCGAGGACACGGACGGCGAGCCGAAGACAATGTCGGGATCGATGATGTTGATGACCGCCCGGATATACGTCCGCCGGGCGTCAGCGACGACGGCGGTTTTGTACTCCGCGCTTGACTCAGTCATGCGGTCTCACCTCCCGAAGCTTAAACGATATATCGTGCCAGAAGGGCTTGCCGGAGCGAGAGAATGCGAACTTCGGCGCGGTCAGATCCTCGCAGAGGAAGGTCGACTCCTCGAGGTCGTCCGAGTCGTCCGGCAGATATCGCACAGTCAGCGCGGCGCCGGAGCGGAGCGCGGCGAGAAGCCGCCGCGTCAATTCGTTGCCCATATAGTCATACGAGTACTCGATATACCAGACGTGCCCGCGCACCTCTGTGACCATCCGACCGGAGATCATTTCGAGCTGTTCGGAAAGTGTTCCTTCGTAGCAGGCGTATTTCCCGCCGGACGCTTCCGGCAGTGTGATGCCGTTGATGATCAGCTGTGTCATGCCATCGCCACCTCCGGATTAGCGCGTGATGCGGCTCTCAGATCGGGGAGCAGCCAGCGGGCGAGAGCCTGCCCGTCGGCGGTTTGCAGGATGATCGTTACCGGCTGACTTGAGCCGATGCCGGAGACTGCGGTCGAGACGCCGTTGACCATCCCGGCGGCGGCGTTTGAAAACGCGACCTCGGGAGTCGGGATTGCCCGCTGCATCTGGTCGGAGACTGTCCGCATTTCGTCCGTAAAGCCGAGACCGATACCGGCGGCGAGCTGCTTTCCGATCTCATCGCGGAAGACGCGGGACGGGGAGTGGATGCCGAAAACACCTTTGACGCTGTCGACAACCGTGTCAGCGAATCCGCTGATTTTCTCCTTGAACCAGTTAATTCCAGATTTGATACCGTCCCAGATGCCGGAGACAAGCTGCCATCCGATATCTTTAACGCGGTCGAACGCGTCCTTTATCGTGTCGATAAATTTGTCGATGATGTCCCCGGCGGCGTTCTTGATTTCGTCCAGCGCCTCGGGGAGCCGTTTGACAAGCTCCTTCATGGCGTTGAGTCCGTTTTCCGCCAGTTTCGGCAAAGCCTCGAGCAGTACGTTAATCAGTTCTCCGACAAGCTGCCATGCCGCGGCGGAAATGTCCATGAGCACTTTAGGCAGTTCAGTGATTAACGCGAGGAAGAGCGTGATTCCGGCGTCGATGATTTTCGCGAGTGTATCGGGGTTCGTCAGCGCGTCGACGACGGCGGTGATGATCTGAGGCAGAGCCGTCACGATAGCGTCGATGATTTCCGGCAGCGCGTCGATCAACGCGAGGAAGAGCTTGAGCCCGGCGTCGATGATCTGCGGGATAGCGCCGATGAGGAAGTCGATGATGGACGTGATGATCTCCGGCAGCCGCTCGATGAGATCGGGCAGCGCGTCGAGGATCCCCTCCGCGAGCGCGAGCAACAGATCGAGTCCCGCTTGCAGTATCTCCGGCAGATTGTCGAGGATCCCCTGCACCACAGTGAGCACCGCGTCGACCGCGGCGGGGATGAGCTCCGGCAGAGCGTCGGTGATGCCGTTGACCAGCTGTAAGATGATTTGCAGTCCGGCGTCGAGCAGCGCCGGGATGTTTTCAATGATCGTGTCGACGATGGTCATCACGGCGTCGAGCGCGACCGGCGCGAGCTGAGGCAGCAGCGTTGTCAGCATTTCGAGTATCTGCGCGAAAAGCCCGGTAAAGGTCGAAAGCAGAGTGGGCAGAAGCTGCTGAAGTGCTGTCGCGAGCGCCCCGACCGCGGTCGGCAGAGCGGCGACGAGGTTCTCGATGACCGGCGTGATGTTGGTCACGACGGCAGAGAAAGCGTCCGCGAGATTGTTCGCGAGGTTGGCGATATCCGCGTCGGCGTTTCCGAGACCGGCGACCAGCGATTCGGTCGCGGCTTGCAGAAGCCCGAGCGATCCGGATATGGTCTCGGTTGACTCCCGCGCGAAGTTTCCGGCGTATTTTTCGGTTTTTTCGAAAAACATTTCCATCGCGACGCGGGCTTTGTCCGCGTTCGACAGAGAGTTCCACCACTCGGTGGTGGACTCGGACGCGGGCTGCATTGCCGCTTCGACCTTTGACGACGCGGCGGCGAGGTCGACCTGTGCTTTCTCGAGCGAGATCGTGGCTTGCCTTGCCTGCGTTGAGTCCGCGCCGTATTTCGCGACGGCGGCGTTGTATTTTTCCTGCGCCGACGCGACTGAGAGCTGCGCTTTCTGCACTTTGTATTGTGCCGCTTCGACCTTGCTCATGTCGACCTCAGACGCGGAGACGAGACCTTTCTCGAGGGCGTATGCCTGGAGCGTGGTCGCGTTCATCGCGACGCCGAGGTTGTCCATCATGGTAAAATTGCCCTTGGCGGCACCGGCGATCGATTCGAGCGCGGATTCGGTCGAGATGCCCATGACCGACGCGACGTCGGCGGCTCTCTGCATGGCTTTTGTCGTCAGGTCAAAGCTTTCCTGGACCTCGAGCCCCGAGCCCTGAAAAAGCGATCCCATTTTGTTCGCGGTTGCGAGGTAGTCAGACTGTGACGCGCCGAGATTTTTGTAAGCGTCCTCGCCGATCTTTTGAAGCTTCCCGGCGTATTCCTCAAAGACGGCTTCCGAGCCGCCGAGGTTCTGCTCGAGCTCTCCGAACTGCGAGACGACCTCTTTTCCGAGTGAGACGGCGATCCCGGCGGCGGCGGCTCCGACAGCCGCCACTGCTTTTGCCGTCGCGGCGCAGGCACTTCCGACGCCGGACATCACTGTCTTGAGCTTTTCAAATTTTTCCGTCTTGGCGGCGTCTTCGGTTTTTTTGAGCTGTCCTTCGAGTGAGTTCAGCTGCGATGTTGCCTCGGCGACCGTCTGCTTCCATTTCAGCGTTTTATCGTCGTTTTCGCCGTATTTGGCGGCAGACTCGTCAAGCCCTTTTTTCAGCAGCTCGATTTTTTCCCGCTGCTTCGAGATTTCCTCGCGAAGGAGCGCCGAGGATTGGCGGCTTTTCTCCTGTGCCGATGTTTCGTCGGTGAAGGCCGAGGTGACGGCTTTCATCTCGGACCCGAGCGTTTTCAGCTGTTGGTTGATATTTTGCAGAGATTTCCGAAATTCCGCCTCGCCGTCAATCCCTATTTTCGGTCCGATGTCTATAGCCATTTTCTCACCGCCTTAGTCCACATCGGGGATGATTTCTTCGTCATCGCATACGCCTTTCCGTTTTGCGCCCTCGTGTTTTATCTGTTCGATGGCGATCAGCGTTAAAAGTTCGCCGAACGGCAGGTCGAGGGTGCGGTCATATCCGAGCCCGAGGGTTAGCCCATACCAGATATACCACTCGACGGTCAGGGGTTCTCCGTCTGAGTGCTTCCGGCGTTTTTTGGGTTATCCTCGACGGCGACGTCCGGAGTAGCGCCGCTCGTTATCGTCTCGTTGATTTTGTCGCGCAGTCCCGCGAAATCGGAGACGTCGCAGATGTCCTGGAGGTCGTCGAGCGCGGGGGGCTCCGGCGTGTCGATGCCCTCATGCTTCGCGTAACGATATCCGCCGTCCATCATCGTGTAGATGAGCCAGAGCATCTCGTCGAGCGCCTTCGCGGTGTCGCCGTCGCGGAGGACGGAGTCGATTTTGTCGACTCCGCCATACCTCTCGTTGACGGCGCGGACGACGCGCGTCGAGAAGCAGAGTAAGTAGTCGTTTTTCCCGAGTTTCAGTTTCGCCGTCCGCATTTTTTACGCCTCCGCCGTGATTCCGAGTCTCGCCTTGATATACGCTTCAGCCTGAGCCTCGGACGTAAAGGTCGCTTCCTTTTTCCATGCGTGCTTCTCGCTGTCGTCGCGCATGATGGTGCCGGAGATTTCCGGGGTCTGCCACTCGATGGTCTCACCCTGCGTGTTCGCGGCGTCCGAAGGGACGGCGAACTTTACTTTCGTGAGCACGATGGCGCGCCACTTCGCGACGCCGCCTTTGATCTTTTTGATGATAAAGCCGACTCCGAGATAAGGCGTCACCTGATCGTCGTCGTAGATAAGTTCCTTGACCGTCGTGTCGGTGATAGCGGTGATGCCGGTGATGGCCTCCTCTTTAAGACCGAGCATTGCCTTGGAGACAGACTGCTCGAGGTCGTCTGTGGTCAGACCGAGAGTTCCGCCGGTGAAAGTCTTTTCGCTCTCGCAGATGGCGTTATCCGCGTAAAGGTCATTGCTGTCTGACGTTTCGATGTCGACCGAGACGGTGACAGCCTTTCCGACGACGCCGCCTGCCGAGTAGGACACGGTCGCGCCGGAGTTGCCGTAGATTGCGTAGTACGGTTTGCATACGCCTACAGTAGCCATTAATCAAATCCTCCTGTTTTCCTGATTTGCTCATCCAGTATTTCGCCCATCCGCTTTTCGGCTTTTTTGCGGGTCTTTTGTACCGCCTGCCGGAAAAACGGCTGCTTGATCATCGCGGACGAACCGGACTCGCAAGCGCGGGCGATGAGCTGATTGGGTTGACCTTTCGGCCATTTTTTTGTCTTGACTTGGTTGTATCCGTCAAAGCCGAGCTTGACGTTGTAGATGCCGTCGCGGTCTCTTTGCATCGGGGTGACGCCGAAGGACTCGATAAGCCCTTCTTTCGCCCGCTGTGTGATGTAGGTCGGCTCGCCTTTTTTTGCTTTAAGCATGGCGAGTTCGTCCGTGGTCACGCTCAGCGAGTTAAGATTGTTTTTCACCTCGTCCGCGATGATTTTCGCGCCCTCATGGATAGCTTTCCCGCAGATGTCCCGCGACGCGTCCCCGAGCCGTCCGAGTTTGATTTCGTAGTCCCGGAGCTTGCTAAATCGTATCATCGCCATCGACCGGCACCTCCCAGACCCACTCGGTGTGGATATATCCGGTTTCTTCCTCATACTGCACGGAGTTGCGGTAGTACGGGATACCGGCGGCTTCGAAAGCCGCTTCCAGCTTGTCCACCCAGGGGTCAAACTCCATTTTGGTGTATAGGTCGGTTGTGCCGACCATGGCGCGCTCGGTGTGGATGTCGTCCCCCGCGAGATCATTCGTGCCGTCCTCCGCCCAGACGAAGTACCTGTCGGAGTTCATCCGGCGGTAGTGCGACACGTTGTCGGTCACCGCGAGGTGCACATCTATGATCTTTTTTTCCCAGCTCATTATTTGATCCTCGTGAGCGTGAGATCGAGCGACGGGGGGAAGGCCTCGTCGACGGTCTGCACCATGGCGATGCTGTATCGCTGTCCGTCTTCGGTTTCGGCGATATCGCGGTTGGCGATCACTCCGGCGCGTTGTACGCGTATGAGCCGTTCGACGTCGTCGTGATACTGCTGCGCGGTGTAAAATCTTGAGATTCCGACGCGCTGTTCAGCGTAAAAGAGCTGAGCTTTGAGCGTGAGCTTTTCGACGGGCATGTGTCCGGGGTCGGCTCCGTCCTCGGCGGCGTAGATTTTCACGTATCCGTCGTTGTAGGTCTGGGAGACGACATTTCGCTCACGGTTCGGGTATTTGTAGCTCTTCAAGTCGTTCGACCTGCCTTTCGTGCTGCATGGCGAGGATGAGCGCGGCATAGTTGTTTTCAAAGATGTCTAGCGCGGCGTCCCTTGCGTAGCGGACGTATTCCATCAACAGGGTTCGCGGAAATCCGTCCTCGATATAGTCCGCGTCTCCGCCGTATTTGCTGTCGATGTATGCCATCCCGGAACCGATGAGCCCGGCGATCCGGGTGTCGGTGGCGTAATCGGTCCATGTGATTCCGAGATGATTTTTTACGTCGTCGAGCAGTCCGGCGGGGAGGTTGTCCCGCCGTGCCATTACGACTTGGTCACCGTGATGGTGTAGGTCTTCTTGGTCGTGCCGTCCTCAGCGACGACGTTGACCTTAAGGGTGTTCGTGCCGTCAGTCCACTTGACCGCGGAGCCGTTCTCGATGATCTTCGCACCGAGCGTGAGCTGCACGGTGGCGTTGATGTCGCTCGGGTAAGCGGTGACGACGTCAGTCGCGTTGGTGGTCGCCGCGGTGTAGGTGATGGTCGACGCTGCGAAGGTCGGGGAGAGGGTCAGACCGTCGATAGACGACAGGGTAGCGTCGGTCGAAGCGGTCGGCGCGGTCTCCTGCTGGACGGTGAGGACGAGCGGACGGAGACCGGAAATGTTGAGGAAGAGGAACGAATCGTTGTCCTTCGGGAGACCGTTTGCGTACGCCTTGATGAGGTACATTCTCTGGTCCTCGAGAAACTTGTAGTCGTCCGAGAAAAGAATCTTGCCGTCGGTGTCGGTACCGGCAGCCGCGAAGTAGCGGTCAGCCATGCCGAAGATAGCGTCGCCGCGGCTCAGCGCGGAAGACTGGATGATATCCGCCTGAATCGGGAGGACATCGGTACGGTAGGTGCCGTCCGTACGAAGCATGGTGGTCGCGGGCATTACCTTCTCATAGTAATCCTGCGGGTTGACGACGAGGATGAAGTTGCCGACCGCACGGGGCTGACCCTTCGAATCCCTCGCGAGAAGCGCGACGAGCTTGCCCATAGTCGACGGGGTGAACTCGTTGACGACGATCTTTGCCTTCTGCGGATAGATGCCGCCGGAAGACTTCGCGACATCAGCCTCGCGGGACATACCGACCGGCTGATTCTGACCGTTGCCGTCGACGATGCCCGCCTCGAGACCGTTCGCCAGTGCCTCATAGAGCACCTCGCGGATGTATCTGTCAAGCCATTCCGGACCGAGGTCGAGCATGGACTTCGCGACCGGGAGGAACGCGGAGAGCTTCATCAGCGTCGCGTCGACTTCCTTGAAGCCGGAAGCAAGTTCCTTGGTGATGGCGTCGGTGAGAGTGCCCCAGACCGCCTTCTGCTCGCCGTTGGTGTTCATCAGGAACTTGATTTTGCCGTTGGTCGCCATGAAGTTGATTCTGGAGAGGAGCGGGTGACGGGTGCGGAGCTCGTCAAAAACCGAGTTGATGACGGTCTCCGGCATGACAACGTCAAGGTTGGTCAGCGCCGCTTTCGGATCGGTTGAGCGCATAGCCTCGATGACCTTGTTGTAATACTTTCTCTCAGCGGAGGTGAGCTGTCTCACGCCGCGCTCGGCGAGAATGCGGGTGTCCTGCTCGGAGCGGTACGCGTCGTTGTCGGCGCGGACCGCCTGCTCGATGGAGAGGATCATCTCATCCATGGCGTTGTAAAAGCCGTCGGTGTCGTTGTTTTTCAGTGCTTCCTGCATCGACGCGCGGATGGCGTCGCGGTCGCGGATCTGATTCATGATCATTTTGTTTTTACTCCTTTGCAAATTTAATTTTTCAGCCCGGCAAGCATCGACATGATGCCGGGGGCGTCGGGTTCTTTGGACTGCGGTTCGGGTTCGGGCTCGGGCGTCGGTTCCGGCTCCGGCGTTCTCACCGGGGGCGGGGACGTGACGAGCTGGCGGAGCTGCGCGGCGACGGAGCGGCAAGCCGCGATCCGGCTTTGCAGGCTGTTCGTCATCCGGGCGACGGTTTCACCGGCGTTCGGGATATCCGCGGCGGTCTCGCCGATTTTGTCGGCAAGTCCGTATTTCACGCAGTCCTCGGCGTTGAGCCATGTTTCGGCGTCCATCATGCGGACAAGTTCGTCCTCTGAGAGCTTATCGCCCGCCTTTTTGAGGTATGCGCCGCGCTGCGCGGAGTTGATGACGTCGAGGTCGTCGGCGGCTTTTCTGAGTTCCGCCGAGTTTCCGACGGCGTAGCTCCACGCGTTGTGAATCATCATCAGCGCGTTCGGAGCCATGATAACTTCGTCTCCCACCATGGCGATTTCAGCGGCGATCGAGCACGCGAAGCCGTCGACGTGGACGACCTTTCTCGCCTTCGAGCGCATAAGCTGCGAGTAAATCGCGGAGCCCTCGAAAACTGAGCCGCCCTCCGAGTTGATGTAAAGGTTGATCGTTCCCACATCGCCCGCGGATGCGAGCGCGTCGCGAAAGGCGTTCGCTGAGGTCTCGGACTGAATGACCTCGTCCGTCCACCAGTCATAGGAATCGCCTTTGACCTCGCCGTAAATGTAAAGGTCAAGCGTCGTCGCCGTCTGGTTCTTGATTTCCCACATTCGTCTCATTTTCTTCTTTCACCTCCTCCTTCGTTACAGTAGGACCGAGATTCTTGGTCATATAGGACTGGTTTGCCCAGTCCTCGTCTATCGTCGGCTGACCGGCGGCGCGCCTGACGTCGTTTATCGTAAACGCGCCGGAGCCGACGGCTTTTTCAACCGCCGAAGCGGTGCCGAAGATATCAAAGTGCATGATCGTCGACGAGTCGCAGGTGACGCGCGTCCCGGCAGCGAACTGCGCGAAGCTGTAGCACTTGCGGTTGATTTCCGTCTCGATCTGTCGGCATATCGGGTCAACGCAGTAAGTAAGAAACTGCGTGTTTACCTCCCCGATTCCGGCGACGTTTCCCGCGACGAGTACCGGCGGGATGCCGAGAGCGCGCGCGGTGTAGGTGTATATATCGTCTATGATCTGCCGGACGTCGCGCGTGTCCTTGGAGCTTCCGCCGACGCGCTCGTAGGTGTAGCCGTCAAATTCCGGCAGCACCGAGCCGTCGGTGTCAAAGAAGGTTTTCACCTGATCGCGGATCATGGTGGCGAAGTTCTTCGAGAACTCGTTCTGCCCGCTCGCGAGCTGATTGACGTGGACTTTCCAGTGCTGTCCCATGCCCCAGTTGTAGTCGGTCATCGCGGCTTTGAGCATCCGGCAGTACGCCGAGTAAATGCCGTCGAGCACCGGCTTCACGTTGACATGATTGAGTACCAGATGCAGCACCTCGTTCTCGCGGAAGACCTTGTCATAGGTGACCTCGCCGACGGTGACCTGCTCGTACTTGCACATCTGCGCCGGATAGATGTCCGGCAGAGTGTAGCTGTCCGCCACACACCAGGCGCTCTCGCCGCGGTTGAGTCCGTCGGTGCGCTTGGTCGGCACGACGAGGACTTCGCCGTCGGTGAAAAGTCTTGTGACGAATTGATGCCAGAAGACCGCCGCGTTTTGGTTCGCGTTCGGCTCTACATTCCAGAGCACGTAGTCGCGCCCATGCTTTTCTTGATTGTTTTCAAAGGTTCGGATGGTGCAGCGCGAGATCGCGTTCGCGATGAGGTTCACGCACGCCATGAAAGCGAGGTTTGACGCTGAGTACTCGATCGACTTCGCGCACAGCTCGGTGACCGGCGCGTCAACGAATATTGTTTTTCTCCTGTTCGGGAGAAGCCACTCCCAGAATCCCAATGTTTTCATCACTCCTTGCGTAAAGGATTTATCGCTTGGCTTCAGCGTTAAAGTTTCTATCGCTGAAACTTAACGTTAAACTAAGTCAAACTAAGTGTTGGCTATATCTTGATAGCCCCGATTTTCGGGATTTCGACCCGTCCGGTCCCGAGGACGTCCTCGCAGGTCATCGACGCGACGAGCGCCATGAAAGGGTCGGTCTTCCGGCTCTTCGCCTCGATTTTCGCGTAAACGAAGTTTCCGGTGTCGCACCCGACGCGCTGAGAGGACCGGACGCGCTTTGTGTTGTTCGTCGCCCACCTGAGACAGGGATTGTCTCCCCAGACAAAGAGATTCCGTGCGAAGCAGAGCTGGATCACGGGATCGGTGCGCATGATGTCGGACGGTCGGACGAGCTTGACGCGTTTTTTGTCGTTGGCGTCGAAGCCGATTTTCCGCAGAGCGTCAGCCATCGCCGACCAGCGGAAGTTATCCATCGCGAGCATCCGGATTGTGTACTGCCGTCCCATCTCCGAGATGTAGTCGGAGAGCAGCTCCGGCGATATCGACACGTCGTCGACGAAGGTGCACAGTCCCTGCTCGACCCATCCTTGCCATGGGGCTTTGATCCGCGCGAGCGTCGGCGAGTCGCGGCATATCCATGCGTGATTGATGTCGAGCCGTTTCTGACCGTCGCGGAAGTGCAGGTTGACCGCCGCCCAGTCGTTAAATTCGGCGTAGTCAAGCCCGACGGTGCAGGGTGCGCCGTGACGGATTTCGAGCGGTCGGTTCGTGGATGATATGTTATCGTAGTCGGTGACGGCGAGTTCGGGGTTCGAGCGCGGAAGGTTGAAGCGCTTGGTCAGCATATCGAGCCGCGTGTCGGCTTTGATCCGGCTTTCTTTGTAGCTCTCCTCGATTTCCTGCCGGAGGATCGGGCGGAAGGGAAGCGAGGGGTTCGCCTTGACCCACATTTCAGGGTCGTCCATCTCCGACTCTTCGTCGAGTTTCCAGATCAGCGGCAGCTCGCGGGAGTCTTCGATGACGCCGTTCAGGATGTCCCGCGCGAGTCGTTCTTCCTCGTCGATGACGCCCTCGCGGACGTAGCCGTTGGTCGTGATGTAGAATTCCCGCGCGTTTTCTATCTTGCCGAAAGCGGAGCGCATGACTTTGATTCTGTCATAGTTTTCATATTCGTGTATCTCGTCAAAAACGAGGCATCCGGGACGTTTGCCGTCTTTGGTGCGGGCGTTTGAGGTGTTGTACTTGATGTAGCTGCCGGTGTCGGTGTTGGTTATTTTCTCGAGTGTCCAGCGGAAGAATTTCCGGGACTTTTGCCGTGTCCGCTCGAGCATCCGGTAGACGTCCTCGAAGGAGGTCTTCGCCTGGTCTTCGGAGTTCGCGACGATGTCGACATTGTAGCCCTTGATCCCGTGTGCTTTGGAGGACAGATACCAGACCAGCCCGGAGATAAAGCCGTTTTTTCCGTTGCCGCGTCCCATCTCGATAAAATACTTTGAGAAGACAATGGAGCCGTCGGCGTTAAAGGTGTGCACGAGAGCGATGACGAACCGCTCCCACGGAAATAGCGTCATGGCGAAGTACTTTTCGATCAGCGCGATAGCCCGTCCGGTTTTTTCATTGTCGACGTATACGCCGTCAGCGCTCAGCCGCTGCTCGACGTAGTCGCAGGCAAGGAGCATCTCGCGGCAAGCGGGGGTCCGCCCGGATCTCAGCTCATCGATATACTCGTCGATGTAAGAGCATCCCGTCACATTTCATCATCCTCAGTGGCGCTTGCCATGTCGTTCCCGTCGTTGTAGGCCTGCACGATTTTGAGTAACGTCTGGACGGTCTGGTTAGCCGCCGAAGCGGTTTTATTGTACTCGGTAACGGCAGGGTTGATAACGATGTTTTTGCGATTTTTAACGTACTCTTTGGTCACGGTCATTCCATCCTCGGCGATAGCCTTCTTCAACTCCTCCATGATTTTGAGCTGCGTGTTATACCGCTCAAGCGTAGTCACATAGTAGAGGCTCGTCTCGGCGCCGGTTCTGGAGGCGGCGGCGAGAATATCATCAATTTTCTGATTAAAGTCAATCTTTTTCTTAGCCACGGCATCATTCACCACCTTTCGCCGCGGAATCCAAAACTCATCGCGTGGAAATCCCTGT
>ERZ1034928.653-NODE-653-length-14816-cov-32.899329_pt1 | contig 14816 bp, 19 predicted proteins | sample MGYA00520627_ERZ1034928 | MGnify/ENA primary metagenome ERZ1034928 (study PRJEB33766, sample SAMN09781755) | gut metagenome | biome: gut microbiome | host: Homo sapiens | place: Madagascar | study: EMG produced TPA metagenomics assembly of the PRJNA485056 data... | reverse complement strand
ATGGCAGATGAAAACAAACTTTTATCTGATGAAAAACAGGTCGATTTGACCAAAAGTGAGCAGAAAGACGAGGAAAAAGTTGAAAAAATTACTGTTTCTGAGTTAATTCGACAGACGAAAAAGTTCTTGGATGGTGAAATTACTCCAGAAGAATTTGGTCAGCTTGGAGATAAGATGACTATTAGAAGCTATCTTCCTATTCTTGATAAGATGAAACTTATTATGATTTTAGTATTTACTATTGAGAATGAAGATGCCGAAGATGCTTCTCTTAAGAGTATTATTATGAAGAAACATTTGTTCTTCGATGTGTTGCTTGGACAGTATGCAATGATTGATGTTTCTGAAAAAGCTTTGTGTACTTATACTTCTTATGATTTATTATACCCGCTGTTTTCTGAATTTATTTTAGGTTTTTGTAAAAAAGATTATGATGAATTTGTCGAGATGTTGAGAGACGCTATCAATTTTAATAATCTTAATAATTTCAGCGATATCTTTGAGAACCTTGATTATAAAGAATTGCAGAAAGCTGCTGATAGAAATAGAATGATGATTGATGCTCTTAAGGAAAATAAAGAATTAGTTGAGCATCTTAAAGAACTCTATGGAGCTACTTCGGAAGAGAACAAGAAGCTTACCAATGCACTTGAAAAAGCAGTTATTGATAAGATTAATGCCGAAGGTGCTAAAGAATTAGAAAATAAAGAATCTTAATATAGAAAATATATATAAAGCTGCATCATTTTTGGTGCAGCTTTTAAAATAAAAGAAGGAGGTCATAAATGGAACAAGCGTTACCAAATGCAGTTTCAAATGCATTGAAAAAAGAAATAAAAGAAACTGTAGATGCAACTAAAAAGATGTTGCCAAGTAGAGTGATGGCAATTAAAATAGAATTGTTAAATAGTTATGCAGCAATATATAAAAGTGTGTTTAAAAGTGTATTTGATAACTATTATGGAGATTTATATGATGAAGACTCTCTAATGTCTTCTTTGTATTTTGGACAAAATAGCGATGCTACACCTTATTGCACTTACAACACAGCGAAATTTAAATTTAGCAATAAGAACTATAGGGAAAAGAAAAAATTTAATCCTAATGCTGTATCAGAATCCACGGTAAAGAATTTTAGAAATGAAGACGAAGCTGCTGGATTGTTTATTGATTAGTTTTTTTAGGATGATGATTAGGAGTTTTTATCTTCAAATGGTAAAATGGATGAAGATTCTCAAGAAGATGTACTTGCAGATGTTAGATTAGATTATTACAATTTTAATCCTACTAACCAAGGAATAGACCCAAGCACATTGCCTTCTATAGATGAAACCTATAGAGTAGCTCGTTTTAGAGCACAACAAGAATATGAAAAATAGTATCTGGTTGAATTGAAGCCAATGATTTATAAAAAATATGGAATTCAATTAAAATAAGGAGGAATAATACATGGAAGACTTACTGAAAAGTTTAGAATAGAGAGTAGAAGATATTCAAACTAAAGCGTATTCTGATATAAGAAAGACTTATGGTTTAGATGAAAAAGGTAAGAGTACTGGTTAGACTATAGATACAAAGAAAGCCCAAGAAGCTACTAAGCGTCTAACTAATAATGGCACTCAAACTAACGATGTTATTGATATGTTGAATGCTCAAAGAGAGCAACAAATTTCTAATATGAAAAAGTCTACGGAGACTTTAAAAGCTAGTAGACAAGGGCAAAACAACAAGAACAAAAAGAAAATAGCTGTAAATGATGCTAAGAATCAATAGTTAGAACAACAGGGTATTGATTATATCAATTAGCAAGCTGATATGGCTATTGATATGATAAAACAAGCTGAAAATTTTCAAGGAAGTGTAGACGAGCAAAGGAAAGCTTATGAATTTATTTATCAAGCTTTGACACAAAAGGCACAAGAAAGAGGTCAAGAGCTTATAGATAGAGCAAAAAGACTTCAAGAAAAGAAATCTGGTTTTACGCCTATTGATACTTCTAAAGAAGAAGCCAAATTAGCTACTGCTGTTCAAAAAATGGCTGTAGATGTTGGTTTGTCTTTGAATTAGGGGATTACCAACACAGGAACAAAAAAGCCAACTGTTGCAAAAGCCACAAAAAGCAAAACAGTTAAAATGCCAACAACTCCAAAAACAATGGTTAATAGTGCGGTTAAAGCTGATTTTGTAAAAGCCATTTCTTCTAAAGATTTTGATACTTTTAATGGAGTGGAGGCTATAATTAATTAGCTTTCCAAATCTATTCAAACTTAGAGGAATGTTACTGAAGAAACGGCTAAAAAAGAGGCAGAAAAATACAGAAGCAGTTTTAATTTAATTGCTAAAAATTCTGGCGGAATTTCTGGAGCTTTGTCAAAATAGCAAATTGAATCTTTTGGTGGTACTTTTGCTTCTGACAAAGAAAATATTCAAGGTCATTCTGTTGAAGTCTATAAGAGTTTAGATGCTTTAATTAATGGCTTTAACGAAGGAGCGAAAGCTTCATTAACTGGTGCTGAATATAGGAACAGACAAAAAAGTAGAACTGGACAAGATGTATCTAATATTACGGGTGGCGGTAATAAGGGATATGGTACTACTCGTGATGCCTTAGCAACATTTGTTGAAGAAGCAGAAAAGAAAGGTTATTCTGTTTATTTTAGAAGAAATGGTTCTGAAATTCAGGCTATGCTTCTTCCTTTAGACAAAGAATACAAATCAACAGATTGGAAAAAAGAGAATAATATAAAAGTATCTTTTGCAGTTGGTGATGGAACTGGTAGAATTGCTGGTGGTAGAATCAATCAAGCTGAAGTTGCGACAGAATTTATCCCCACTGGAAAATTGAAAGAAGATGGCACTCCTGAAGTAAAGGGTGTCAAAGTTATGGAAACTGCCGAAACTTTACAAGTTAAAGATGCAACTTCTATTTTAAGAAATATAGATTTTACTAAATATTCTTCAGACCAAATTTCTCATCGTTTACAATCAGGTGCAAATAGAGCTATTAACAAAGTATCTTCTGTTACGATGGGTTCTGAAGCAAGAGAAGACATTCAAGATTCTAATACTCGCTATTCTGGTAAATTAACTGAATTAGAAGCTATGCGTTCTACTCAATATAGTATCGCTAGAGAAATTCAGTCTACTCTTAATCAAAAAGATGTTAAAGAGGCATTAAGTGGCTATTTTACAGGAAATAACGAAGGGTATAAAGCAAATTACAATGCTTTTGACCCAAGTAAAGAATTAACTGATGCTATGGCTAATGCTTGGGCGTTGGCTATGAAAGAAAATTTAGACCCAGATACTATAGCTGATGAACTGGTTAAATTTATTATGACCAGTGATGCTTTTAAATATTATAGAAAAGCGGCTAAAGAAATTGGTGCGGTGATGCCAAGCGATTATACTGGTGAATCTGAGGGTAAATTTGCTCTTGGTAAAAACTACACCGTATCTTCAAGACAATATGTTCCTTTTGGTCAAGGTATAGACGCAACTCAGAGAAGTTTATCTCAGGCTTTTGATACTTTAAGATTGTCTGAAAAAGCTCTTGCAAGTAGAGAAGCATCTTCTGATGCCATGAGTCAAGTTGTTACTACTACTTAGCAAGCTTTGGATGCTGGTATTGATAGAACAGATATCACACATAAGAGATATAAGAGTTATGGTTTAACTCAAAAAGAATTTGATGAAGCTGAAAGAGCGTACTATCAATCTTTCAATCCTCAAATGGCTGGTGAAAGCGATAAAGATTATACACATAGAATAGATTCTATGTTGAAAGATATGACCGATGTTGCTTTAGTTACAGACAAGATTATTGCTGAAACTGAAAGTATTCAAAGGAATGTGTCTAAAGCTACCAATACTCAAGATATTGTTTTAGATTTCTTAAATCAGTTTGGTGTAGATATTGATAGTCTTGCTTCTGGCGATTATCAAACTGGTTCAGTTATTGATATTAATCAAACAGTTGGCAAAGACCAGTTTAAGATGTTCTCTAAAGATTTCTCTGTAAATGAGGGGGATTTACTGGTTGGTCTTGAGAAAACTGATAACGGTTGGAAATTACTGGTTGACAGACTTAGACAAGTTGAACAAGGTGTAAAGCTTGTTGATGAAGGTGGTAGACGTTTAACTGCTGATGCAGAAAAACAACATGGAGTAAGTAAAGCTGATTTTGTTAAATAGTTTTGGGCTGCAAGAGGTAAGAATGCTATTGGTGATGCTGATTATTTGACTTTGCTGAATGATGATGTAAAAGAACGTAATTATTATTCTGAGTTCATGGGTCAAATAAACACCATTATTGATAAGGCTTTGGAACAAGGCTCTTCTCTTGAAAACATTTATAGTAATTTACCTCCTCTCCTTCAGAAGATGTTTGAAATTCAAACTGTAACGGGAGAGAATGGAGAAGAAAAGAAATTACTTGTTGATATTACCGATGAGAAAAATGGTGTTGTTACAAACAAGCGAGACGAAGATGTTTTTGCTAATCCAGAGGAAACGTTAGCTTCTTTTAAGGGAATCGAACAATCTGCATTGGCAATCTTTAAACGGATTGGTAAGAGTGCTTCTGAAGCATAGGCAATATATGATTCTATTAAAGGATTAGCTTCTCTTGGCATTGGACAGCACAATATTTATCCTTATTCTAATGCTTCTGGTTATGGTAGTGCAAATACACTTGAAAGAGATGGACGTGTTACTGATGACTGGAAAGTAAGAAATGCAAGACAAAGAAGTTTAGATTATATTACTAAATCTGCTGCTGGTCAAAGTAATCTTAAAGATAGAGAAAAAGTTATTGCTGGTTTGAAGAGCTTAAAAGCTCAACAAGAAAAACAAGATAATACATATGGCAAAAAAGGTTTGGAGGCTCAAAAAGTTCGCAAGAATTTAATTGCAGCTAACAAATCTCTTAATAATGTTACAGATTATACCACTGCCAAAGGAACAAAAGATGTTGAATTTAGAGTTCAAGATGGTCAAGTAGTTCTTCAAGCTGGTGATTAGGTTTATTCTGATATTCTTACTGACATCAATGCTTTAAGACATTCTGGTAAGATAAGTGCGGAGGAATACCAAAACTTCGCTATGGAAAGAGCACGTCAACTTCAAAAAGAACTTTCTGCTTTAGAGGGTTCTGAAGGCGAAGCTTATGCTCGTGGTAATATTGTATTAAATCTTTCGGATTCTTCCATTGGTGGAAAGAAATATTTACTTGGTGATGCTGGTGCGGCTATGTCTCCTGATGGAGAATATTATTCTGGCGCTATTGATAGTGCCAACTCTGCATTGCTGCAAGCTGCTACAGAATCCCAAGAAGCTTTTGAAAAAGCGAAGCAATATGCGGCTGATGTTTATCACAAACTTGGCAATACAAAAGATTCTGAACTGGTAAGACAAGCCACTCATAATTTTGTACCTTATTCAGCTTTTTCAGTTGCGGCTGGTACTTCTAAATTGGCTGATTTAACAGATGAGCAAGCCAATACGGTTTATATTTCTTCTAAACGTTTGAAAGAATTAATGAGTAGCGCATCTTCTGCTACAAAACAAGATAGACTTGAAAATGTTAATAGACTTTTTTCTACATTGAGTGCAAAGTCTATTAAAGACAGTGGACAAAGAGCTATAACTTCTATGTCCTTAAGACCTCGGTTTGAAGATGGGAAATTTACCAATAAACTTTCGGAAGATGAATTAAATCAAATCGAAGAAGAAATTATTGGTGCTATTATTGGTGAAATAAAGAGCGGCAATAATACTTTTACAACTGAGGTTGGTCGTTATCCTTATACTCAAGGCATGGAAGGGTATACCGCAAGACTTGGTTTAGATGAATCTGCTGGTGATACAATTAGGGTTAGTGCTGGTTTGGCTGAATTGTTCCGTGGAGACTTTGATGGCGATAAATTCCGCATGGCTCTTAAAGTGTATGAGCAATATGGTGAAGATGAAAAACTTGCAGAAGATTATATTTTAAAATATAATGATACTGTTGCAAGTATTATGAATTAGATTCAAAAACAAAAAGCTCAAAGTAAAAAAGTTGATATAGATGATAGCTGGAATAAGATTGCTCAAGATTTGTCTAGAAAATGGATAAATAAAGATGCTTCTGAACAAGCTAAAATGGCATTCCAAAATGTCGGATTGTTCTCTGATGCAGCCACTAAAACAAGAGAATCTATGTATAAGACAGGGTTTGCTGACAACAATGGTGCAACTTCTGCCGTACAATCTGCTCTTATTAGAGCTACCATGGAATCTTTTGAACAGGATGCTATTTCATCTAAAAAGATTTACGCGAGATTAATTGGCAAGAATGGAATGAGCGAAGACCAAGCTTTATTAGCTGTTAAAGATTTGGTCGGTGCAATTCACGAGGGTCGTTTTGCTGATACTGATGACCAAAAAGGTTTCTTAACTATTGCTAAAAATCTTAATGTACTTGATGAAGTGATGAGTGGTAAGCAGTTTGAAACTGTTGTCTCTCAAATAATCGCTGGTGGAGATAAAGCTTAGATTGATGCTCTTACAAAGATGGGAGTAGCTTCTGTTGATAAAGAAGGTAAATTTGCCTCCTTTAATGGAGCAACAATGGCAAATCTTGTTGAAGCTTTTAATAGTTTTGAAGCTTTTCTTAAACCAATGGGATTATCACTTAAAGATGCCACAAATTATTCTAAAGCGTTAGACCCATATCGCACAGTTAATGGAGAATTAAGAAAAGATAAAACTTATCTTAACAACAATGGCGAATGGGTAAGAGTTTCCGAGGATGGTACAGAAGAAACTGTTGAGGGGTCTATTATTAATGCAAAAGGTAATGTTATTGTTAATGCATAGAATGGCAAAGTTGTTGTTAATGCTGGTAGTATTGATGTAAATGGTGCTACAGAAGTAAATACAAATGCTCCTGTTGCGCAAACAAATCAGACCACTTCTCAGACTAATTCTATCGATAAAGCGGCTAATTTGAGAGATGCTGGAGGAGAATGGGCAAAGTTTATTGCGGCTGATGTTGTGAGTGAACTTGGTGAAGGTCATTCCAGAACTATGAAGGTCGGTGATAAGACTTATTCTTCTGAGGGCGGAAATCTTAGGTCTGTTACTCAAGTGACAACGGCTCCTTATGAGGATTACAGTAAATTCCCTAATACTACACAATCTGGTAATAGGGCTTCTGCCTTGGGAACATTTGCTCATGCTATTGTTGAAAATATTAATAATAAAACTGACCAGTTATCTGATGAGTTCATGCAATCTTTAGTGGATGAAGTCAGAAAGTCTCCTCAACTTGGTGGTGCTGGTTTATCTGTTACAGCAGAGGATATAGAACGTCAAAAAAATAGAGCTTATGATGTTATTGGAGCAGCAAGAACTTCTGGCGCAATGAATGATTCCACTCTCAAAGAGCTTAAGCTTGGGGGTGTTATTGGTAATCGTGCATTTGCTGGGACTGCGGATGCTTTGACTTTTGGTCAAAAAGTTAATGGTAAATATGCAGATGTAACTGTTGCAGACTGGAAATTCTCTAATAGTGGTGGAGAAGATGACCCACGGATGCGTGCAGCTCGTGTTTTACAAGCAAGCACTTATCTTAGAATGGCTGAGTCTGAGTATAGTCAAGTAGTTGAAAAGTTAAAACAAGCTCAATCTGAGGGTAAATCTTTTGATAGTTTATCAAGCGATTTAAAAAATAGAGTAGCTGAACTTGGATTTGAAGGTTTTGATAAAGATACTGGCGCGGGAGATATTTCTGCTATCATTGAAGATGGTGAAGCTCGTGTTGAAGCTTTTGCGCGTTCTTTTGTACAAATTATTAGAAGTTTTACTAAAGATGGACAATCTTTTGTTGAAACGACTAAAGGCAAAGCTGCTTCTATGGCAACTGTTGCTGAGGGTCTTGAAAGAGGTTCTAAGGGACAAGGTATTCAATAGGATAAGATTCTTACTGAAACTCAATTTGCCACAACAGGTTATTATCAAGATGGCAAAAAAATAAATAGACCTCAATTTATTACTGACAGAATAAATAGAAATACTGGTATTCAAACTTCTCAAGGTAATAAAGATATTAAAGATTATATTAATAATCTTAAACAATAGATGAAGTTACAAGAGGAACTTCAAAGAACTGACTTAAAAGTTAATAATTCTTCTGGATATGAAAAGCTTGAGCAACAAAATATTCGTACTGCTTTAAGTGAATAGCTGACCTTATTAAAACAATAGGGTACTGTATATGCAGAAAGAGTTAAAGAACTCAAAGAAATGGGTTATAGTCAAGAAGCTATTAATAAGCTTGAACAATAGGAAGCTAATTTACAGGCTCAACATCAAGTTAAGCTTGCTAAAATTAACGCTACTTATAAAGAGCAAAGAGGCGTTCTTGAAACCATAGGAAAGACATTTACTAACAGTTTTGCAAGATTAGTAAGTGTTGATGTTATTGCTAATCAGTTGGCAATGACTGTTAGAAATATGTTTAATCAAATCATGACGAGTGCTAAATCTCTTAATGCTGTAATGGTTGACTTGCAGATTGCAAGCGGTTATAGCTATAAAGAGATTCAAAGTATGATGCTTGATTTTAACACATTAGCTCGTAAAGTTGGTAAGAGTACAGAGGAAGTTGCTACGGCAGCTAATGACTGGCTCCGTGCTGGTTACGAAGGACAAGAAGCTTCTCAGCTTGTTGAAAATTCCATGAATCTTAGTGTTCTTGGTATGATTGATTCCGCCAAAGCTACGGAATATTTAATTTCTGTTCTTAAAGGCTGGAAACTTTCTGTTGATGAAGTTGGAGAAGTTGTTGATAAATTAACTGTAACAAAATGCAGCGTATGTCAAGTGATTGGCATAGGACATAAATTTAAATGCGGGTAATCCCTAAAGCCTTACACCACAACATAACTTGTAAGAGTAAGTGTGAAGGTACGAAAGTAGAAAAAACGTAAGGATGAATATATGGTTAAATCCTAAGTATTTATTAAAAATGGGTGTTCACGCAGGAAAGGTTCTTGTTTTGAATAATAAATATATAAAAGAAAAAGGGAGGTGATATTAATGGAAGAAGACAGAACTTATAAGATATATTGTTATACCAATTTATTAAACGGTAAAAAATATATTGGTAGAACTAAACAAACTCTTACTCAAAGAGCGGGTAAAGATGGTAAAAAGTATTATGGTTGTTTACATTTTGGCTATGCCATAAAGAAAGATGGCTGGGAAAATTTTTTTGCTGAAATTTTAGAAGACGAGTTAACTTATGAAGAAGCTTGTGAAAAAGAAAAAGAATACATTTCTAAATTTGAAACTTCTAACCCTAAGAAGGGATACAATTTACAAAAAGGAGGAGAAGGTCCAAACAAAGAAAGCTTAGAAAAAATGAGGAAATCCCATGAAGGCAAGCATCTTTCTGAGGAACATAAAAAGCATATTTCCGAGGGCTTGGGTCAGCGGATTAATAATGTTAATTATGGAAGAAAAATGACCCAAGAAGCAATAGAAAATATTAGAAAAACTAAAACTGGCTCTAATCATCCTAACTGGGGAAAGCACCGAAAAGAATCTACTAAAGAAAAAATAAGAGAAAAAAATAGTAGAAAAGTTAAACAATTATCTCTAAATGGAGAGTTTATTAAAGAATGGAATAGTGGTAAGGAAGCTGCTCAAGAGCTTGGAATAAATTATTTAGGAATAAATAATTGTTTAAGACATACTCGACATTCTTCTGGTGGATTTGTTTGGGAATATGTTGACAAAGAAATGGATTTAAAATATGCTAAGAATAAAGAGTTGTTAGAATCAGTTGGTATAAGGGCAATGGAAAAAGAAATTAAAAGAAGAAAACAAGAACAATCTTCAACGACTATCCCTGAAATGGGAGTAGAATAATAAGGCTATATGATTATTCGAAAAGGTTTACTCTTACTTTTATTGAAATATATAATTATAAGATGAAGAAATAGTCTGGTCACGTCCTGAAAGGGAGTGGGTTAATAAACCGCATATAATAAAGCCGATTATATGTAAACACAACGCAGTTGATATGGCGGCGGCTATTAGTGCTGGTGACTTAGCTGCTGCAATGAGTCGTGCGAACGTCTCAGCGCAATTAGCTGGTTCCAGTTTGGATAGATACATGGCAATGATTACAACAGTTTCGGAAGTTTCTCAGAAGACACCTGAAACTGTTGGTGAGAGTTGGCATATAGCTCTCAAAAGAGTATAATAAATAAACTCTTTAAGTAAAATTTTTTCTAATTGACTTGGAAGTCCTGAGAAGGATAACAAGGGGTAAGTTAAATTAAATTTAACAACCTGAACGACTTAACGAAAAAACTTCATTTCGATGAAGATGCGAAAGTCTGGACTCATGCTATAATCTAAAAATGAAACATGAGAGAGAAGGTCAAGTGTAAAGACACTTTAAAGAAGAACCTTCTCCGCTATTATTTTAACTAATAATAGTCATAAAAGTAACAGAGCGTTTAAGACCTTGTATTCAAGGTTCCAAAAAATTGCCGCAACAAAATTTGAAGTTTCCCAAGAGGAAGCAGAAAAAGAGGGTTTATCCCAAGAAGATTTCTCTAACCTGAATGAAATTGAACAGGTATTAAAAGCTGTTGGTATTAGTGTTAGAGATTCTATTGATAATTTCAGAGATGTTGATGATATCATTGATGATATTTCTGAAAAATGGACATCCTTTAGTGATGTTCAAAAGTCTGGTATTGCTACTGCTGTGGCTGGTACGAGACAACGTGAAAACTTCTTAATTCTTATGGAGAACATGGATTTGGTAGCTAAGTATGAAAAGATTGCTGCTGAATCTGCGGGTACTGCTGCTAAGAAGATGGAAGCTTATACAAGTGGAGTTGAAGCTGCTCAAAAGCGTTTAACTGCCAGCTTAGAAAAGTGGGCTTTAATGCTTAATAGTAGTGGCGTACTTGAAACTGTTTATAATGGTTTGGCTGCTGTAGCTGACAATCTTGTATTGTTTGGCGCTGCTTTACTTGCTGCTGCTGGCATTGTTGGAAAAGGAACACTTATGTCTGGTGTTGTTGGTGGAGCAGGAAAAGTTGCTGGATTCTTAGGTAATATGGGTTAGGTATTCAGTGGCACAGCCAATCAAAGTGCTGATGCAGAATATGCAAAATCTGCTTGGAGTAGAATGTGGGCAGAAACTTCTGCTGGTATGGATAGTGTAGCTGGTGAAGTTTATAGTAGCGCATTGAATCGTGCTGCGGCGGCTTTGTCTGATGAAGAAAAAGCTACTTATAAAATTATTCAATCTACTTTCTTATCCCAAGAAGTTACTGATAGAAAACGTATTGCTGAGGAGTTGTTAAATAGTAATATTTCTGACGAAACTGTAGCGTTGTTAGATGATACTATTAAAACTAAGTTAATAGCTGGTTTAAAAGAAGAAGAGTCAAAAATTTTACAAGATGAATATAACGAAAGATTTAAAAATGTTCTTGCGATAAGAGCTTTAGAAGCTAAATATAAGGATGAAGAAGATGCCACTGCAAAATTAGCAGAAGCTAAGAGAAGAGCTTATGCTGAAATGAATTATTCTGAAGAGCAATATCAAGCGGATTCTGCCAGATATGATGCACGGAGAAAAGACTTCTTAGCTCGTGGAGCACTAAATGGTGGCAAAACTGACCTAAATCGTAGAAGAACTCTTAATTAGATGGGACAAAATGTGGGAGCTTCAGCAAGACAAACTAGTTTGGGTATGACCTTATCTGGAGTTGGAAGTTTGCTTGGCTTATTCGGTGGAGGCTGGATAGGCTCTACAATGGGAAAAACTTTTGGTGGGACTGGCGGTCAAACCGCTGGAATGACCTTGGGAGGCATTCTCGGAGGAAAAGTCTTGGCTAAAGCTGGTAGTGGTATAGGAGATATAATATCTAAGTAGGCTTTAAAAGGTGTTTATCAAAATGCTTATAATTTAGCAGTTAATTAGGCTGGTGGCTCAGTTTTAAAGCGGGTTTCTGCTGGGCTATCTGCTACGGGAAATATTTTAAAAGGAGCTATTGGTGCAGGAGCGTTAGCTGGTATTGGAGTAATGATTGCTGGCGCGATAGTGTCTGGAATTATGAAGGGAATAGAAAATTCCAAAAAACAGTTACAAGAAACTTATAATGAAATTTCTGAATCTTATAGTAATGCTTTGTCTTCTTCTGCCAATACTGTTGAATATGATAAACTTGCTAAAGGTGTAGACCATTTGGGACGTAACGTTTCTCTTACAAGTGAAGAATACCAACAATTTTTAGATTTGTCTAACAAACTTGCAGAGGCTTTCCCTGATTTAGTTGTTCGTACCGATGAGTATGGGAATAAACTTGTTGGACCAGATGGATTAGCGGGTAAAGTAGGAGAGGTAAGTGATGCCGTTGATAATTTAGTAGAAAAGCTAAAAGAATCTTCTACTGTAGCATTTTTTAATAATGATACAGGTAGTATATTTAGTGAATTCCTTAATCGGGTCAACGAATTTTTTAGTACTGGTCATGCTGATTTAAGTGTATTTGGACAATAGTTTAATGATACTGCAAAACAAATAAAAGATGCTGAACACAAACTTGGTAGAGATGGAACGTATGGTTTGGATTCTAAAATTGTTGCTAAAGAAAATTATTTGGGTACTTTAGATGAAGGTACTGAAGAATATAACAAGGTTGAGTCTGAATTAAAAGAAATGAAAGCAGAGCAAGAAGCATATGAAAAAGTTTTAAGTGATTCTAAACAGCAAGTATTAGAATATACAGATGCTTTAATTGATTATGCGGCAACTGCTGATGGTATAGTTGATGTTGGATATAAATTCTCTGGACTTAGTTCTACAATTGGAGCTATGGATGAAGATGAACAAACCTTTATTAATGCAATGGTAAAGATTCGCGGAGAAGATATTGATTATACTGACATGGATGATTTTAAAACTCAGATTTTATCTATTTCTCAAGAAATGACAGAAATAGTTAAAAACAATCCAGCAATAGTAGATGTTTACTATGGTACTGGGGAGTTTAAAACTGTTGGTGAATCTGCTGAGTGGAAAGAAAAGTATAGAAAAGAATTGGTAGAGGCTCTTATGGATGAAAATGGAGAGCTTTCTGCTGATGGTAAAACTATGCTTATAAGCATGGGTTATAAGATTGATGCTGAATTTAAGGGTGTTGAATCTGTTCATGTTTCTACTCCTTTGGATGAATTGTTGGAAGCTATGGGTATTGATTCTGATAGCATGTCTGGCAAAATTTCAGAAGAGTTTGCTAATGCTGTAAATGGAATGACTCAAGACCAATATAAGAGAGCGTTCAGTCTTGCTCAAAATGGCTGGATGGGTAAAAATATTATTAATAATCCTCAAGCTATGATGAATATGGTTAATGGAGAATATTATTCTGGTAAAGACCTTAGCATTAGAACAGAAGAATCTAAGAGAATAGAAGCTCGCTCTGCAATGGACGAAAACGGAGAAACTGCTCTTACAAGAAGACTTAGAGAATCTTTATCTTCTGGAGCAAGGTGGGATAATAAAGAAACTATTGCGCAAGAATTCTCTGATTATGGAGAAGAAGTTTGGAATCAGATTCTTAATTTGCAAAATGATTTGGATGATGCTGGAAAGCTTTACGGAGAAGAATGGCAAGATGCTCTTGATATAGGACTTGAAGGTGTTAGTTTAAGCGAATTCAAAGATAAATTAGAATACGATTCTAAGTCCATTGCTTATGAATTAGAAGGATTGTTCACGGGAATTGATTTTGGTGAAGATGGAATCATTAATACTTTTTCTGAATTAAAAGAAGCTCTTGAAAGTGTTGATGAAATTTTTGACCAAATTGCCTCTGCACGTGAAGAACAAAATGCTTCTGGTCAGTTAAGTCTTGAGACTACGTTGGAGCTTTTAGCTGCTAATGAAGATTATATTAATGCTTTGTCTTTTGAAGGTGATGCAATTACCTTAAAGACTGATGCTGAAGAAATTATGGCGAGAGTGCGTTTACAAGCTGTCCAAGCAAGTATTCAAGCTACTATTGCTGAAAAGAAAAATACTTTAGCTACTCTTCAAAATCAATATCAACAATTAAAGACTTCTGGTACTTATCAGGAAGTTGCTAATGCTACTGTTACTGCGGCTAATACCAAAGTAGAAGCATTGCAAACCGAAAGTGATGCATTGATTAATGAAGCGAATAACCTTGAGTATGTTACTCGGTGGTGGGCGCTTTACAATCAGGCTAAGATGGGAAGTATTACACCTGAGCAATATTCTAAAGCAAAGGGTGATATTAAGTTTGGTAATCAAACAGCAAGACAATTTACCAAGACTGTTGAAACTACATAGGTTACTCTTGATGCTAAACAAACTCAAGAAAAATTGAATAGTTTACAATCTGAAATTGACAAACTTTCTGGTGGTATGACTTATGATATTGATGAAAATGGTAATTGGACTTGGAAAGGTAAAACCCATGTTGGTGATGATGGACAATTACATTTTGATGAAGGTGAAATTGCTACTTGGGAGCATTTAGGGTATAAGATTCAAGATATGCTTGATTCTGGTAAACTTACTCAAAGTAGTTGGAAGAAGAATTATCGTAATCCAATCAAAGAGGCTGGTAAAGCAGCAAAAGACACCAAAGACAAAGTTCTCGACCTCCTCAAAGCTTACGATTCCTTAATTGACAAAGAATGGGAAGCAATGAAAGTGTTTGATGAAAATACTTTAACTCCTACTGGATATACCCAATATTTTGAAAAGAAGA
>ERZ1034928.651-NODE-651-length-14842-cov-6.700480_pt1 | contig 14842 bp, 17 predicted proteins | sample MGYA00520627_ERZ1034928 | MGnify/ENA primary metagenome ERZ1034928 (study PRJEB33766, sample SAMN09781755) | gut metagenome | biome: gut microbiome | host: Homo sapiens | place: Madagascar | study: EMG produced TPA metagenomics assembly of the PRJNA485056 data set... | reverse complement strand
AACTTTTACATTTGGATAATTTTCTTTTATAAATTTTGCAGTTTCTTTTAAAGCTTCAAGGCGTAACGTTGGTTCACCATATCCGCAAAATATTATTTCAGACTCTCCATTATAGATATTCTTAAGTTGGGAAATAACATCTTTAGATTTGACGTTGTCGTCAGTCAACCAAAGTTTTTTCCCACAGACATTATCTTTCAAATTTCTAATGCAAAAAAGACATTTGTTAGTACAAGCATTAGTTAAATTTATATATATTTTTCCGTCAAGCAAGTAAACTAAATTCTGATCTTCCATATTAAAGCCCTGTCTTAATTACATTATCACACAACAAAAATAGCAATCAAGGACTTATTTTAGAAAATTTAGTAATTTCTATCAAATTCACTTCCGCCGTTGTAACTGTCGGCATCGCCTCTGTTTAGGTAGTCCATACTTTCATTAGATCCGTAATTGTTGTATATGTATGAATCCAATTCACTTTCAAATACGTATTGAGAAGGATCTTCTCTGTATATTTGATATTGAGGATTTGACGACCAAGAATGATGATCCAAGTTTAGATAATTTTCTTCTGCCGTACTTGAAAAAGCAGGGCTTGAGAGTAAAACTATAAAAAATAAAATTAGTCTTTTCATTTACACCTTACAAATTACCAGTTGAACTATTTTTATCATCTTCCAATTGTTTGTAGTCGAAGTCTTCTGTTTCTTCTTCAAGATAGCTTTTCTTTTCGGTTGAGATATCGATATTAACATCTGCATCAACGATATCTATACTATTTTTATCATAATCTTTTATTTTTCCATCTTCAAGTTTTACACTAACTTGAGCATTCAAAAACTTCAAAGAAAAGACTTTTCCAATTCCGTCTGGAGTCATTACCGAGGAACCAATAGGAGGCATACCTTTTGCAGCTTCAATATAATTAGAATACTCATAATGAAGGCAACACAACAATCTTCCACACTGTCCTGAAATTTTTGCAGGCGTTACTGGACATCCTTGATCTTTTGCCAATTTTATATTTGTTGGTTCAAATTTTTTGAGAAAAGAAGCACAACAGTATTGTTTTCCACAAACGCCAATTCCTTCAAGAATTGCTGTTTCATCTCTAACTCCAATGTGTCTTAAATCAATTCTCATTCTGCGGAAGGTTTGAGTAAGACTTTTAAGAAGTTCTCTAAAGTCAACTCTTTCAGGTGCAGTGTAATAAAAAATTATTTTTTTTCTGTCAAAAGTGATTTTGCATCTTGTCAAGTTCATATTTAACTTATGTTTTTGAATAAGTGCGGCACATTTGAGTTTTGATTCTATTTCCTCGTTTTTGATATTTGCAAGAGTTTCCATATCATCTTTTGTTAAAACTCTTATCAATTTAATTTTAGCTGGATTTATTTTTTCCCAGAGCTTTGAAATTTGAGAGTTCACAACAAAAACGGTAAATACTTCTTCACCCTTATCTGTATTTACTAAAACATATTGACCTTGCTCCAACTCTGTGTTTTCTGGAACATCCAAAGGCGCAAACATATTTTTTATTAGACGAATTGCATATTTCATTATGTATAACTTTCTTCTTCTTTTAGTTTTCTATTCATAAGTTTGTCGAGTAGTTCTTTTGGCGTAATATCAGTATAAACTGCTTCATAAATAGCCTCTGAAACCGGCACTTCAATATCCAATTTTTTAGCAAGTTCACAAACGGCTTTAGAAGTCTTAACTCCTTCGGCAACGGAACCTAATTCGGAGAGAATATCGTTAATTTTCTTGCCTTGTCCTAACATAGAACCAACAGTGTAATTTCTTGACATTGGACTTGAACAAGTTGCAATCAAATCACCCATTCCAGATAATCCATAAAGTGTTGAAGGGCTAGCTCCTAATTTTACGCTGATTCTAACAATTTCAGCCATTCCTCTTGTAAGCAAAGCTCCAGTTGCGTTGTCGCCAAGTCCCATAGAGCGGGCAAAGCCAGAAGCTATTGCAATAACGTTTTTCAAGCTTCCTCCAAGCTCTACGCCTATAACATCTTTATTTGTGTAAAGTCTGAATTTTGATACAACAGAACAAGCTTTTTGTACAAATTCTGCTGTTTTTAAATTTTCACAAGCAATACAAGCTGCTGTTGGTTTTCCTTGTAAAACTTCTTTTGCAAGAGTTGGTCCAGACAATATCGCAATTTCTTGTTCAGGAAGCACATCTTTTATAACCTCAGACATTGTCATAAGAGAAGGTAGTTCAATTCCCTTTGAAGCATTAACCAAAATTTGTGATGACTTTATCCCCGCAATTTTTAACTGTTCGCATACAGGTCTTATTCCAGATGTTGCAACTACAAGCAATATTATTTCTGCATCGCAAATAGCAGATTTTAAATCAGAAGTAATTTCAACCTTATCATCCAATTGGACTTCCAATGGTTTTGTGCAATGCTTTTTTACTTTGAGTTCCTCTGAAAGGTCGCAATTTCTGCCCCAAACAGTTACTTTTTCAAAGTTATTTGTAAGTAATCGTGCTAAAGTTAGCCCCCAACATCCTGCACCGAGTACTGTTAATTTCATCTGTATCTCCTAAATTATTTTTCTCAATATTCCGTTATTCTTTTTCAGAATAGTTCTTGCTTTTTCGATATCAACATCAAGAGCCAAAGCAATAATAGAAGTTTTAATTTCCCAATTACTTTTCATAAGCATTGCAAGAGCATCAGAGCAAGTTGCTTCAGCTATTTGAGCAACAATCTTTATAGCTCTATCTTTAAGTTTTTCATTTGTAGCTTTAAGGTCAATCATAAAGTTTTCATAAGTTTTGCCAATTTTAATCATAGAGCCGGTTGAAAGCATATTTAGAACCATTTTTTGAGCAGTTCCGGCTTTCAATCTGCTTGACCCTGCAATAACTTCTGGTCCAACTTCGACACAAATAACAAGCCCTGCATCTTCTGCTATTTTTCCTTCACTGTTGCAAGTAACTGCAATAGTTTTAGTGTTACGTTCTTCTGCTTTTGCTAAAACTCCAGATAGATATTTAGGGTTTCCGCTTGCAGAAATAACAACAGCAACATCATTTTCTGTTAGAATATCTGCATCAGCCTTACCAGCTTCATAATCATCTTCTGCCCCTTCAACGGCAATTTTAAATGCTTTTTCTCCACCAGCCATAATTCCTTGAACCATATCGGATGGAACCGAAAAAGTAGGTGGACATTCAGAAGCATCCAAGATTCCTAATCTCCCAGATGTCCCAGCACCGAAGTAATATAATCTACCGCCTTTTAGAAATTGTTTTGAAATTAAATCTATTGCTTTTGCAATATTTTCAAGTTCTTCTTCAACTGCAAGAGCAACGATTTTATCTTCGTTGTTCATTTCTTTAACCATTTCCAAAGTTGATATAATATCTATATCTTTTGTATTTTCGTTACGATATTCTGTTATTACTTCCGCCATTCATTTCTCCCTAAAATTGTTTTAATAAATTAACTGTTTCGATAGCACTCTTTGCTGCATCAGAACCTTTATTTCCTGATTTTGTACCAGCTCTTTCGATTGCTTGTTCAATATTATCAGTAGTAAGCACGCCAAAGATAACAGGAATTTCTGTTTCTAAACTAACGGCTGCAACACCTTTTGAAACTTCTGCACAAACATAATCATAGTGTGATGTTGAACCTTTGATTACCGCACCCAATGCAATTATGGCGCTATATTTTCCAGTTTTTGCTGCCTTTTTTGCAACGAGAGGAATTTCAAAGGCACCAGAAGTCCAAGCAATTGTGATATTTTCCTCTTTTACTCCATGTCGTTGTAATTCATCAACTGCTCCAGACAGTAATTTTGATGTAATAAATTCATTAAATCTTGATACAACGATGCAGAATTTGTCGTTATCTGCAATAAAATTTCCACATAAGGTATTCATAAAATCTCCTCAAAACATAATCTTTATTTAGAGTTTACTACACAAATACTGTTTTTACAACAACGGAGAAAAGATTTTGTAAAAAATATAAACAGAAGCAAGTATTAGGAAAATTCCGCTTATTTTCATTAAAATTTCAGAGGTATGTGCAAATTTTTTGAGTTGTTTTACAGAGGATGTAAACACTGCAGCGATTATCAAAATTACACCTTGTCCTAACGCAAATAAAAATAGCATCAGAACGGAATACAATATGTTGTCGGAAATAGATGCAAATGCCATAATTCCAGCTAAAATTGGTGTGGAACATGGCGTGCCTGCGATAGCAAAAATTGCTCCAATTAAAAGTGGATATAAAACTATATTTTGACCGTTAGATGTTGGCATTTGTTTTACTAATACAGGAATATTGAAATCTAAAATTCCAAGAATATTCAGTCCCATAATCATTAGCAATGATGCCATTATTAACAGAAAATATGCAGGTGCAAAAGATACAAAAACCTTCCCTGTTACTGCACAAATTATTCCAATTGTAGCAAAGACAAGTGACATTCCAACAACGAAAAAAAACATTTGAAGGCAGATTTTAGATGGTTTTTCATTAGAATATCCACCAACATATCCAATAATAATAGGGAGCATCGACAAAGAACATGGAGAAATTGATGCTAACAATCCACCGCCAAAACATAAAAGTAACGGCAACCATAGCATTCCATCTCCAGAAGTTTGTAAAAGTTGCATAAAATTATTCATTTAGCATTGCCTTCATTTTATTTTCAAGATCTTTTTCTGGTAAAAATCCTTCGATTTTTTCAATTTTATTTCCTTTTTTATCAAGCAAAATCATTGTTGGAACGAGAGAAACGTTGTATTTTGCGATTTGGTCATTTGTATATTTGTCGTTGTTTTGAACTTGAACTTCTGTGAGGATGATATCTTCAGAGTATTTTGGATAGACTTTTACCATAACCTCATTTAGACGTTTGCAATCAAGGCACATAAGCGATGTAAATTTAATAATTTGAGGTTTTTCTGTTGAATTTGATTTCTGCGCTAAGCTTTCATTTCTTGAAGAAAGAATAAAAAATGCGAGTAACGGTAAAGCGATTATCAATGCGATTATAGTAAAGTTTTTGTAGTTCATAATATCTCCTTTTCACATATTATTAGTGCACAGATTTATTTAACGGTCAATAAGTAAAAATTTAATCAGCCGACTTACCGATTTTCATATTTTGATGTAAAATACATCTATGAAGAACACAAATTTGATTTTGATAGACGGGCATGCACTTGCTTTCCGACAATATTTTGCTTTAGAAAGAACTGCTATGTCAACAAAAGATAATGTTCCAACATGGGCTGTTTTTGGGTTTTTTAAAGCAATCTTCGACCTTTTAAAAGGTAAAAAAGTTATGCCTGATGCAATTGCTGTTGCATTCGATGTGAGCAAAAAAACCTTCAGATACGAAAAATACAAAGAATATAAAGCAAATAGAAAAACAATGCCTGACAATTTGCGAATTCAAATGTCTTTGATTATGGAAGGTCTAAAAGCTTTTAACATTCCAGTATATACAAAAGAAGGGTTTGAAGCTGACGATATTATCGGAACAATATCTAAGCGAGCAATCAATTCTGGACATAAAACTTATATTTTGACAGGTGATCAAGATGCCTTCCAGCTCATTGATAAAGATGGTCTTGTGAAGGTTATGATTCCTTATCAAGGAAAGCTCATTGAATATGGTTGGGAAAAAGTTTATGAAAAATTAGGTGTTTATCCTAATCAAGTTATAGACTACAAAGCATTAAGAGGTGATGTTTCTGATAATATTCCTGGGATTAAAGGAATTGGAGAAAAAACAGCACAAACTCTGCTTAAAGAATATGGAAATCTTGAAAATATTCTCGATAATTGTGAAAACATTGAAAAGAAAGCAGTAAAAACTAAACTTTGTGAAGGGGTTGAAGATGCTAAATTGAGCAAATTCCTTGCAACAATTGATAGAGATGTTGATATTGATTTTGATATTGAAAGTGCAAAAATTGAGTTACCTGATATTTCTGAGGTTACAAAGTTTCTTCAAAAGATGCAATTTAATGCTTTTATCAAAAATATTGACACTATTATGAGCAGTTTTAATAACGGAAAAAAATCAGCAACTCCTCAAAAATTAGAAGTTCAAGATGATGGTGCATCTACTCAACTTCAGCTTTTCTCTCAAATGATGGAAGAAGAACTCACGGAAGAACTTGATTTTGAAAAAACAACTTTAAACTCACTCGAGCAATTGAAAAATTTTGTAAAAGGTATAAAGAAATTTATCGCTGTAAAATCATTCTTTACCTCAGAAGATAAAGATGCAAAATTAAAAGGTGTAGCATTTGCTTATGAAGATGAAAAAATTAAAACTTTTTATATTCCAATTACAGATGAGAATGTATCCTCAGTTATAGATCTGTTAAAGCCTGTTTTTGAAGATGATGCTATTTTAAAAACGTTTCATAATGCAAAATTAGAATATAGTGTATATAAAAATTATGGTGTAACGATAAAAGGTTTGTCATTTGACACAATGCTTGCAAGTTATGTTAAAGACCCGTCAAGAGATCATTCTCTTTCATATCAAGCATTTGAAAACTTAAACTTAGTTTTTGATGAATACAAAAAAAATCAGGATGTTTCAGAAATTGCTTTCGAGTCCGTATACTCAGTTTTAACACTAACAGATGTATTGAAAAAACAACTTGATAAGAAAGAAATGAAAATAATTGAGGATATTGAATTACCATTGTCTGTTGTACTTTCCAATGTTGAAAGTACTGGAGTTAGTATTGATAAAAAATATCTTGAAGATTTAACCAAAGAGTTTGAAATTAAAAAGTCTGAACTTAAAAAAGAAATAATCGAAATAGCAGGCAAAGAGTTTAATATAAATTCTCATAGACAAGTTGGCGAAGCTCTTTATGAAATGGGAATAAAGCAAGTTAAAAAGAAGGGAAAATTTTCGACAACAGCACAATTACTTGAAGAGCTTTCTGAAAAATACGAAATTTGCGCAAAATTGCTTTTATACAGAAAGTATTCAAAGTTAATTACAACCTATACAGAATCTCTTCCAGAGCTTGTTTCTCCTGTTGATAACAAGATTCATACAAGCTACAATCAAATAAATACGGCAACAGGTAGATTATCATCGTCCAATCCTAATTTACAAAATATTCCAATTAGAACGGAAGAGGGAAATAAGATTAGAAAAGCATTTATTCCTTCAAGTGATGAAAATGTGTTGTTATCAGCGGATTATTCACAAATTGAACTTCGTTTATTGGCGCATTGCTCAAGAGATGAAAATCTTGTTGAAGCATTCAATGAAGGCAAAGATGTCCACGCAGAGGTTGCATCAAAGATTTTTGATGTTCCAATTTCAGAGGTAACTAAAGATATGCGAAGAAAGGCAAAGCGAGTTAATTTTGGACTTGTTTACGGTCAGACAAAATATGGACTTGCAAAATCATTATCGATTGCACCTTTCCTTGCACAGGTTTTTATTGACAAGTATTTTGAAAAATATCCAAAAGTAAAAGAATATATGCAAAATACTGTAGAATTTGCAAAAAAGAATGGATATGTCGAAACAATTTTTGGAAGAAAACGTTACTTTCATAACACATTAAATAGCTCTAATGTACAGATAAGAGAGGCTGCAGGTCGTGCTGCGATAAATCAACCTCTTCAAGGTTCTGCCGCAGATTTAATTAAAATTGCAATGATTAGTCTTTTCGGACGATTGACAGAATTAAAAATGAAATCTAAAATTATTATGCAAGTTCACGACGAGTTGATTATAGAAACTCCTAAAGATGAACTTGAAAGAGTTACAGCATTGGTTAAAGAAACTATGGAGCTTAATCAACCTTTGTGTGTTCCTCTTGAGGTTAATACGGCATACGGTAATAATTGGGTAGAGCATTAGGTTGCATTTCTTTTAATTGGACAGAATGCATTTGCAAATTCTGCTCCAATCGTTGCATCTCCTGTTCAACCACAATCAATTGATTTCAATATATGCAACAAATACTTTAGGTTAGATAACAAGTCTTTGTTTTATTTGACAATGACTGGTATTAACGCAAATAAATTTACTATAAATGAAATTAAAAGTAAGAATGGTTACATACTATTTACAGTTGCTCAAAAACAATATCTTGCAAGTGTCATAAAAGTTGATTCAAAAAATTCCCTTTTGAAAATTACACCTTGTGATAACAAATATTATTTCCCATCTGGCATAGTTCAAAATTTATTCAAATACATTGAGCTTAATGAAAAAACAGGATTTGAAACAATCCAAACGTTATAATTCTTCCCATTGAGCATCAATAATGCAAAGTGACTCTCCAGTATCCTTGTTTGTTAAAAGATGATGTGTTTTTAAGTTATCTATTTTGATTTTTGATATTACATTGTGCCCATAAGTAACTTCTTTTTTGTAAACTAAATCAAGAGTTTTTAATTTATGAGTGCTTCTAAAATCTTTTTCAATTGTTTCAAAAGCCCAAACAATGTAATTTGCATTGTTTACGTGTCTGTTAATATCAAGATCATCATATCTTATTTCAAATTCTTTTTCTCTATCATATTCTTCAAGTTGAACTACTTTTGTAAATCTCAAATCATCCTCTCTTTGTTCAACTTCAGGCATGATGTTCATTTTTGATAGAGGAAGAAATTTTTTATCTTCCAAATTTATCATCATCCACTGGCTACTTATTCTGCCAATGCATTTTTCTTTATTCCAAAGTTCAAAATCACGAAAGGCTAAAATTTTTGAACAACCTCTTGCTTCTGTTTTTAATGTAACTTCGTCAAAATTTTTAGGATATTCGCTAAATTCCATATGATACTTTATCAAAAACCATGCATAGTTTCGAGGAATTGTAAAATCAGTTCCAAATCCAATTTTATCAGCACTTGCTGTGGCTATATCTTGTAAGTAATTCAATAGTGAAGCAGGCTTCAAAATTCCTAAATAGTCAACTTCATACCATTTCATTACATAATTTTTTTGTAAAAAATATTTGTTGTCTGATTTTATCATAAGCTTTCGTAATACCTCTTTATAATGTCACAATCTTCTTCTATATTTGGACTTTCACAAACTAAAGCCCCCTTTACATTAAATTCCTTTAATGCTTTCAATAATTCTTTGTAATTCATATCAGAATTGTCAAGTTCAAGGTGGTGTTTTTCACCTTTTTCTGAATATGCAATTCCTGCTAAATGCCCATGAAAATTGTCAAGAGCGTATTGCCCAATCTCATTTCCAATTTTTTCAAGTATTTTGCAAAAGTCATCGTATGTATTAAACTTGCCGTTAGAACGGGCGTGAAGATGTGAAAAATCAACGCAAGGAAGTACATTTTCACAATCTTTAGAAAGAGCAATTATTTCATCAAGATCTCCCCATTGAGTTGGTTTGCCCGTTGTTTCAGGCCTTATTGTAATGGAGTTGTTTTCACTTTTTAGAAATTTTGTTATTCTGTCTGTTCTCTCTTTAACTTTTTTGTATACATCTTTTGCGTCTTCGCCAAGATAAAAAGCCGCATGATAGGTTATGCTATAAGCACCAAAACTATTGGCAACTTGTGCTGTGTCGATAATTCTTTTTATACTTGCCTCAACCTTTTCTTCTTCCTTTGCATTAAGATTTATATAATATGGACCATGAGCGGTTAGCAAGAATTTGTTTGAGTTTTTATTGAGTGTTTGAAAAGATGTTTCACTCAACCTAACTCCATGTACAAACTCAACTTCAAGTCCGTCCAAATTCATATCTTCAAGTATGTTAAATGCATTTTGGTAATCTTTTGGATCTGTCTTTAATGGCATTCCTGCAGTTAGAAAATTTAGCTTATCTGGGTTTTTCATATTCCTAATCTTTCTCCCACTTGAGGGTTCATAATTCTTACAAATTCTTTTACTGATGAAATAAAAAATCCGCCAAATTGTATTGATGTTGGAACAAATAAACCTTTTTGTGTTTTTACGTAGATTCTATCGTTTTCAACTTTTACAATTGTGCCATTATCAAAACCTTCTATATCCTCATCGATAGCCTCTGCAGAAAATACAGTAACTTGAATGTTTCTAAAAGTAGTTCTTGTCGTAATAAACGGATTTAAAGCTCTTACAAATCGTTCAAGATATTTAGCAGATTTGTTAAAATCGAGAGTGTTGTCATCGATTTTCTTTGCGTATTTGAAATTTCCGTCTTTAGGTTGTTTTCTTCTTTCTAATTTACCGATAGAAAATAATTCAAGAGCTTCAAGCAACATGTCAAGCCCAAGAACATTGAGTTTATTGAATAATGTACCCATCGTATCTGTTGACATTATTGGAATTGCTTTTTGAAGAACAATATCTCCTGTATCAAATTCTTCATCCATCAAATGAAGAGTAACACCTGTTTCCTTCTCATCGTTTATTATTACGCTTGAGTAAGGGTTTGGTCCTCTATAATCAGGCAAAAGCGCAGGATGCGTATTTATAAAGCCACCCTTTACGCAATCCAAAAGAACTTTTGGAACTTTGTAGTTAAAAGAGCAAACTACTGCAATGTCAGGTTTTAAACTTTTTATATTTTCAATAAGTTTATCCTCACATAAATCATCATAATCAATATAGTTCAAGCCCAAAGACATAACATGTTGTTTAAAAGTGTAATATGTTATGTGATTTTTTTTTGCACCCATAACACCAACAATATTCACATTTGCCTTAACCATGCCGTCAAGACAAACATAAGCCATATCAGGAATTCCTATGAAAAGTACTCTTAAATCTTTATACATTTTTTGCTAAAAATACCCCCATTGCCACTGATATTAGCCCACATAAGAAGCTCGAAAGTGTGTATATAAAAAATAAAAAGTATCGACCACCTTTTAACATTTCAAATCCTTCAACAGAAAAAGTTGAGAATGTGGTTAATCCACCACAAAAACCAACGGTTAGTGCAAGTTTTAACGAAGGATGAGTTGGGTTTTTCAGTATATATGAAAATACAAACCCCAAAATAAAACATCCGACAATATTCACTATAAACGTAGAGAAAGGAAAAGAGTGACCTTTTAATGTTAAAGAAGTGATGTATCTTGTAACACATCCTAAACCTCCACCGATAAATACTGATAGTATATTCATCATTGTGTACTCTCTCCTTAAAGTTTATTATACAACAAAAAGAAAAGGTGCAGAAAGAAAATTCTTTCTGCACCTTTTCTTAAATATCATCATTACTAACTATTCTTTAAGAAAGCTTTCATAATTTCTTGCAAGTAGGTGAGTCTTAACTTGGTTTATTAAATCAAGAGCAACACCAACCATGATGATTAAGGAAGTAGCTCCAATTCCTTGGAAGGTTGTAATGTTTGTAACATAACTTGCTAACGATGGAACTAAAGCGATTGTACCTAACGCCATTGCACCGATAAATGTTATTTTACTTAAGATTTTATCAAGTGCTTCTGCTGTTGGTTTTCCTGGTTTTATACCCGGAATTGAAGAACCATATTTTTTAAGATTATTTGCTATTTCTTTTGGTTGCATATTAGGCATAATAGATGCATAGAAGAATGTCAACACAATAATCAATAGGAAATAAATAATATAGTAAGTCAACCCTGAAGGGCTAAACCATTGAGAAAGAGTTGTAATAAAGTTCTTAACTGCAACGTTAGGGATATTAGCTTGTGTAACAAGACTTAATACTGTTGTAGGGAACAATAAGATTGCAATCGCAAAGATAATTGGCATAACACCACCTGGGTTAAGTTTAAATGGAATATAAGTATTTACTCCACCATAAACCTTGTTGCCAACTTGTCTTTTTGGATTAACAATAACAACTTTTCTGATAGCTTCTTGCATAATAACAATGAAAATCATTGTTACGAAGAAAATAGTTAATAAAGCTAAAAGTCCGAGCTGCAGACTTGAATCTCGCATAACCATTTGTGCTGTTCTTGATGTGTATATAGGAATACCGGAAATAATCCCAACGAAAATTATCAAAGAACCGCCGTTACCAATACCTCTTTCGGTAATCAATTCAGAAAGCCACATAACAAGCATTGAACCTGCTGATAATGAAGCAATTGAACCAAAGAAGAACATAAACCAATTTACGTTAGGTAGCAAAGCTCCAGGGAGTTTTGACATAAACACCATAAATACCATAGATTGAATTACTGCGAGAATCAAAGTAAACACTCTTGTATATTGAGCCAATTTTCTTCTACCAGCCTCGCCTTCTTCTTTTTGAAGTTTTTCAAGTGACGGAATAATAACAGAAACCAATTGAATAATAATTGATGCTGTAATGTATGGTCCGATACCCAATGCAAATATAGAAACCTTACCCAATGCACCACCAGAGAATAAGTCTAAAAATCCAATGATGTTGTTTTGAGCGGCCATATTTGAGAAAACTTCATTGTTAATACCATAAATAGGCATTTGTACACCAAACCTAAAAGCTGCAATCATCAAGAAAGTAAAGATGATTTTTTGTTTTAGGCCTGAAGCATGCCACATCGAAACTAAATCTGCCGTTGTCGGCATTTTCATTTTTTGCATTATACTAACTCAACCTTTCCGCCTGCTTTTTCGATTTTTTCTTTTGCGCTTGGTGTAACATAGTTTGCTTTTACAGTTACAGCTTTAGTTATTTCGCCGTTACCCATAATTCTCAAACCATCGCATGAAGAGTGAGCTTTTTTAATAGCTTTAAGAGAATCTAAAGTGATTTCTTCAGTAGGTAATTTTTCCAAATCTTTAACGTTCAATTGAGCGTAAATCAATTTGTTGATAACCTTAAATCCTCTCAATTTAGGCAATCTTCTGTAAGAAGGCATTTGACCACCTTCGAAACCTCTTTTTGAAGAAGCTCCAGAACGTTGACCTTCACCGTTATGTCCTCTACAAGAAGTTTTTCCGTGTCCTGAAGAACGACCTCTACCTACTCTTTTGGATTTTGAAGTTGAACCTTCTGCAGGTTTTAAATCTTCTAATTTTATAGTCATTTTATATTATCCTTTCTTATTTAACTACTTCAACCAAGTGAGGAACTTTGTTAATCATTCCCATAACAGTCGGAGTTTCATAGTGTTCTACAACTTGATTAAGTTTTCTCAAACCCAAAGCCTTAACGACTTTTTTTTGAGCTTCAGAAGCACCAATAAGGCTTCCTTTCAATATTATTTTAATTTGTTTAGCTGCTGTTTTTGCCATTTTTTTAACCTTTCATTATAAACTAATTCAAAATTTCCTTAACGGTTTTGCCTCTCTTTTTCGCAATGTCTGCAAATGGAGTCAAATTTCTTAATGCATTTAAAGTTGCATTTGTAGCGTTCAAAGGTGATTTTGAACCTAAAGATTTACACAAAATGTTTTCATAACCTGCAAGTTCCAAAACAAGTCTTACAGCACCACCAGCAATAATACCAGTACCTTGTGCAGCAGGTCTTAACATAACTTCGCCAGCACCAGAACGTCCAACAATTGGATGTGGAATAGTTGTTTTAAAAATTGGAACAGTAACGAGGTTTTTTCTTCCATCTGCAATTGCTTTTTGAATTGCGATGATAACTTCTGCAGCTTTTGCGCAACCAACACCAACTTGTCCTTTTTGGTTACCTACAACTACAACTGCTCTGAAACTCAATTTCTTACCGCCCTTAACAACTTTTGTTACACGGCTTACTTGTACAACTTTTTCAATCCATTCTGATTGAGGTTTTTCTTCTTTTGTTTCAATAATTTTTTTTCTTCTTGATCTTGTTCTTTTTCCCGATTTTGGTTCATTTTCAGAAACTGTAGCTTCTTCAGTTGCTACTTCTTCAACCGCAGTTTCTTGAACTTCTAATTTTTCGTCTTCCACTTTTCGTTTACCTTTCTTTTAATGTTTTGTAAATTTACCCAAATAAAAAACCCTGTAAATTCTCATTTACACAGTCGGGTTATTGGAATATAAATTTCTGACAAGTCGATAATAATATAATCATAAAAAAAAATCAAGGTTTTAGTTCCTTTTTGTAACAAAAAAATGCTGTTCGTTAATAATAGATTAAGAACAGCCGGAAGTATGAAAAAGATTTAATACACGTATAATAATTCTTTATTTCCTTTTTCATATTCCACAAGCGGGCAAGTTTTATGTCTAATATTTATTGCTCTTTTGAGGATAATTCCTTATACCACTTGATTAGGAAATATATTCCTATGATAAAATATGCTGCCCACATAACAACGGTAGAGTAAGCTTTTTGACCGTTTAAGACTATTTTTATCCACATCGTGAGAGTTAAACCATTAACTATTGCCCATACAATCCATTGTTGTGCAAAACGTTTTACGGTAAAGTATAAACCTAAAATTGAAAGTATTGTCGTAATTGCATCAAAGAGTGGGTTTACGTCTTTCAATAAATATAAAATATATGTTGTTATTGCGATAATTACTGTGGTTATTATTGAAATAATGATGAAATCTTTTTTACTCAATTTTCGTTTAATTATTTCTTGTGTCTCTGGATTAAGGTTTTTCATCCATTCAAATATTCCAAAAAATTGCATTGGAAAATAGTAGGCAATGTTTAGTAAAAAATTTCCATATACATGGTGAATAAGTGACATGTAAGAATAGCAAAGGGTTCCAAATATGCCAAAAATATAACATGACACTTTACCTTTTCCCGCTGTCATTGTCGCCGTTGCTCCGCAAATTGCAGCTGTTACTGCAAATGGGTTGTCTTTCAAAATGATGGCATTCATAGTTACTATTGTATATATGAGAATAAGAAAGCCTACCTCAAATTTGTTCCAACCAGATAGCTCTGCTTTTATAAAC
>ERZ1034928.644-NODE-644-length-14915-cov-6.165680_pt1 | contig 14915 bp, 11 predicted proteins | sample MGYA00520627_ERZ1034928 | MGnify/ENA primary metagenome ERZ1034928 (study PRJEB33766, sample SAMN09781755) | gut metagenome | biome: gut microbiome | host: Homo sapiens | place: Madagascar | study: EMG produced TPA metagenomics assembly of the PRJNA485056 data set... | reverse complement strand
GATTGCGGATTGCGGATTGCGGATTGCGGATTGCGGATTGCGGATTGCGGATTGCAGTTCTTGAAGCTATTGGGTTAGGAGCATGGGCTATGTCGGTTATCTTGAAGTCTCCGGGTGAGATTGAGGCTATGAAGGCTGCAGGGCAGCTTTCAGCAGAAGTACTGCGCAAGGTAGGGGAGCTTGTGAAGCCTGGCGTCTCTACGTTGGAGCTTGACGAGTTTGCCGAAACCTATATCCGTGAGCACGGTGGTATCCCGGCATTTAAAGGTTATGGCGGATTCCCGGGGACCATCTGCGCATCAGTGAATGAGCAAATCGTTCATGGTATTCCCTCGAAAAATGTCGTGCTTCGGGACGGCGATATCCTCAGCGTTGATACCGGTGCCACGGTTGACGGTTGGGTGGGGGATAACGCCTGGACATTTCCCGTAGGGAAGATATCCGAGCAAAAGCGTAAGCTGCTTAAGGTTACCGAGGAGTGCATGTGGGCTGGTTTGGACTGCGCCGTCGCGGGTAATCACTTAGGCGACATCGGTCATGCTGTGCAATCGATTGCTGAGAATGCCGGCTTCGGAGTTGTTCGCGAGTATGTTGGCCATGGCGTGGGTAGAAATATGCACGAAGAACCCAACGTTCCCAACTACGGACATAGGCACTTGGGAATGAAGCTGCAGGTTGGCATGGTGCTGGCTATTGAGCCGATGATTAATATGGGTACCCGAAAGGTGCTTCAGGGCAATGATGGGTGGCTGGTGAGCACGCGCGATGGAAAGCCGAGTGCCCACTTCGAGAAGATGGTCGCCATCACCGAATCCGGTCCCGTGATTCTCACCACCGAACCGGACCATAGGCGTCCTCTGTAAAAAGGCGAGCACTCGCTCGCGAATCATTGCTGTGGGTTGTGAAGTGTCAGGCAAGACACTGGTACGGCAGACGGGTCGTGCCGATGGGAGCTTAGGCAACAGCGATCCCGCAGTATGCATAGTAAAGGGGTGCAGCGTGCATATGCGCTGCACCCCTTAGCTTTACGGGAAGAGAATTGGCAAGGGCCTTTTACTTCAGCTGCTTTCCGTTCGTGTCCCAGTAGAACCGCTTGAACTTGCGAATTTGGTTCAGGTGCATGATCTTCGCCCACATGTTGTGCTTGAAGGAATCGGGTGCGTAATGCAACGGGTAAGGCTCTTCGGTGGCCTTCAGGGCCTTCAGGGCCTGAGCAAGGCGCTCCTGGTTGTCCATGCTGCGCTTGAGCACATAGGCGGGTACGCAGCAGTACAAGAACGGGTTATAGGCCTCGTGATACTCCACCGGCTGACCCATGACGAACTCGCGCACGATCAGCTCGACGAAGTTCTGTCCGCCAAGGCTCATGTAGTAGGTGTTACGCCCACAGCGCGTGTTCACCTCGAAGAAGCGGAAGCTGCCGTCGCGGCTGTCGTACTTGATGTCGAAGTTGGCGAATCCGCGATAGCCCACATGCGACAGGAAGCGCTTGGCGCACGAGATGATGGCTTCCTCGCGCTCGCCCATGATGCACAGCGGGTTGCCAAGCGCGGTGGGGTCGTGGTCCTGCAGACATACCACGCCGCCTGCGACCACGCGCATGTCGCCGGAGGCATCCGAGAACGTGGTGAGCGTGCGGATGGCGTCGTCTCCGCCGGGGATGAAGTCCTGCAGCACCAGCAGGTTGTTGTAATCCGACGTGCGGATGCTGCGCCAAACCTGCGCAAGCTCCTCAGGGCTTTCGATTTCGTAGATCTTTCGCCAGCCCTCGATGGTGGGCTCGGCGTCTTGGAACTGGGCCGAGTTGGAAGGTTTGGCGATCAGCGGGTAGGGGAACTCGTTGACGGGAAGCTCGTCGGGGCCGTTTCCGCAATCGAAGTACCAGGTTTTCGGGAACGGGATGTCAAGCTCCTCGCAGATCTCGTAGAATCGGCGTTTCTGCGTGATGTCATCGAGCAGGGGAAAATCGATGTAGGGGACTACGTAGCCAAGATCCTGCAGGCGTTGCTTGCCCTGCGAGAGCATGCGGGCGTGGCAGTCATCGCAGCCCAAGATGAGCAGCGTCTTCTCGGGATGTGCGCCGTGGACCTCCTTCGCGAGTCGCTCAAGCGCGTTGTAAAGGCCTTCCTGCTCGTGGATATGCGGCTCCAGACGATAGTCGGTGAAACGGCTTTCGGAGAGCATCTTGATGTTTTGCGTGGCGAGCACGATGGTGTTTTCGATACCGAAGGCACGATGCAGTTCGCGCACGTAACTGTATGCAAGGATGTCGCCGCCTACCACCACCGGTTGCAGCAGGCGCGCAACATCCTCGGTGCGGGTGATAGGTGCGGGATCGACGTTTGCGGTCATGAAATCTCCTTTGAGACCCGATAACGTATGCAGCCTTGCATTATCGCACACGCCGGCAGCTGCGCGTAGGCGTGACGCGCGTTTCGTGGAAAGTGCCCATAGGGCAGGCTGGTGGCGTATGATGGGCGAATGCAAAACGCCGGTCGGCGAACCTGTAAGAGAAGGAGCTTTCCAAAGCATGTGCGGATTCGTGGGATTCACCGCCGTTGATTTCGACGAGAGCGTCAATCGCGCCATCGTCAAGGACATGGCGGATCGCATTATCCATCGCGGCCCTGATGATGAGGGCTTTTTCGTTAACGATGATGTAGCTATGGGCTTTCGCCGCCTGTCCATCATCGACCTTGAGGGCAGCCACCAGCCCATGCAGAACGCCGACGGCAGCGTGACCGTCACGTTCAACGGCGAGATCTACAACTTCCAGGAGCTGCGCGCCGAGCTTGAGGGCATGGGCTACCAGTTCAAGACCAACGGCGACACCGAGACCGTCGTGCGTGGTTACGAGGCCTGGGGCACGGGCGTGTTCGAGCGCCTGCGCGGCATGTTCGCCATCGCCATCTGGGATGCCAAGGAAAAGCAGCTGGTGCTGGCGCGCGATATCTTCGGCATCAAGCCGCTGTACTACCAGCATGAGGGCCGCCGTCTGATCTGGGGTAGCGAGATCAAGTCCTTCCTGGCGCACCCGCGCTTCAAGAAAGAGCTGAACCGCGAGGCCCTGCCGCAGTACCTGTGCTTCGAGTACATGAACGACTCGCAGACCATGTTCAAGGACGTCCACAAGATGACGCCCGGTCATTTCATGGTGCTTAAGGACGGCAAGGCCACCATCGAGTGCTTCTACAAGATCACCTACAAGATCGACCGTTCCAAGGGCCTTGAGGAATGGGCCGACATCATCAAGGATACGTTCGACGAGAGCGTGCGCGCCCATGAGATCGCCGACGTCGAGATCGGCAGCTTCCTGTCCGGCGGCATCGACAGCTCGCTGGCCGCGTACTGCATGGGCCAGCATCACGACGAGGGCGTGAAGACGTTCTCCGTGGGCTACGACATCACCGGCAGCGAGGAGCAGCGCGACAAGGCCGAAAACGCCGGCTTCAAGATCAAGCTGGACGAGCTGAAGGACGCGCGCGAGTTCGCCGAATGGGCGGGGCTTTCCAATAAGGACGTGCAGGTCACGGCCAAGGAGTTCCTGGACATCGTCCCCACCGAGCAGTACCACATGGACGAGCCGCTCGGCGCGCCGTCGGCCATCCCGCTGTACTTCGTCAGCCAGCTTGCCTCCAAAGAGGTGAAGGTGGTGCAGTCCGGTGAAGGCGCCGACGAGCTGTTCGGCGGCTACTGGATCTACCACGACCAGTACGAGTTCTCCAAGTACTTCAAGGTGCCGCGTGCGCTGCGTGCGGCCGGTGGCGCAGTTGCTCAGAAGCTGCCGCCGTTCCATGGGCGCCATTTCGCCATGCGCGGTTCGGGCGGCCCGGAGAAGAGCTACCAGCGCGCGTGCATGAACTACATGTGGGACGAGGTGCCCCATGTGTTGAAGGGCTACAACGGCCCGTGCAAGCCGTGGGAATGGTGCAAGCCGCACTTCGATGAGGCTGCGGTGCAGACGGGCGGCGGCGACGTGATCACGCAGACGCAGTATGTGGACATGGTCTCCTACATGCCCTACGACATCTGCCTGAAGGCTGACCGCATGTCCATGGCTCACTCCCTTGAGCTGCGCGTTCCCTTCCTTGATAAGAAGGTGCTCGACGTGGCGCTGCAGCTGCCCACCGATTGCCGCGTCACCGACGAGCACTCGAAGTACGCACTGCGTCGTGCGGCTGCCCACTTGGGCTTCCCGCAGAAGGTGGCCGATATGCCCAAGCAGCCGTTCATCACGCCGCTGACCGTGTGGCTGCAGACCGACCTGTACTATGAGCGCATCAAAGAGGCGTTCACCAGCCCCGCTGCGCACGAGTTCTTCAACGTGGACTACCTGATGAAGATGCTCGACGACCACCGCAGCGCCGACTTCAGCACGCAGGAGGGCCGCTCCAAGCTCAAGATGATGCGCATCTGGAACGTGTACTGCTTCCTGTGCTGGTACGAGGTGTTCTTCGGCGAGACGTCGAAGCAGTACGCTCCGAAGACGCAGGTGGCGTAAAACGGGTCTGCGCGTGAGCGCGTTGATGCGCGGGCGTGCGGGCGCATCGTTGGGAATGGACAGATAACGCTACGTCCCCAATGTGTCTAGCGAAATGAGAAACGGCCGCGGATGGTTCCGCGGCCGTTTGTTTTGCGTGGGGTCTACTTGTTCCAGGCGATGAAGGCCCAGGTGATCACGCGGGGGTTGCGCAGGCGGAGCGCCTTTTGCACTCCGCCGTGGCCGTCGGGCGATCCTGCGTGCTCGTTGGGCACGAGGTTGTCGTTGAGCCAGGCGTGCAGGCGCGCATAGGCGGCTTGGCGCTGTTTTTCGCCGACGATGGCGCCGGCGGCCCCGTCGATCATGCGGCGCAGGCTTTCCGCAGCCTGCTCGGGGGTGTCGAAGGTGTCGTTGCGTTCGGAGCGGATGAAGTCGACCTGGGGGAGGATTCCTTCTGCGGCCAGGATGTTGATGGCGTACAGATAATCCGGGCAGAGCGCGTCCTTGAGCCCCAGCTCGGCCATGATGCGCTCATCAGTGCGTGGGCTTGAGCCGGTGGTCAGCGTGATACATACGCGCCGGCGCGCGATATCGGTAAGGCGCAGCAGGCTGTCGCGCATATCGGCGGTGGCGATGCTGCGTGAGGCGGTGCACACGTCCACCATGCTCGGGCGCACGCCCTTAGCTGCCCAGTCTTCCCCCCAGCTTAGCTGCATGGGGAACACCGTGTGGACGTCGGCTCGCTCAAGCGTCTCGGACATGCGGTCGAGCATTCCGCGCGAGAAGTCGGCGGCGACCACCTTGTGGCCGGCAAGCCCCAGCGGCACGGCAAGCGCCCCGGTGCCGCATCCCATGTCGAACACGGTTTCCCTAGGCTGGATATCCGCCAGCTCGATGAAACGTCGCGCATAAGCGCTGGGCTCGGTGCTGGTGGGGAAGGTATGGGAGCGGGAATCCCAGTAGGACGGGTCATCGGCCTTGCGACGTGCCTGCTGCAAGGCCATCCATTCCGCGTTCCAATCGGTGGTGGTGAGCATCGGGGTGAAGGGCTGCACGTTGTTCTTGAAATCGAATACGGTTTCATTGGCTGGATCGCTCTCGCCGAATGACCCGGCGGATGCCGGAGCTCGATCGAGTCGGCTGTTGCCCGTTTGGTCGGCGGATGTGCCCGTGAAGTCGCGGCGGGAGCGCTCCGCCTGCTCGAAGGAAGAGGCGGGTTTGGACGTGTTCTTTCCAGCCATTTTGAGCATCCCTTTCATGAAACGGCCTGGCGGCCGATATATTCGTTAGCATGTATTCCCATAGTATCCGATTGCGGGGCTTGCTATGCGAGTGCCGGGCAATCGTTCTCAGATAAGGAGCATACCATGCACGTAGAGCTGCTCTACCACACCCCAGATCCGGAGCGCGCCATCGCCACGGCCGCGCGCCTGTGCTATGCGCCCGTGGGCGCTGCCGAGCTGATGGAGACCATGCCGCCTGAGCGCATCAAAAGCGTGCTTACCACCATCATGTCCTCGGGGCATTTCAGCACCCTTGAGCATGCAAGCTACACGTTCGCCGTCGACGGCGTGTCGCGAGCGCTCACGCATCAGCTCGTGCGCCATCGCATCGCCAGCTTCAACCAGCAAAGCCAGCGTTACGTGAAGTTCACGGGCGATGTGGCGGTGGTCAAGCCCGAGAGCATCGCGGGCAATGCCGAGGCATCCGAGGCGTTCGACAAGGCCATTCAGGCAGCGGTGGACGCCTATCATGCGCTGCTCGAGGCGGGCGTGCCCGCCGAGGACGCTCGTTACCTGCTGCCCAATGCCGCGGAGAGCAAGATCGTCATCACCATGAACGTTCGCGAGCTGCTGCACTTCTTCAGCCTGCGCTGCTGCAACCGTGCTCAATGGGAGATTCGAGACATGGCGCATCGCATGCTGGAGCTGGCGCGCCCCACAGCTCCGTTCATCTTTGCTGACGCCGGCGCGCCGTGCGTGCGTGGTACGTGCCCGGAGGGTAAGATGACCTGCGGGAACCCGTATCCGAAAGTCACGCGTGAGTAACGTGGCGAAACCGAAGAGCGATCTTTCCCGCGCGTTTTCCGAGGATGGCACGCGCAAGACGCACGTGGGCGGCCAGGCGCTGCTCGAGGGCGTGATGATGCGCGGCAAGTACAACTGGGCCGTAGGCGTGCGCGAGCCGGATGGCGGCGTGTACGAGGAATCCCATGACCTGGCAAGCGGCCGTGCGAAGAACGGCTGGATGTATTGGCCGTGCGTGCGCGGCTGCCGCGCCATGGTGGAATCGCTGGTGCTGGGCTACAAGGCGCTTGAGATTGCCGCGCTCCATGCGTTCAACGAGGACGAGGAAGACGAGGCTGAGTCGGCCGCAAGCGAGTCTGCGGCGAAGTCCGACGGAGATGCGGTGTTCGGCAAGAAGGAAATGGCATTCTCCATGGTGCTGGGCCTGGTCATGGGCGTGGTGCTGTTCATCGTGGCGCCGGCGTTCATCACGAATCTGCTGGTGGGCGAGTACGATGCGCACACGCTGGCCTGGAACATCGTGGACGGCCTTTTGCGCGTGGCCGTGTTCGTGTTCTATATTTGGCTGATCGGGCGCATGAGCGATATCAAGCGCATGTTCGGCTATCACGGCGCCGAGCATAAGACCATCCACTGCTACGAGCATGGGCTGCCGCTCACCCCGGAAAACGCGCGGCAGTTCCCGCGGCTGCACGTGCGCTGCGGCACGGCGTTTCTGATCATGGTGATGATTATCGCCATCCTGGTGTACACCGTCACGCCGCTCAATGCACTCATCTCGGCGTGGGGCGTGCCGGACGGCGCCCCGAAGCTGGCGCTCGTCATTGCAGCTCGCATCGTGCTGATGCCGGTTATCGCGGGCATCAGCTACGAGATCACCGTGCGTTGGGCGGGCAGCCATCCGGAAAACCCGCTGGTGAAGGTGGTGCTGTGGCCGGGCATGCAGATGCAGTACCTGACCACCAACGAGCCCGACGACGGCATGCTCGAGTGCGCCATCGCCGCCATGCAGCAGGTGCTCGAGCGCGAGGAGCTTGAGGCGGCGAAGGCCGCCGCTGCCGCCAGGGGCGCTCAGGCACAGGCTTAGCGGGTTTCATAAGCGAAGAAGAAAGGCGGCTTGCGAGGGGGATTGCAAGCCGTCTTCTGTATGCTGGGCGTTGCCAAGGATGGTCGTCGGCAGCGAACGGGACAGGTTGAGGGAAGCCCGGATACGCAAGGTTGCGTCTGGGAATTTGGTGTTAGAGGCCTCTGGCTTCGACCTGAAGGCGCTCGCGCTCGATGAGGGTTTCGGGCGCAGGCTATGGGGCTGGAGCGGGAATGCGATGCAGGCAAAAGGAAAGCCCTTCCCAAGACGGTGCTCGGGAAGGGCCTTCAAGCTTTCGGTTTCGGTTGCGGAAGAAGCCGCGCGCCTTTCGCGTTTCGTCTACTGGTTCGCGCAGGCGATGAGCGGCAGGTATTGTTGCGCGGCAGCCGGAACGGCAAGGTCGATGCTTTGGCCGTAAGCGCTTACCGTAACGTAACCGGGGGTGTTGTACGTGGTGAGCGTGGCGGGGACGCCCGCGGCGGAACCGGATACGGTGTTTGCGGGCACGGCGTTAGCGGGAAGGTCGGCAACCTGCCAATCTTTGATGTCGAGGTTCTCGATGCAGGTTTGCACTTGCGAGGACGAGATTCCCGTGGCGTTGGCGATGTCCCAGGTGTGGGCCAGAAGCGCATCGGAAACGGCGTCTTTGACTCCCGATGCGTCGATAGCGGAGTTCATGGCGGTGGTTTTCACGCTGCTTGCTGCGTTTGCAACCGGGGCTGCGGTGGACGTGGCGGGCAATAACGCGCTTGCGCAGCCTATGCCCACGCAAACGACCAGAATGCTCCCAAGGCAAACTCCCAGTGCTTTTCGTACCATGCGACGCTCCCTTTCCGCCCGATGGGCGGCCTCCATGTTGCTACGTACGGGCAGGATGCCGTCGATGATGCTGTGATACGGCGATTGCGCTGCGAAGATGCGGCGGTTCGACGGCTCCTTGATGCTAAGGTTACGCGAAGGCGGGCAGCGGGGACCAAGGTTCTCGAAACCATCGCGGTTCCTTCGCGCTCCGCCGACGAAATCAACACGCATTCTGCAATTTCGCGGTATCGTCGTGTATAAGGCGGGCGGTTTTGCGTCGTTCGGGGCGCGTGCGGGCGGCTCGCGCAGAATCGCAAGCTCATCCTCGCCGCCAATCGTGTATAGTACCCCCTGCGCCGCCCGCGACGTTTCGCCGCGCGGCGCTCCTATCCCCGCACACGTAAAACTACGAATGGGGCAACCGTGTGAACGAGCAGGCCCAAGAGCGGCCGGAGCAGGCAAGGAGGGTGCCGCATGAAGCTGGTGGTGACCGAGAAGAACGACGCGGCGACGAAGATCGCGGCGTTGCTGGGCGTGAAAAAGCCCAAGGCTGACAAGGTGTATTCCACGCCGGTGTACCGGTTCGAGGTGGACGGCGAGGAATGGGTGACCATCGGCCTGCGCGGCCATATCTTAGAGCCCGATTTCACGCCTACTCTTATATATAAGAAGCGCGGCGGCTGGCGAGGCGTCACCGCGGAGGGCGAGGCCATCCCGGCGCAGCTGCCCGCAAGCCTGGCGCGCCCGCCGTTTAAAAAGAAGAAGCCCTTTATCGAGGACGGCGTTGAGCTGAAGGCGTGGAAGATGGACGCCTTGCCGTATCTGATCTACGCGCCCATTGAGAAGCTTCCGAAGGAGAAGGAGATCATCCGCAGCCTGAAGAACCTGGCGAAGAAGGCGGACTCCATCGTCATCGCAACCGACTTCGACCGCGAGGGTGAGCTGATCGGCTCGGATGCGCTGTCGTGCATCCAGGAGGTCAATCCCACGGCGCCGGTTTCCCGCGCCCGTTACAGCGCCTTCACGAAAGAGGAAATCACGCACGCGTTCTCCAACCTGGTGGAGCTTGACACGAACCTGGCATCGGCTGGCGCATCCCGTCAGGACATCGACTTGATCTGGGGCGCGGTGCTCACGCGCTACCTTACGCTCGTGAAGTTCGCCGGCTATGGCAACGTGCGCAGCTCCGGCCGCGTGCAGACGCCCACGCTGGCGCTGATCGTGGCGCGCGAGCGCGAGCGCCTGGCGTTCATCCCCGAGGACTATTGGGTGATCAAGGGCGCCTTCGACGCCGGTGCGACCTCCGGCCCCACCGCCGGCGACGGCGAGTTTGCCTTCACGGCGCCGCATTCCACGGCCCGCTTCAAGGATGAAGCGGCGGCGAAGGCGGCCATGGCGGCCGTTTCCGGCGCGGCAAGCGCCACGGTGGCAGCGGTGGAGAAGCGCACGCGCAAGCAGCAACCGCCCGTGCCGTTCAATACCACCAGTCTCATGGCCGCGGCATCGGCAGAGGGCCTTTCGCCGGCGCGTACCATGCGAATCGCCGAAAGCCTGTACATGGACGGCTATATCTCCTATCCGCGTGTCGACAACACGGTGTATCCCAGCTCGCTCGACCTGGCCGAAGTGGTGAAGACCATCTCGGGCAACCCGGCGTACGCCCCGTATTGCCAGCAGCTGCTCTCCGCTGGCGAGCTGCACGCCACGCGCGGCAAGAAGGAGACCACCGACCATCCGCCTATCTATCCCACGGCAAAGGCCACGCCCGACGACCTGGCGCCGGCGGATTACAAGCTGTACAACCTCATCGCACGCCGATTCCTGGCAACGCTGTCGGATGCGGCCGTGGTGGAGGGTACGAAGGTAACGCTCGAAGTGGGCGGCGAGCATTTCGCTGCCAAGGGTGACGTGCTGGTGACGCCGGGCTATCGCGCCATCTATCCGTACGGCATGAAGAAGGACGAGCAGCTGCCTGCCATGAGCGAGGGGCAAAAGGTCGCCTTCAACGGCGCTGAGTGCACGAAGAAGCAGACCGAGCCGCCGGCGCGCTACAGCCAGGGCAAGCTCATCCAGGAGATGGAGAAGCTGGGCCTGGGCACGAAGTCCACGCGCCACAGCATCATCGAGCGCCTGTACACGGTGAAGTACATCCAGAACGACCCCATCGAGCCCAGCCAGCTGGGTATGGCGGTTTGCGACGCCCTTGACAAGTTCGCTCCGCACATCACGCATCCGCAGATGACGGCCGAGCTGGAAGAGGAGATGGACAACATCGCCGAGGGCCGCAACACCAAAGACGCGGTGGTCACCAACAGCCGCAACCTGCTCTCCGAGCAGCTTGCCAACCTGCTGCCGCATTCCGAGGAGGTCAAAGACGCCCTGGCAGATGCCGTGGCGGCCGACGCCTATGTGGGCAAATGCCCCAAATGCGGCAAGGACCTGCAGATCCGCGTGTCCCAGAAGACGCGCGGCATGTTCATCGGCTGCGCCGGCTGGCCGGATTGCGACGTCACCTACCCGCTGCCGAAGGGCAAGGTGGAGTCGCTGCCCGACCCGTGCCCGAAGTGCGGCATGCCCCAGGTGAAGGTGACGGCGTTCCGCTCCAAGCCGCGTACGCTGTGCATCGACCCGAGCTGCGAGACGAACAAGGAACCCGACGTGGTGGTGGGCGAGTGCCCGAAATGCGCCGAGGCCGGCAAGAAGGCCAAGCTCATCGCGCAGAAGAACCCGCGTACCCTGAAGCGCTTCATCCGCTGCGAGAACTACGACGAGTGCGGCGTGGGCTATCCGCTTCCGCAGTACGGCGCCATCACTGCCACCGACGAGGTTTGCGAGCACTGCGGTGCGCCCATGGTCATCGTTACGACCACGCGCGGCCCTTGGAAGCTGTGCCCGAACTTCAGCTGCCCGGGCAAGGAGATCGAGGCCGAGAAGAAGGCCGCGGCCAAGGAGGCCAAGGCCGCCGGTAAGAAGGCACCGGCAAAGAAGACCGCCGCCAAAAAGCCCGCGGCGAAGAAAACGGCTGCGAAGAAAACGGCTGCGGCGAAAACCGAGCAGCCGGCGGAATAGCGGTTTGCGCATGGAGCGGACGCTCCGCTGAACCTGCCGCATGACGAGATAGGCCCCGGAACGATGGTTCGTTCCGGGGCCTATTTGCGTTGCTAGCGGTTGAGATGCCAGGGGGCTGGCGCAGGTCGCCGGTGCTCTTGCGCCGTGTTGCGCCGATGCCGAGTCGTCGGCCGGTCTCGTGCGTTTGCGGTGCGTTGCGCCGATGGGCGGCGGCACCGATGCCGAGGGCGGGCAACCGGAATCGGCAACCAGGCCATCGGAAGCGCTAGGCCGGTATCGGGTGGGCGAAGGCCGGCTTAGATTTCCTCGCCGTTTTCGATGGCGCGATAGAGGTCGCGGCCAGCCACGTCGACGGCAACGAAGACGGGGAAGTCGTCGAGCATGATGCGGCGCAGCGCCTCGGTGCCCAGGTCGTCCCAGGCCACGGTCTCGCTTGCGGTGACGTGCTTGGCCAGCAGCGCGGCGATGCCTCCGACCGCCGCGAAGTACACGGCGCCGTTCTCAACGCAGGCGTCGATGACGGCCTGGTTGCGCTTGCCCTTGCCGATGCACGCCGCGATGCCGGCGCGCATAAGCTGGGGCGTGGCGAAGTCCATGCGGCTTGCCGTGGTGGGGCCCACGCTGCCGAGCGGGCGGCCGGCAGCGGCGGGGGTGGGGCCGGCGTAGAACAGCGTCTGGCCCGCCAGCCCGAACGGCAGCTCGCCGGTATGCTCGAGCGCCTCGAGCGCACGGGCATGGCCTGCATCGCGCATGGTGTAGCAGGGGCCGGTCAGACGCACTTCCTGGCCGGCTTTCAAGTTCGCCAGCTGGGATTTGTCCAGCGGCAGGTTCAAGCGTACGGGTTCGCTCATTTCCCCTCACCCCAATCGATCAGCTCGATGGATGCGCTGCGCATGGCCGAGCAGCCCATGTTCACCGCCACGGGCAGCGCGGCGATGTGGCACGGCGCGGTTTCCAGGTGCACGGCCAGGGCGGTCGCGCCGCCGCCAAGGGCAGCCGGCCCGATGCCCGTGGCGTTGATGGCGGAAAGCAGCTCGGCCTCGCGCTCGGCGGCCTGCGGGCTTGCGGCGGGGGTTCCCACCTCGCGCAGCAGCGCGTGCTTGGCCAGGCCCGCTACCTTGTCGAACGTGGCGCCCACGCCCACGCCCACGATGAGCGGCGGGCAGGCATTGGCGGCCTTCTCGCGCACGCAGTCGAGCACGACCTTCTTCACGCCCTCCCAGCCGGCGCCGGGCGCGAGCATGACCACGCGGCTTGCGTTGTCCGAGCCGCCGCCTTTGAGCAGCACGTGCAGCGTGGCGCCGTGGCCGGGGCGCAGGGCGATTTCCGCGAAGGCCGGCGTGTTGTCGCCGGTGTTGGTGCGGTCGAGCAGCGCGTCGGCCACGACGCTCATGCGCAGGCGGCCGTCGGCATAGGCGCGCGCCACGGCGTCGTTGACGCCCGAGAGGATGTTGCCGGGGATGAGCAGCTCCTCGCCGACCTCCAGGCGCACCCAGCAGGTGCCGGTGTCCTGGCAGATGGGCACGCCGTCCTCCTGCCCGATGCGGGCGTTTTCAAGCAGGCAGTCCAGCACGGATTGCGCGCGCGGCTGCGTCTCGTCGGCGCGAGCCGCCTGCATGGCGGCAAGCACGTCGGGGCGCAGATGCGTGGCGCAGCGGCGCACGGCGCGGTACACGGCGTCGGCCACGGCGTCGGCGGTGAGCGCGCCAGGCTGCGCCGTGGGCATGTTCTCGTCTTCCACGTTATTCCTCATATATTCTTTCTGCCGCTTCTCGCGCAGCGGCCGCGCTCTTTTCTCGTAGACGCGAATATGGGATAAAGGGTGTGCATGGGGCGGAGGGCGCTTGCCGCGGATTCATGGAGCTAGGCTCTTGCGGAAAGGCTGGCGCCTCCGGCCCGCAGGTGGACGCGAATTAGGCAGGATGCCGTTCGGCGGCTGATCTCCCATGAGGTTGCGCCTGCAGGATCCGGAGGGAGGCCCCGGCCCCGATGGAACGCGCTCGAAGGAGGCAGGCATGGTCTACGTAGGAATCGACGTCGCGAAGAGGTCCCACGTGCTCAGCGCCGTGGGCGCCGATGGCGAGACGGTAATCGAGTCGTTCAAGTTCGCCAACGCCGACGCCGGCTTCAAGAAGCTGGCGGACCGCCTGGCGAAGGCCGGCATAGGGCCGGGCTCGAGCCTCTTCTGCATGGAGGCCACGGGGCACTACTGGGTGGCCCTGTTCGACTTCCTCTCTTCGCGCGGCTTCGACGCCGCGGTCGTCAACCCCATCCAGACCGACGCGTTCCGCGACGTGTGGACCATCCGCAAGGTCAAGACCGACGCGCTCGACGTCGCCATGATAGCCGACCTGGCGCGCTACAAGCGCTACGAGCCCTCGGCGCTCGGCGACGAGGCGACAGACGAGCTGCGCGCGCTCGCGCGCTACCGCATGTCCCTCGTGGAGCGCTCCACCATGCTCAAGAACCGCGCCACGGCGATCCTCGACCGGGTGTTCCCCGAGCTCGACGGCCTGTTCGCCGGCTCGTTCTCCCAGACGCAGAGAGCGCTGCTCAAGCATGCGGCCACGCCGCGCCAGGTGCTGTCCACCGACGTGCGCACGATGGCCAGGATCCTCGGCGAGGCGTCCAACGGCCATTGCGGTCGGGCCAAGGCCGAGCAACTCAAGGCCGCGGCCAAAAGCTCGGTCGGCGTCGGGTTCGGCTCCGACACGCTGGCCTTCGAGCTGCGGATGCTCATGGAGGAGCTCGACTTCGTGCGCGGCCAGATCGACGAGGTCGAGGCCGAGCTCGCCCGGCTGCTCGACGCCACGGCCGGCAGGTGGCTGCTCACCGTGCCCGGCATCGGCCCGGCGCTCGCCGCCACGATAGCCGGCGAGATCGGCGACGCGAACCGCTTCGCCGGCCCCGGCCAGCTCATGGCCTACGCGGGGATGGACCCCACGAGGAGCGAGTCCGGCGAGACCGTGGCCTCGGACGGCTCCATGTCCAAGCGCGGCTCGGCCGCGCTTCGCTGGGCGCTCATGCAGGCCGCGGACTGCGCCCGCAGGTACGACCCGTACTTCGGCGAGTGCTACGCAAAGAAGAAGTCTGAAGGAAAGCATCACTACGTGGCTCTCTCGTGCGTGGCCCGCAAGCTCATGGGCGTGTGCCTGGCCCTCATGAAAGAGGGCAGGCCCTACGAGCCCGCACCGCCCGCACACCATAAGCCCGGGCATCTCAAGGAGGCCGATTCGTAGCCATCTCGTCGACAACCGCATACCTCCGTTATCGGCCCTGCTGGGCCTTCCGGCATGCATGCTCTTTATCCCATATTCGCTTCTCAATGTTCCTATCTAAAAATCCTGGGACTATCCCTTGACTTTAAATAGCAGGTCTTTCCTTTTGATGCGTGCCCCTATTGTGCGCCACGCGGCGGCCCGGCGGGGGAATTCCACGCAATCCGGGGAGGGGG
>ERZ1034928.642-NODE-642-length-14962-cov-4.657678_pt1 | contig 14962 bp, 10 predicted proteins | sample MGYA00520627_ERZ1034928 | MGnify/ENA primary metagenome ERZ1034928 (study PRJEB33766, sample SAMN09781755) | gut metagenome | biome: gut microbiome | host: Homo sapiens | place: Madagascar | study: EMG produced TPA metagenomics assembly of the PRJNA485056 data set... | reverse complement strand
TTCGAGTTTGGACGGGTACTGTGGGTTTCATAGGTTCCATTGCATAAAAAATCCCGGCATAACCGGGCATGAGCGTACGTGCGCAACGACTGGACGTATACATTTGTTTATATATTCCAACAGTGCCGTATAAGGCACGATAGCTCAGGCTTGCTTTTCATGATAAAGGTTCTCTTTCAAATGGAAAAGAGCAAGTGAACAAAAAAGCCGGTTCTACAGGAGAAACCGGCTTTTTGAATTGAAGATGTCAAGATTTAACAGGTTTCAAGGGTGGTGCAATCATGTTGCTCGGAGAATATTCGAGCAGCCGATGCCGCTACTCCCGATTCGTAGCCTTTCTGTACGAGCTTTCGATATGCGGCTTCACGAATTCGCTTTGCTTTCGGCGGTTTAGCCGCAAGCAGGCTTAATGCTCGGGCCAGCTCGTCAGGTCCCGTATCGCGAAACAGCGCTTCCTGATATGCTGGTACGTTATGGGGGTCTATGTCCGCCTGTTCAAGCTCGAATGCAATGCCGCGCAGCCCCTTTCTCTGAGACAGCCTACTTCGAACCAAAACATCTGCATAACGTTCGTCGCTTACAAGGCCGCAATCAATCGCCCTCTGCACCGCCTCCGAAGCGATACGTTCATCATAGCCGCTTGCTAACAGCCGCTTATGCAGTAGGGCGCTAGCATGCTCACGAATGCACAGCAGTCGCTGAATCTTCGCAAATGCCGAATCTGCTTGATCGCGATCCTTATCCGATTGCTTCGACTGTTCGAAGGATAGCCCATCGTTTTCTGAATTGCCCAAGATTGGACACCCAGCAGAGCAAGAAACTGGCTTTTGCTGGGTTTCGTTGATGGCGTCTTCCCTATGCTCCAGATTGTCGGGGCTCAATGGCTTGCCTTCGCATTGCAGGGAATGAGTTTCAGACCGCCCATTCGTGCCTGAACCTGCCTCGATGGCTCTGATTTGCGCGCGCAAATCCGCAATGCTTTGCATCCTTGCATCATGCATGGCTATTTCTTGCCCTTAGGCTTTGCTACAGGATTGACGGCGTCGAAGTCTTCCTGTTCTTTCGTGATGATCGGGATGTCGAACGCCTCTCGAACCTTCGTTTCCAGTTCCTCCCGCAGGTCGGGATTCTCTTTCAAAGTATGCTTCGCCGCTTCGCGCCCTTGTCCTAAGCGCTCTTCACCATACGTGTACCAAGCACCGGATTTCTTGGCGACTCCAGCTTCAACCGCCATATCAACGATACATCCCTCACGCGAAATGCCCTCACCGTACATAAGGTCGAATTCAGCCTGACGAAACGGCGGCGCGACCTTGTTCTTGACGACCTTGGCGCGAACGCGGTTTCCAATGATCTCGCCATCGCGTTTGATGGAGTCGATGCGGCGTACGTCGATTCGAACGCTGGAGAAGAACTTCAGAGCACGACCGCCGGTTGTGGTTTCGGGATTGCCGAACATCACGCCGATTTTCTCGCGCAGCTGATTGATGAAGATGCACGTGGTATTCGATTTGGACAGCGAGCCCGCAAGCTTTCGAAGAGCTTGGGACATGAGCCTTGCCTGCAGACCAACGGTGGTATCGCCGATCTCACCCTCGATTTCGGCGCGGGGAACCAATGCTGCAACGGAGTCGATGACGACGCAGTCGATTGCACCCGAGCGAACGAGCATATCGCAGATTTCAAGCGCTTGCTCGCCAAAATCGGGCTGGGAGATGAGGACGTCATCGATATCCACGCCCAGGCGAGCCGCATAGACCGGGTCAAGCGCATGTTCCGCGTCGATGAACGCTACGACACCGCCGAGCGCTTGCGCCTCGGCGAGGATTTGCAGAGCAAGCGTGGTTTTGCCGCTGGACTCAGGTCCGTACACCTCGATGATTCGACCACGCGGAACGCCGCCGATACCCAACGCGGCATCAAGCGGCAATGCGCCGGTGGGTATAGCGCCGATGTTCAGGTCATGGCCGCCATCTCCGTATTTCATGATGGAGCCTTTGCCGAACTTTGATTCGATTTGGTCGGTCGTGACCTTGAGCATCTTGGTTTTTTCTTCGTTCATGCGCTGGTTACCCTTCCTTTGCGCTGCTTTGCAACGCTATTGATTATACGAACGCCTGTTTCATAGTCAAGTACCAAATACAAACATCGGTACGACTATCACCATCATAGTTCCAGCGTCTTACACAACCCTTGCCCGGAATACCGAGCAGGCTCACCTGAACCTTGCATGGCCGTCTGGTGAACCTGTTCGATTGGTTATTGTTATCGACGCTGCCGCGTATCGCTTGCGCCGTTGTACGCAAAGGGACCAAGCCTAGCTTGATGCTTGCTGCTGCCCACACACCGCCGCATCGATCATACGCAGCGCCTCGAAGGTCGTCTGCATGCGAACCTGGTTGCGATCGCCCTCGAAATGCTTTCGCTGAGCCGTGATCCCGGCGTCGCTTGCGCAGGCGAAGCAGACGGTCCCGACGGGCTTTCCCGGTTCCGCCCCGGACGGGCCTGCAATGCCGGTGACGGCAACAGCCACGTTGCAGGTCAGGTCCTTGCAGGCGCCCTGCGCCATATGGCGGGCAACTTGCGTGCTAACCACGCCGAACTCTTCGATAACCGACTCAGGCACATCAAGCACATCGGATTTCACTCCGGTTGCGTAACTGGTGATGCCGCCTCGCACAACGGCGGAGCTTCCGGAAACCGAAGTCAACGCAGCGCTGATCATACCACCGGTAAGGCTTTCGGCGGTGCCGAGGGTGATGCCCCGTTCGCTGGCATGTGAAATAACCTGAGCCGCAAGATGCTCGATATCTGCAACCCGCACGCCGACGTGCGCCTCTTCGATGTTTTCGCTTTGCTCGCTTTCAGCCTTCTGCTTGCGCCTTGCTCGCTTGGAAGGCCTCAACCCGATAAGTTCGCGTGCCTTTGAAATGTAATCGAGCATCGACACTACCGTCAGCAGCAAGGCGATCGCCATGACGATCCAGCTGATAACCCACATCACGTCGGAAAATGCCTCGACAAGAGTGCCCATCATGTAACTGTCCTTGATGGTGAACAACACGATGGCGATCATCTGGAACACCGTCTTGAACTTACCGTACCAGCTAGCGGAGATAACAGTACCCTTGCTGGCCGCCACCATGCGCACGCCCGAGACGATGAACTCGCGCGCAACGATGATGAGCGCGACCCAGCTGGGAAGCGATCCGAGTTCGATCAATGCCAAGAGAGCTGCCATGACCAGAATTTTATCGGCAAGCGGATCCATGAACTTGCCGAAGTCGGTAACCTCGCCACGGCTTCGAGCCAAATACCCATCAAGCCAGTCCGTGCAAGAAATCAGCACGAAGATGGCGGCAGCGATGAGGCTTTTTGAATGCTCAGCCAAATCAGGCAGATGGAACCACTGCGGCCAAGGGCTCAAGAGCACGACGACGAACACGGGGACCAAGCATATGCGGATGAGCGTGACGATGTTTGCCGGGGTCCACAAACTAGTAGCAGCTTGCGGCGCGGCTTCCACTTGCAGCTTGTGCATGGACTATTCGCCTTCCATTTCATACAGCAGCGTATCGGTTATGGTGACTCGGACGATATCGCCCGGATCGCCGTTGTCGACATAGGTTACGCCATCGACCTCGGGGGCTTGGCACACTGCACGACCGAACAGCTGGCCGTCCTCTTCCCTACCCTCGATGAGCACGTCCATGGTTTTCCCGACACGAGCAGCTACAAGCGGCGTGCAAACATCGTCTGCAAGGTCACGCAACCGTTGCGCGCGATACGTCTTCTCGTCGTCGTCTACCTGATCTGGCAGGTCGTATGCGCGGGTTCCCTCCTCGCGCGAGTATGCGAACACGCCGATGTAATCGAAAAAGCCCTCTTCGACGAAATCGCAAAGCTCGTCGAAATCTTCTTCCGTTTCCCCAGGAAAGCCCGCGATAAACGTGGTACGCAGCGTTACCTCGGGGACAATGCGGCGGATACGTTCCACCAGCGACTCGTACTCCTCGCGCGAACCCTTGCGATGCATGGCCTTCAGAATGCTCGGCTGAACGTGCTGAAGAGGAATATCGAAATAGGAGCAGATGTTGTCATGCTCGGCGACGGCATGCAGCAGCTCGTCGGTGATCCCCTCAGGCTGGATGTACATGACGCGGAACCAGGTATCGGCGAATTCATCAGCAAGCGTTCCAATAAGCCACGCGAGACTTGACATGTCCTCGAAATCCTGACCCCATCGCCCCGTATCCTGGGCGATGAGAACGATTTCCTTGACGCCTTCCGAAACGCGATCGGCCACATCCGCGCGAACGGTTTCGTAGTCGAAGCTGTGGTACCTGCCGCGAATGTAGGGAATGGTGCAGTAAGAGCAGAAGCGGTCGCATCCATCCGAGATCTTCACGTAAGCCGAAACGGCGCGCGAGCCGTTGATGGCGACCGCACCCTCGGGCACGGCTCCGAGCATGGCTGCCTTCATACGGCCAAGGCGCGCCTGATCAATGCCGAGCGCTTGCGCGATAACCTGAACGATATCGTCTTCCTTGCTGCACGGAACGAATGCGGAGGCCTCGGAAAGCTCGGATTCCAGATCCTGCCCGTAACGGGCTGGCATGCAGCCGGCGACGATGAGCGCAGCGCCCGCAGCCACGTTGGGCATGCCCGCAACCTCGAAGATGGCTTCAAGGCTTTCCTCGGTAGCGCTTTGGATAAACGAGCAGGTGTTCACCACCACGGCATCGGCGGACTCGGGGTCTTGCTCGATCATGAAGCCGCAACGGATGAGCTGCGATTGCATGCGCTGAGTATCTACCTCGTTTTTCGCGCAGCCCATGGTGACGAACGCGACGCGAGGCCTCTCGATTTCAAACACGTTTTCGGTCTCCACGGAAATCCTTAGCGATAGTTGACGTACTGGAGCGGCTGGCCGTAATCCTGGCCCTTCAAGAACGCGATAACCTCTTGAAGCGTGTCGCGAGAAGCGGAGGAAACACGCAGCTTATCGCCTTCGATGGTGACCTTCACCTTGAGCTTTTGCGCCTTGATGTCCTTGTTGATCTTGCCGGCCGTTTCCTTGTCGATGCCTACGACGATGGTTGCCGTCTGACGCACGCTTTGGCCGGTTGCCGCTTGGGGGTCGCCCCATTTGACGGCGGTCAGATCGATGCCTCGCTTGATGAGCTTGCTGCCCATGATATCGATGACCTGGCGAGCCACGAAATCGGCGGGAGCCGCCACCGTAATGGTCTTCTTCTGCTTGTCCAGCGACAGCTCGGCGCCTGATCCTTTCAGGTCGTAGCGCTGCGTCAGCTCTTTCTTCGCTTGCTGATATGCATTGTCGATTTCCTGCATATCGACGGTGGACACTACATCGAAGCTAGATTCCTTGGCCATGATGTTCGCCTTTCCACTAATAAGATGAATACGTTGATGACGAGTATTGGGTTCCCGTCGTGCCAGATCCGGTGCCGCTCGCCGAAGTCGAACCGGTGCCGGAGGTGCTAGTCGAGCCGGTTCCCGTCGATGTCGTCGAGGAACCGACGGACGAACCCGTGCCGGTAGCCGACTGAAATGAAATACCGCTTGATGTCGAATTCGAAGTCGATGAGGTAGACCCGGCGGTACCCGACGAGGTGTTGGAGCTATCAAGCCCCTCGACCTTCACATCAGGATGGTCTTTCGCCCAAGAAGCAAGGTAATCCTTGAAGTTCACCGTAGCTGTAGGCATTCCCGTGGTCGCATCGCTGGTGAAATCGACCTCTTTTCCGTCCATGGTCACGGTGAATCCGGAGGAAACCCAGGTTGCCAAGCTCCACGTGCCGGAGACATCGACCGTTGTATCCACCGGTCCGGTGAGCATCTGCTCGGTCGCCTCTCCATCCTGCGTGATGACGACGTAAGCTTGTTGGCCCTTGTCCAGCTTATACTCCACCTTGACGCTCGTAGGCACGGTTTCCGTCGAAGATGCCTTGGTTTCCGAATCGTTGCTGTTATTGCCGCCGTTGCCGTTGTTGTTGTCCTGGGTGACGCCGCTGCCATCCGCTGAAGTGTCGGTAACGCCGGTAATGGGGACCTTCGCCACATCCTGCGTGGAGGCCGCACCCCGGTTTCCGAATGCAAGCGCCACGATGATGACGAGCAGCAGCAAGATGATCACGATGACCGCGACATAGGGTAATCGTGCCTGCATTCCTCGACCGGCATTGTTCTGCGAACCGGAATAGAAATTGGTGAACTGCGTAGTGACGGCGCCGCCGAAATGGTTGGAGCGACGGCTTTCGTTCTCGGCGCGTGCCGCTCGCGAAGCAAGCGACTCGCGATATTCGCGTTGCGGCTGCTGCTCGCGACGCGGCATACGCTGTGTGCCCTGACGCTGACCTCGCTGGGTACGCTGCGAACGACGACCATCGCCGGAGCGATCTTCGCTATAGCGCGATGAGCGCTGCGAACCTTGCCCACGACCATCATGACGCCCGTCGCCACGCGAAACCGACCTACGACCCGAAACATGCGCAGGCGAATCGGATTCGCCACGGGTGCGTCCAACCTGGTAGGCGTATGCATCATCGAGATACATACGCGTGATGTCGGCGGGGTTGAGACCGACCAGCTTCGCATATGCGTTCACCATGTTGCGCGTATAGCCGCGCGCGGGCAAACGGGAAAAATCATTGTTCTCGAGGGCGCGGAGGATGTCCGGGCGGATGCGCAGCCTACGAGCGGCCGACTGCACGTCGTAGCCCTTCCGCTCACGCGCTTCGCGCAATACGGTGCCGAATGAAACCTGGCCCATGCCTTCTCCTTATTAATTGTCGCCGTCATGTTGCTCGAACGCTTTGAGCGTTTCAAGCTCCATGGCATCGACGAGCACTTCTCTGGGCTTGCTGCCGTTCGGAGGACCGACGACGCCCTTATCTTCCAACATATCCATTATACGCCCGGCGCGGGAGTATCCCACTTTGAGGCGACGCTGGATATTGGATGTGGAACCCAAGCCGCTGGACACCACCAACTCTGCCGCCTCCCAAATGAGCGGATCGTCATCGGCGCAGGTGCCGCCGCTGGCATCCGAGGGGCACGATCCCAATGTGATTAGATTGGTGGATAAGATCTCGGAATGGTACTCCGGCTCGCCCTGACTGCGCAACTTCTCCACAACCGCGTTGATCTCATCTTCGGAAACATAGCAACCCTGGATACGCATGGGCTTGGCGTATTCGGGCTTGCTGAGAAGCAGGTCGCCCAAGCCGATAAGGTTTTCCGCGCCCGGTGTATCCAAAATAACGCGGCTGTCGATGCCGCTTGCCACGTTGAAGGCAATGCGGTTGGTGATGTTGGCCTTGATGAGACCCGTGACCACGTTGGTCGAAGGACGCTGGGTGGCAACGATCAAGTGAATGCCGGCAGCGCGCGCCAGCTGGGCGATACGGCTGATGGAGAACTCCACCTCTTTGCCGACGTTCATCATGAGGTCGGCAAGCTCGTCGATGATGATGACGATATAGGGCAGCTCGTCGCCTAGCTCGTTTTCAGGCAGATCATCCCCCGCTTCCTGCGCGGCCTTCGCTTCAGCTTGAGCCGCCTGCACTTTCGCGTTGTACTGGCCGATGTTTCGCGCGCCTACCTTCGAAAACACCTTCAAGCGGCGTTCCATTTCCGCCACACCCCAGCTCAAGGCGCTTGCCGCTTCCTTAGGCTCGGTGACAACGGGAACATACAGGTGCGGAATGCCGTTGTAGGGCGTGAACTCGACGCGTTTGGGGTCGATCATGATGAAGCGCACCTCGGACGGGGTTGCCCGCATAAGGATGGACATGATCATGGCGTTGATGGACACGGATTTGCCCGAACCGGTGGTGCCGCCGATAAGCAGATGGGGCATTTTCGCGAGATCGGAAACGATGCAGTGGCCCTCGACGTCCTTGCCAATGGCGATCTGCAAAGGACCAGGGGCAGCATCCTTGATGACGTCGCCGAGCAATACCGTCTGGCGGGTTCGATTTGGCACCTCGATGCCGACATAATTGGTACCGGGAATGGGCGCGAAGATGCGCACGCCGGGCGCGGCGAGCGCCAGCGCGATATCGTCTTCAAGCGCGGTAACGCGGCTAACGCGCACACCTGCCGGAAGATCTACTTTGAACAAGGTGACCGTTGGACCTGCAACCCAGCCCACCACTTTGGCCATGATATTGAAGTCTTCAAGCGTTTCCTGCAGGCAAGCGCCGGTTTCCTGCAGCTCCGAATCGGTTGCCAGGTCCTTTTCCGGATCGGTGGACGTGGCAAGAAGATCGAACGGCGGAAGCTCGAAACCCTGCTCGGGGCGCGGGGTAGCAACCGGCGTAGCGGCTTTCGAGGGCTTTTTCGGCATAGCCGGAGCAGCAGCGCGCTCGATAGGCTTGCGGCGCCCCAGTTTACGCGTAATGGTTTCAGGCGCCTTGCTTTCGTCTTCGCGGGAAGCGCCATCATCGGAAGATGCGACGGCGCTGCCGTGTCGGCGATTCGAGGGCGCAGGCTGCTTGAGCGCTTGGGTTTTAGCAGTTTCGAGCTCAGCGAGCTTGGCTTCATCGACGGCTTTCGCCTTCGGACGGGAAACCCTGGCGAACGCAGGTGCCGGTACCACGCCGTGCTCGCGCTCCTCGGCTTCTTCACGAGCTGCAGCCAGCGCGCGCAGCTTCTCCACGATGTTGGATACAGAGAAGCCGATGACGATCAACCCGGCGATTGCAAGGCCGAACAATACGATGGCCGAAATCACCTTGCCGAACAACGTCAGGCCGCACCACGCGATGCCCGCACCGATATAGCCGCCGCGAGCGGAGAGCTGATCAGCCAAGAACAGGTTGTCCGTAGCATCAGGGGCAGCTTCGGGCGTGAACAGCGCTAACAGGGAAAGTACCGCGACGAACAGCATGGCCAAACCCACCGATGCGCGCAGGGGGACACCTTCCTTGTCGATGCGCACAAGGCAACTTGCCCCGATGGCCACCAGGAAAAACGGCAGGAGATACGCACCGATGCCCAAGCACAGATGCAACAGCTGGGACACGAACGAGGTAATAAGCGCATCAGTAGGAACGACGGCCGCAACGAACAGCACGATGCCCAGCAGCGTCACGGCAACGCCGGTGATATCGCGCTTGGTGCGCTCATCGAAGATCTGCGGCTGAGCAGGCGCCGGGGCCGCCTGTTTAGCCGCACGCTTCTGCGCGGGGCTTGCGGCTTTGGATTTGCCGCCGTCGGCCTTTTTGGATGAGGTTGATTTGTTCGATGCAGTTCGGGCCACGCCCTCCCCTTTCGTGCTAATGCGTTTCCGATGTTGTTCGAGCAAGCGAGCACCTGCGCGCAATGCAACGCAGGTGCTCGTAAACGGATTCGTGTGTATAGCGAAGCTAGATATCCAGCAGGTTCACCACCGTCATGGGACGGGTTTTCGTGCGCTCCCAAAGTAGGGAAAGCAGAGCATCGCGGGCGGCCTTCTTGAGCTCTTTACCTGAAGCACCCTTGGACAACGCCCGGGTCAGCGCGTTTTTGACGCACTTCTCGCACTCCTGGACCAGATAGCCATCGTCTCCGCCGGTGATACCGTGCATCTCGACCTGAACGTTGCCGGCAACGGCCTTCTTGCGACCGGAAACCGCTGCCGCGATGGCAGCGAAGCCCTGTGCGGAAAGCGCCGTGCGCTCTTCGAGCACCTGCTCGGAGGTATCGCCGACCGACAGGCCGTCGACCAAAACGATGCCGGACTGAACGAACTCGCCATGCTTGACGCCCTTCGTGGACAGTTCCAGGCTCTCACCGTTTTCGCAGATGAACACGTTTTCAGCAGGAACGCCGACAGCCTCAGCCAAACGTGCATGAGCGCGAAGATGCGTGGCCTCGCCGTGCACCGGCATGAATGCCTTGGGCTGCACGATAGTCAACATGATCTTCAGCTCCTCTGCCGATGCATGACCCGACACATGCACGCGGGCACGAGACTTGTCATACACATCGGCGCCGATCTTGGCCAAGGAATTGACCACCTTCGTGACGGCCTTTTCGTTACCGGGAACCGGCGTGGCCGAGATTATGACAGTGTCTCCCGCTTCCATATCGATGGTCTTATGCTCGCCTGCTGCGATACGGGCCAATGCCGACAGCGGCTCGCCCTGGCTGCCCGTGCACATGATGACCACCTGCTCGGGCGGGATTCCCTTCAGGTCGTATGCATCGATGATGTCCTGATCGGAGATCTTTAAATATCCCAGCTTGCGTGCGATATCGGTGTTCTGCACCATGGAGCGTCCGGTGACGACCACCTTGCGCCCGTTTGCCACGGCGGCATCGCAGATCTGCTGCAGACGATGGATATGGCTGGCGAACGACGCGATGATGACGCGGCCCTTTGCCTGCGCGATGATGCGCTGAAGCTCCTTGCCGACTTCCGCCTCGCTGGGCGTGAAGTTGGGGTTGGTGGCGTTCGTGGAATCCGACATCATCAAGTCAACGCCCTCTTCGGCGAAGCGTGCAAGCGCGCCGAAATCGGTATGCACGCCGTCGATGGGGGTTTGGTCAAGCTTGAAGTCGCCCGTGTGCAGCACGTTGCCTGCAGGGCTGCGGAAAAAGACGCCCACGGCACCAGGGATGGAGTGGTTCACGGCGAAGAACTCGGCCGTGATGCAGCCCAGGTTCACCTTGTCTCCCGGCTTGATTTCCACAAGCTTGGCGTTTTTGATTCGGTGCTCCTTGAACTTGCCTTCGATCAGGCCCAAGGTCATCTTCGTGCCGTAAATGGGCACCTGACGATCCAGGTCCTTGATCAGATAAGGCAAGGAACCCGTGTGATCCTCATGGCCGTGCGTGATCACGATGCCCCGCAGTTTATCAGCATGCTGGAGCACGTAGGTATAATCCGGAAGGATAAGATCTACGCCGGGATGATTGTCGTCGGGAAACATGAGGCCGGCATCGTCGAGCACCATGTCGCCCTTGCACTCGAACACGGTCATGTTCTTGCCGATGGCGTCAAGGCCGCCGAGCGGGATGATCTTCAGCGTGGCTCCACGGTCTTTTTTCGAGGAGTCGAAGGAGCGCTTGCGAGAACGCGGACGCTTACGGCCCTGATCGGCGTTGCCCTCTTTCGTGAGCTTGGGACGCTCAAGGTCAAGCTTGACGTGCTTGACCGTCTGCGTGCTTTTGCCGCCGTTCTCAGGGCGCACATCACCGTTGCGCTTCGGGCGCTGTTCGTTTTGATCCATGTATTGATTTCCTTACTGCCAACATACAGCAGGGCCGCATGGATTGAAGCGGCCCTGCTGCGTATCCTGGCTACAGGACGCCGACCTCGCGCATAGTACGCTCAAGCTCGGCGGACTGCTCGGCAGTGGCATCGACCAGCGGTAGGCGCACTCCGCCTACCGGGAAACCGGCCAATTTCAGTGCCTCTTTGACCAGGATGGGGTTCGCTGTCTTGAACAGCCCTTCCATGAGGGGCATGAGGCGTTCGTTTGCGGCAGCGGCTTCTTCCCACTTGCCGGCTGCGCACAGCTCCACGATCTCCTTCATTCGAGCAGGAGCAACGTTTCCGATGGTGGAGATGACGCCCACGCCACCCAGTTTCATAATGTCGTAGGTTGCCGAATCGTCGCCGGAGTATAGGCAAAAGCCCTCAGGCGCGCCTTCCACAATAGCTTTCACCTGCTCAAAGCTTCCGGAAGCCTCTTTGATGGCAACCACGTTATCCAGATCATGCGCGAGACGCAGAGAGGTTTCCGTGGTCATGTTCACCGCGCAACGCCCCGGGATGTTGTACAGGATGATCGGCAGCTCCACAGAACGCGCGATGGTGCTGAAATGCTGATACAAACCCTCTTGCGGGGGCTTGTTGTAGTACGGCACGACGCACATGAAGCCATCGACGCCGAGCTTCGCCACATCGCTTGCGAAGCCGACCGTATCGGCCGTGCAGTTATCGCCGACGTTGGCGATAACCGGGATGCGGCCATCGACTGCAGCGACCACAGCTTTGAACAGCTCGATCTTGTCCGGATAGAACACAGTGGGAGATTCACCCGTGGTGCCGTTGATGATAAGGGAGTCCGCGCCGCCCTTTACCAAACGGTCAGCAAGCTCCTGAGCACGATCGAGATCGAGATCGAGATTGTCCTTCATGGGCGTGACCATGGCCGGGATCATGCGGCCGAAACGAGGATTTCCCATCGTTGGCACCTTTCTGTACAAGCATGGCTCGACACCATGCACCTGAATCGCATAATGCAACTTCGCCTTATTATGCCACGGCACCCCGAAGGGCGCCGTGAAGTCATTAAATTGTCACGCTCAAGAAACAATTGTTGCCGCCTAGGTGGTAATTCCCGCCATAAGCGGCAAAAGGCTAGCTTGGCGTGCGGCTATTCCATGAAGTTCTCAAGCCCGACGATAAGGCCCTGTCGGTCGCCGACGCTTCGGATGCCAAGCAGCACGCCGGGCATATACGAGGTGCGATCCCACGAATCGTGGCGGATGGTAAGGGTCTGGCCCATGGAGCCGAACACCACTTCCTGGCTTGCCACATAACCCATGGAGCGCACCGAGTGCACGGGCACGCCATCCACCAACGCGCCGCGAGCTCCCTCGCAGCCTGCGATCTCGGTCTCCTTGCCGGGCGCGGCGCTTTGACGACCGTCGCGGGCCTCGGAGATGATCTGCGCCGTGCGCACGGCGGTTCCAGAGGGGGCGTCCTTCTTGTTGCAGTGGTGGAACTCAAGCACTTCCGCTTCAGGGAAGAACGGGGCAGCGGCTTTTGCGAACTGCATCATGAGCACGGCGCCGGTGGTGAAGTTCGGGGCGTAGAAAAGACACGTTCCCTCAGGGGCGAGGGCGGCAAGCTCCTCGAGCTTGTCGTTGGCAAGACCCGTGGTGCCCACCACGCAATCGATGCCCGCCGCAAGGGCGACGCGCAGGTTGCCCTCGACGACGGAAGGCTGCGTGAAATCGACGAGCACATCGAAGCCGCCGGCATGCACGGCCTGCTCGACCGTTTCATACACTGCGAACACCTTCGAAGAGCCATGCGGATCGATTCCGCAGGTTACCTGCATATCGTCGGCTGCGGTGACGGCGTCGACCACGGCGGAACCCATACGTCCGGCAAAACCGGAAACGGCGACGTTGATCATGTTGAAGCTCCTTCTTAGAAAAGATGGCGGCCTGAGGCGGCCGCCATCGCTAGCTATCTTGTATACAGCTTATTGGGACTCATGACGGCGACGAGGGGTGCGGTTGGCACGACCCGGGCGAACATCACGCTGGCCGCCTTCGCGCTTGCCGCCTTCATGGCGCTCATGACCACGATGCTCGCGGGGAGCAGGGGCGCTGCCTTCGGGAGCCTCCGGCTTGTCCAGGCGATCGAGCGAGATCTTGCCCGTCTTGGGGTCGATCTCGAGGACCTGAACCTTGACGGTGTCGCCGAGCTTCAGCACGTCCTCGACCGAGCCGACGCGGCCGTTGGCCACACGGGAGATGTGCAGCAGGCCGTCCTTGCCGGGGGTGAGCTTGACGAATGCGCCGAAGTCCTTGATGCCGACGACCTCGCCCTCGAAGATCTCGCCGACCTCGGGCTCTTTCACGATGCCGAGGATCATGGCCTTGGCAGCTTCGCCGGCCGGGCCCTCGATGGCGGCGATATGGATGGTGCCATCTTCCTGGATGTCGATCTGCGCGCCGGTTTCATCCTGGATGCCGCGCACGACCTTGCCGCCGGAGCCGATGACGTCGCGGATCTTGTCCACGGGGATATGGATGGTCTCGATGCGCGGAGCGGTATCGCGCAGCGTTGCGCGCGGCTCAGGCAGTTCGGCGAGCATGGCCTTCAGGATGTGCGCACGGCCTTCGTGGGCCTGCTTGAGCGCACGGCCGAGAATCTCGGTGGACAGGCCCTTGGCCTTGTTGTCCATCTGCAAAGCGGTGATGCCCTTCTCGGTACCGCAGACCTTGAAATCCATATCGCCGAGGAAGTCCTCGATGCCCTGGATATCGGAGAGAATGACGATATCGTCGCCTTCTTTGATAAGGCCCATGGCGATGCCGGAGACCGGGGCCTTGATCGGCACGCCCGCATCCATCAGCGCCAGCGTGGAGCCGCAGGTGGAAGCCATGGAAGAAGAGCCGTTGGACTCCAGGATCTCGGAAACCACGCGGATGGCATAGGGGAACTCGTCCTCGGAGGGGATTACCGGCAGCAGGGCGCGCTCCGCCAGCGCACCGTGACCGACCTCGCGGCGCTTCGGAGCGCCCATGCGGCCCGTCTCGCCGGTGCAGTACGGCGGGAAGTTGTACTGGTGCATATAACGCTTGCCCTCAGCCGGGTCGATGGTGTCAAGACGCTGCCACTCGTTGAGCATGCCGAGCGTGGCGATGGAAAGCGCCTGGGTCTGACCGCGCTGGAACAAGCCGGAGCCGTGAACGCGGGGCAGGTAACCGGGAACGATGTGCAGCGGACGAATCTCGTCGGCGCGACGGCCGTCGGCGCGTTCGCCCGTCTCGATGACCATGGCGCGCATGGCCTTCTTCTCAAGCGCCTTCAAGGCAGCGGCGATGTCGGACCCCCAAGCGGAAAGCTCCTCCTCGTTGAAGGACTCTTCCTTGATGCGGGACTTAAGCTCTTCGACCTTGCCCATGCGAGCCTGCTTGTCGGCATCGCTCAAAGCCTGGGACATTTCGTCGAAGAACGGGGAGATGCGCTCGCCGATGGACGGGTCGGCGACATGGATGGGCCACTCAACCGGGGTGATGTCACAACGATCGAGGAAGCGCTGCTGAGCCTCGCAGAACTTAGCGATGGCCTGCTGGCCGAAGTCCATGGCGCGGAGCATAAGGTCCTCGGAAACCTCGTTGGCGCCGGCCTCGACCATGGAGATGTAGTCGGCGGTACCGGCGATAGTGAGCTCAAGATCGGAGATCTCCTGCTCCTCGTAGG
>ERZ1034928.641-NODE-641-length-14964-cov-9.656449_pt1 | contig 14964 bp, 14 predicted proteins | sample MGYA00520627_ERZ1034928 | MGnify/ENA primary metagenome ERZ1034928 (study PRJEB33766, sample SAMN09781755) | gut metagenome | biome: gut microbiome | host: Homo sapiens | place: Madagascar | study: EMG produced TPA metagenomics assembly of the PRJNA485056 data set... | reverse complement strand
TATCTTCCTGCTTGACAAGCATCACTGTGAGATGTATACCCAGCATGATATCTTCCTGCTTGACAAGCACTACTATAAGATGTATATCCTGCATGATAGTGTGAACGATATGTTGCGGCATATGAGACTGGTTTGTATGTTGCTACTTTATAGCCCGTTACTGGTGTTGAATATGCTGCCTGTGAGTATACTCTCCAATCGCCTCCACATGTTTTACATGCTGTTTGATCTGTTTGTGCATTTGAACAACTAAACATCTTTCCTTCTGCACATACTGCATCTCCATTGTTACATCCTTTTGCTACCCATTTGTAGCCAGATTGGATTACATCTATTTTCTTTGATCCATATGGGATTATTCCTTCTTTCGTCACATAAAATCCAAAGAAGTCTTTTCCCATTGTATTTGGACCTTTTTCTCCATTTACATCAATAAAGACATTCCCACATATGCCTTCCAATGAGCCAACCGTCGTTGCACAGTTTGTATCCGTCAAGCTCAAACTTATCGCTTGTCCGTCCGCAAGTACATACGATTTGCTATTCTCTGGAGATGTAAATCCACTTTCATTCAAATATACTTCATTCGGTAAACAACTGCTACCTTCACAGCTCTTGGATACCTTGAAGCCTTCTATAAAGTTTGAATAAAATTCTTCTTCTTCCCACGATGCTATCTTTCCATTCAATGCTTCTGTTTGTTTAAAACCTTCTGACAATATCGTATATGATTTCTTTAACGCTGTCATCCAGTCTTTTCTATTCGTGTGCTGTATCAGTGCCGGTATCGTTATGGCTGCTGTCACTCCCAATATGCCGATTGCTAACAATATTTCGACAAGAGTAAATCCAGATTCCATTCCTCTTTTGTTAAGTTTTCTATAGTTTTGTAAAGTCGAGATTTTTAGCGGTTCAGAACCCCCCCCGGTATTTTAAACTTTACCATTTTTGGCATATTCCTTTCTATTTTCGTTACATTCTTGACAAATTTATTTTCTTTGTTCTAAATTTCGTCATTATCTATTATATACCACATTCTTTTCTTTTTAAACAAATTTATAAAGTTTTGTTAATAATAACTCTAAATATTAAGAAATGTTAACTTAATTTCAAAATTCATTAAAGTTTTTACCAAAAATTGTCGATAATGCATGCATAATTAGTCTTAGAGGAGAGTAGCATGTCATTGATTTCAAACAATTACAATACAAATAATTATAATATTGGTTTGCAAGGCGCTATGCCTCAAAGACCAGAAACACCAAAAACAGAAGAAAAAGTTCAACAACAGCCAGCTCAACCTGAAAGAGCTCAAGTTTCTGCAAATGATGTTTTGCAATATATGGCAAATTCTTCAATAATGTTGAATGCCGTTGCAACTGCAAAAAAAATTGATCCAGCTCAATATATTTCATCTACAAGACAAGCTGATATCGCAGAATCTATGAGAAAATTTGAAGCTACATTTGAAGAAAATTTGAACTCTGTTTACTCAGAAGTTCCTAACATTGATGAAGCTACTGCTTGGGTTTTGGCTTCAAAATTAACAGAAAATGAAGTTGCTTAAGTGCTTGTATTTATACATTTTTCCCCCTAAAAAAAAGGCTTACCTACAAGGTAAGCCTTTTTTATTATCTATCCTCATCAATTAACAGCAACAACAAGATTTCTTTTGTCCTCTTTGTCCGTTAAAAGCTTTGATACCAATATATTTAGCTGCACAACCAAGTTCTTGTTCTATTCTGATAAGTTGGTTATATTTTGCCATTCTATCTGAACGAGATGCAGAACCTGTTTTTATTTGACCACAATTTACTGCAACAGCCAAGTCAGCTATAAATGAATCTTCAGTTTCACCTGATCTATGTGAAGTTATAGCAGTATAACCTGCAGCATGTGCCATTGAAATTGCTGCCAACGTTTCAGTTAATGTGCCAATTTGATTTACCTTGATAAGAATTGAATTTGCAATTCCTCTTTGGATTCCTTCTGACAATCTTTTTGTATTAGTAACAAACAAATCATCACCAACCAATTGACACTTATGACCAATTTTATCAGTAAGCATTTTCCAACCTTCCCAATCTTCTTCTGCCATACCATCTTCAATTGATATAATAGGATATTTGTCTACCCAAGCAGCCAAGAAATCAACCATTTCTTCTCTTGAAAGCACTTTTCCTTCTCCATCAAGTTTATACTTTCCATCTTCGTAGAACTCAGAAGATGCAACATCCAAACAAATTTTGATTTGTTCTGTTGTATAACCTGCTTTTTCAATTGCGCTAACAATAACTTCAAGAGCTTCTTCATTAGAAGATAAGTTTGGTGCAAATCCACCTTCATCACCAACTGATGTCACATAACCTTTATCTTTTAATACAGCTTTCAAATTATGGAACACTTCTGCACCCATTCTAATTGCCTCTTGAAAATTTTCTGCTCCAACTGGAGTGATCATAAATTCTTGAAAATCTACATTGTTATCAGCATGAGCACCACCATTGATAATATTCATCATTGGTACAGGAAGTGTAACTGCATTGATACCTCCCAAATATCTGTACAATGGCATTTCATAAGCCAAAGATGCTGCCTTTGCAACTGCGAGAGAAACACCTAAAATCGCATTAGCACCCAATTTTGACTTATTAGATGTTCCGTCAAGTTCTAACATCAATTTATCAATTTCATATTGATTTGCCGCATCTTCACCAATAAGTTCTGGTGCAATTATTGAATTAACGTTATCAACAGCTTTTAAAACACCTTTGCCCATATATCTTGTTTTATCGCCATCTCTCATTTCAAGAGCTTCATAAATCCCTGTTGATGCACCAGATGGAACTGCAGCTCTACCTACAACGCCACAAGATAGTTTAACATCAACTTCTACTGTCGGATTTCCTCTTGAATCTAATATTTGTCTTGCAACAACGTCTTCAATAAATGTTGGCATAATAAATCTCCTTTTGTTAACACTTACACATCCACAGTATCACATAAAGAAACATCGTTTTAAACCTTTTTATTAAAAATTGTTAATTGACTTTATTCTTTGGTTTTTGCTTGCTTTTCTTATTTTTATGAGAATTATTTACCGTATTATAACTTGCTTGTGTACGTTTAACACTATGAACTTCTGGCATTGATTGCAATGTGTTTATAACCTTTCTCAAGGTCCAAATATTATCAAGTTCAAGTCCAAGTTCAATTATACCAAATTGACCTTCTTTTGATTTAACATTTGCAGAAATGATATTAGTATTGTTATCCGAAACTGCAGCAATAACATCCTTAAGCAATCCCATTTTGTCAATAGTTTCAATCTTGATTGTAGTTGAATATGTTTTATCAGAGGCATTATCATCTGCCCAATGAATTTGTAAAAATCTTTCTGGAGGGATTCCTTCAAGCGAATGACAATCTGTTCTGTGTACAGAAACACCTTTCGAACGTGTAACAACGCCCACAATAGGCTCTCCAGGAATTGGTGAACAACATTTTGCAATAGAATATAAAAGACCTTCAAGTCCAATAATATCTTTTTCTGATTTCTTTCTGCTTTTACTTTGAACAAAAGCATCTTCAATCTGTTTTGCAGGTTTCTTTATCTTGTTTAAAACCTTATTTACAGTGGTTTCACCATAACCTATTGCCGCAAACAAATCTTCAGTTGACTGATAGTTCATAAGTTTAGCAATTCTATCAAATTCTCCTGATTTGAATGTATCGTCAAATACGGTCTTTGTAAGTTCATGTTCAAGGTTAGCTTTACCAAGTGCAACATGTTCTTCTCTATTATTTTTCTTAAACCATTGTTTAATTTTTGAAGATGCTTGTTTTGTAACAACAAAATTCAACCAATCCAAGCGCGGTGCAGGGTGTTTTGAAGTCAAAATTTCTACAATATCCCCGTTTTTGAGTTTTGAATCAAGTTGAGCAATTCTTCCGTTAATCAACGCACCAACCGTTTTGTGTCCGACATCAGAGTGGATACGGTATGCAAAATCAACAGGTGTTGCATTTTGAGGCAAGTCAAAAACATCACCGTTTGGAGTGAATACAAAAACCTGATCAGAGAACAAGTCTAATTTTACTCTATCAACAAAGTCTTTTGTACTTGTAACATCTTTATCATACTCAACAAGTTTTCTCATCCAAGAAAACTGGATATCTGATGGATTATCAGCCTTAAAAGACCCTTTTTCTTTGTATCTCCAGTGTGCAGCAACCCCATATTCTGCAACCTCATGCATTGCCCACGTTCTAATTTGAACTTCAAGAGGTTTAGAACGAGGGCCTATAACTGATGTGTGTAAAGACTGATACATATTGCCTTTAGGCATTGCAATATAATCTTTAAAACGCCCTGGGATAGGTTTAAACTGTGAGTGTATAATCCCTAAAACTTCATAACATTCTTTTTCCGTATCTACTATCACTCTGACTGCAGTAATATCGTACAAATCGTGAAAGGCAATGTTTAACCTTTTCATTTTACTGTAAATACTATAATAATGTTTTGCCCTACCTGTTATCTGAGCATTTATTCCACTTGCTTTAACGTCCTTTGACAACTTATCAATAAGAAGTTTTACAGTTGATTCTCTCTCTGCCTTTGTCTGTGAAACTAACTGTGCAATTTCATAATACTTTGAAGGATAAAGATACTTGAGTGACAAATCCTCAAGTTCTGCCTTGATTTTCCCGATACCTAATCTATTGGCAAGTGGGGCAAAAATATCAAGAGTTTCTTGCGCAATTCTTTGCTGTTTGTTGAGAGCCATAAAATTAAGCGTTCTCATATTATGAAGCCTATCAGCCAATTTCAAAAATACAACACGAACATCCTTCGCCATCGCTATAAGCATTTTTCTGAAATTTTCTGCTTGGCGTTCCTCTGTAGATTTAAACTGTAATTTACCGAGTTTTGTAACACCTTGAACAAGCGTCAAAACATCGGTTGAGAACTTTTCTTCAATAACTTCTGGCGGGGTATCTGTGTCTTCAAGGACATCATGTAAAAATGCTGCAATTATCGTATCTTTATCAGCTTTTAAATCTACAAGAATTTTAGCCACTTCTACGGGGTGGATAATATATGGTTCTTCTGAAACTCTATATTGCCCATCATGAACTTTTTTCGCAAACAAAAAAGCTTCTTCTATTTTTTTTATATCTTCTTCTGGTCGCTTTTGTTCAACCAATCGCTTATATATATCTTCAAAAAGAGTATCCATGTTATAATTATAACACGACAAATAAGGATTAGTAAATAGTGAATTTCTTAAAAGAAACAGACAAAGGTTTAATCATTCATTTAAAAATAATTCCAAATTCTTCAAAATGCGATATTGTATTTGAAGAAACATTTTTGAAGGTGAAAGTCACGGCTCAACCGATAGAAAACAAAGCAAATAAAAATTTAATTGAATATCTTGCCAAAAGACTTCATCGTGCGAAAACATCCATACAGATAGTAAAAGGCGAAACTTCTAAAGAAAAAACTATTTTTATTGAAGGAATGACATCTAAAGATTTTATTGACCAGTTATCTTGAATTTACTCTAAAATCCGCAATTGCATCTGCTCTCCAAAGATTGTCTTTTCTAAAAACAAGCATTGCATAATCCCCAGATTTTTGCATTACTATATAATCCGTAAAATAGTTTATTTCACCTTTTTTTAGCCTAAAATCATTTGAATAAACAAGAGTATTCATCAAACCATTTGCCTTTGAATCTCTTTTGAATATTTTTATTCTAATATCTTCACCCTCAAGATTCTTTTTCGTCATATAAATGAAATAAATTCTCTCATCAACCTTAAAATCAGTAGCATTTTCAAGAACATTCAATCTTGTTATTGGATTATGATTAAATAAAATAAGCGATTTTTCTTCTCTACTACAAGAGCTGACCATAAAAATCGTTATAATCAAAACAGAAAGTAGTAAAAGCTTCTTTATCATTGGTTATTTTTCTTCAATACGTTCAATTTATTTTGCACCACTTGTGCTGCTTTTGCATCTTTATTCAAAGAAAGAAATTTTTCATAATTTTCTATTGCTTCTGGATATTTCTTATCAGACTCATATGCCATTGCAAGTGCATAATATGCATACAAATAAGTTGGATCCAAGGCTATAACCTTTTGGAAGCATTTTTGACAATCTGAATAATTTGAAGTTTCTGCATAAACAAGACCTAAATTAAACCAAGCATCTGCATATTTAGGATTTATTTTTATTGCATTTTGGTAAGCTTCACTTGATTTTGTAGCATTTTTTTGTGCTTTGTACATATTTCCAAGCTTTAAGTATGTAACATAATCGTTTGAATCAAGTTTGAGTGCTTGTGTGTATTTGTTAATCGCTTCTGTGTATTTTTGCGATTTATACAAAGCATCTCCTTCTTTTATCAAACTTTCCTTAGTTGGTTGAGCAGTGGTTGTTTGTTTTTGTGTTTGAACTGTTGGCTGAGATTTTACAACCTTTTGTACTGTTGGTTGTTGACCTGTAATTTTTTCATAAGCAGTTCTGTATTCTTTGTTATTAGGATCTATCTCAATTGCTTTTTCGTAATTTTCAATCGCCTTTGTTTTATTTTTTGCATATTCATAAGCCATACCAAGACCAAAATATGCATAATCGTTGTTTACATCATAATTGAGTACTTCGTTGAAATACAAAATTGCATCTCTAACTTTTCCCACTTCCAATGCTTGTTCACCTTTTGTATTTATTGCACTCAAAAGGTTTTCTCTAACTCTTTTATCTTCTTGTTTTTTTAGAACTTCTTTATAGATTTGAATTGCACTGTCAAGCTCATCTGTTGCATGAAGTACAATAGCTTTGTTAATCAAAGTATCAGTGTCATCTGGAGTTTTTGCTAAAACTTTTTCATAATATTCTAAAGCATAAGTGTAATTTTTTTGTATGTGATAACATTGTGCAAGTTTTTTGAGTGCAATAACGTTATTAGAATCGCAATTCAAAGCTTTTAGATAATTTGTTATTGCCATATCAACATTATTTTTCTTCTCATAAACATTGGCAATATTTAAGTATACATTAACATCCTTAGGAAAAGCTTTTGCATACTTGTCATACTCAACCAAAGCTTCATCATACTTTCCTGTATCAGCAAGAAGGTTACCATAGTCAAACCTTAATGCTGTAAGCTCTGGGTTAAGCTTGAAAACTTTTTCAAATGTTGCCTTTGCAAAATCATACTTTTCTGCTTGCTGGTAAGCTATTGCTAAATTAGCAAGAGATGATATATCTTCTGGATTATTTTCTACTGCAGTTGAGAGAATCTCAATTGCATCTTTGTAGTTTTTTGTTTTGAAAAGTGCTAAACCATAATTAGAATATTCTTTGAAATTTTCTTTCTGTTTATCATAAAGTATTTTGTATTGCTCACAAGCTTCCTTCGCATTATCAGATCTCAAATATGCATTTGCAAGGCTTTCTCGAGCTTCTTCATGCGTTGGATATGAGGCTAAAAATTTGTTATAATTTTCGATTGAATCTGCATATTTTCCAAGTGCATATTGAACATTTGCTAAATTCATATAGTTATATTTGTACTCTGGAAAAAGTTTTGTTGCTTGCTTGTATGATTCAAAAGCATCATTGTAATTTCCCATGTTTTGAAGAATATTACCGATACTTACATAAATAAAAGCATCATCAGGCTTCAATGATAAAACCTTTTTGTAAGCAGCAAGAGCCTTTTCATTTTCTCCCAATTCTGCATAAACACCAGCAAGTTTTATATATAGAATTGCATCATCTCCATTTACTCTCAAAGCCTGAATAAGAACTTCAGCTGTTTCTTCATATTTTTGTTCAAGCTCTAATGCACAAGCCTTTTGATACAATTGGTGAGCCTCTCTCGTCATAGAAGCATAGCTTGTGGTACAAATACACAAAGATAATATAATCCCTAATATAATTTTATTTTTCACAGTCGTTCTCCTTGATTACATTTTACCAGAAAAATAAAATGTAAATAACAACCTTCAAATTTTAAACAGTCTACTAAATTAGTTCTGACAAAATCCTTACCAACAGCCGTTTATAGATCCTTCTGAACAAACTTTTCCATCTGTCCAAATTGCATATTCAAACTCTGCATAGTCAAGATTTGCACCTTTTAAGTCTGCACCTTTAAGGTTTGTTTTTTCAAAATCAGCGTTATTTAGCTGTGCGTTTGTAAATTTTACATTTTGCATATCGGCATTTTCAAAATCTGCATTCTTGCAATCTGAATCACTAAAATCTGCTCCGTTACCTATTGCAAGTTCGAAATCTGCATTTTTACAATCTGCACCTTTAAAATTTGCATTAGAAAAGTCAGACTTTTCAAATTCTACATTTGCACAAATAGCTCCTGATAAATTTGCACCTTGCAAATTTGCACCCTCTAAATTGGCATTAGTTAAATTTGCTCCTGATAAGTTTACACCTTTTAAATCTGCACCTTGCAACATCGCATTCTCAAGGTTTTTAACACCCTTTATAGCCTTGTTATAATCTGTTTGAGAAAATCTCGTTACATCAGCAAAAGAGAACGATGTAAAACCTATAAAAGCCATTACTAAAAGTAACATTCTACAATTCTTCATGTTTAAATCTCCTTAAAATTACGTTATCCTCAGGTGATATATATTTAGACAGTGATAACTGGAACCCGATATTATCACATTCTCTATTAGGAATCAATACTGCCGCACTTACCGATAATTCTGGATTTGGACGATATTTCAATCCTGCACCAAAACGTCCTCTGTTGTTTTCACCACTTGCCCATTCTGCTACGACATTCAACTTGTTAGAAATTACAACCTGATCAACAGCAATAATTACGCCGCCAGAATTTAGAAAATGTCTTCTTCCAGTTGCATATCCCCCAACAGTAAAACCTGTTTTCGTTTTCTTAAATCTTTGTGTCACATGTCCAAACACAAATGTATCCGGACATACCGGCATATTAAAAGATGGAGATATCGTTCCCCCAACAGAAACTCTTGTTCCACTTCCAATATACCAAACTTTTTTTGCAGATAAATCTGTTTTTGTTTCTGTAACATCACCAGCAAATTTCACAATAACCGGAACTCCAACAGAAACTTCCATTCCATGACCTGTACCAAACGTTACATTTGGAGTCATCCTTACATTTTTATCTCCATAAGGATTTACTCTCGTTGTTTCCTTTATAATAACCCCACCCCGAGGCAAAACGGTTGATGACGGTATCGTGATAATTGATTGCATAGCTTCAGCTCTTAAATTTACAATAAACAAAAGAGCAAAAAAGGAATAAATAAGTTTTAAAAATTTCTTTTTCAATATCAACAGTCAAACTCCGATGATTAAAATTATAACACAAATTTTATATTGAAAAATAATTTTCAAGTTGTAATGTTATTTAGGGAAATAGGGAATATAATTTATGGAAAAGAAAAAACAAATTATACTAATAACTATCGGAGTAATTTTATACTTTTTTGCTAACATACAGCGTGTTGCAATTCCTGGAGCGGTTTTCGACCTTTTGCAAAGAGATTTGAATGCATCAGCTCCATATATCACAGCTTTAGGCTCTGCATTTATGTATATATATGCAATTTGCCAGTTGTTCATAGGAATTTCAGTTGACAGATTTGGAGGAACTCGAGTTATAACATTTGGCTCAATTTTCTTCTTCGTCGGCGCAATTCTCTTCCCAATATCAAACTCACTACCACTTTTGTATTTGAGCAGAATTCTTGTTGGTATCGGTTCAAGTACAATCTATTTGAGTTTAATTAACGAAATAAAAAACACCTTCTCTTCAAAAAACTTTGGACTCATGCTGTCTGTTGCATTGTTCGTTGGTTATATGGGTGGAATCTTTGCAAACGCACCTTTTGTATTGTGCGTAGATAAATTTGGTTGGAGAGAAGTTCTTCTACTCATAGGAATTTTGACAGCTGCATTCTCACTATTGTTTATCTTTGTTGGAATGTCAACTGAAAAGAAAAAAATAAATACAAAAGTTAAATTTAACCTTGAACCATTTAAAAAGGTTTTGCAAAATAAACACAATATAAACTTATTTATTTTTGCAGGTGTTAATTATGGCATATACTACGTTTTGCAAACTGTAATTGGACTTAAATTTATTGAAGATTTTTGCGGATTTTCTGTAAACACTGCGGCTTTGATTTTATCTTGCATGGCAGGTTTATATTCAGTATCAGGTCCAGTCTTTGCATTCTTGAGCAAAGCTTTATACACAAGAAAAGCTGTATTTTTAAAACTTGTAGGATGCCTTTGCTTCTCAATAACAGGTTTAATTTCAATCTTCCTTTTGTTCAACATAAATACAAAAATCATTGCAATGCTAATGCTAATTTTAGCATTCAGCGCAAGTCTTTCACCATTACTTGTACCTCTAATTCACGATACTAATAGAAAAGAAATAACAGGTACAGCTGTAAGCATGATGACTTGTATGTTCTACATTTTTGTTGGTTTGTTTGGCAATTTAACAGGAATTTTGATGAACGTGTTCCCTCCAGAAAAAATGGCAAATGGCGTTTTGAAATATAATTCACACTCATATCTTTTGATATTTGCGGTACTGTTTGGATTGTCTATTATCTCTTTGTACAACGTATTCAAACTCAGCGACAGCGTAAAAACAAAACGTTTACTACATATAAGAAATATCCACAACGAAAAAGAACAAATTTCATACGTAACTCATTAGGTATTTACTAAAAATTTTTACTAGCTAAAATTAGGGTATAGTTTTAGTAAAAGAGGTGATACAAAATGAAAAAAAGTATTAAAGATTTGGGCGACATCAAAGGCAAAAGAGCCTTAGTAAGAGTAGATGTAAACGTTCCATTAGATGCAGACAAAAATGTAACAGACGATACAAGAATTCGTGCAATTCTTCCTACCGTTGAATACTTGAAAAATAAAGGTGCAAAAATTATATTGATGGCACACTTGGGCAGACCTCAAAAATTGAAAGAAGGTCAAAAACTTGAAGATTTATCTTTGGAACCTGTTGCAAAATATATGTCAAAAGTTTTGGGTGAAGAAGTAAAATTTGTAAAAACTCCTGTTGGAGAAGGCGCAGAAAAAGAATTGGCAGACTTGAAAGATGGACAAGTTGCTTTGCTTGAAAACATTCGTTATTACAAAGCAGAAGAAGCAAAAGATGACGATATGACATTCGCTCAAGAACTCGCAAAATTGGGTGATTTCTATGTTAACGATGCTTTTGGTGCTGCTCACAGAAACCATACTTCAACTGCAAAAGTTGCAAGAATAGTTAAACCAGCTGTTTCTGGACTTTTGATGGAAAAAGAAATCAGATGTCTTTCTCAAGCATTAGACAACCCTGCAAGACCTTTTACTGCAGTAGTTGGTGGTGCTAAAGTTTCATCTAAAATCGGTGTTTTAGAAAACTTAATTGATAAAGTTGACAATCTAATCATCGGCGGTGGTATGGCTTATACTTTCGTTAAAGCAAATGGCGGAAAAATTGGTAATTCTATTTGTGAAGATGATCAACTTGACGTTGCAAGAGCTATCGAAAAGAAAGCTGCTGACAAGGGTGTAAAACTTGTTATGGCTACTGACGTTCTCGTTACTGATGATTTTTCTGGAAATGGTGTTAATAAAGTTGTTGACATCAAAGATATCCCAGATGGTTTTGAAGGCGTTGATGCTGGTCCAAAATCTCAAAAAGCTTTTGAAGAAGTTATCAAAAATTCAAAAACTATTTTGATGAATGGACCTGTTGGTGCATTTGAAAACCCTGCTTTCGCAGAAGGAACAAAAGAAATCTTGAAAGCTATTGTAGAAGCAACTAAAAACGGTGCTACTTCCGTTATCGGCGGTGGTGATTCCGTTTCTGCAGCTAAAAAATTCTGCAAAGCTGAAGACTTTACTCACGTTTCAACTGGTGGCGGAGCTTCTCTTGAATTTATCGAAGGTAAAGTTCTCCCTGGTGTTGATGCTTTAGATAACAAATAAGTCTAAATTAAACATAAAAAAAACGTTCTTTGCTTGATTGTAAAGGACGTTTTTTTATTCTATAATTCTTTTTAGGGGGAGTTATGGAAACTAAAAAGATTGAAGACCTTGTTAAACAAAATAATTTGCAACATATAGCTGTGATTATGGACGGAAATAGACGCTGGGCAAAACTTCACAACCTGCCTTCAGCATTTGGACATAAAAAAGGCGTAGATTCTCTAAAAAAAGTTGTAAGAGCATGCGATGACTTTGGAATTAAATATTTAACAGTTTACGCATTTTCTACCGAAAACTGGCATAGAACTAAAGAAGAAGTTAGCTTTCTTATGGACCTGCTTGCAAAAACATTAGGCGATGAACTCGATGAACTTCATCAAAATAACGTCGTAATAAGATTTTTAGGTGATATCTCCCAATTGAGCAAGAAACTTCAAGATGTTGTGTCCAACGCAGAAGAAAAAACAAAAAATAATTCAGGTGTAAATCTTCAAATTGCATTCAATTACGGGGCAAGAGATGAAATATTGAAAGCAGTAAAAAGTATTTCTAAAAAAGTTCTTGATAAAAAATTGAATATCGATGACATAACAGAAGATACCATCTCTAATGAACTCTATACTAAAGATATCCCAAATCCAGATTTATTGATAAGAACTGGCGGAGAAAAAAGGATTTCAAACTATCTTTTGTGGCAAATTGCATATTCAGAAATTCTTGTAGTAGACGAATTCTGGCCTGAATTTGACAAAAACTCTCTTGCAAAAGCAGTTGAGGAGTTTAATTTAAGAAATAGAAGGTTTGGAGAATAAAATGAAAAAACAAATCGTGCTTGCAACTTCAAATCCACATAAAGTTGAAGAAATTAACGCAATAGTAAGTGATTTTGAATTTATCCTTCCGCCAAAAGATTTTGACCCAGTAGAAAATGGTGAAACTTTTGAACAAAATTCTTATATTAAAGCAAAAGAAGCCAACAGACTCTCTGGTCTATTAACACTTGCTGATGATTCTGGATTATGCGTAGATGCACTAAATGGAGAACCAGGAATTCATTCCGCAAGATATGAACAAACAGCTCAAAAAAGAATTGACAAGCTTTTAAATGTTATGAAAAACATAAAAAATAGAAAAGCAAAATTTGTTTGCGCAATGACACTAATTGCTCCAAATGGGGATACTATCGCACAAGTCAGAGGAGAGTGTCACGGAGAAATCGATAAGACACAAAAAGGTCAAAACGGTTTTGGATACGACCCTATATTTATAGTTGACGGATATGACAAAACAATGGCTGAATTAACAGAAGATGAAAAGAATAAGATTTCTCACAGAGCAAAGGCTCTTGAAAAGATTCTTGAATACTTAAAGTAATCTTCTATTTCAATAATTCTATTGCTTTTGCTGCAACAGCTTGAACCATAGGGTTTTCATCAGTTGAAGCTTTTTGATAAATTGCAGCTAAATCAGCTTTGTATTCTGGGCATTGTAAATAATTCAATGCGCTCAAACCTGCAATTCTAACCATAGGGTTTGGATTTGAAGTTGTTTGTTTAATAATTTCACTTCCACCAGGAAGATCCTTCAAAGGAACAGTCTGTCCACCCATTTTCTTTACTTCACCATTATAAACTTTTTGCAAAGAAGCTAATGTAAAAATAGCATACTCTTTATTTTTTTCTGCCAATTCTACTGGAGCTTGAACTTCTGCATCAGCTCTATCTTGAGCAGAAACTTGTTGCCCCTTCATCATTGCTTCTCTAATTTGCATTTGTCTATGAGTTGGAATTGCGAGGTTGTCTGTATTTCTGTTCATAATTCCGATTAAAGTATCAATAACTCTAACATCCAAAACTTGTGCTGCAATATTAGGCGCTGCCTTTGATACCTGAGCAAGAGTTCCCATTGCATCAGCTTGTCTTGCAAAATCAGGACTTGCAAGTTCTGCAATGAACGTATTGATGTCTAAAACAGGTTTAACATCTTGAGGTTTAACAATTTCAATTTTTTTAGGTTGAACTACACTTTCAGCCTTGATAGGATCTGTAACCTTGTTTTCAACTTTGTTTTCAAGCTTGCCTTCCACCTTGTTTTCTGATTTAGTTTCAGGAGTTGCCTTAGGTTGTTTATTTTCCTGTTTTATAGGATTGGTAGCATAAATATTTTTTGTAATATGCTTAACTATTGTTTGTTGAGGAATAACCATGTTTTCTGGTTTTGGAGCATCATAAATAGATGTTCTTGGAATGTCATAAACATGACAATGAGGACAAGCATACTGACCTTCACTTTGAGGATAATCATGAGGAGCCTCGTTCATTTGAGGAGCATGAATTTCGATATTCACAGCGTTATAAACTGGTCTTACCCCCGACATCGGTTGATTATACATTGGTCTTACAGGTTGAATCATACCTTATTACCCTTCTTTTATATTCCACACACTGTTGTAAACCCCGTAAACCATGAAAATTGACGTTTTTGAGGTAAGTTTGTAACAAAACTTAAAAATTTAACTTCATAAATAAAAACACCGCATCATTTAAAATGCGGTGTTTAAAAATGGTCGGGATGACACGATTTGAACGTGCGACCCCCTCGTCCCAAGCGAGGTGCTCTACCAAACTGAGCCACATCCCGTTCGTATGTTAATTTTATATCCGACAATCTTAATTGTCAAGGCAATTTTTTTTCGTATTTTGTTTTTATATATGTGTAGGCAGTTTTTATGGTATATTATCGTTATGGATGGGAAATTAAAAACAATAACTAACAATAATATCAAGGTAGAAAAGAGGGTTACTATCAATCATCATTCTAACCCTATTGTTAAAAATCTTGTTAATTTCTCTAACTCTAAAGTAGGAGAAAAGTTCTCCATTAAAGATCTTTTAAGATAGTATGCTAAATAACAATAT
>ERZ1034928.638-NODE-638-length-15028-cov-26.109664_pt1 | contig 15028 bp, 31 predicted proteins | sample MGYA00520627_ERZ1034928 | MGnify/ENA primary metagenome ERZ1034928 (study PRJEB33766, sample SAMN09781755) | gut metagenome | biome: gut microbiome | host: Homo sapiens | place: Madagascar | study: EMG produced TPA metagenomics assembly of the PRJNA485056 data... | reverse complement strand
GCCGGAGCCGGAGCCGTAGCCGGAGCCGTCGCCGTCGCCGTAGCCGGAGCCGGAGCCGGAGCCGTAGCCGTCGCTTACAAGCAAAAAGGTTTTAATCCTATCGTCAAGAGTCATCTCTTCCACTCCTTTACGCCGCGAAGAGACGCAGATGCCGTGTCTGTGCACGGAATGATCTGGATTGCCCCCAGCACGGTCATTTCCGGAACCGTTACAGTAAAACGGCAGTTTCCCGGTGCTTTTGTGCCGTCCTGCGCCAGCTGCTCCACGGCACACGCGCCGTCCCAGCTCCAAATCTTACGGGCCTCGGTCATGGTGACCTCGGAACTGCTTCTCTCTTTGATCTTCCCGAAAAACACGCCTGCGCGGTCACAGCGAACGATGTAGTCCTGATTGTTGTTCATGATGAAATTCCTCCTGATTTTTGTTAAAATTTAAAGCGCTCTCTGAGCTTATTCCCGTTGATATCAGCCTCCGCCGTAAAGTAGCGGTGCGCCTCATTGATGTAGACGACGCGCCCGTGCGCAGTCGTCTCTTTCGCGGTCACGCTCATAATGCCGTTGCTGCCCTCAAATGCGGCAGGCTTCCAGCTAAATGGTTCGCCGATGTTCATCGTCAATACCTCACTCCGATGTAATCCAGCACTCGGCCATAGCCGAGGCCCTTTTCGTTTGGCTTCCACAACCCGTCCGCGGGGTCAAACTCCCCTCCACCGATGCAAAACGCATAGTGTTTCGGGTGCGTGTGCTCCATGCGCTCAAAACGGTTTTCGCCCTTTTCAAGGTGCGCCCCGAAGCCGCAGAACATACACCCCGTCCTCTGGCATCCCGTGCAGTGCAGCGGCTTTTCGATGAGCGTCGACAGATAATCATTCTCGCCGTCGCTCGCCACGATGTTGCCGTATACGCTGCAATACGGGATGTTTTCGTCCTTTAGGAACGCAAGCACGTCCTGTTCTGTCCAGAAGCTCATAGGCTTGCTCATGGGGCGCTTGCCGTCAAAGGCGTTGCAGCCCGTGCGCTTCCACTCTTTTTCTCGCTGCTGGCTCTCGCTCGCCATCATCGCGGTAAATGGCACACATCCGCTCGTAGCTTCGTATCGCTTGGCGGGTGTTTTTTTCATCGCGTCGCAGCATTGCTCGCTAATGCGGAACGGCGCATCCTTGAGATAATGCCACTTGTCCGCCAGTTTCATCGTCGAGCAGTAAACGCCCTTCCGGTTGTATCCGGTCAGATACAGATTGACCGTTGCATCGTTCTGCCCGTGCGCGTTTTGTAAATCGCGGATAAAGCGCGCCTGTTTTTTGCCGATGACGGGATACCCGTACCTTGTCAACACCTGCCGGATATTCATCTTCGGTCGCAGCCGCACAAGCTGCACGTCGATCCGCGGGAACTGTTTTTGCAGCCACACCGCATAGTCGTTGACGAAGTGCTGAATCTCAGGATACTCAAGCCCTGTGTTGACAAATACCAGCGTCAGCGGATAGATCGGCGTGCGATAGCGCGATAGCTCCTTCGCAGCCAGATAAGCCAACACCGTCGAATCCTTCCCGCCGGAAAAGCTGACGTAGCACTTTCCATTCCACGCGGTATACCACTGGTCGAGCTTTTCGTAGGTTAGGATTTCTTTGTCTTGCAAGTCGAGGGCTAAAAGCTGTTTCGCCGCCTCTTTGGGAATCGGCTGATTGCTATACCCTTCCACGGCGTCCCTCGCATTCCCCAAACAGCTCGTGGAACGTCATCCCCGTCAGGTCTTCCAGCGCCAGCAGCAGCCGCACCGTTGTATCGCGGTCGCCGCGCGCCCACGCCGACACCGTAAACTGCGACGTTCCGAGGGATTGCGCCAGTTCTGTTTGATTGTAGTTCGTCTTTTCCAACGCTTCTTTCAGCGCCGGATAGACGCAGAACTCAAACGGCGTTTTCGGTCTCATGATCTTACTCATGTGCGCACCTCCCCGAAAGCCTCTTCAAATGTCAGCCCCGTCACCGCAAGGATCGCCTTGATAACGCCGATGCTGAATTCGTTCTTCCCCGTTGTCCATCGCCACGCGCAGAGCGGGGAAACGCCGAGCTTCTTGCTCAACTCCGGCGGCGTAATACCGGATGCCTGCAACGCTTCCCTGAGCCGCGGGTATACGACCGTCTTAAACGGCACGTGGTTCGTGTTCTCACTCATTTTCCTGCACCTCGCCGAGCAGCGTCCCGACAGTCACGCCCAGCGCTTCGGCAATGTACTGATACGTCAGCAGGAAGCTCATGCACTTGCCGGTCTCAAGGTTTCGGATGCTGTTGCGCGATACGCCCGACTTTTCCGCCAGCTTCTTCACGCCAAGCCCCCGCATGGTTCTCCATTTGCGGATGTTTGCGCCGACTTCCTCCGGCGAAAGCATCCCATCCTTTGACGGCGGAGATTCCGCCAAAATATCGCTTACGGAAATATTCAGCGCTTCGCTGATCTTGTACAGCGTCGGCAACTTCGGGTAGTGCTCACCCTTTTCCAGCTTCCCGATATGCCCCTGCCCGCATTCCACCATTTCGCCAAGCCGAAACTGGCTGATGCGGCGCACTTCGCGAATATTCTTGAGCCGTTCGCCCAACTCTTTTTCTGTCAACATCTTTTCTTGCTCCCTTTTATTTTTTAAGTCCTGCATGCGCCGCGTCTTGAATTTGCGCGCAGACAGATAATCGTCTTTCTCCTGCAACTGCCGTGCCTCCTCGGCTTTCGCCTCGTAATAGCGGTCGATATCCGCTTGATAGTACGGGCATTTGCTGTGGCAACCTAGATGCCTCACAGGCGGCTTGCAGAAGTGGCAATGCTCAAATGATGCCATGTCACACCTCGCGGATCGTGATGTTGTACTTGTCCTGCATCAGCTTCTTTTTCAGCAGATAGTCTTTCGTTTTCGCGCCCTTTGCGTCTTCGACCTCGCGCAGCCAGTAAACCGTGCCGTTGCAGTCCGGCTCGGCTGCCCGCTCGTAGGTAAAATCAGCGCGGTAGACCATCGGCTTGATGCGCTCGCCCTCAATGGTCGTGTAGCCCTCCACGAGTGTGAAATTTGCTTGCAGCCGTAGGTCTCGAATCTTGCCCATCGCGCGCAGCACTTTCAGCTCGCCGAATCGTGCCGCCTCGCGTTCGGAATCGAACTTGATGCCATCACGCACGACCTTGCGATTGCCGTACTTGCTTTTCTTCGGCTTTTGCGTGCCTGCCAGTTTGTCAAACACCTGCTTCTGCGCTTTAGGCCCCAGCCGTGCAAGGTCAACTGATGTCAGCGCCATCGTCTGTCTCCCTGATTCGCACTGGCAGGACCATTTTGACATCCTCGTGGTTGGTCTTGATCGTAATGGGTCCAATTGGCCCACGGAATTCCAGAATAGCAGGCTGCTTGAAGGCACCGCCGACGCTGGACTTTGCCGCCTGCAACGCCGAGAGAAGATACTCGGCATTCACGCCGATACGGAATGTCGGCTCATTGGGCAGGACTTTCCCCCAATCCAGAAACTCTCCAATCGGCTGAACAAAACCGAAGATGCAGCCGAGACATTCGATCTCAACCACGCTTTCCGTCTTGTCCCGTTCTTTCAGCTCCAAGCGCATGGAATTACCGCGCGGCAGGCGGATACTCGGCTTGATGTAGCAATCGAAATCCTCTTCGACCTCGCAGCAGGTCGCGTGCTCCACGAAAAGCCGGAAGCCATCTGTGGCGATAGCCGTAACCGCCTTGTTCTTCTTTCGAAATTCCAGCCGGATATTCTGGTACATCGGCTTTCTTGCGCTCATTGATACCGCGCCCTTTACGGCGGCGATAATCGTGTTGAACACGTTGGTGTCCATGATAGCCATTCTCATTCCTCTTCCTCCTTTGCGCCATTTTGGTCGCACGGATCGTCCCGCAGGCCGACCGCAAGCTGTTTTACCTTGTATCTGTTTCTTTCGCTCATCGGTTCTCCGTCCTTTCGTAGTGCAGCAGCAGTGCCCGAGCGATCGGGCAGCGCCGCCATTCTTCGTTGGCTCAGCAGCGCCTCGTATATTCGGCCAATTCTTCTTTCGGCAGTTTGACTTGTGCGCCCTCGCAGTTGAGATAGTCGCGGTAGTCCCGCGAGTAAAGCGGGCACTTGAAAACGCCTCCGCGATACCCGCTCACGGCGCACCGCCTGCCATTTCGGCAGCCGCCGCTTCCCACGTCAGTCCGTGTTCTCTCGCATAACGCGATACGCTCGGCATGAATGCCTCCTGTTCGGCTATCTGCTCGATGTATGGCTTCATCCACGCCACCGAGACGTGCAGGGAAGCTGTGCCCCTGATCTTTGCCAGCACTTGGCCGACCTTTGGCGGAAATCCCCTCGTATCCTCAGCAATCAGCGCATTTACTGCGCCCATTGCCGCAGCAGGGTCTTCCCCGCCCAGCATGTCCGACCAGAGGGAAACCATCTCTTCGGCTTCTACGCGGGTCATCTTGGCATAGGCCTGCGGATATGCCTGTTTTAATCGCCCTAAAAGGCTAATTACGTTAGCTCTTTCCACGGTTCCGTTCCTCCTCCAGCATCTCGGCGAATACATCGCCGCCGACAAACGGCCTATTCTGCGGTGCTTTGCCGCCCTTGTTCTGCTCTTCGGCGAGCCAATTAGTAATGAAACGCTTAACCCCTCCGCGCGTCTTTCGCTTGGTAGGGTTTGCGTCGCACCACCCCGCCATGTTTCTCAGCTGTTGCAGAACGTCAACGTTCGGATAGAGCTGCGACCATTTGGCCTTGTCGTTCTCCGACACGTCGAAAAAAGTCCCGTCATTCAGCGGCAAGGAAATCACTGGCGGCGCGTCAGCCGCTTGCGGCTCAGCGCAATAATCTTTCGGATTGGATTCGGATTCTGGATTCGGATTGGATTCGGATTGGATTAAGGCCGCAGATTGCGGCAACTCGCCGCAACTCGCCGCAGGTTGAGGCAAATTTAGATTTTCCGGTGGTTCGGGATATTTCGGCTTGCAATCTCTGACACGTTGATGCTTGACCCACCCGGGGAACAAAAAGTAGGGCTTCCCGTCTGCCATATAGAGGGAAACGCAGCCTTTTGCCGCCAAAGCTTGGAGCGCAGCATCGATATCTTTGATGGATAGCCTTTCCCGAAATGGGAAAACTCGTCCTTTTATAATTGCTGGGCGGGCATCTCCGCGCCCCGCATCATCTACTTGCGTAATCAATCCAACCCATAGCCGAAACTCGAAATCCGAAAGCGATGCTATTTTTTCGCTCGAGCATAAACTCTCTTTGATGATTCTATTCGGCATCTGCTCACCGCCTTAAAACGGCAGCTCGGATTCGTCCTCGCCCGTAATGTCGGCATACTCTGGAGGTTCGCAACGCGGTTCCTCGCGCTTGCTGTCGCCAAAGTAGATGTTGTCTGCGATGATCTCCGCGTTCCGGCGCTTATTGCCGTCCTTGCCCGTCCAGTCGCGGACGGTGAGTTTGCCATCGACCACGACCATGCGCCCCTTGCCGAGATGCTGGCAAACAAACTCGGCGGCCTGCCGCCACGCTACCACGTCGAGAAAATAGGTTTTCTTCTCGCCGGTTGCCTTGCTTTTGAAATCGTCATCGACAGCAACGGTGAAACTTGTGACCGCCGTTCCGTCCTGCGTGCGGCGCAGTTCCAGATCGCGCGTAATGCGCCCCATAATGCAAATTCTGTTCAGCATGATTCGTCCTCCAAATAGTTTTTCTTGAATACCGCCATGAAAGTGTCATGGCCATAAAGTTCTTCGAAACGTTTCTGACACTCGCGTTTCAGCCGCATATCCAGTGCGTGGCCGTTCTTCCCATGCACGCCGTAGTCGGCCATGTTGTGCCAGTCGGCGCGCAGCCATACCCAGCAGCCCCAAACATCGGACAACTGACGGCGACCGCCGCCGTAAATGTGATGCCTTGCGAGGTTTTCAGTGGACGCGCTCATATAGCACTCTTTTTTGTCCTGCATGATGCTTTGCGTCATCTACCCCATTCCTCCTTTAACGCGTCAAGCTGTTGCGGGGTCAATGTCTCAATGCCCAGCTCCTTGCAGTCCTGCACGATGTTGTCGATCAGGCGCGACATTTGCTTTGTGTCAAAGGTGGACGAGCCGTAATACAGCACCACATTCTTGCAGCCGTCAATTTTGCTGTCCATCACTTCCGTCTGCCAGCCGATACCATTCTTGTTCCAGCCGTCGCATAGTTTCTGTACGGCTTTCTCGCGCACGCAGACGGTCTCCGTGTTTCCGCCAACGTCTCGCACCTCTCGGCGGTAAACTTCGCTCTTGGGCGTTCCTGTGGCTTCTGCAAGCTTATCCAGCAAAACCCATGAGTAAGCATTGGCATCGAGGCTCCGCTTTTCACGGTGTTTCTTGACGGTCACATCAACGTCCACCTCATGCAACTCATCGTACAGTGTGCCGACGTTCTCCCGCGTAGCGATGGTGAGTAAATAACCACCATCGCGTGCAAGGGATAGATCATGCAGTCGGGCTTTCATTCGCTTTTCTCCTTGCCGTCATGCACGCCCAGCAGAGCGGCTCTTTATAGGTCTTTCGCGCGTTTTCCGCGATCTCCGCAACGGAATACGACTTGCCGCCGTGCGTCACCGGGTAGATGGGCTTGCCGCAGTCCTTGCAAGTGTTTTTTTCAACATCGCGCTTGTACTGTGCGTTAAATGCGTCCATCTCTTCCTTGCTTGGCTTATTGTCCTGCTTGGGCGGGTTTTCTGCTTTCACATCGTTTTGGGTTCTGGTGTCATCAACCGGGTCGCGGAATGTATCGCTTTCTGCTTCGCTATAAATGCCGGAATATGCCAGCTTTGAGAGTTTCAAAACAACTCGGTCAAACATTCGCTTAAATGCCATCGCATAAGGGTAATCGTTCTTACAGTTTTTCTGAGTGACTTCGCCCACCTCATATAACCCCTGGTCTTTATCGCAATAGGTAAACACCAGCGCGCCACCGTATCCGCATTTGTCTTCGGTAACGGCCATCGGGTTAAACGGTTTTTCCAACTTATCGTTGATTTTCAAGCAACCGTTGTGAGAGATAATCAGACCCGTGTACCCCATCTTGCCGCTTTTCGTCTCGTTCATAAGTATCCAGAAGTCTGCGGGGGATAGTCCATACTTACCGCTTTCGATGATCTCGCAAGCCTTTTTCTTGCTCTCTTTGTACTTATCGGATTGCCAAACCGGGATTTTATTCCCCTGCTTTTGGCTGTATTCCTCTTTGTTCTCGCCAAAGTTGTACTCCATCACTTCACCCCCATGCTCATGCCCTGAACAAGCGTTGCTCCGTCGATTTCGGCGCCGTTCTTCAGCAACGGGGCAAGGTCAGTCTTGCTCACCGTGGGGGCGTTGTAAGTAACCTCGCCGTCGTGGCCGTTGGCGAGCATCCACGCCACCACCGCGCCCATGTCGGAGACCTCCACGCTGGTGGTTTTGCGATAACTGATGGAGCATCGGGGCGTGGAAAACTTCTCGCCGTTCAGCACAGATTCAAGATATTTTTTCTTGCTCTCTGCCGCGCGCTCTAAAGCCTGTCTGCGCGCCGCAAGGGTTTTCTCTTCTTCGCGGATCGCCTTTGCTTCGGCAACGTCGTTTTTAATCCAAAGCGCGATGTTCTCGATTTTCTGCTCTCTTGCCATGTTCAGCTCCAAGAGCTTTTCAACGTCAAGGATTTCGCCGGTCTCGGCGTCTACACATTCCGCAAGCGCGGAATCAATCTGATAAAGGTTCATCTTTTACCTCCGTAATATTGTCTGTGCCACAGTAAGGGCAAACGGTTTGAGTGGTGATTACCCAGTTCTCATCGTCCAAATTTTCGCGGTACGCATAAAGCGCAGGCTCTCGAAAATCCGCGCCGCAAGCCCAGCAGTGCATCATTTCTCCGCCTCCAAATACGCCATCGCACTCTGCACGCCAAAGACGCGCGCCGCCTGATGGTCATTGAAAAACACGTCGATGTGGTTGCCGTTCACGCCGCCCCCGCAATCCTCCGCGATATAGCTGTGCTGCGTGCCGTCCGGCCAGATCAGCAGGACGTGCGTCCCGTAAGGGATAACGCCGGGGTCGACCGCGATCGTGCGTCCCTGGGTCGCCAGCGTGCCGGTCGCGGTGTAGCCGCTTGCCCACTTTCCGCAGCAGCAGCGTCCGGGGCAATAGGCCGTGAGCGTAAACTCGCCGAGAAAAACGTCGTTGCACACCGCGCTTTCGGTCGCAGGAATGTCCCACGCGGGGTTATGCTCCTCTACGGCCGGCGCTTCCTCCGTCTCGACCGCCTGTGCGCTGGTGGCGAGGATCGAGATCACAATCAAGAGGATCGTCGCGCCCAGACACGCAGCCGCGAACAGCGCCGATTCATCGGCCTTGCGCTGCTCTCTCGTTCGCTTGTCTGGCTTCTTCATCGCTTTCCCTCCAAAACGTCGATCAAGCGAGAGAACAGGCATCCCAGCGCCACCGCGCCGACCACGGCGAGAAATGTTGTAAAATCCATTAGCTTTCCGCCCCTTTCAGCTTCGTCATAAATTCGATGAATGGAAGCGTTGGGATTTTCACTCTTGACCCCATGCGGATAACTTGAAAGCCAAGCCCATCGGGGTCTTTTTTCGCCGCCAAGCGAATCGCGTGGGGGTCACAATCCAAAACCGGCGCAACGTCAGCAGCGGTCAATGTCGCTTTCCCACATGCTTTCATTTCTTCAAGTGTCATTTCTCTTGCCTTTCCCCTGCGGGTATGTTACAATAGCCGCAGGGACACAATATCTTGTGGTGAAGATTAGTTCCGCTGCCCTGTTCGGCCTGCTACGCTGAACAGGGCTTTTCTTTTTACTTTCATGCGCCCACCTTATTACCCTCTCTGATCGCGTCGGCGAGCGTCTTAATGTCCGATTCCGTCACGCCGTACATCCTCGCCAGCTTTCGCCAGTGCTTCTGCGGTGGGGCCCAGTCGTTCAGCTCCCAGTGCGACACGCAGGACACGTCGATGTTCAGCTTTCGAGCGACCTGCTTTCTCGTCAGGTTTGCAAGGTTTCGCAGCTCTTTTAAATCCAACTTTTCTACCTCCGTTTCTATTTTGAGATTTCATTGACTGCGGCGGGGAGATTTGCTATACTGGATTTACAGGGTTTGCCTTACCGCCTCCGATCATTTAACGGCTTGATGAAAGGAGGTGAACCTATGGCAAGAAACTCTGTGCGGACGACCAAGTCAATGGCGTCCAAAGCATCGAAGGCGTTGGCAAGTAGCAAGTCCAGTAAGACGACCAAGTCTCTGGCGGCATCCGCGCTTTCGAACCGTCGGTCTAAGTGACCGGCGTACCGCTCCGATGTCCACGCATCGGGGCGGTTTCTTTTCCCCGCCGCAGTCAATGTGAGAAATCATCTTGACAAACGCAAAACGCGCCGCTATTATGTAAGTGTCAGCCAACAAAATATCGGTTATAAGTCCGCAAAAACGGGAAATCCGTTGGGGGCTTTGGCTTTTGTTGCCTTATTGATTTCTCATGAGGCTATTATATACGACGTTTTGATGTACGTCAATACCTTTTACATCATTTTGTCGTATGGCTTTTATCCAATCTTTATTTCGATAATTTGTGCGAGGTGCTACATGGCTTTGCTTGAAAAGCAATTAAACAAATATATCGAAGCCAATTTTGCCGAAAAAGAAAAAGCGCTCGCTGAAACCGAGCGCTCTGTGCAACGACATTTCGCCAAAAGCCGAGAATATAGAATCATGCTGCAAAATTACCAAAAGGAATTGCGCGAGCGTGATAGCGCTCTTTCCGAAAAAGACGCCGAGCTATCTAAGCGCAAAGAAGATTTGGACGAATTTGAATCCACATTAAAAGCGCGAGTAAAAGAAGATGTTATGCGAGAAGCAAAAGAAGAAAAAGCTGCGCTGAAAGCGGATTCTATAAGGCTGCAAGAAGAAATAAAATCCTTGTCGGCAAAAAAGGCCGGCCTTATGGCAGCGGAATACAAAATTATTGATTGGGTCTCAAGAATGGAGCAAAAAGAAGGCGAAGTATTTGATGAAATACTTGCCGATGCAAATAAATTTCAAAAATTCAAGCTGTCTATTGATGGGTATGAATTTGAAAGCTATGTTGCTGATCTGCTCGCAAAAAACGGCTATGAAAAAGTTGAGGTAACAAAAAAGTCGCAAGACTTCGGTGCGGATATTCTTGCCGAAAAGAACGATGTGCGATATGCGTTTCAGTGCAAATACTACTCAGGGCAAGTTGGAATTGAAGCGGTGCAACAAATCTACGCAGCAAAAGAGCATTACGATTCTCATGTTGCGGTTGTAGTTACAAATAGTGTATACACTAAAGCTGCTAAAATTTTAGCGGAAGAATTAAATGTCGTTTTATGGGATTGCGAAGACCTTTCTGTTTTGTCGCAAAGTAAAGGATAAGTATGGCAAACAATACCGTTTTAATAAATGTGCCTTTTGTCGAATCTTTAATTGATTCTAAAGGGTGGAGTAATGGCTACTTTGGAGCCAAAATTATGGGAAAAAGTCGTGGATGGGTTGCGGAGTGGAAACGCAAAAAAGACGGAGAACCATCTCCTAAAAATCTTCCGACTTATGAAGAAGCGGCAAAGATTTGCATAGTTTTTAATGCTTCCCCCGATGATGTTCTCTTGCACGAGGGCAACACCCCGGAAGAAACCGCAAAGTGCTTAGAGGATATCGAGACGGTGCGGAAACTGGTCGAGGCCGAGAGCACGAAAAAAGCCCCCGCCACAGAGGGCGAGGGCGAAAAGGACGCGCTTATTGAAGCTGTCAGAGGGATAACCGATAAAGATACGGCGCTTGCCGTTTTCGATGAGCTTAGTAAAAAAATGCGGGAGTTGATGTAATGCTTACATTCTACCCATCAAATCCGCAAGACCGCATGAAAACCGAAGCGGAGCGGAAAGACCATGAGCAGCAGCAAAAAGAGCAAGCAGAAAAAGAACGGCGCGAGAAAACGCGGTTCATTATTACTGCCGTTCTTTCTGGCATTGCGGCGCTCGCTGCTGTTGCAGGAGTGATAATTCAACTTGCTTGAGCGCGATTAGCGTGTCAATCTTGTCTGAGATTTCCTTCAATCCAAATACAACGTCGTTGATCTGGCCTTTCATGATGATGCTGTTCTCTGCCAACTTGGAAATGTCAATCTCGTAGCCTTTCATAGCACACCTCTTTCTTTTAATTTTGAAAATACTTCTGCGCAATCCGCGGCAGATAGCTTGTCTATCATTCCAAGGATTTGCCCGCGCAATTCCTCAAGGTAGGCTTGATCGTTCTTGCTGTTTTTATTGTCTTTCCGCATAATCTGCTTTTTTATTGTAACATCTTTCGCGCTATTACACAACATTTTGTGTCCCTCCAATATTTATAGTAACGGGGCTATATGTCAATTGTTGCACATAGCGGTGCAAGCATCAATATCTCCAAGTAAGGCCCCGCCGCCCTCTGCAACAAACGGCGGGGCCTTTTTGCAGCCAGCGGGGAGCGGTCGCCGCTGCTTGCCTTCACCGTAGCCCACTTTGGTTTGGTAATTCAATGCCGAAACATTGCAATAAGACAGCGCTCGACGTGGTTCGACAAACCCATATCTTGCAACTTTGTAACACGAAAATCGGAAAAATTAAGGTGGCATAAATGAACATTCAAGAAGTGTGCAAAATTCGTAAAGAAGACTTGAAGCTGACCTATCAGGATATTTCCGACGCTTCTGGCGTACCGCTGTCCACCGTGCAAAACTTTTTCTCAAAATTTTCAAAGGCTCCGTCAATCTACACTGTCGCGCCGATCTGCAAGGCAATGGGAATATCTCTTGATGAAGTGTTCGGGATTTCCGAACACTTGACCCCGACCGAGGAAACATTGCAAGCGCGAAACGATGAGCTGGAACGACACGTTGACGCAAAGGCTGATACCATCGAGATCATGCGGCGCGGCGTCCGCATCCGCAACGGCGTAATTTTAATTTTGTTCATCGCGGTGATGCTGCTGGCCGCATGGTGCGTGTATATCGATCTGCACTGCACCGACTATGGTTTTTGGAGGGGCTGACATGGGAAACTGCATCAAATGTAAAGCAGCGCTGCCGGATGGCGCGCTGTTTTGTCCTATGTGTGGGAAAAAGCAAATAGTAGAAAAGCGACGTGGAAGACAGCGCGGAAGCGGGACGGGGACAGCTTTTCGGCGCGGTAAGACATGGACTGCTCAAGCTGCCGGATATTCATATACCGTGCAAGACGACGATGGATCCCCTAGACTAATTCGTCGAAGGCCTACTAAAGGGGGATTCCCTACAAAAACTGCTGCTTTGGAATGGGCCGCTTCTCAAGACCCTGGGAAATTCCAAAAAGAAGCTCCGACCCTCTTAGAGCTTTGGCAAGGGTGGAGCGAAAATGATATGCTGACACGGTCAAAGGATAAACAGATAGCGTTCAAAAAAGCCCGTGAACGCTTAGAGCCGATTATAGCCCGGAAAATAGATGAGCTAACGATTGATGATCTACAAGACACGGTAAACTTCGCAGCAAAGTCATATTATACCGCTCGAGACATGAAGTCCCTGCTATCTCATCTATACAAGCGCGCTATGGCAAGCGGCGGTAGCAATGGGCCAGTAACCGTTAATCTGTCGCGATTTATTGTTTTGCCTGAGCTGGAAGAAAAAGTCCCCGAACCATTTACCGAAGACGAAGTCAACGCCATGTGGAAAGCATGGGACGAAGGGAATGTTTTTGTCGGCTATATGCTGCTGATGATCTACACGTCAATGATGCCCGGGGAATTGCTTGCGTGCAAAACCGATATGATTGACTATGACCGGCTTGAAATTTACGGCTGCGGGAAAAAGACAAAGAAAAGGAAAGATACCCCTATCGTTTTCCCCGAGTTCATTGCGCCAGTACTGCAAGAGTTGAGCGAAAAGTCTACCAGCAAAACGGGGAAAATATTTGGTGGCGATGAAAACACCTTTTATACGGCCTATCACGCCACTACAAGCGCGGTTGGAGTGCGAGACCTAAATCCATACTCCTGCCGCCACACAACGGCTACAGAGGCCGTTAAAAAGGGCGTAGAGCTGCCCGTGTTGCAGCAGATCATGCGCCACGCAAAGTTATCATCGACACAACGATATGTCCATGTTTCCACCGAAGCCGCGCATAAAGGGGTTAATCAGCTTAGTCGTAATGACAAATGAATCTATGCTGGTTATTCGATAGCAAATATGTTAGCCATTTTGTTAGCCATAGGTTAAAACTTTTCAACCCAAAGAACCCCAAAAGTTGCAAAAACGTTTTTGGATAAAAACAAGAAAAAACCTTGGAGCCGTTGAGATTCCAAGGTTTTTTCGATTTGGCGCGGAAGAGAGGATTTGAACCTCCGCGGCGCTTTTTACACGCCCTACTCCCTTAGCAGGGGAGCAAAATTCCTTTATTTTACAGCATTTTTTAGGCTTTTGTTAGCCATTTGTTAGCCATAAAATTCACCTATAGATTTGCGTATTCGTGAATATTCAAAGCATTTTACTCGCTACCGAGCTTTCGCATGACGCTATTATAGACGCGCTCGTTTACAATTTTTAAACTGTCCATCAACTCGTCCATGATGCCCCACGCCTTTTCTTGCGAGACTTTCGACACGGCGCGTAAAAAATCACTGTCGCCGTATGTCCCGACGCTGACCGGCGCGGGCGCTGCGGAGTATGCCACCGGCAAAGCACTCTCTCGTTCGCTGCTTCGTTGGTCACGGATGGAATATAGCACGGCAAGGCGCTCATAGTTTGTCCAGCTCGATTCTTCCGTCTCAAGACGTGCTATCCAGCGATTGACCTCGTTCTCGTCGACCATAGGGGCGCACCCCCTTTAGCCCTCGATAGTGTCCATGCAACGCTGGATGGCTCTGCGGATGCTTTCATCATCGGCGTTGTCCAGCATTTCCTGCAACTGGCGTTTCATGTTGTCGATGCCGCCGTCGCGGGAATAGTGGCCGCGCACATAATGCGTGCCGCGTCTCGCATTAGACATATCGCGGTCATAAGCGCCGCGCATACCCGACTGCCAGTCTCCGTCGCGGGAATAGCGGCGAGAATAGTCTTCATCGCGGGAATAGCCGTTGTCTTCCAACATCTCAATCTTATCGATGTTCTTGATGGTGGCCGTCAGTTTGTGCGCAATTTCGAGATCACCCGCGCCAAGCTCGCCCTTGCGTGCCAGCTCGTCGAGTTCGTCGCACAGCATATTGCGCAGATCATCCATCGCTTTCTTGCTCATGTCCATTCTCCTTTCACGCGATTCTCTCAACCGTGAGATTGCTGTTAGCAAAATTCACGGCCTGAGCGCTTGTGTTCTTCATCGCGACAGTTACGCAGCAGCCTTTCGGGACGCTCACCTGGGCGCTGACATACACGTTGAAATAGTTTTCTACCGCCGCAGGGGTAACGGTAGCGGTTGCGCTGTTAAGCGCTTCGCCGTTGACGGCAAGCGCCGCCGTGATGCCCTCAACCGTGCCCCCAGTGGGAATAGCGATGTTTCCACCGTAAGAAACCTTGTAGAGCGCACGACACTGGTTAGTCAGCCCGCGCAAAGTTACCAAACCGGCACCGGCACGGTGAACGATACACGGCTTGCTATTGACCGCCGTTTCGGTCAGTGGGACGTTTTGTCCGGCAGAGACCAAAGCAATGATAGAATTACTAAACTCAGCCATACTGGTATCACTCCTTTTTCTGATTTGTCCCAAAAGGGGAAAATGCACCATTCGCAATCATTTCCGCGTAGCTGGGCGCAAATAATTCGTCCACTTTACGCAAAAGATCAGCATAATTGCAGAGCTCGTACATGCTCATTTCGCTCTTGTCCAGAGTTGCGATGTGATCGACAAATTCCTGCTTGAGTTCGTCAACTGTTTTCACAAAATCAGTCCTTTCATATGCCTCGAAATCGAGGCAATTAAAATACAGCGGCAGGGCTATTGCCCCGCCGCGTTGTTGTCAGTATCGGCACGGG
>ERZ1034928.634-NODE-634-length-15072-cov-19.310448_pt1 | contig 15072 bp, 18 predicted proteins | sample MGYA00520627_ERZ1034928 | MGnify/ENA primary metagenome ERZ1034928 (study PRJEB33766, sample SAMN09781755) | gut metagenome | biome: gut microbiome | host: Homo sapiens | place: Madagascar | study: EMG produced TPA metagenomics assembly of the PRJNA485056 data... | reverse complement strand
GTACCAGGCAAAGCGGCATCTTGCATTCCCCAGTAGAACATACGTTTGGTTGTAATTGGTAGAATTTGTGTGCGGTTAATTGTAATTGTTAGGATGAAGATTCTGTGAAGATTACTGGTAATAAAAATTGTGAGGTGATTATTTTAAATAAAGTTATAAAATGTATTGACATTGGTGCGCACTTATAGTATGATTGAAGTATCAAAGAATAAGTAAATTAAAGGAGGTTAATATGATTAGTAATCAAAAAGAAAGATTAACGGTTTCATTAAGTAAAACGAATATCGCAATAATAGAACAGGCGTGCATTAAATATAATAGAACAAAGAGTAATTTTATTGATTACTTAATAGAAAAATATGACAATGATTTCTTTTTCAGAAATATTGTTGTATTAAATATTGGAGAAAAATTAAGAGAATATAACGTTAAAATTAAAAAAGTTGGAAATTTTAGATTTTCAAAAGATGAGTTTTCAGTGATTTGCTATGGCTCATATAAAGAAAATGATAATATAATATTAAGAGTAACACTATATTATGATTTTACTATGAAATATATGGAGGAAGTACAATGGCCAAACGAAAAACTAATAAATTAACATATGCTCAGAGAAGAGCAAAGTTAGAATTTGAATACAGAAATCTGGTAAAGTATTTTAACGAAATGTCTTCTCAAATAGCAAAAGCAGGTAAACGATCTCGAGCGGTTGATTATATTAAATCAACAATAGGTTCAGACGCTATAGGGAAGAAAGGGAAATTATTACACAGACCTAAAAAGCGTGGATTAGATGTATATAAAGAAAATATCAAATTGCTAAAAGGTTTTAAAGAAAGAAAAAGTTCCACATTGCAAGGCGTTTTAGATACTGATAGAGAAAGAATAGAGTCAATTAAAGAGGCATTTCCTGAGCTAGAAAGAATGAGTGATGATGAAATAACTGAAATGCTTAATTTTTTGGGAAGTGCCCGTGGAAAAGAATCTAAAAAATCATATGATAGCGATCAACTTGTCTTAGCAATAGGTTTGCAAAAGATAGGAAATAAAGATAAATCTATAGAAGAAATCTATAGTGATATGCAAGAATCAAATAAAACAATGGCTGATTATATAAGGCAGTCATTAGAGGAAAACGAAAATAAAGATTGGATTTTGTTTTAATTATAGGAGGTGGGGTAATGTATTTAAAAAAACCAGAATTACTGCCAGACGAGCGTTTGTCTGGCTTTAATTATACATATTCCACTGATGTAATCGAACAAAAAATATATTATCTAGTAAATAATGGTATTATTTTTAACAAAAAAGGTAAAGAATTGTTATCTACTCCTATCACGTTTGATATTGAAACATCAACAATACCAGAAAATGATATAAATAACCCAAAAGATTATATGCTTGCGTTTCCGTATTTATATCAATTATATTTATACGATACAGTGTTTTTTGCAAGGACAAGAACTGAGTGTTTTATGCTTTTTTCTGAGATAGAAAGAGTTTTGCTAGAGTATAATATACATGCGGTTTGTTATGTTCATAACCTATCGTTTGAATATCAGTTTCTCAAATCAATTCTGCAAATAGATTATGAGAAAGTATTTCTAGTCAAAAACAGAAAAGTTGCAAAATTTGAGTTAAAGTCAGATACGATAATTTTTCGCGACAGTTATTTGTTGTCAAATATGTCGTTAGCTAAATTTTGCGAAAATTATAATTCTCCTGAGTATCAAAAAGACAAAGAACTAATTGACTACGAAGTTATTCGATACCCGTGGACTGATTTATCAGATGAAATCCTGTATTATTCCGGTATGGATGTAATTACGTTGTATCATGCTATTATGTCAATCATGGAGAAAGAGGGAGATGATTTAAAAACAATACCTATGACAAATACTGGATATGTTCGTCGTTCATATAAAAAAGCATGTCTGGGTAGCACATATAACGGTGGTTCGTATAGAAAAAAATCTGATGATAAATTTAGACAGAAAAAAACATATCGTCAGAAATATATGGATAAACAAAAGATTACGCTAGAGCAATATAATTTATTATTAAAAGCATTTCGCGGTGGTAACACACATGCAAATAGATACAAAGTCGGAAGAATCATACCAGATGTTACTAGCTATGATTTTGCATCGTCATATCCGGCTGTAATGATATGTTCAGATCAATTTCCATCTGGAAAGCTGATGGATTGCACAATGTCAGTTCAGACAATAGATGGATTGGATTATTACGTTAAAAATTATTGGACAATATTTGAGTGCATTTTCGAAGATGTGCAATTGCGAGATAATAAGAAAACACCTGTCCCATATATTCCTAAGGCGAAAATGGTATGCCCTGTATCAGCATTTAATACAGGAGTTTTTGATAATGGACGTCTAATATCACAGAAAGAGCCGTTTGAGTTTAGTTTTTTAGGTTGCGAGTATCATATTATTAAAAAACAGTATGCAGGAAAAATGAAAATCACAAAAGCATACTACACGACAAAAGATTATCTGCCGGATGAGATTAGAAAAGAATGTTCAAACTGGTATGTCAAGAAAACAGAGTTAAAAGGGATAGAAGGGTCAGAGTATGAGTATATGAAATCTAAAAATAGAGTTAATGCATCCTTTGGTATGATGGTTGAAAAGATTGTGAAAGATATATCAGAAGTTTCAGAACAAACCGGAGAGATGATTTTAAGAACCCCTACGGAAGAAGAAGCAGAGAACCAGATTGAATCATATTACAACGTAAGAACAGGAAAATTTCTAAACTATCAATGGGGCGTTACAGTTACGGCACTGGCACGGGTCCGTTTGCAAGAGTTAATTGATATGACATATAAGGATTTTATCTACGCTGATACCGATTCTGTAAAAATAGAAAACGGCAAGAAATATAAAGATAAATTAGAGGAATACAATAAGAAATGGATTGAATACGCAGATAATTGTTCTATATCATATAAAGCATACACGAAAAAAGGAGATTTACAGATTTTAGGAATTGCGGATTTCGATGGGCACTATAATCGTTTCGTAACGTTAGGGGCTAAAAAATATGCGTATGAGGATGACAATAATCAATTGCACATTACAATTGCTGGAGTGCCTAAAAAGTTAGGATCTAAAATTTTAGGAAAGCTGGAGAATTTTAAGTGCGGTATGCATTTTATGGTAGGAGCAGACGGAACGTTGGAAGACCGTCAAGCATGGAAAAAGCGACTATTGTACAATGACGCAGATAATTTTGAGCTAACAATTGATGGCCATAATCTCCATATTGGAACATATATTGCCATGGAACGTACATCATATGAATTATCAATTACAGATGAATATGAGGAACTTATTTTTTCACTAAAAGATGATGAAATATATGAAAAAGAAGATATATGGACTTGACAAATTATTAGAAGTGTGCTATTATATACATGTACCGGATAGAGGGAAGTAAATAGTAAAGTACAGAGTATCACGGGTGAAACCGCTGTAGTTTACTTACGAATGATAAACGGTATTTACTTTTCTCTATTGCAGGTGCAGTAAAAAATAATAAGAATAGAAAGAAAAGGAGATTACAAACATGAGTGCAAAAGTAATTAAAACAAGTGAAGGACTGACCGCAAGAAAGGTGCTTTCTTTTACATCAAGAAATGATGCATTACCTATGAAAGAGATTGAAAAAGGAACGATTATTCCCTACGAAGGGTTCATTGAGCAGGAAATCGTGAATGAGTTAACTGGAGAAATTTTCGAGTCTTTGCTTTTAATTTCTGAGCCAGATGAGACTGGAACAAATAAATTATATGCAACACGTTCAGATAGTGTCAAGAAATCACTGTTCGAAATCATTGATACGTTGAAAGAAATGGGAGATAGTGATCCGTTCAGCGTAAAAGTTGATAAACTGAAATCTAAGAATGGTCGAGAGTTTATTACTCTTAGCCTTGCAGAATAAAGGAGATACAATATGAAAAGATATATAACAAGGACAATCTATGAATATAATACTGACGTTCTTTTTGTAATGGATGGTCAGATTATTACAAATACGTTTCCGGGGGAAATTGGTAAGAAAGAAGCGAAAAAACTTCTTATGCAGACTTTCGGAAGAAAAGATATTGTTATTGTAAACTGTACAAGAAAAGTGGCTAGTAGTTCTGTATATAGACTGCCTGAGGAAACATTTATTTCTATGGCAGAAAAAGTAGAAAAAGTAGAAAAAGTAGAATAGACCCTCCATTGAGGGAACTCCCCTTTCCTTCTTTTTATATTCCCACCGGTTCATGCGCCCGGTGGGAATTTTTTATTGACAAAAATAAATTTATATTGTATAATGATTATACTAGAATATGGAAAGGAGTGATTCCCTTGAAAGTATAATATTTATATGCCTGAGATATTTATATACGAAGGGAAATTCCCGCAGTAAAGATCGTGTTTAAATTAGTCTAAGCATAATAATTAGTAACTTTGAACAGTCAATGGTATGTTTCATTTTATAAGTATATTCCGTGTGCGCTAACTTTTATTGGCATCAGAAAAGGCTCATCTTTTGATGAGCCTTTTTATTTATTTGATAAATTCAAGAAAAGCTATTCTCGCCTTATAACTAGAAAATCTGACAATGTTATAATGATACATTTTTTCCATACGTTTTTTAAATCTATTTCCAGAATCATAAATGCAATCCTCTGATAAATCATTTTTTGTGGCGGCAAGAGCATAATTAAAACTAAGGTCGGCAACTTCATTGACATAATATACACTCATTCCATACAAAAATCGGACAGAAAAATATTTTTTATTATGCTTTATTGTAAATAAATAATCGCCCTTTAAACTAGGATTCTTTAGAATCATGGTATTGCTATCTTTTAAATATTCTTTTTTGTTTAATATTGCACTATATTCTGAATTAGAAAATGACTGATTAAATACACTATTCATATGAGCGTTTGCCGCACATTCATTAAACCCCTGTTCTAAAACAAATCCATTTCCCCTATAAAAATTTGTGGAAATATCAAGGTCTTTATTTATTCCAAAATGCTCATAATAAGGATTATTTATATCAATTAAATTTCCTGTCAAAATAAGTGGTAGGTATCTACTTTGCAAACCTCCTCCTCTTGCTAGTGAGGTATGAATAGAAAAAATTCGTTTTACCTCGTCTTTCACATACTCACCGCTTTCTGGTTGAAATTCGTCAAACCATATTCTCTGCACATCATTAAATACATTGGAAAAGTTTCGTATATCATCGCTGGAATTAAGTGAGGTGGAATATCCACATAAATACCATTCCGGCTTTTCTCCTGCCAATCCTATATAAATATTATTGAATACTCCTTTTATGCCAACTTCTTCTTTCATTACAAGATCGGGATAAAACGTACTCAATGCGCTGGGAAAATATGCCATGTACGAAACGGCTTTTTCTAGTTGATATTTTTTTCGTAATATAACACAAAACAATTCCTCATTTTTCAAAAATTTATTTAGCACATACCCACCGAACCACGTTGTTTTACCCGCACTACGGTTCGAGGTAGAAATATATGTTTCCGGTTTATTTCCGTTCCTGTCCATTTTCGACAGTAGTAAATTTCCGCTATAATGAATTTTGTTATCAGATACAAAATGATTAAATTTATTTAAATCCATATGCACACTCCTTTACAAAATAATTTTTTTATGCTATACATATATTGTAACATATACAATTGAAAAAGTAAAGGTGGTGAAAAAATGCATGGCATTGCAGTAGCGCTGATTTTTAACGCAGCAGATTTAGTAACCGGAATACTCTCAGCAATTAAGGAAAAAGATTTACAGTCAAGTAAATTGCGAGATGGAATTTTTAAAAAAGTCGGTTTTATTATCTGTTATTTTTTAGCGTTAATGATCGATATGTACGGAAGCGAGGTAGGATTTAATTTAACAATTGAATTACTTCCGGTCGTTCTTGGGTTTATATGCTTAACAGAAGTTGTTTCAATCATTGAAAACATTTCTAAAATGACCGATATTCTACCAGATAAGCTGTTATCATTGTTCCATGTTTCATCGAAAGGAGAAAACGATGGTTGAAACAAGTTTTGTAAAAATTCCGGAGACAATCGCATTAGCGATTGAAGTTATCAATGGAGTTTATGGAAATGGAGAAGATAGAAAACAGGCGTTGAAAAAAGCTGGTTATGATTATAACCGTGTGCAGAAATGTGTAAATGAATTATTCCCTTTCTGGAAAAAATATGGAGATGATTAAATGCCAAACGAACGTAAAATAAGCCCATATGTTGTTTCTGCTATGTGTGGGTGCTGGGCGTGGGAGTCTGGCATGAACCCGGGAATCTGGGAATCTTTGACCCCGACCACATGGGATCATGAGTATCAGTACGACGGTATCGGAGGATATGGTTTAGGCCAGTGGACAAACGTCGGAACCCCTCACGGTCGCTGTTATAATCTGCATACATGGGTTACTGAACAGGGATATTCCGACGGAGATTTATACGGCCAGCTAAATTTTGTACTGCATGAAAATTACTGGACAGCCGCAAATTCTGTGATGGGATATAGCACGCTTTCAGAATTTTTGAATTCTAAAAGCACTAATTTAGATAAGTTAGTCGAAGAGTTTCTGGCATGTTGGGAAGGTGTCCCGGGAAATAAGCTGAGTGAGCGTATTGCATATGCACATAATTATTACCAGTTTATTTATGACAACAAGTCAGCTGACCCCTCCTCTTGGGGTCAAACATCTGGTAATTTCTATCAAGACCCAACAGGTACAGGAGCGCACGCAAACGTTATGTTGGTATACTGGTGGGCAGGAGGTGTAGAACCTAACCCCCCGACACCGGGAGGAAAACGTAAAAGTATGCCGTTATGGTTTTTCATGAAAAGAGTTATTTAGAAAGGAGCATAAAGAATGGCAGTGCGAACAAAGGAAGATTTAATCGCAAATTTAACAGAAAGTTTTGGAGAAAATTTAAGCGACGATAATTTAGCGTTGCTGGAAGATGTTTCCGATACAATCGATTCATTCAGAGATGCAGAAGATTGGAAATCAAAATACGAAGAAAATGACGCATCATGGAGAAAACGTTATAAAGATCGTTTCGAAGGAAAAGCAGATGATTCTGAATTGGAAATTGAGACTTATGACACACCTAAAACATATGATGATTTATTTACTGTAGAAAGCGAGGTTAAATAAATGGCTAAAAGAATTGCACAGAGTACATTAAATGCAAGCACGATTGATATTTTAAATGTAATTCGTCAGAATGCAAGTTATGATTATCAGCAGAGTGTTCCTGTTATTGAAAGAGCAAACCAGATTCCGCACGTTGGGGAAATTATTTGCGGAACTCCGGCGTTAGCTAATCAGTTTTTAAATGCATTAGTTAATAGAATTGCTCTTGTCAGAGCACAGAGTATCACGTTTAACAATCCGTATTCTAGGCTCAAAAAAGGGTATCTGGAGTTTGGTGAAACTGTCGAAGATATTTTTGTAAATATTGCAAAAGTTGTTGATTATGACCCGGACAAAGGAGAAGGTAGAGAATTTAAGCGTTCCATCCCTGATATTAGAAGCCAGTTCCATATCATGAATTGGCGCGTAATGTATCCGGTTACAATCCAGGATGAAGATTTGAGAAGAGCTTTTTTAAGTGAGCAGGGAGTTACAGATTTAATTGCTAAAATTGTTGAATCTGTTTATACAGCCGCTGAATACGATGAATTTCTTCTGTTTAAATATCTGATTATCAAGGCGGCTACAAAAGGTCAGATGTACCCTGTATCTGTAGATGATTCAGATATGAAAAATTATGCTACAGCTTTTCGTTCAAAATCTAATATGATTACATTTCCTAAAACAGAATACAATGCCGCAGGAGTAAAAAACAACACGCCGCGTGAACGCCAGGTCATTTTCATGGATTCTGATTTCAACGCAAAATACGACGTTGATGTTTTGGCTGCCGCTTTCAACATGGATAAAGCTACGTTTATTGGAAGTCTGTTTTTAATCGACGATTTCACAACGTTCGATAATGACAGATTTGCAGTCATCAGAGATTATTCAGACGGAATCGAAGAAGTAACTGCGGATGAACTTACTCTTATGAAGGATGTAAAAGCAGTGCTTATGGATGAAAACTGGTTTCAGTGTTACGATAATATGAATAAATTTACTGAAAAATATGTTGCGTCTGGCCTGTACTGGAATTACTTCTATCATACATGGAAAACAATTAGTTCTTCTCAGTTTGCAAACGCTCTGTTATTTGTTGCTAATACTGCAACTACTCTTCCTACTTCTATTACGTTTGAAGTAGTAGACAAGTCCATTTCTGAAAGTGCTACTGTTCTTTGCCTTGAACCGCAGGTCGATGGAAGCACATTACAGCCGCATAATGTTCAGTTAGTTCAGACAGAACAGGCGACAAAAGCAGGAGTAGGAGTACAGAAATACGGAGCTTTGCTGATTCCGTCAAGCGCTACGGCAACTAATCTTGTTTTGAGTGCAACTGTTAATGGAACTACTTATAATGCCAAAGCTTCTGCAACAATCAACGCAAGTGCGGACGTTGGAGCAACTATTGTGTTAGATAAAGTTGGATAATAATAGGGGGATAATATCCCCCTATTATAACACAGGAGAGATATTATGTTAGATATATATAGAAATATAAGAGGGGTGAAATAATGTATATAGCTCCAAATAGTACGCTGGAATTATTTGCAGATATTGGATTATCTAGCAATTATGATAATTCATTATATTTTTCTTCTGTAAAAGAAAAAGACAATTATTTTTCAAATTTAGATAAAATTGCACAGATTGAAGGGTTATATTATATATCACCCCAAAAAGGAATTATCAGAACCGGTCAGACTATAAAAAATATTTATAGTGCTGGTTATTTGCGATACAAAAATACGTCATTCGAAAATAAATGGATATATGCTTTTATTACTGATATTCAGTATAAATCAAATACTATGGCTGAAATTCACTTTGAAATTGACTACCTTATAACGTGGATGGGTACATTTCATTTAAAGCAGTGTTTTGTGGAGCGACAGCATGTTACAGACGATTCTATTGGCGTTAATATTCTTGATGAAGGAATCAATTTTGGAGAACATGTGATTGAAGGAATTCATGATTATACCCTTACAGGAACACAAAGCTTTAACCCAATTGTTATCGTTACAGCCGCAGAATCCGGCGGTTCTGGTGGTGGTATTGCAGGTGGTGTTTATTCTGGATGTGTAATTTCTGTTTTTGTTACTGCTGAATCTGCAAATAGTTATATTAACTCGCTCATTGATGCAAATAAAGCAGAAAACATTGTAAAGATATATTCTTTACCTGCAAAATATGTAGTTCCGGGGGGGACTCCTATCGAAGATCGTTACAAAGAAACGCATACAAATAATAAACCTTATACATCACTGGATGGATATGTTCCTAAAAATAATAAATTATTCTGCTATCCTTTCAAGTATGCCGAAGTCAGTAACGGAGAAGGAGACAAAAAAGATTTTAAGTATGAATGTTTTAATACTGTGCCCGGAAATGCCAGTAGTGGAACATACAGCTTTACTGAACAGGCAAGTTTTGGGGCATCTACACAGGCTCTTTTTATGCCTATCAATTATAAAGTCCAGTCTATGTCAGGAAACGGGCAATTAGAGATTGACGAGCGAGTAAGTTTATCAGATTTTCCTCTTTGTGCATACAACATTGATACTTACCGGGCTTATACAGCTCAACAGAATACCAGTCTTCCATCCAGTATGTTTAACAGCTTCACAAAGGGAGCTATTAGCGGAGGTGCAAGCGGACTTGGCGGAGGCTTTCTGGGAGCAATTGGCGGAGCTATTATGGGAGGAATTAGTAATACAATTGGAAAAGTAATTGATGCCTTAACAGTTAATACATTTCCTGTGGAAATGGGAACTAGGAATCAGGGCACACAGGAATCTGATTTTTTACTTGCCACAAAGCAGAAAGGTTTCCGTATATATGAAAAATGTATTACAAAAGCATATGCACAGACAATTGATGATTATTTTACTGCTTTTGGCTATGCAGTAAGGCGTGCCGCAGTTCCTAATATGAACGCACGGCCCCATTGGACGTATGTTAAAACATCAGACTGCATTGTAACTGGAAATTTACCCGCCGATGATGCAAGAAAAATTGAGAATATTTTTAACAGCGGTTGTAGATTTTGGAAAAATCATACGGAAATTGGAAATTATTCTCTTGATAATAGCCCTTCATAAGGAGATGATGTGATGGGAAGGAAAAAGAAGACAAATTTTGAAGATTCCTTAGCTTTGAATATGCGTTCATATGAACAGTATATTTCAATTTTACGGCAAATTTCTATTAGTATGTTTGAATGGGAAAATACACCAGCAACAATTGATAGCAGATATATAGAACAGGCTTTATTCTATAGTGCCGGAGCTGTTTATTTTAACGACGAAGTAATGGGGAATCTCGCTCTTGATGTACTATATAATGGACGTTTTAATGTATATGGAGAACCAATAAGCAGAAGAGCATACTCTAAATATAATAATTATCAGAAAACATTAAGCGATTCTGATAGCGTAATTATCTGGAATAACATGGATAGAACTCCAACTTGTCCTATCATAGAACTTTTTGCTCGAAGACTGTATAATCTCGATAGAATTATTGACGTAAACGCGAATGCACAGAAAACGCCTGTTCTATTGAAATGCGACCAGAGACAGAGATTGATATTGTTAAACGCTTTCAAAGAAATGGATGGAAATAGTCCTGTAATATTTGCGGATAATTCGTTTGATGAGTCTAGCATTATGTGTATTAAAACTGATGCCCCCTATGTTTGTGATAAGATTTATGACCTTAAAACGAATATCTGGAACGAAGCGCTGACATATCTCGGAATTCCATCAGCAAACGTTATGAAAAAAGAACGATTGATTAAAGATGAAGTACTCCGCGGTTTAGGAGGAACTCTGGCAAATAGATACTCACGGCTAAGTGAACGTGAACATGCCGTTGAAAAAATCAATAATATGTTCGGCACAAATATAAAGGTTCATATCAGAGATGAAATTGATGAACTTGGTCAGATAAACATAGGTGCTGATAATTTCACAAAAGGAGGTGCTTTCAATGAGTAAATATACAACGGAGGTGCGCTTTATTTGTGAACAAAAATCCGGATTGCCAGAAAGCGTTGGATTCAACGCTATCAATGACGTTCTTGATAAATCGTGGGATAAAATTTTCACAAAAAACTGGGAAATATTCGATGAATCATATCGAAAAATTTTGTGTGAGAAAATTTTAAGATCATATTATACAAGAGAAATATGTGCGGAAACTGTAGCTTTATGGCAATTGTGGCTTGATGCTACTCTCTGCGAAATTATGCCTACATACAACCAGTTATACAAAACAACTATTTATGAATTTAACCCATTATACAATACAGATATGACAACAACTTTTACAAAAACAACAACGGGAACTGATAGCAAAACTGGAACAATAACTAGTTCTAATACTAATAATAAAACGGATGATTACACAGAAACAAATAATTACACAGTAACCGATTCTGGGAAAAACACCGTTAAAGGAACAACTGAATATAATACAGAAACAAGCAGTAATGATAGCTTTAATGAAACCAATAAATTCAACGATACTCCACAGGGTGGAATTGCCGGAATTGAATCAGACAAATATATTACGGATATCCGTATGATTTCAAGAACTGACACCGTGACTAATAGCAGTGATGAGACTGGGGCAAATACTACAGAAGGAACTAATACAAATACTAGCACGAATACGGGAACAAAGACAAATAAAGGAACAACGGCAAATACGGGAAACTCTAGTGGAACAACGTCCGAACAAGGAACAACTGAAACAACGGAAACATGGACAGAAAAAGTAATAGGAAAAAATAATAGTGAAAACTACGGGCAACTTTTAATTGAATTTAGAAAGTCTATTATCAATATTGATAAAATGATAATTGATGAATTAAATCCGTTATTTTTTCAATTATGGTAGGAGGTTAATATATGGATAATGTTTTATATCCATGTGGTGCAAAAGTTTTACCACTAGCATATGATGACAGTCTCAGTTATTATGAGCAGTTATGTAAACTTACATCTAAAGTGAATGAAATTATCAACTTTATAAACACCAATGCAGACGACGCACTTAAAGAATATATTGACACGCAATTTAATAATTTAATTATTAACGCTATTTATGATGAAGGCACAGAAACTATTACTCTCAAAAAAGACGTAAAGAGTTGAACTCGTGCTGCATAATTAGAAAGGAGACAATATGAGCGATGTAAAAAAATTTAATGTTCTTGGGCAGATAGCTAATATAAAAGATGTTATCGGAAGAGAAAATGCCATTAAAGCATTAAATAAAATGTCAAATTTTGTAAATGTTGTTACTGATTGCGGAGCAGATAACACAGCTCAAACAGATTCAACGGAAGCAATAAAAAAAGCTTTTTCTGTTCAAGATGCCTTTATTTATTTCCCGAAAGGAAATTATTTAATCAGTGAAACTATTAAAGTTAAATCTAATACCTATATTTTCGGATATAGGGCACTGATTCAAAGTACCACAAGTAATATGGTTTTCTTCATAAATGATTCTAACGGAACGCTGGGTGGATATGAAGCAAATAATTTTATCACGTTTGATTCACTCCGATTCAGAAGCTTGAGAATCAATCAGACAATTATTAGCGTATGTCATTGTTCTGATATCAGAATTTGCGATTGCACTTTTGAAAGTAGAATTGCAAACAACGTAAAACAGGACTGGCATTTTCTTGAAATTATCAGTAGTAGAAGAGTTTGGGTTAGTAATTGTGTATTCGACGCTCTTACTAGCTTTTCATATGAAATGATTCAGTTAGATGCAGCGACAAACTATGGTTCATATCACTGGTTTGGCCCTTATGATAATTCACCATCAACTGAAATCACAATCGAAAACTGTAACTTTTCTCATCCTGAAAAAATCAATTATAATATTCTAAGCTCAGAGGACACTGCAATTGGTAATCGAAACTCTAATGAAAGTGCCCCGTTATATCATGTTATAATTAACAACTGCCAATTTAATAACATCAAAAATATTTTTCGATTCATAAATTTGAATTACAGTGTCATTTCTAATAATGTAGCAAATAATTGCATGAGCGGCTTTTCTTTTATCGCTGATCAAACGATACTTAGTACTCAAATTATTAACAACACATTTACAGGAAATAGAAATGATTTTGTTAATAAAATTGATACTGCATACGGGCGTGGAATATCAATAGGAATTGCAGAGGGAACTCCTTCTTCAAATAACTCTATAACTGGAAATACAATAGATAATTTTGCATCATATGGAATTTTCGTCAATGGATTATATACCAATATTTCCAATAATATTATTACATCATGTGGGTATGCAGGATTACATACAGACTATGACTGCTATAAATGTTCCATTCATGATAATACTGTACTAAATAATGCGATTATTGACCAGGAAAATTATGATATTTTTGTATATCATGGAGCTTCGAGTAAATTAACTACAGGCGGAGCTAATGATATTTATAACAATAAATGCGAAAGCATCAGAGGTGAAATTGCTAACTTTGATAACACAGAAAAAAGTAGAGTATATAATAATGTATATAGTGAAATTACATATCCAACAGACTTTGAATATCTGAATATGTATGGAAATATTAAATATACAGGGAGTAGTGGATATTATCACGAGTCAGGTGTTTTGAATAAAAACAACACGACTAATGGTTCATGGCATACAATTTCTGCATTTACTTGCGATCATACATGCTTTATGATTATTACTTTTACTGCGGCAATAAATGCAAATTTTGAGGGCGGCGCGACAATAAGACTTAGAAGCGGAGTTAATAATATTCTCGCTTATCAGACCTCTGAAAGTACTAAACCTTCAACGACTGGAGGCCCTGCATTGACTATTGTAACCAAAGTAATTGCAAATCAGCCTATTTATGGCGAGTTGTTCTTTATATATGGTGGAGGTGGAGCAGCATTACAGGGAGTCGCTACATTAACCGCTGTTGAATTACCTGTAGCTATTGACGATGCAAAACTTAATTCTATATCTGCAATACTCAAAAGTAATAATATTCCAACGGCTGTTGAATTACCGGGACATCTGGAAAAGAAAGAAGATAATTCTGTGGCTGTATTGCCAAAAAATAATACTTCGACTGTTAAATAAAAGGAGGGCATTGCCCTCCTTTTATGTTATGAGAAAATGTATATTGCGATCATTGATATTGTAAATAAATCTATCACTATTGATGTAATCGCAAAAGATATAAATTTTTTCATTCTATTTTCTTCCTTTCTTATCAATATAATCTAAAATCATTGTGACGACAATCATAATAAATAACGCAAATATAAGACTTGACATTTTTATGCCTCATTATACTAGAATGATAATAGTATGCTCAAAAACTTTAAAATAATCTACTTCTTTAGATAGAACTTCTGTTTGATTGCAAATATATGAAACTGGTGCATTCGATACTACCTCATTGCCAATTGCTGTAATGATGGTAAATGTTGTTTTCTTATTCACATTTCCACATGAATAAATTAAATCTCTAATTGTCATTTTCTTATTCACCCGATTCCTGGAATATCTATAATAATATAATCTTCCTTTAATGTTACATATAAAACAAGAGCATTCTTGTATAAATCCGGCATTTCTCGAAAAATACCGCTATACATAATCTTGCCAAAAATTTTTATAATTATTGTTGATTCAACTGTAATATTTGTAATCATGCAATATATCTCTTCAACTGTCACTGACATTTTTATTTCCTCCTTTAATTTTATTTATATCTTTGATAGTTCAATCATACCATAAGTGCGCACCAATGTCAATACATTTTATAACTTTATTTAAAATAATCACCTC
>ERZ1034928.632-NODE-632-length-15084-cov-45.082041_pt1 | contig 15084 bp, 25 predicted proteins | sample MGYA00520627_ERZ1034928 | MGnify/ENA primary metagenome ERZ1034928 (study PRJEB33766, sample SAMN09781755) | gut metagenome | biome: gut microbiome | host: Homo sapiens | place: Madagascar | study: EMG produced TPA metagenomics assembly of the PRJNA485056 data... | reverse complement strand
TCTCCTTTAATATATGTGTATTAATTGATATATATTATTTCGATTAGCAATGATATTCTTGTTTTAATTTGTCACAAAGATATGCTCTCGCTTTACTCTGTATTTTATACATCAATATTCTATTGACTTCAATACGGTCAATAGACAGTTTCTTTTCTAACATACGGATACTAGTTCTAATGATAGCATCATAATTTATACCAGTGGAATATATATTAGAACTATTCAGCATTTCATAATATTGACGGAACATCATTTCACCAGACATGCGAATAATTTCTTTCTTCATGTAATGCGTACAACGCATGTTAGTTCACTCCTTTGTTTGATGATACAATCATATCATATCAGAGCATATTTGTCAACGATATTCTTTCGTAAGAATATAATGTCTAAACCAGTCAGAATCAGTGATATTGCTTTTAATTTGATTGTGACTCCAATGTAACACTTGTGTTACCATAGGACAATAAGATTGAATTTCTGAAATAAATTCAATCCAATAGTTCACACTCTTACTGTGATACACGTTATACATTGCGTATGCAATTTCGTGCTTCATGTCTTTTGTTAATTTAATATTTTTCATATTCTTATTCCTGCTTGTTTTTTCAGCTTGATTATTTGATGACGTATGGTTCGAAATATTTTCTAATATCTTGAACGGAAAAAGGAACTCTAATGCATTCTTCGGACAGTACAGTCCATACATAATCACTCTTGCGAACAATTTTATAAACCTGTCCTGCAACAAAAGTTGCATTGTCACAGGACAGATTGACCTTACAACTGAGATAGATATAGTTTACCATGATTAACCAATCGCCAGAATGTCGTTTACCTTGAGCACGATAGGCTTTTCGTCCAGTACAGGCTCATTGTTAAGCTCGGACGAAAGAACCATAGGTGCAATAATAGCCTTGTCCACCTTACGTCCGTTGAGATACCACTCAGTTTCCATGTGCGAACCCTTACCAAGATAAGCACGCAGATAAGTGGTTTCTACGCTGTTCTTCGGGGTGTGCTTAATAAAGTACGGATATTCAGACCACTTACCCCATGCCAAACCAGAGGAAACAGAGGGCATCGAACCATTCAGACGAGCGTTCTTTACAGTGGAAAGGTTCTCATAGTTCACGCCAAGACGAACCGTAGCGCGAACACGCTTCTTTACACAGTCCATACAACCCTTCTTTACCTTTGCGTCACGTTCCCAAAGGATAGAAGTATAAGTACCCTTCTGAATGCCATAAACACGATTGCGTAATGTCGAAAGTTTCATTTTGATTCAACTCCTGTTCTTTATTGTGGTTATATTATAGCATAGATATTTTATTAATGCAATAGTCAAAATGTCTAAATTTTATGATATAAAGCATGATATATTATATAATTTGTGATATATTATACAATAAAGTCGAATAGCATCACCATACATACTATCATCTGTTTTATTTGAAAAATGGTATTTTTCATGCATATTATCCAACAAATAATTGATATAACGCCTAAAATCAAACATCTCATTATGGTATATCAAATCATAAGTTGATATAGCAAACTTATTAAAATTTTTCTTTATACATTTAGGAAGTTTTTGCTGTTTGAGTGGGTGATAAATAATTGCTCTCATCTTGTCAACATCCATATTATTCTATCCCTTCTGGATAATATTTATCCATATATATCTTTGCAATGTCATCGTTGTAAAAATGGTTTCTGTTTTTTCTAAACCATTTTCTCACAAACATTTCTGACGGTCTCGGAGTATACCAATTCAAACATACATCAGCCGCAGTATATGATTGAATAATGTTCTTCTTAGGAATGTTGTCATATATCATCATGAATTTTGTCATATATGGTGTGACACGATACCATGTAGCCAATGGTTTATTTTTCATAAGAATACAAACGTATTTAGACAGTTCTTCTTTAAGGAACTTTGGAATGCATTGCTCTTTCATAAGTCATACCACCTTTCGACCATAAGCATAACATAAAATATCTTATTTGTCAAGAGGCGGCTTGAATTTTTCTTCTTATTTTTATTGATACTATTTTAATAATATCATTTTGTAATTATACTAATATTATTTTAATAATATTAGTATTAATAAAGAAAGGAGTGGAAATTTCTTCCACTCCTTGATATTCTTTACTCGTGGTCGCAGTTGTCGCAACACTCACAGAGGCAACACTCCTTGCCACTGCTGTTCTTATTCAGAATCGACATAGCAATAGCCATATCATAATAGAACTTGTTGATGCGCTTCTCAAGACCACGATGGTAGTTTGCAAGGCACTTTTCCTTTGCCAGACGCTTACCTTCTTCTTCATCCCAAGTGTCACCATGACGAAGGGTTACAGTGCCAGAATACTTATTTGCCATAAGCAGCTTGTTCGAGTAGTAATCAACAGGAACACCAGTGCGCATGAGTTCCTTTGCAATCATCTTTACAGCATCCATTCGAGTGTCCTCAAGAAATGCCATGACCGTCTGCTTTTCCTTGTTTACGACATACTTCATCATAATAATTATTCTCCTTTTGTTTTGAAGTGATTATATTATAACATACGAGATGTTATATGTCAAGAGAAATTATGTTCATCTGCAAATTTTTTCACTGCTTCTTTATAACTCTTATGTTCAGCAAGAGCTTCTTCAAGCAGTGCGCCATAGTGCTTTTTAAGATGTGCAGAACTATACATATCACGCTTGCGCAGATACATACAGATTTTATTATTAATAGGACGTTCCATTTCCTTTAGTATTGCTTTGAGCGTTTCCTGTTCACTCATATCAAAACTATATGCACATACCTTACCTGTGGGAAATGTAAAAGTAATGGACGGCTCACCATCATATTTAAGCTGTCTATTAGATGAATAATAGAAAGTTCCAGTTTTGGTTTGAGAAATTTCCTTCTCTTGCATAACATAATCTAAGTCAGTAATTAATGTATCGTGATGGAAGAATCGCTTCATTGTAATGAATTTTACTTTCTTAGTCATAAACGTACCTCGTATCAATCAAATTTACAATGCTGTGTTTGCATTGTGACCAAATTATAACATAGAAACTTTTGTATGTCAAGAAAAATTTTATTTTCTACAAAATTTTTTATTTTTCAAAAATGGTATTGACAATGAGCTATTGTTATTGTATAATATGAACCGTAAACAAAATAACGCAAGGAGAATTATCACATGAGTTTTAATCTATTTACTTACGGCACACTTCTGAAAGGCAATCCGAACGACTTCTATCTTTCTACATCTAAATATGTAGGTGATGGAAAGCTGAATGGTATCAGGCTGTTTGACTATATTAATAGTAAGACACTGCAATCCCTTTATCCTGTGGCACTTGAAGTTGAGAACGGCTCGGAACTGCTCGGAGAAGTGTATGAAGTTCCTGATGCAATGTTGCCTTACCTTGAACAGCTTGAAGGTACTCCTACCTTATATACACGCGAAACACGCGAGGTAACACTTGCAGACGGTTCAAAGGTACAGTGTTTCGTTTATATCGGTAATCCGTATACATGGAAAAATGTAGATATGCTTATTGACTATCCGATGGAACATAAATATGTACAGTATCAGTACGAGCTTGCAAAATAATTTTTAAGAATTTTCAAAAAACTATTGACAGATAAGATTTTGTATGCTATACTGTAAGCACAATAAAACAAAACAACAACACAGATAAACAAAGGAGAACTTATTATGAACGAAAATGAAAAAGTAATCTGCTCGGTATGTGGCAAGGAACTCAGCATGGAAGATGCATATTATGACCCTGATGGTGGTTATATCTGCGAAGAATGCCATGAGACGCACGTTTCTGTATGTGATGATTGCCAGTGTGAGTACTGGAATTATGAGATGACGGAGATTGGCGATAGGGAGAATTATCACGTTTGTGTTGACTGTCTGCCATCTTACTACCAGTGCCCTGATTGCGGTAGGTATTTTACCAGTCTGTATGAGGGTGAAGGTGGCGAATACTGCCATAGCTGTGTAGCAAATCATCCTCTGCCGTTGGTAGACCGTGACAATCCTATTGTTGGTTATCATAATCATCATTCTCGTGACCCTATCTTCTTCCGCAAGCCTGATGAAGATGAGAATATGCCTTATTTCGGCGTTGAGCTTGAGGTTGATACGAAGGATAATTACCCTGACAATGATAGCATTGCGTGCGACGTCCTTGACATTATGCCTGAGAACTTCATCTACTTTGAATCTGATGGTTCTCTGGATAACGGTTTTGAGAATATCACTCAGCCTGCTACGCTTGCATATCATGAGAGTATCGAGAACAACTACAAGAAGATGTTTACCCGTATTCGCCGTGGCGGTCTGCGTTCTCACCAGACTAAGACTTGTGGTCTGCACGTTCACTTTAACCGCAACTTCTTCACTCCTGATGAGGAAGAAGCATGTGTAGCTCGTCTGCTTTACATGGTAGAAAACTTCTGGGATGAGATTGCTGTATTCTCTCGCCGTTCTCGTGAAACGATTGAGCGTTGGGCGAATAAGTATAATGATAAGCCCGAAAAGGTTGCCAAGAACTGGAAGGATGGCTCTTTCTGCTATGAGCGTTATCATGCAGTAAACCTCACGAACCACAAGACGATTGAGTTCCGTATGTTTCGTGGCACTTTGAAGTATAACACCTTTATTGCTACGTTGCAGTTCTGCCAGAACCTTGTCATGACTGCAAAGACAAAGAGTGTTGCAGAAATCCAGTCTATGCAGTTCACGGACTTGATTAACACTCCGGAGCTTGAACAGTACTGGGAAGAAGCACAGGAGCGCAAGAAGCCTAAGAACGTCAACGCCGAAGTTGTCAGCGGTGATGGTGTAGAAGATACTGACATTGATTAAAAGTTTAAGGGCGGTATCACCGCCCTTTTCTTTTTATATTAATAATAACTATTTTAATAATATTATTTATAACTGATAGTGTTTATTATTTTAATAATATTATTAATAGAATTAGCAGTATTATTTTAATAATATTACTGCCAGAATTTGCTATCAAAAAGAGACCAATAATTATTTGAATTTTTGTGCATTTTGCATATTGCTTATTAATAGATGAATGTGTTATACTATGTGTACACTAAGAAAGGAGTGTATAACAAATGGCGAAAGAAAAGACGATTAATCTTTCCGACCTTCAAGTACGTTTTGAAGATTTTATGCTCAAGTTAGGAGCAGAACCGAGACTACAATATTATGGTAGTAACCTTGATGACCTGTATATCATGATTCAGATTGAACACGATGGTGTAAACGATATTGCACTTCTCGATTTCTTTACTGATGTTGTGGATATGCGCATCTATGACGAATACAAGTTCCTTGTAGCTGACCATTTCAAGATTGATATGGACTTGTTTATGAATGCTATTGAGAATATGAACACATATAGCATTCAGATGAATAAAATTCTTAACGAAGGGAATGTAAACGCAAATGACTAACGCAGATATGTCGAAACTTGAAACTTTAATGCGCACGTTGTTTCCATCTGCGCGTATGTTTTTAGATATTGGTTGGGATAACGAAAACGGTCATTGTGAATATTATCTTGATATGAACAACAAGATTGAATGTCATGTATGTCCAGATAATGGCAATATGGATATTACTGTAACTGATGCAAATAACCATAACGTTAAGTATTCAGAGGTTGTTTCTGGTGATTGGCGTGAAGTTATGGACAAGATTATCAGCGTTGCAGAATATGTTGGCGTTAAGAGCGTATTCTATCAGTAAGGGAGATGAGATTGTATGACTTGTGCAGTAGATAGTAAGCATATTGCAGACCTCATTCGTAATGTGGTAGGCAGGGATAAGTGGCACATTGTACGCATTACAAATAATATTGCCTATGGTTCAAAGGCAATTTGCCTAATTAAGTATGTAGAAAGTCTGGAATCTACTTACTGGGCGAGAGTGGAAGTAACTGACAAATGTAATGGTAGAGTATTTTACTATCATGTAAACGAACTGAATTTTGTAGATTTTGAATTTGGCAATACATTTGATGACATTGAAGGAATTTCTGATGAATTGAATCTTCTTTGTTGTTAAAATTTCTCTTGACAAATATCTAAAGATACAGTATAATATAATCAAACAAAAAAAACGACATATGTAAAGGAGAATTAAATATGTGTATTGCAATCGTATCTCCGGCAGGAGTAAAGTGCCCTACTCTAGACACTCTCAAGACTTGCTTTCTGAATAATGATGATGGAGCAGGATGGGCATACCCTCTGCCGCATGGTAGAGGTGTAAAAATCATGAAGGGGTTCATGACTTGGAAGGATTTTGAAAACGCATGGACAGAGTTTGGTAAACATTATGATACCGAAGCTCTTCCTCTGCTCATTCATTTTAGAATTAGTACAGGCGCGGGTGTTGTACCTTCTATGACGCATCCGTTCCCTATCAACTATGATGATGGTGCTTTGCAGAAGATTACCTATGTATCTGATTATGCAGTTATTCATAACGGCATTATTGGTTGTGTAGGTTACAATGAACGTCCGAAGCATCTTTCCGATACCGCTGTATTCTGTAAAGAATATCTCCCTCTGATGGCAAAAATGTCTCCTGATTGGCTTCATCATGATGAGACCATGCAACTTATTCATAAGATGATTACCAGTAAAATGGCAATTATGGATAAGACTGGTTTTATTAATATGACCGAAGGTTTTGAGGAATGGGAGGGTAACTTCTATTCTAATACCTCCTATAAGGAAAACCGTTATCGTTCGTCTAAGTATTCTGCTCCGAAGGGTTGGTATCATAGTTACGATGATGACGATGATTATTATGGTTACAGTTATGACGATTGTTATAGCAGTGGTATTCATCACTATAACTTCAACCGCAACTCTGAAACTTCTGTAAGCGGTAACAACACTGACAATGACATTTACGACTTTACCCATTTTGACAGTGATTACAATGACACTGAACGCGGTCTGATGGCTGTAAAGTCTGGATGGACTATTTCTTGTGATGGTATGGATTATCACATGGATAGTCAGGAAGAAGCAGACAATTACTTTATTGACCGTAAACGTAACGTATGGGAGCGCACTGCTGAACGTGTACGTGACGAAGCAACAGGCGAAATGATGGATAAGACCATTGGTTATACGCTTGTTGGTGAGGAAGGGCATATCTATGACAGCAACGGTCAGGAACAGGCGTGGAACTGTTCTGTGCGTGTAGATACCACTATGTTTGAGGATTGATTGAGAGGGGTATAATCCCCTCTCTTATAAAGGAGAACAAAGCATGACTTATAGAACAAATAGAGAGGGTGTTATTACTTCCGTATCGAGTGGTCGTGAATTGATTGGAAGTAAGATTAAGTCTGACTTACATCTGTTAGATTGGGTTATGATTAAACGCCCTAACCGCAGTAGAGACCCTAAATATGGTCTTTATGGTGGTAAGCTGACACGACATGCAGACGCAGATGGACAAAACAAGGTTATTATCAGAACTATTAAGGATGAAGAAATTCTTCCTATTTCTGACATTGTACCTATTGAAGCGTCTGAGACTTTGGTACACCATTTTGTGAACGCTGTCAGCACTTTACTGCCAACCGCACAGTACAGCGGTTATATGCTGAGTGTTGTAAAGTTTTATTTGAACTTTGTAAACTGGCGTTATCCTGCATTGTCTGAAACGCTTCATGTTCCTGTATGCTCTGAATGTGGTGCTCCATTCCCTAACAGAACGCTCAACGGCACTCTCCTGTGTGATGATTGCTATGCTGATAGATTTACTACCTGTGAACGTTGCGGACGCACTGTAGCGCGTTCTGAGGCGATTAACGGCTATTGTGAGGACTGCGCACTGCATCATTGGATTACTCAGTATCATAGAGATACACCATCGCTTGACTTCTTTGGTAATACTCATAACAACGCAGTACCATATCTTGGTATTGAGTTAGAGGTTGCTTATGGTGGAGAAACTAACGAGACTGTTTCTCAGATTCTTCCTCTTATTAATAGCAGAGAACGTCTGTTTATGTATTGTTCTCATGATAGCAGCCTTGAAGATGGTTTTGAAAATATCACTCAGCCTGCAACACTGGAATATCATGAAAGCATCGAAGATAAATACAAGGCAGTTTTTCATAAACTGCGCGAACTTGATTATCTTTCTCATGATACGCCTTGTTGTGGTATGCATGTTCATTTCAATCGCAACTTCTATCCGCATAATCGTGAGGAAAGCTGTATTGCGCGACTTTGTTTCATGTTTGAACACTTCTGGAAAGAACTGCTATTGTTCTCTCGTCGTGTAAATAAGAAAATGAGATATTGTCGCAAAATCAATATGCCTGTAAATGAATTTATTAGACGTTCTAATCGTTCATCTGGTCATGACTGGCATTATTATGCGCTGAACCTTGCAAATGAGAGCACTATTGAGTTCCGTATTTTCCGTGGTACTCTGAATATCAATACATTTATGGCAACTCTTGAACTGGTAAACAACATGATTATTTACAGTCGAGATAAGTCTAATGAAGAAATTCAGCATATGCGTTTTGAGGATTTTCTCACGACTGATAGACTGCGTGAATATTGGGATAAGATGACACACGTTGACAAGGAAATGTAAGAATTAGACTGGGAGTAAAACCCAGTCTTTTCTTTTATTAATAGATACTATTAAAATAATACTATCAGCTCCGCTGATGTAATTCCATCCAATATTATTAAAATAATATTGGATGAGAAATATTATATTATGTATTATGATATTATTAAAATAATGATATGTTATGTTATTAATAGATATTATTAAAATAATATCATAATAAAATAATGACAAAAATAGTATGAAAAGTATTGACATTCTCTTTAGCATATGTTATAATACATACATAAAAATAAAGGAGTGAATAATAATGTTAAAACGTAAAGATGGTAAGGAAATCAATCCAGACACTTTCATCTATACTGTACCAGCATTTAGATTGGTAAAACATGATAATGAGGGTATTGACAGAGAATATATCTTTGTTCGTATAGCTATTGAAAACAGACAGGTATTTTTTATGATGATTAATAGCAACGGTCAATATTGTGCATACAATATGTTCACAAAGACAACCTTTCATATGCAGTGGGACGAGACTTTCACTGCTTATGAATGTGAAGTGGATAACATTGATGTAGAATATCATTAAAATTCTTATTGACATTTTCTTCGGTATGTGATATACTACATATATAAAAGAAAGGAACTAACAAAATGAAAAACTTATATGACAGTAAAACAATGAGTTCCGAAACAAACAAGTTCAAACTTCTTCAAGATATTATCAATAATGGTAAATTGGTAGACCAACATGTTACTGACAACTACCAGTGGGCATCCACTTATCGTGAAATTTATGCATATAATAATACTATGTATAAAGTTGAATATGATGAATTTTATTGGTATAAGATTAAAAATCTGAATAATCCAGATGAATATTACGCATCAATAGATTAAAATTTCTCTTGACATTCTCTTTAGTATGTGATATAATCAATACATACTAAAGAGAGGTGTTTAATTTGAACCGAGAACAGATACTTAATGTCATTAATACAATGGCAAAGCATGATGAGTTTTATTCTCGTCTAAGAGATAATCTTTCAGATTTACAAGTGATTGATAATGGTGCATATGAAGAACTCATGCAGACGTATGAGAAAATGCACTTTACTGATGTGCTTGATTTACGAAAATATTTAGAAAGATGAAAAATCATCTTGACAAATAAACCAAAGTGTGTTATTATTAATACATCAAAATAAAAGGAGCTACAAAATCATGAAGAAGGTAGAATGTGTATGCCTCAGTCAGGATGATGTTAAGGATGCCTTCAAGAAGAAGGGCTATGAAGTAGCAATATACAGTACTGGCAGTATTCCTCATCCGTTCTGTTGCGGTTGTACTGAAATGAAGAACAACTTCGACAATAATAACATCAATTTGAATGATGTTCTCAGCGAATATATTGGGAAAGAGGTATTCTTTGTTCTTGCCTGTGAGAGAGACAAATGGTTTCCCTCTGACTTCGTTGCATTCATTCGATAAAATGTGAAAATAATACTTGACATTTCAAATGTCTTGTGTTATTATTAATACACAAACAAAAACAAAAGGAGTTGCAAAATTATGATGCTCATTCCTGTTGCGGGTGAATTACATGACAAAGATGAATTTCCAGAGATTCATAAAAAATATAACTTTGTCAATTCCGCAGATGGACATACATATCTTGAAGTGAAAACCGTTGAAGAATTGTTTCAGATGTTTGATGATATTGTAAGTACAACTGATTACACTATTGAATACAATGGTTGTTTGTATCTTAGATATGATGACGGTAGCGACTGGTAAAAATAATACTTGACATTTACAATGTCTTGTGTTATAATATAAATGTGGTTGACATAGGACTTCCTGTTACAATTTATATGTGCTCCTGAGTGGTATTGCCGTACCTTCCATTTTTGGAGTAGGGAGCACAAATAAATTAAAAAAAAATAAAAAAAATCATCTTGACAAACACAGTCAAGTGTGATATAATAAGAATGTAATCAGTTGAGAAACGACAAAATGATTACATCGGCAAGTTCTCCTTTCTGACGAGAGGGTGAGATAATATCAATCCCTCTCAAAATATCTCGCCATAGCAGAATTGGTTTATGCATTGGATTCAAAATCCAACGCCGAAAGGCATCCGAGTTCGAGTCTCGGTGGCGAGACCAGCAGCAATGCTCCGAATAAAATATATTATAATCTTCATATCCGTTACCATATATATTATGGTTAGATGAATAAAGACGGATAATTTGTCCCTCTGGTGGAAAGGTAACACGCCCAGACGAACTGGGAGGTGCGGGTTCGAATCCCGCAATGGGCATTTATTTTTTGGAAACGGTATTCAGACTATTAATATCGGAGTTAATGGCTTGGTCACATCATCCGAGATGTGATAGCAATTTCTGTTAATGATTAAAGATAACAAAAATTTAACAGATAATAGAAGCGTGGGGAATATCAAGTGCTTGAGTAGATACGGTTTTTAGAGCACAATAATTAAAAATACTACTTGACAGCAACACAATGTTGTGATATAATGTTTGAGTAAACAAAAGGAGATGATAAAATGTTTAAGTATGATAAGTCAGTAGACATGGATGAGTGGATTGCTAAAGAATATTATCATAAGGAAAGCTCAAAATGAAAAATCTAATCGGATTTAAGTCTGGGCGTTTAACTGTAATTGATTATGGATATTCTAAGAATAAACGAGTTTATTGGAAATGCGAATGTTCTTGCGATAACCATACAATTTGTTATATTGGGCAACCTAATTTACTAAGCAAAACACGCCCTACAAGGTCTTGTGGATGTTTACAAAAAGAAAACACAATCAAGTATTTATCAAAAGAAAATACACTCATATTTCAAGATGAAAATATTGTTGTGTTTGCTGACGACAAAGGGCATCAATGTACGATTGATGCTAAAAATTATGAAAAAATTAAAGGACGTTATTGGAGTAAAAATACACAATATTGGACTTCTCCTGTTCCTAAAAAGCAACGTGGAAAGTTACCGCCTTTTATTATGCTTCATGTTTTAATCAAAACTGGTGAAGTTAATAAAAACCGTAATTATGTTGTAGACCATATTGATGGGAATACAGATAATAATTTAGAAATTAATTTGCGAGTTTGTACTCAAACGGATAATTGTAAAAATAAGGCAATTAGAAGTAATAATACTTCCGGAGAACAAGGTGTATTTTACAATAAAAAACACAATAAATGGTACGCTTATATATCAATGAATAAAAAACGTATTCATTTGGGAGCATTTTCTTCAAAACAAGAAGCAATAATATATAGAAAAATTGCTGAAATTATTGTATATGGAGAATATTCATATACTTTAAGTAGAGAGAACACAAATTATAAAGAATTATATCCAGAAGTATATAATGAAATTTGCAATAAACTAAAACAGGAAGAAGTTAAATAAAAACTTCTTTCTGTAATACATGGTTCGGTACGCTAAAGGAAAACGAGGGTGCTCATAACGCTCTATTGTGATGTCAGGATTCACCCGAACCACCAACAAGTTACACTGTACAATACACCTCCTTTCAATATTTGTTGTATTGTCTTTCTATATTTTGTTCATGGTTTGTATTGGTTCATTTTTCACCCACATTCTATTGTACAGTGTAACTTCCATATGCCTTGTTGATGTAATGTAACATGCACATAACCTGTGAACTGTTGGTTCAATGCCAACACAAGGCAATTACAAACGTTATAACGTAAACAACATAAAGCTGAAGCCTAACTGCTTTATGCTCCATATTGCGCGATATGGATGAACAACAAAATAGGTCATTCCGTACTAATTACAATTCACAACGAGTGAATGCTCCAACGTTATGTAATTAGTAGTAATAAGCGACAAGACATAACTTCACGCGACTTGTACGGACAAGTAAATAAAATATGTGACTGATAATCAAATAAGATTATACAAAGGGTATGAAAGTTAGGCAATAGACCCATCGTGCAGTGATAGCCTATTCTGCACATACTAAATAATTCATGCGCTTAATAACATTCACCTACGACTAATAATGAGGTAATTATTATGACTTAGCAAAAATAAATATGATTTTAGATTTATTAGATTATTTTATTTTTATTGATTATTTTAGTATTTTATACTAACTACCAATGTATATATGATTAGATGGTATTTAGATTGTTGTGGTAGTTAGTATTGTTTAACAACATTCGTCTAATAGGAAGGACGCCCATTGATTATAAATTGCTAGGGAGACAGAGGTTCAAGTCCTCTATGTTGTTAAACGTAATATGACGCATTAACTCAGTTGGTAGAGTAAATGACTTTTAATCATTAAGTCAGCAGTTCGAGCCTGCTATGCGTCACCATTACATTGTTGGGGTTAGCACTCGTAAGAGTATAACTCAAATAGAAACCGTGTCTGTGTTCCATTCCACAGGTGCGGTTTTTATTTTTCTTCTATTAATATTATTTTAATAATATAAAGGTATACAATATACAAACTATTTTAATAATATCACATTCCATAAAGTGTAAAAAATAAAAATCAAGCTAATCAAAAATAAATATTGACATATTATATTATCTATGCTATAATATAAACATCAAATATGAATAGTGGTGAGTATATGCGTAATAAACATCTATATAAAAAACTGAAATATGAATTAACACTCAGTTTTATATACAATTTAGATAAAAATGTTCAACTATACAAACCACAAAGACAGACTTTATGGCGTGTATGTAAATATTTTAATATTGAATTTACTAATCATCTGTATATTACAATATCAGTATTTGCACGTTGTTTGCGCACAAAAATGCTAAAAGAAGATATTTCTGCATTTTATAATTATAAAAGAATAATTGATTATGCCAACTTTCATCATCTCAGACTTTATGACATGGACGAACACAAGATTATCAACTATGTGTGATATATAATACATTCAAAAGCAAATGCAAGCTAAATACCAAATACCCCTTGACATACAACCTCTTATATGTTATACTATAAATACAAAATGAAGAAGGAAGTAGAGAATATGAAAAACAAATACATTCCGAAAAAATTAAAGTTTACCATTATTCTCAATGCAATGTATCAGATATATGGTACATTTATACCATATACTTTTGCTGAAACGCTTGAACGTGTAGGCAAAGTATTGATGCCGAATTTTGATGTAACAAAATTCAGTCAGTTATGGACAGGGTATCGGCGGACTGAACTTAACATGCTGCGCCGTCATCGTGATTATATGATAAGACCATCTTACATTGTTGCTTATGCCAATACGCATAACATCAAATTATACTCTCGTGAATATTTTAGTTTTTGAGGAAACAAAACAATGAGAAACGAATATTTGTATAAAAAACTGAAATACGAATTAGCACTTAGTTATCTGTATAACAGAAACAAAGGTCAGAAAATATGGAGACAGATTGCATGGAATTTGTGCAAATATTTTAACATTAAGTTTACTAATCAGCGGTACAGTATAATACATAACTTTTCATATAGCTTGGTCTGGGAAATGCACATAAACAGAGTTTATCTGGGTGTCACTGACGAGCTACTTATTGATTATGCAAATACTCATAATCTTAGACTTTATGATACAGAAGCGCATAAACTTGTCAACCATGTGTGATATACAACATTTCAATACAAAATATATTCACACGAAAATTCAAGCTGAAAACAAGCTGGAAAGGAATTTGTATGAAGAACAAATATATGACCAAACAACAGAAAAACGATATTGCAATCAGTATTCTGTATGACTGGTCTTTTGGAGATAAAAGATTTCTACAAGTAAATGATATATTAACTCGTCTCAATAATGGCTTTATGCGTAGTTTTAGATGTTTTAATACATATAAATTATTGTCACTAATACAAATTATGGTGATTGATATTGAGAATGAATATACGTTGACAAATTATAGAGGTATTCATCCTACGTTTGTTGAAACATATGCAGAAGAACATAATTTCCATATTTCACCAGTGAAAGTACTTATGCTATGAAGAAACAAAACATAACAAAATATGAAAAGCGTTTGATTATGACAAACACATATTATCATACATTAATAGACCATGAATCAACAAGTAGATTTATGAGCTATTATGCACTTGCAAACCGATATTTACATAAACACTTACCGTCATATCCTATAGATATGCTCTTAGATTTAATATATGATTGGACGATACGGACATTTAATGATGGTACGTGTTACATATCAAACCGTAATCCGTCAGAAGTTATTAATAAGTGCAAAGAATATGGTATCAATCTTGATGATATAAAAAATCTTCAAGGTTATATAAATTAATATTAAAGGAGATAATCTTAAATGAAAATTGTAATGTCAAATGGTGCTGAATAC
>ERZ1034928.631-NODE-631-length-15105-cov-6.463920_pt1 | contig 15105 bp, 6 predicted proteins | sample MGYA00520627_ERZ1034928 | MGnify/ENA primary metagenome ERZ1034928 (study PRJEB33766, sample SAMN09781755) | gut metagenome | biome: gut microbiome | host: Homo sapiens | place: Madagascar | study: EMG produced TPA metagenomics assembly of the PRJNA485056 data set... | reverse complement strand
CCCGCAGCACCTGCGCGCTCGGCTGCGGCGTGCCGATGGAGTGCAGCACCACGCCATGCGGCGTAAACGTCTGCCCTGCCTTGTACCGGCTGTTCCCCGTGCAGAGCGCTTCTGTGATGTTCATAGCTTCCCCTCCTTAGATGTGCGCGACCTGAATCTGCATAGATGCAAATGAGACGGGCGCTTCCACCGCCGCGATGACGCTGAGGTACATCCCATCCGCCAGCATGACCTGCGGAATGATGCCGCTCGCGTCGCCGCCGTCTGAGAACTGCGTGATCATCGCACCAAGAACCGTTTCCGCAGGATATTGCTGCACCTGCAGCCGGAATACACCGAGACTGTACTCCTCCCAATTGCTTGTATCCAGCGCCGTGCTGTCAAGGTCGATCGTGTCCACCGCGATCTGCGGGATCGCCTGCCACACGGCTTTTGCCGTTGGATACTGCGTATCGGTAGAGCTTGCACTGATTGTGGTGACTTTGTTGGCAGCCTTCTCCAGACTTGAGGACTGCACCATCACCTTGCCGTTTGCGGTCACGGTGATCGTGCGCACGGTGTTTGCTGCGCTATACGTTCCGGCAAAGATGCACATCTGCGGGCCGTTGTGGGCGACAAAAGGATAGTAAAATCCTCCGAGCTTCGCCTGCACGGCTTTCCCGCTTTGGAATGCCGCATAGATCTCCGCTGTGGTCTTGTCGCAGGCGTAGGGGCTTGCATTCGATCCCATGCCGGAGATCGTGCAGAGAAGCACGTCCGGCGCGTCTGCCGGCACATATCCCAGCGCCGCCTCGATGCGCTCTGCCGTCACTGCGGCGTCTCCCGGATCGCCTTTTTCGCCCTTTTCGCCGCGCGGCAGCGTGAAATTGAGTCTAACGCGCCGCTTGCTGCCAACGTTCTCGACGGCGGCTTCGTCTCCGGCTGTCACAGTCCCGATCTCAATGGTTCCCGTTCCGATCTCCGCCTTTGCCGGAGCGCCGGAAAGAATGTTCGTTTCAATCATGTCGGCGTTCCCTCCAATCCGTTGCGCAGGCAGACGCCGTGCATCCATGCCGAGGCATCCTGTGTCCCGTCTGCGAACAGAAAAACGAGCTGCGCCTCGAACGGTCCGGGCACGAGCTGCTTTGTCTGCTCCGCTGTCAGTGTCACGGAGATCTGGTCGCCGGAGATCGTGAGGTCACCCGTCTCCAGCGTCAGCACCGTGGCGAAGGTCTGCTGAAATACAAGATTCACTTTATCTCCGGCGGCAAAGCTCTGCCCCGGCACCTCAATGATGATATCCGGCGTCGTGTTCCGCACGAACACAAGCTCCGGCGATACGTCGTTGTTTACGATCATGGTATCCCTCCTCTTTCACGAGAATAACAGAAAATGGAGCCGGGGTTCTATCCCCGACTCCGCTTTTCTTACGCCCACGGCGTGTCCTCGTCCTTCCAATCTCCCTTGAGTGCGTCCCACAGAGCTTTTGCCTGTGTCCTGTTCAATCCAAGGGATTGAATGTACTCCACGACCTGCGCCTTGACGCTGCCGGATATGGTCTTTCCGTCGCTGTCTTTCTCGCCCTCGAAGTCCTTGCACGTCTGCGCGGCGTTGTATACCGTGTCCAGCGGTACGCCCGCCGGTTCGCAGTATTCAAGATAGCCGTGGATCTTGTTGTCGCCGAGATCTGCGTACTGCGGATACGCTGTCTGGAAATCGATGACGTCCTCGTCCAGCCGGTCCCGGAGGATTTCGGAGAGCTTGCCGCCGTCCTCGACGGCTGCCTTCGTCTCCAGAATCCATTTCGACACATCGGCGTTCTCATTGACTTCGAGCCTTGCCATGCCGTCCGCATAGGAATATGCCATGCCGAGCAGCTCGCCGCGCGCTGCGTCGCTCAGATCCTCATACCACGAACTGTCGATAATGCCCTTGAGCGCCTCATACTGCGTCTTACCCTTCGTTTCTGCGAAGGCAACGTATTCCTCCTGCGTCAGCGTCTCACCTTCGACCTTCTGGCTCTGCTTGACGCGCTGCGGAAGCAGATCGTTGTAGCCGAGGTCATAAAGCCGCTGCAGCTCGTCCTCGAACGGCTCAGACTTGTCGTAGGAGAGATAAGCCGGATTGAGCAGGTTGTTGAACGCCCGTGCAAGCACCGTTCCGGTGTCCTCATGCCGTCCCCATGCGTCGATGTAGGGGATCTGCTGGAATTCACCCGGCGTCTTGTTCATGATCTTCGCAAGGATGTACTGAAGGTCCTTGGTCAGCGGGCTGTCCTCCGTGGCGAAGGTCGTTTCGCGCTCCGATTCCGTGATCCGCTCGATCTGCCCGGCGAGCGTCGGGAACGCCTGAGTCAGGTAGTTTGTCGCTGCTGTGGAAAGAATCGCCATGAGCTTGCTGTCCGCATAAGAGACGTTTTCGATGACATCCTGCAGACTGGAAAGCATGGACATTTCCAGCATCGGCTCAGAGATAGTCGCGAGCGCGCTATAGAGTGCCTTCAGCCCACCCTCGCTGTCTCCGGAGAAAAGTTTGGAGAGCTGCGAGCCGACGAACACAGGCAGCGCCTCCGGCGCGAGCCAGTCCACAGTGACATACGTCTTGCCGATCTTCAGCGCGTAGCTCTGCGCCCCGCGCAGTTTGTCGAAACCAGCCTGCTTCTCGTCGTCATCGTCCGGCGGCGTCAGAATTCCATGCGCTGTCAGGAGCGCACCGAGCGCCACCAGTGCCGTGCCGGTTAGACCGGAGGAAATGCGGTCGATTGCCTGCGACGCCGTGTACTTCCCAGTCTTGACACCGCGCGTTGCTTGGTAGATGCCCTGCGCCAGTCCGATGGGCGAATACTCCACGCCGCGCACCAGAATGTTTGCAGGTGTCCGGCGGAACGGCAGAACACCCTCCATCAGCGTGCTTGCCGCCTTCGCCGTTGTACCGCCGCCGCGCTTCGTCCGTCCGACTTTCGCAATGAAGTTGGAGAAGTCGTTGTAGTCTCGGTACGTCGCCCGCTGCGCCTCCTTGACTGCGTAGGCGCGCGCCTTGTCGCGGATCGCTTCATCAGCGTTAAACTGTTCTGTTGTGATCTTGTTTGCCTTGAGGTAGCCTGCGAGAGACTGCGCATAGGCAGGCTTGGAAAACCACACGTCCTCTGCGTCCAGTGCGAAGCTGTTCGCGTCAGCGATCTTGCTGAGATATTTCCACACGCCCTTCTCGCCGAAGGCAGACTTCATGCTTTCGATCCCGCTTGCTGCGTCGTTATATTTGCCGCCGCCTGTGATGAGGTCTGCAATGTTCTCGTAGTCCGCCTTGGCGAGCTTGTAGAGGTCGCTGTTCGGTGAAACGAATCCCTTGCTCCGCTCCACGTTTCCGCCCTTTGCTTTGGAGTATGCAGCCTCGATGCCAAGTGCGACGGCGTCTTTCATTCGGCGAACAGGAACAAAGCCCGCGTTGCCGAGGATGTTCCGGACGTGCGTCCGCGCATTGCCGAGCATGCAGAGGTAGCGCCAACTGTTCCACCGATCCATGAAAGTGTGTGGAAACTGTGAAGCAAGATCACGATAGATCGCCTTTTGTGCCGCTTCCTTCTGCGCCTCGTTCTCCGCTTCCAGAAGGTTGTTCACAAGAGCCTCGTTCAGCTTGAGCTTCGGTGCCTTCTTACCGTAGCGCCCGTCGACATCCTCCTGCAGTGCCTTTAGGCTGAGCTGCACGGAATAGAGCTGGTTGTCTGGCGAGAGCTTTTTGAGCATCCGCACCGCCTGCACCATCTGCGCACCCTCACGCACGCGGGATGCAAGGTCGGAGAGCACCTGCACCGCCGTCTTTGTGTCACCGCTGTTCACTGCCTGGTTGTAGAGCTGGAAGCCCAGCGCGACATCGTTCTTTCCGGGATGCCCCTTGGACATGCTGACCGTCCAGTCCGCCAGCGCCTTCTGGTAGCCCTTGTCCTTAATGGTCTGAAGCGCCTTGCTGCCTGCTGCCTTATCCGTGATTGGCAGGTAGGAGAAGTTGCCATCGACAACAGCCTTCTTGAGTGCGCGCACGCCCTCGTCTGTGGTCGCCTGCGCCTCCATTGCCGTCCGGACGGTCTGCGATACCCGGTTACCCTTCTCCGTTCTCTGCGGCACGGAGACGGTTCTGGATGCGTTCTCGCCCTGTGGGATCGCGCCATGGCTTTCCACCATGGTATCGTACTTGTCCTGCACGATCCGGTTGATCTGGTAGCCCTGCTCCAGCCGCTGCTCGAAGCGGTCGGTGTAGCGTCCCTGCACTGCGCCAGTCTGATTCGCGGCATCCTGCCGTCCGCTGACATATGTCATCTCGCTCTCGACGAGCTGCCGCAATGCCTTGTTCCGGCGGAGCTGCTTGACCTTCGTATCAGCGCGGTCAAACTGTGTCTGGTAGATGCCAGCACGGTTCTTCGCCTTGCGTGCCTCGCCGCCCGTTCCGTTCTGGGAAAGGTTTCGCTGTTCCTCGAGCTTCTGCCGGATGTCCTCGCGCTCCGTGAGGGCGTTCTTATAGTCCCGCAGCGCATCATAAGCAGCCGTTCCCTTCACTGCATCAAGGTTGATCTCGTCGAGGATCTCCGCGGGCGTGATGGTAATATCGCGCTCCTGCCGCTTGACAGTGGGGTCGTTCTGTGCTATCCTGTTCTCAGACACAGGGTCCATTGGTGTGGCATGCGTATCCGTTTCGGATAAGGCCCCCGCCGGTTTGGGCTCTGTGTTTTCTTGTACCAAAAATTCAAATGCGGAGCCATCCGGCATCAGGATTCTGTGCGTGTGGTAGTGGTCTTTCCCGGTTCTCTTGACAACGGCAGCCATGTTCCCGCGAACGCCGTTGATCTCAACCGGCGCGGCAATCGTCACGGTCCCGAAGTCCCGCCCCTTGTGGTTGTTGTGCACGTTGATGATCTTCCCGCGCTTCAGGAGCTGTGGAAGCGCCGCAAAGGCAGCGATCTCGCCGTCGTCGCTGAGGTAGTTCAGTCCCTCGTTGATGTGCCGCGGCTCGAACGCGATCACGCCAAAGGCCTGCCGGTCAACACGATAGCCGGACGCCTTCAGAACATTCTCCGCCCACTGCCGTTTCTCCTTGATGTTCATGCCGCGGAGGTCTGCGCGGATGTTTGCTACACTCTTCATTTCGGACAGTGCCGCAGCGTTCGCCCGAATCTGGTCCTTGATACTCTTCTGTTTGCTGCTATCTCGGTCGGAGAACTTCACGCTCTCCAGTCCGTTCAATGCCTCAAGCCGCGCTTGCTCGTCGCCTGCCTTGTAAGAAACGACATTTGCGCCGCCCTGCTCCAAGCGCTGCACAAGCGCCGCAGAGGTGTTGTCCGGCACAATGATCGCCCGCGCTTCATCGAAGGACACCGCCCGCTGGGGCTTCGCCTCGAAATACTTCGTCGGCATTTTCGCCGCCTCGCTATAGAGACTCTGCGCCTTGGAAATGAGCGCGTCGGAGATAGTGTAGCCATTCTTCCGGAACACGCTGCGGATCGCCGCCTTGGTTTTCGTGCCCTTCGCCGCATCCAGCAGCAGGGAACCGATGATGTCGATCTCCTCGAACTGGTTGTCGGAGTGCGCCTTGTTGCTGTTTCGAACCCCGGTGATGATCTCCTCAATCATCGGGTCGAGCTTCGCTTTCAGCGCGTCGTATTCCTCCTCCGTCGCCTCGCGGAGCCGCCCCTTGTCGGCGCGCACCTCGTCGATGCTCCGATAGTCCGGCGTGCCCACTGCCACAAAGGATTCCGCAGACGCGCCCCAGATGCCCTCGCCGCGCGCCTGCTGCAAGCCGTTCATGGCGCGGACGATGTTCTCCAGCGTGTAGTCGTAGTGGAGCTGTGCAAAGCTGCGGCTGTTCCCGGACGGCGTATAGCGCTCCTTGCCATTGTAAACGCCCGCCTTGCCGAGCAGTCCGTCCAGTTTCCCGGCGGTCCATTCCTCTACGGCATGATTGTCCACAGCACTGCGCAGGGCCTCTGACGTAGCGAGACGGTCAATTTCGCCCTTGGTGTTGCCGCCGTCCTGATACATCTCCCATGCGTGGCGGACGATGTCCTCCAAAGTGAACACGGAAACATTGGCAATGGAATTCTCAATGCGCGTCTGCCGCTTCTCGCTGATCTCCGCAGCAGTCCAGTGCTTTTTGACCGCCATTCTGCGGAGCATAGGCTCGCCCCGCTTCCGGTAGTAGTCCCGAAGGACGTCGCGGATGACCTCGGCGTTCTCGCCCAGCGCGTTCTCCGCGCTCTCGCCCACCTCAAGATTTGCTTCCATCTCAGCCAGCGTGTCCACTCCGAGCCGGTCGATGACCTTTTGTAGTGTGTCGTTGCCGAACTTGTCCCACACCTTGTCCATCTTCATTGGCTCCAGCATCTGCCCCTGATCTGCCAGATACGCCGCCCGGACCGTGTCCGTCGAAGCCAGTTTTTCCGCCAGCTGCTTCCGGTTTAGATTGCTGGTGTCGTCGATGCCCATCGAGCGCAGAGCAGAGCTGTTTCCGAAGATACCGCCCGCTACAGAGGTGTCGCCTGCCAGTCTGTGCAGTTCACGCTCTATCTGGGACAACATTTTGCTGTTCACCTGATACTCCACCCGCGGCACCGTCGGCGTCCATGCGTCGGAGCCGTAGATTTTGTTCCGGCTGTCCGCCTGCGGGTCGATGGTGGACTTGTCAAACACAATGGAAATAGGACCGTACTTGCTGTGCCCCTGCGCCGCCTTGATGATGGCGATAGAGGGCGACGGCAGCCCGCCAATGTCGAGGCTGCTTACAAGGTTCTCCTCCGTGAGGTTGTGCACCGCAATGAGGTCGCGGGTCTCCTCCACGGGCGTGCGCATCGAAAAGCGGATGTCCCTGTTCCTCGGATTGAACCGCTCCGAAAGCGGAATGACGCTGCCGCCGTCGTCATACGTCACCGGGTCTGCGGATTTTACCTGTTCCGGGTGGAATACCGCATAGACTGTTGATACGTCGCCGAACTCTTCGTCATCCAAAAAGCTGTCGTTGATGTTTTCAAAAATTACGCCGTCATACTCCAGCCGAACCGCCTCGTTCACAACGATTTCCTGCGTGCTACTTCCGTATGGCGTGTCCAGCGCGTCCCATTTTGCGCCTTCTGCATCAAGAACAAGCGGATTTTGAATGCGTAAATAGGCGTCAACTACACGCTCCCCATTACCATATCCGTCGGCGTTCATGTAATCGTCCGTGAAAAAGATGACTGGCGTTTCAAATACGTTAAACTGCTCCGTCGTTCCGTGGTATGCATTGATGGTATACCCCGCCGCCTTTGCCGCTTCCTCCACCATCTTCTGCGCCGTCTCAATGTCCCCGGATTCGACCGCGGAAAGATAATCCCGGTCGGAGAACTTCGTCCCGTACCCCGCGTATTCCTGCTCCTGCTGCCGCAGCGCCTGCGCCTTGGCGTCTTTCTGCGCTTCGTTCAGGAAGCCGTCCGGAACATATTTCAGAAAACGCCCGTCAGCAGGGTTGACATTTTCGAAAATCTGGCGTAGACTAATAGCAGAAGCCGAGAGCAGGGACAAGGGACCTCCAGCATTGCTGGCAGACGTTGTCCCCAGGACCTCGGCTTCTATTTTTGTAAGCACGACGTCCAGATAGAGCTTCGCTCCGACATCATGGAATTCCTTCACTTCCAGTTGAACGGGCACAATACTGCTCTCGTCTCTGTAGGCGCTGGTCAACACATAGGTCTGCTTGAGGTTTTTATTCTCCCGTACCGTCCCCGCCTTCTTGTCCGTATGCACCTCAATGGGCACTGCGTTTTCCACAAGGTCGTTGAAACAGGACATCATCCGGATATAGTCCTGATAGGTCCCGCCGTATTCGAGCTGATGGTGCAGGCTTTTCTCCAGATTTTTCCCGGAGAACTGGAACGGGAAGCCGATCTCGCTGTTCTGGAGGTCCACGTTGAGAATGCCGAGCTGCTTTGCCAGTGCCCGGAAGCCGGGGATGACCGCACTCTTCTTGCGCGTGTTGTAGTCCTCCAGCCGCACGCCATTCACCGCGTCCTCGTTGACAGAAGTAAGGCGAATGGAAACATCCTTCAGCAGCTCATACCGCTCCTGCTCCGTGCTTTCTGCGGTCAGCCGACCGTCCTGCACGGAAAGCCGCACATCTGCGCCCGTCCGGGCGCTATTTTTTTGCCCGGATTCCTTCGCATTCTTCACTGCCGCCGTGAGCGCATCGTCCCAGAGCTTCTGCAGCTCCTCTGCGTAATTCTCCATCATGTGGATAGATTCCGGATGCACCGCCTCCACGCCCTCGAAGGCTTTCCGGAGCGCATCAAAGAATCGCGTCATCCAGTCCCGCACCTTCTCGAAGAGCGTGCGGTTTTCTTCTGCGAGCTGCCGGATCGCCTTGCTGTCGCGCAGCATCATCTCGCAGCCGTCCGCCACGACTTCCTCCAGTGCCTCCTCTGTGGAGATGTCTCGTCCATGGCTCTTGGCGACCGCCAATTTCTCATCCACAAGATCTTGGATGCTGTGTCCTTCCCATGCGGACAGCTTCTCCACGAGGAAGCTCTGCAGCTCCTTGAATTCGGTTTCCGCTGTCTCAGCCATGAAGTGCGTCAGCTCGTGTGAAACCGTCCGCAGCATCGACGCATCCTCCAGTTTGCCTTCGTAGATCGCGCCGGCATTGAGGTCGACGCGGATGCGCCCGCCCACATAGCTGCCGTTTGCGCCCATGAGCGTACCGTCTGCGCCGGATGTGCTCTTGTACACGGAGATATCCAGTCCAGTCACACGGGCAAGATCCCGCAGGAAGCGCAGTGACGCTCTCTGCCGCTTGTCCAACTTCGTACCCTTGGCGCTGTCCTCCAGCGTAAATGAGCCAGTGCCGAGCCGCGTCATGCCGGTCTTGCGGAGCTGTGCCTTGCCTGCCTGCTGACCGGCTTTGTAAAGCGCCTCAATCTGCTCCGCCGCCATGACCCTTCCGAGCTGCCCGCTCTTGAGATTTTCGAGCACGATCTTGGAGGACGCCGAAGGCGACGCCATGCCGACGGAGACCGCCATATCCGCAGAGCGCAGGTACTGCGTGAGCTGCTGCCCCTTGCGGTACTGCTCGAATATGGTCGGAGCTGCCGCGCCGTACTGCTTGGCGCTCTCTGCAAGCATCTTTGTGCCTGCGTCCATCTTGAGATCCTCCAGTGCGACGCGCTTGGTCTCCGTGCCCTGCAGGATCTCTGCGTATACCTTGCCGTCCCGCTCAGAAATGCTCTGCACCGCGGCGATCTGCCCGCCGAGCAGCGCCCGTCCGTTTGCGATGTCCGCCGCGCTGCCCGCGCCTACGGAATCCCGCCCGGCTTCCCACGCCGCCTGCCGCTGCTCCTGCGAGAGATACCCGGTCGCCATGCTGGTCTGCGCCGCCTTGAGGTTTGCGCCCGCTCTGCCCATCTCATAGGCAACGTGGTACGCCTCGTCATACCGCTGCACATCCTGCTCCCCGTCGTAGGTCGCCTGCATTGCGCCCGCCTGCTTGCCGTACTTTTTGGATGCCTCCGCAAGCGCCTGCTCCTGCGGCAGGATGGCAGCATCGCTCTCCGCCATGATCCTGCCGAGCTGCACGCTGCGCACGCCCTTGCCTGCATCCAGCCGTGCCTTGGCTCTCTGCGCGGCTTTGCTGTCCGGATTGATGGCAAGCGCCTCGTCAACGACCGCCTGCGCATCCGCCTGTCCGACGCTGCCGAGCCGGTATGCCTGCTTATCCTGCCCAGCACGCCGGATGCCCTCATGCACCGCGCCCATGCCGAGACCGGAGATGCCGCCGGCAATGAAACTCGCCGCATCCTCGGAGAGCATCCCCCCGACGACCTCAGCAAGCGCCAGCGCACCGTTCTCACCGCTGTCCACGCGGTCTCGCCACTGCTGCAGGACGTTTTCCGGATCGCCGGAGACGACGTCCACGATGTTGTTGAGCCAGTTGGATGCGACCTCCTCGCTGCCCTCCGCGAGGAACGCCTTGCCGAGCTTTTTGCCAAACGTCGTCGGATCGCCGAGGAAATACTCAATGGAGTACTTTTCGGTCACGCCCTCGATGAGGCTGCGGATGATGGCAATCGCGGTCGCCTCCTCGTCGGTGCGCCCCTTGGCTTTTTCCTCCATAACCGTGTCCGGCAGCATCTCCGCGCCCATCAGCGCAGAGGTTGCGTTTGCAACGAGGGAGTTGGTCGCCTCCTCGGTGAGTCCAGCCGCACCGCCTGCAATGCCGCCGAGACCGGTTGCCAGAGCCATATTGAGTGCGCTGTCGAGGGAGGAGGTGATAACGCCGTAGATATAGCTGTCCGCGTCCTGTCCAAAGATCTGCTTGTCGCCTGTCCAGTTTGTAACCTGCGGCACGGTCTGCCGGATCGCGGAGATCGCGTGCACAGGCGTGTAAAATGCAGAGTTGGGGTTGATCTCGTCACCCGCCAGTGCATCGCCGACGCTCGTAAGCCCCGCCGCGATCTTGGTAGGCGCTGCCAGCGTGGACAGCAGCGTCATCGCCGCAGGCGCACGCTCGCTCAGCTCTGTGAACTCCTGCTGCGTCCCCTGCGTCCGCGCCTGCTCCAGCTCCGGCTCGATGAGCTTGTAATACTCCTCTGCCGCGCCCTTTCCCTGCGTTGCATAGAGATAATTGTAGGTCTGCCGCTGCTCGTCCGACATATACGCCTCTGCCCGCTGCCCGGTGATGGCTGCAGTGCCTGCGTTGCCCTCTGCGCGGCTGCCGATGATGCGCGGTTGTGGTTCTCCGCTCTGCCCGTTGACCGTGCGGTAGCGTGCGCTCGGCGCGTCTCCGGAGAACTGCGTCGGCACCTGCCCTGCCGCCTCCTGCTCCCGAAGTGCGGCATATGCCTGCCGGTAGATGTCGTCCGCCTCCTTGAGCTGCCGCTGGTACTCATCGTATGCAGCGTTATCGGCGGCAGTCTGTGCGCCGCCTCCGCCGATGCCGTCGGTGGCGCCGTTGTACGCGCCATCCGTGCCGCGGCTCTCCCAGCGCTGCCGTGCTGCGCGGCTCTGCTGCTGTGCCCAGCGCATCCATGCTGCAGGATCCTCCGCGATCTGCTCCGCCCGTGCCGCCTCCTGCTGCTGGCGGCGATACTGTTCCCCGTAGGCACTCACCTCGCGGGACTGTGCCCGCGCTGCATCCGCCCGGCTCTGATACTCCTTTGCAAGGCTCTGCTGTGCGGCATATTCCCCGGCATCCTCACCGAGGTAGCCGGTATCCCTGCCAAAGCGATCATATCGCGTACTTCTCTGTGCATCATTTGCCTTGCGCTCGTAGGCATCCGCATCCATCCGCAGCCACCGCGCCATCTGCTCGGGACGCTCCGCCGCCATCTGTTGGGAACGGTCGATCACGCCCTGCCGCCGGTACTGGCTCTGCCTGTGTGCGTTCTGGAGCTGCTGCTGCTCCAGCTTGCGCGCGTAGATCTGCTGTGCCCGCTTCACGCCCGCGTGCTGCTGCACATAATCCTCCCAGCGCTCCTGCTCCCGCGCCGCCTGCCGCTGCTCATATGCCGCATTGATGGGGGATCGGTCGCCGCTGCCCCCCTGCGCCATGCTGCCGATGCTGTTGAGGATGGACTCGCGGCTCATCCGCTGCGCTTGCCGCTGCTCCTCTTTCCCGCTTATCGGCTGTGTGTTGATGGTATCATCCAGATTGTTAAGGATCGTTGAGCGCTTTTTGTTCTTCATGTTCCCTCCATTGCTTTACTTGCTTCTAGATTCGAGGTACGCATAGATGTAATTCAACTGGTCATCACTGAGCTGATCCGCATATTCCTTCAATTTTGTTGCTCCGGCCGCTTTGCCTTTATATCGCGCCGTCTGCACGACGGTATCGCGGATATTTTTATACGTCTGATCGTCTACGCCGTCCGTCTTTGCGGCGCTGCTCTTGCTTCCGCCTCCCCCGCCGCTTCTCCGTCCGCCTCCGCCTCCGGAGCCGCCGCTCGCAGCCGCCGCCATCTGCTGCTGGTAGTAGGCGAGCCACCGCTGCGCCTCATTCTGCGACATGCCAGCCGCCGCCAGCTCCTCCGCAGAGGGCATATAGCCCAGCGTGGTGATGAGGTTTACCGCCTTTTGGTAGGCGTCCTGCTGCCGCTCGTAGCTCATCTCCTGCTCGTTCTGCCACTGTGTATAGCCGCGCTTGTAGAGGTCGCCCTCGCGCTGCTGGAGCTGCTGGAGCTTATCCATGTAGCGGTTGTAATCATCCTGATAGCGGTTGTACTCCGTGTCGCGCAGTCCGCCCAGCATCTGGTACTGCTGCATCATGTCGGTGCCCTCCTGCCGGTAGCGGTCGTAGGCCTTGTCGTAGAGATCCGGCACCACATCGCCGAGCCGCTGCAAGTAGGCATCGTACTGCTGCTGTGCCGCGCCCTGTGCATAGGTGCTGTCATAGCCGCCGGTCAGCGCCGCCGCCTGTCCCATCGTGTCCTGCATCGCCTGCTTGCCGAGCGTAACGTACTGATCCTTGTATTGATTGTAGAGCGCGTCGCTGTTGACGTCGTAGCTAAAGTCCTTGCGGTTGATGATCTTATCGTACAGATCCTTGAGCTGCTGATCATAGGTAGCCTGATACTTCGGCGCCTTGGTGCTCTCTGCCGTCTGCAGGCGCTTGAGGGCATCCTGATACTGCTGATCCCCGCTCGGATCGTACTTGTACGAGGGCGCCTTGGGAGCCTCCTGCTGCTGTGATCCGGAGGAGCCGTAGAGCCGCCCCTGCGTCCACTCGCCAAAAATGCCGTCCGCGTCGATGCCCTGCGCCTGCTGATAGCGCCGGACTGCATCCTGCGTCCGCTGCCCATAGATGCCGTCCGCGCCCGTGGAACCGACATCGTAGCCGGCATTGATGAGCGACTGCTGCAGCTTGCGCACATTGTCGCCCCGATCTCCATAGCTTAGATACATAGTTTGCCTCCTTAGATATATCCCCGGCGGTGCTGCTCGGGCGTAAACTGATTGAGCGGATCGCTGATGATGGGCACGCGGACCGGCGGATGCACCGGCTTGATCGGGCGCGACATGCACATATACCGCACCTCGTCCGCCACATGATCCTCCATCGTGGTGTCCAAGTCCTCCGGCTTGGTCTCCGAGTACATCATCAGCGGGATCGTGCGGATAAATGCCTTGCAGGTGTCGAATACATACATCCGCGCATACCCCTGCGCATCGAACTGCAGCCGGTAATGTACCTGCATCCAGCCCGGTATCCGGGCGTTGTCCCCCGGTGTGAAGTAGATGCCGTAGCGCATCGCTGTCTCCGCCACACTCTCGCCGCGCGACTGGTCCCAGATGCTGGGATCTGCGATGCTGTCGACGATTTGCTTGCCCCTCAGCCACGGATGCTCCCGCTCAAACTCCGCAGCCCGCCGGAACTGCTCGTCCGGCGACCACTTAACGCCCTCGTTGGGCTCTCCGGTGCAGCCGTACAGCTCCGCGATCCGGTACAGCACGCCATCGTAGTCCACAGCCCAGTAGGCGAGACTAAATGGCTTGGCGTAGCCAAAGTCGTAGGATCGCATGATCGTCCAGCTCCGCGCCGCGCCCGTAGAGAGATCGATCGGCGGGATAACGTGTGTCCATCGGTGCTGCTGCCGCGCCTCCTCCGGCGTGATACCTGCCGCCGCGCACATCTCCGGATCCGGCGTCGCTCGGAAATCCTCGAAAAACTGCCCCTCGTACACGTCCCAGCGCCCCTCCAGCCACGCCTTGCGCAGCTTGGACGGCAGCGCCTCCAGCTCCTGCTTGTACTCCGGCTGCATCTCCATCAGCGCGGCGTTATCGGTAACGAGCGCCTGCGTAAAACTGTACGCCTCCGGGATCTCTCCATCCCGGTACACACGATCGATAAACAGCCGCTTGATGTAATCGTGCCCCACGCCGCCGGGATTGCAGGTATAGTAGGTGCGCTTGGGATACCGCCCTGTGCCGCGGACTGCCAGATTGATCTTTTTAATCCACTCCTCGCGGAGCTGCGTCGCCTCATCGACAAAAATCACATCGTACTCCGCGCCCTGGTACTGATCCAGATCACTATCTGTTGCACAGTACCCAAACGAGATCGTCGCGCCGTTACAAAATATGAATACCTTGTCGCTCTTGTTGTACCGCGCCACCTCGCGCGGAAGCATTGCCTGCAGCGGCACGATGTGATTGTTGACAAGCTCCCGATACGTCTTGCGGACGATCAGCACCTTGATGCCCGCCCAGCACAGGCAGAGCAGGATCGCCTTGACGCGCACCGCCCAGCTCTTGCCGCCGCCTCGCGCGCCGCCATAGCCAACATGCCGGTGCGTATCCGCCAAAAACTGTGCTTGCTTGGGACTGGGCGCAGGGATATCAATGCTCACTCCTGCCACGCCTTATCGCCTCCCGCAATGCGCACCGTGATCTCACTGCTTGCCTCCTCGCGCTCCGCCTGCTTGCGCAGCGCCGCGATCCTCGCCCGCTGCTCCTCATCATCGAGCACGCAGCGCACATCCTGTATCTCTTTGAGCGTGCGGAGAGCGCCTGTGAGCGCCTGCAAGCCCCGTTTATCCTTGAGCATATCGGCAATGTCGTACTCCTCCATCGCCGCCTCCAGCTTATCCAGCATCGTGTCGGCAATGCTGTGCACGCGCTTTGCACGCTCCACCTGCCGATCTACCAGTGCATCAACCATAGCTGGCCCACTCTTGGCGAGACATGCCCTGCGCAGCCCCGCCCAGTCCTCCTCCTGCGCCCGGCCTGCGATCGCGCCCCGGCTCACGCCGTACTGCGCCTCCAGCTTGCGGTAGCTGCACGATGCATCCTGCACATACTGCGTCCTCATCGCCTCCCAGGGCGCATCTTTGATCCGCTGTGCCATCTCATCACCTCCTATATAATGGTAGGATATCATTTTGGGCGCTCTGCCCTCTATCCCTCAGCGCAGCAGAGGCGCAGGTCTCCCCGCGTCTCAAATTTTTTTGAATTTTTTTGTTTTGCCTCTTGACATTATAGCCTTTTGGATATATAATGAGACCATAAGATAAAGTAACGCGAAAGGAGATTAATCCCATGACTATTACCATCCACAAAAACTACGGCTGCCTCGCAGCCGAGAAGCGCTGCGTCTACACCCACAAGGTCCCCGCCGAGA
>ERZ1034928.630-NODE-630-length-15107-cov-3.156590_pt1 | contig 15107 bp, 15 predicted proteins | sample MGYA00520627_ERZ1034928 | MGnify/ENA primary metagenome ERZ1034928 (study PRJEB33766, sample SAMN09781755) | gut metagenome | biome: gut microbiome | host: Homo sapiens | place: Madagascar | study: EMG produced TPA metagenomics assembly of the PRJNA485056 data set... | reverse complement strand
ACTGGTTTCTCTGTTGGAGTGTGGGGCTACAACCCAAACGTGCCAAGCCTTGTCATAAACGAGTTCACGACAAAACGTGACACACGCAATCAGGATAGGACTGAGCTGTTTGCAAAGACAGGTGGAAGCCTTGCGGGTGTGACTTTGTATTGCGGAACGCCTGACGACTACGATGCAAAGTTCATGTTCCCTGATGTGGAGGTCAAAAAAGGTGACTACATTGTGGTTTGGTGGGTGAAGGACGACTACCCTGAGGACAGGATTGACAGCCCTGGTGTGGACTTTGCGGTCAAGTGCAGCAAGACGCCGTCAGACAACAACGGAGTGTTGGTTCTGACGGACTCCCCATCCCCAGGTGCCACTATATTGGATGCCGTGGTCTATTCCGATTTTGGCGAAAGTGCAGATGGATTTGGGACGGCAAAGGCCCGCGACCGTGCCACTTGGGTGATTTCAAGCGGTTCCTGGGAGGGAGATGCCATTGACTCTTCCTATTCCACGGCCACAAGGTCCATGTCTAGGAAGATTCCAAATTCCAGCGGAACCGTGCTTGATACGGATTCATGCGGCGACTGGTATATAACAAGCTCTGGAGGGGCGACCTTTGGGGCGGCCAACACGTCAGAGCCTTATTCCCCTTATTGAAAGGGCTTAACCTTGCTTAACCTTATTGAATCTTTGCCAATGCCAAAATATAATGAGCCCAGCAGGACGGCCGGCCCTAAGGAAAGGGAGTAGGTCGTATCTGAAACTAGAAGCAGGGGATGAATGCCGTCATTTCCTGTTTCAAATAGGGGCTTTGGGCTTTTGCCTGAGGCTTCCTCCAAGGAGAGCTTTATGAGCATCATCAAACCGCATAAGCTTGGTGTAATCACCGGCTTGGGGTCGGAGTACCTGTCGGGTAAGGTCGTCAAGCATCTTAGACGCCTTTACGTCGAACGCTATGACAAGCTTGCGAAGAACCTTGCAAGTAGGTATGAGATCCCTGAGGATCAGGTGCTCAGAGAGGTCAGCTTCATAGAAGACCTTGGAAGCAAGAAGATTCCGAGTGGCAAATGTCCAACGAACTATCAGTGTCCAAACCTTGAGATTCCAGTCAAATACACGAGGTTCCTCAACGGGGAGGTCAAAGCCGAGATCCTTGAGCCTGTCAGAGGTCTTAGGCTTTTCGTCATATACGATGTGACGAACGACGCCCCTCAGAAGATGGCTGGCTATGACGAGCCAATAAGGTTTTCCATAAACGACCATATAATGATGCTTTTCACCATAATCAACGCTGCAAACCTTGCGGGTGCGGAGAGCGTCACTTTGGTGCTGCCTACATACCCGTATGCAAGACAGCACAAGAAGAGCTCCAGGGAGGCTTTGTCCGCAGCGGTTTTTGGACGAATGTGCGAGAACCTTGGGGTTGAGAGGATCATCACTCTGGATATCCACAGCAAGGAGATAGAGAACTGCTTCAGGACGCTTCACCTTGAGAATCTGCACGCTTCGTATCAGATCCTTGTGGAACTCAAGAAGATAATAGACATATCGGATCCTGACATAACCGTCGTATCCCCTGACACGGGAGCGGTTGCAAGGAACAAGTTCTATGCACAGGTGCTGCACAGACCTCTTGCAATGCTCTACAAGGAAAGGGACTACTCCATTGTGACCACCGGAGCCAAGAACACGAACATAAAGAGCATAAGCCTTCTTGGCGACGTCACGAACAAGACCGTCATCATAGCGGACGACATGCTTGCATCCGGCGGTACCATGCTAATTGCCATGAAGACCCTAAGGAACATGGGGGCAAAGAAGATAATCTGCATCACCAGCCTTCCGTTCTTCAACGGCGGAGCGGTGGATGCCTTCGACAAGGCCCATGAGGAGGGCGTCTTCGACTATGTCATTGGCACGAACGCCGTATACCACGGTGACGATTTGCTTTCGAAGCAATGGTTCATCCAGACCGATACCTCTGAGCTGTTCGCCCGTGTAATAAGCCGCCTGCACCACGGCAGGGCCATAAGCCCACTTCTTGACAACAGGAAGATAGTGCAGAAGCTCGTTGACAACAGCCAGAACGCCGCCGTGAAGAAGCAAGGGGACGTTTCAAAGAACTGACATAGGGCCTTTTGGAACCGTCACCGCATAGGGAGGACTCGTTATGGAAATATCTGCAAGGATAAGAGGATTTCAAGCATCTCCAATCAGAAGACTGTCTCCGTATGCCATAGCCGCCAAGGAAAGGGGCATAAAAGTCTACCATCTCAACATAGGGCAGCCAGACATAAAGACGCCTCAGGAGGCCATAGACGCTGTGCATAGCTACCCATATGGAATCATCTCGTATGGCGAAAGCGACGGCGATATGCCTTTGAGGAAAGGCCTTGTCGAGTACTACAAGGGCATTGGCGTAGACATAGACGCCCAAGACATACTTATAACGACCGGTGGTTCCGAGGCCCTTCTTTTTGCTTTCATGACCCTTTGCGATCCAGGCGATGAAGTCATCGTTCCTGAACCGTACTACACCAACGTTCACTCGTTTGCAGGTATGGCCAATGTGAAGATAGTGCCTGTCACAAGCGTGTTCGACAATGGTTTTGCGCTCCCTCCTTTGGATGTGATCGAGTCCAAGATCACGAAGAAGACCATGGCGGTCCTTCTTTGCAGTCCAAACAACCCTACGGGACACGTCTATACCCCGCAGGAGTTCGAGACCGTCCTTAGGATATGCGTCAAGCATGACCTCTTCCTCATTGTGGATGAGGTCTACCGCGAGTTCTGCTACGACGGAGAGGTGTTCACCAGCATCCTCAAGTACAAGGACTATGCAGACCGCGTGATATGCGTTGACAGCTTCTCAAAGCGTTTCTCCATGTGCGGAGCCAGAGTTGGAGCGCTCGTGAGCCGCAACAGGAACGTGATAACTGAGACCCTCAAGTTGAGCCAGGCCAGGCTGTGTCCTCCTTCCATAGAACAATACGCAGCTCTTGCTGCATTGAGCGCTCCTCATGAGTACATGGCTCAGGTCCACGATGAGTACGAGAATAGGCGCGATTTCATAGTTGACGCCCTGCGCAGGATTCCTGGGGTCAAATGCATAAAGCCAAAGGGAGCCTTCTATCTCATAGCGGAGCTTCCTGTGGAGAATGCCGAGGACTTTGCAATCTTCATGCTGCGCGATTTCTCATACAACGGCGAGACCGTCATGCTTGCACCTGCGGAAGGCTTCTACGAGACCGATGGTCTTGGCCGCAATCAGGTCAGAATCGCCTATGTCCTCAATACATCCGACCTTGATAAGGCGTGTAGGTGCTTGGAGAAGGGGCTTGAAGCTTATAAGGAGAACCATAGATAAACCATAGATAAGCTGGACGTTTCCTATGGGATGCACGGGGCTCATGGGTCGCATGGGGCTTATGGGCCGTATGGGGCTCATGGGACGCACGGACGACGCACGGATTCTGTGGCACGCTATATTTGGTCTAGATTCTGCCTAGGTCCGGTGAGGTGCTTTGCGCAGAAGCGGTGAGGAACTCGACTGAGAAGTTGACGTCAGACACCATGCTTCCAATCTCGAAGCGTAGGACTATCCTCTTGTGGTGACGGTCCACCTTTATCACGTTGCCATCGAACCCCATGAGGGGGCCTTCGCATATATGGACCTTCTGCCCCTCCTTGAATACGACCTTGGAGCGCTTTATGTTGCCTCTGTGCATGTGTATCCACTTGGCGAATTCAAGGTCCTTGCCTTTGAGCGCGCATGAACCGTCGTCATAGCGCAGGAACCTTATCACGTTCTTGACCTTGCGTACTTCATGGAACGGAAAATCCACCTCGTTCCGGCCGTCCCAGAATATGAAGAGGTATCCTCCAAAGAGAGGCTTGGATACGACTTCCTCCACTCCATGGCGTCTTTCCGTGTTCTCCTTTGATGGAAACCAGACGCATGACTCCTGTGGCAGTTGTGCAAGGATCCTCTCCAAGGCATCCTTCGTTTCGTTCTCCTTGGATGTTATGACGTTCACGCAAAAGTACATACACACCAAGTATGGTCCAATCGATGATGTTTTTCAACTTGAAAGTTGCCTTGATATGCGATACTACATAGTGATAGGAAATAGGTTAATAGGAGTTGGCGATGAACTGTTACCTTCCATGGAAACTCAACGACATGACCAGCATATCTGCCGAGAAACTGCAGAGGAATATAAACCAGCAGGTGTCGTATCTTGAACTCTACAAAGGGGAGCTTGTGAAGGAAGCCTTCAGGTTCAACGTTGCAAGCATCCTGAAATACACCTGCATACACAGGGACTCGTTTGGAAACGACCCTCTTTCACGAAAGGCCACCGACTGCCTCATAGTGTTCCTCCATGCAATGGCCGTGCAGCGCAACGCGTTCTTCACTCCATCGGATTCCGAGACCTCGATCCAAGCCAAAGGCTGCCGCAACCTGCATAGGCTCATGCTTGAAAACCTCAAGGCCACGATGCGCTACATAGACTACACCGTCCTCTTGGACAGGGCCAGTGGCAAGACCGATGTCTCTGAGATGTTCAAAGCCAGAGATGAAATCTACTCCAAGGTGTTCCCTGATGAGATCCTTCTTGATGTATGTGGAGACGAATCCATAAACGATGGCTTCTTTTCCATAATAGATGTTGAAAACTCATGTGGTGGCAACTTCATAGACTATGATGTCAAGAATATATGCAACCTTGATGATTCTCTGTGCGAGATGCTCTCGCTTCCAAGCTCCTCGCAGGACGGGTTTGGCGAGGATTCCCAGTATGGCGTGATTGGCGATATGGGTCAGTATCTTGATACCCCGTTCATAAAGCACTCAGGACGCTTCTACAGCTTTGTCACCCGTTTCAGCCTTGAACGCATACATGCAAGGATTGCAGATCTTTATCCGGCAAAGGCCGTTGCAGAAGAAGACTCCTCCGATGAATGCATTGACGAGAATACTGAAGAGGAGGATGTCGAAGACGTCGCTGAAGACGACGATTCAAAGGACATCGTGTCTGAAGAGGAGGTCCTTGATACCTACGAGGACGAGTCCGAGGAATACGATGAACCTCTGGAGGAGTTCTTCCCTTTGGTGGACAAGGATCCAGAGCCTTCCTGCGGAGATGAAGAAGGAGAGGCCTCCTCCAAAGAAGAGTCTGGTGCAGAGACCCAACAAGGGGAGTACACCGCCCTTGTTGGCGATGATGCATATTCCTATCTTGACGATGTACCTCCTGAAGAGTTCGAGTCCGATCCTCTTTTGGATGAACAGGATTCCCTCTATGAGGAGGATGACGACGGCGATGAATCGGTAGCCGAAGACGAGGCACTGCAGGATCAGGCCGATCCATACAGCGAAAAGTCATTGTTCGATGTCTGCGACGATGATGAACCTGAAACCTCTGAAGAACAGAGCGATGTTCCGGAAGAGGAGCCTTGCGTTGAAAACGAAGCGACCTCTGAAGAAGAGGCTGTAGTTGAGGACGAATGCAGTCCAGCAGAAGAGGTTGTCATCGAAGAAGATTCTAGCGAAGACGCTCCGCGCCCTGCAGAAGAAACCATTGCATCAGAGCAGGAGGAGCCTGAGCCTGTCGAACCTGAGGAAGAGGAGCCCAAAGCAGAGCCGACACCCGTTCACGAATATATTCAAGAGTCTGCCTCCCATGGTTCCGATTCCATCCTTGATCAGGTTCTGAAGTCGTTTGCAAAGTCCAATCCTGTAGTTCAGTATGTGGAGCAATGCACTGAAGGGCAAAGGGATGAACTTGCAGGCGTGATGGAGAAGGCTCTTGCAGCATGTCGTGAAGATGGCAAGGACAAGATGTTCGCGATTCCGGATACAACGATATCGGTCTGCATATTCCGTACGACCAGAGACCCCATGCTGGAGATCCAAAGACGGGAGAACGTTGGGGCCCTCATGTTCGCAGGCGGTCATGATACGTGGAATTCGCTTGAGCTGTATGTGAACGAGTTGGGTTCCCTTGTGAAGTGCGAATACAGGAAGGTCACCAGGTTCAGTTTCTCGGATTGGGAATGGAAGATCGTGGAGAAGCTTGGCCAGAGGATTCTGGACAGGAGGGGCAGGTGAAGTACAAGGCTGTTTTCTTTGATTTCGATGGGACCCTCATGGATACGTCCATTGGCATCTTCGCAGGCGGCCGCTATGCAATGGAGAAGCTTGGCCTGCCAATAGATGAGGAGCATACTGTGTGGCGCTCGTTCATTGGACCTCCAATCGGCGACTGCTTCAGAATCACATTTGGAGTGAAGGACGATGCCTTGGTCGATGAACTTGTGAGGCAGTATAGGGTCTACTATGAGGCAGAGGGGCGTTTCAAGGCGGTATTCTATCCTGGAATCGTGGATGTCCTTAGGGCTTTGAAGGCTAGGGGCTACAAATTGGCAGTTGCCTCCATGAAAAACGAGGACCTTGTCGTAGAGATGTGCGAGCACTTTGGAATTGCGGATCTCTTCGATGAGATGCTTGGTCTTGACCTTGCAGGAGAGGCCACCAAGGAGAGCCTTCTTAGAAAGGGATTCGAAAGGCTTGGCCTTGAGCCTTGCGAGTGCGTGCTTGTGGGGGACACCCAAATAGACAGCGACGGCGCCAAGGCGGCGGGTTGCGACTGCATAAAGGTGGACTGGGGCTTTGGATTCACCAAAGGGCAGACTGGAACGATAGGCAGCGCCCAACGGATATTGGATCTAGTCTAGCGTCTCGAATATTCCCTTTGCCTTGTTCTTCCTCACGTTGTCATAGTCGAAGATACGACCGCTCATGCATATATACACTCCAGGGCCCTTGAGCTGGACGGCTGTGATGGCGCAGCCCAAGTTGAATACGGAGTCCGAGCTTTCAAGGGCGTATGGAACCATTGCACCTGTGAGCACTATGGTTTTCCCTGAGTCGCACCCAAGCTGCTTTGCTATGACCTTTGCCGTCTCCACCATTGTATCGGTTCCGTGGATCACCACTATCATGTGCTCCTGGCTTCTCTCGCAGGACTGGGCTATCTTGAGCCTGTGTTCGTCGTTCATGTACAGGCTGTCTATCGCAAGGCAGTTCTCCACATTCGTCTTTATTGTGCATCTGGACTGCTCCAGGATCCGCGGAAGGTGTGAGTCCTTGAATGTCAGCTCTCCGCGTATCTCGTCATAGAGCTTGTCGAACGTACCGCCTGTTGTGATTATCCTTATCTCATTGTCCTTGTTGTTGCCGTCTTCCATGATGGTTCTCCTCTTTAGGTTCTGTCCTCAGAGACATCGGTCTTTGTCGTGGTCGTGCTTTCCATGTGCCAGCCCAGTGCGCGGTATAGGTCGTCTTTGCGTTTGGCTATCTTTGAGCACGTGAATTTGACTTCGTCGTCGCCCATGTAGATTATGAGGCCTTTGCGTGCGGGAAGGACCTTTCCAAAGCCAAGCGATGTGATCTCGCTTGTGGGAATGGCCCAGACTTCCTTGCATGGGGCCTCCTTTCGCTGTTTGCCGTCTGTGCGTTGGAGGAGCTTGACTGTGCCGTCTACGATGCAGAGCCTTCCTCTTGTGAGGTCTGCGGATGGGTCGGTGGGGATCTTCCCTGCAAAGATGTCGAAGTCTGGCTCTTTGCCTATGACCTTGTCTGCGTCCTTGCGGCTTAACCAGAACATTGCAAACCAGTAGAGCACCACAAGTCCCACCATTACGGCGAACATTGGAATGAGCACGGGGCGGGACATATAGACGCTTGGAAGGAACACCACTGCGGCGAAATCCAGGATTATCAGTATTTTCACAATCGTTTTCATGCTTTGAATAATAGCCTTTTGGATGCGGAAAAGAAAGGGTGAAAAAGAACTTTCAAATCCTTCACGCATCTTGGAAATCCATGTCCGATTTGCACCCTGAAAAAATTTTTGAAGTTTTTTTCAAAAAGTGAGAATGGAAACCACAGGTTTTTTGGATTAAGTATTGTGGAGGTGCAAAATGAAGAGAAATACCATAATCATTGTTGCATTTGTTTTGGTGGCTTTGTTGGCTTCATGTTCGGACAATCCTGGAACGACGACCATGAGGCTCATACTTGCTACAGGTTCGGAATCCAGCAGCAGGACGCTTTCTCCAAGCGACAGCTCCCTGTTGGATGTTAGCAAATACACCATCACAGGTACCGGCCCAAACGGAAAGACCTTCACAAAGAGCTCGGACAGTGATTCGGTGACGATAGAGGGTCTGACGATAGGGGATTGGACCGTGACCGCCAAGGGCTTGAACAGCGCCAACACTGAAATAGTGTCAGGTTCCCTGACCTTTAGGCTCACCGCCACGCCTACTCCTCAGACGATTGTGTTGGACACGCTCATTGGTACGGGAAGCTTCAGGTTCAGCATAGACTGGTCTCTGTGCGATGTCGCCAACCCTGAGGTCGAGGCCTACCTGACTGGTCCTGACATGAAATCAAAGGAGGTCCCTTTGGCGGTCACAGTCAACCCCACGACGAAGACTGCCGTCATGTCTGAAAGCCTTGCTTCAGGTTCGTACCTTTTGAGGGTCCTTCTCTTTGATGGAAACACTCAAGTGTCAGGCCTTGTCGAGGCTGTACGGATCTCCAATGGTACGAGTACGGAGGGCAGCCATGTGTTTCATTTCAACGAACTGGGTCCAAACACGCTAATGTACATAAAGGATGCGACAGGTGTGCCCATCAAGGGGTCCCTCTCCGTTGCAGATGCTCCAAACGAGTTCGTGTCTGAGACCGAGTACACATGCATCTTTGCGTTTGGTTCGCCTGAGACGGTCAATTCTGACGGCCTTACGATTGACTGGTACTACGACGGGATGTTCGTGCAGTCCAGCTCTTTGGACAATACCGGAAGCTCTCTTGCGTTCACTCCAACCGTGGGCCTTCACCGCATAGACGCCGTGGTCTACAACAGGAAGCTTGGAAGCACAGGCTCCGCATCCTATTCGTTCACGACGGTTCCAAATGGTGCAAACGGCGAGCTTTCCCTTTTGTCCGATGACGCTGCGTCTTCCATGACGGTGGAGTCGTCGTCAATGGTTGCCGCTTTGAGCGGCGACAGGTTCGTGGTCGTGTCGCCTTCTGCCGGTGAGATATACCTGTGCACTGTCTCATCTGGAGCGTTGAATGCTGTGAAGAAGTACGGCTTGTCCAATTTCGAGTGGATAAGCGACACCAAGCACGTGTTCTCAGATCCTACGATGGACTATGTGGTGTTCACTGACGACTATCAGGGAAAGGAAAGCATTTCGATCCTGCATTTCGACTCGACATCGAATACGTTGTCCAATGCCCTTAGGATGGTCGAATGGGCCCACGAGGAATATGGCATTGAGTTCGCCGACTTGTCCGCTGCCGCATTCTCTTCTTCCATGAACATGATCTTCGTGGCAGATGCCGGAAACGAGTTCGCCTATGCATTTGATGCGAGCGGCGGCTCGGCCTCCCTTATGGCATTCTGCGACAAGATGGGTGCGGCCTACCACAGCGTGTGCGACATGGATGTCTCTCCAAGTGGTTCGTATATCGTCTACTGCGCAGAAAGCTCGACGAACTTCGTTTCCACCACCATCACGGAAAGCGGAGGCTTCGTAAAGGGTGCTTTGTCTTCAACGGATTCGTTTGGGACGCAGCACATCCGCTATGCGAACACTCAGCTCGTTGTGAGGGCTGGAACGGGAGGGCTTTCAACCTACAAGGTCGTTGCAGGTGGTGCGTACACAAAGCACAAGACTTTGGACATCCCTGTCTTGGACCTTGAGGCCGATGGCGGCAACTACATCTATGCCGTTACTTCCGGCAACAGAATCGTGAGCTTTGAGGCCAATGGCTATGAATTGACGCAGATAGGCTATGTGACACTTGCCGCAAAGCCTGTGTCAATAGCTTTGACCTGTGGATATTTCGCTGCTGTCACAGATTCAGGTACCATAGCCCTCTTTGGAATCATTGAAAAGTGATTGCTGGTGCTAAGTGATTGCCTATGAAAAGGGTTGCTGCGTGTTTTTTGTTGGTGTTTGTGATTGTTGGGGTGCTGTTCTGTGTTGAGCCGTGTTCCAACAACCTTGGTTTTGCCTTTGATTGCGCTGCCGTGCAGGACCTTGTCGTCTCGAAGGGAAGTCTTCAACTTTCAGGGGATTTCAGGATCTTTGCCTTCGACGGCTTTGAGCTGAGGCTTCCTGTTGGATTCTCCTTCAACTATGGTTCTGGTGGTGTTGAGACCGGCGGTGCGTCTGGTAGCGTGACCATGTTCGAATTTGGCGCCATGCTTGTCTACTACCCTTGGGAGAAGGGTCCTTTCATGGGTTTGTCACTCTTCCAGGTTGGGCTTACAGGCGACAACGAGCTGTTGGAGAATTTGATCAACCTGAACGAGGTCGTGTTTGGTTGGACGTTCGACTTAGGACATGGTTTGCTTATTGAGCCATCTATATGCATCCGCGATCCATCAGGAACCTTCTTGGAGGAGTATTCCAAAATCAAAGGTGTGTTTCCATGCTATGGGACATTCAGGTTCAGATTGTCCTTTGGCTGGTTGTTTATGGAGGTATAGAAATGAATTCTTTTAATGTGAAGACAAGAAGACTGTTGAACCAGGGCGTTGCTTTGCTGCTGCTTGTAGCCATGGTGTCGTGCAATGCCGCCTATATCCCTTCGTTCAAGGCGTCCATAACGGATTCCCAGATGAGGCCTGCAGTCGCAAAGGTCATAGATGCCCAGATGGACTATATCAAGGACTACTTGGACGAGGACGTGCGAGCTGGTATTGACGGTGCTTCTTCCAAGGGCAGGCCTCTTTCTGGAGCCGATATCGTTGAGCTCACAATGGAGGAGAAGGGTGGAAAGGACTATTTGGACTTCTGCTATGCAGTTGACCTCTCACAGACAAGCCTTGATGTGGATCCAATAATGGACACCGCACAGAGCGTCCTTTCCACGGAGGAGTACAGCCGGTTGAAGGTTCAGGCCCAGGAGCTTGAGACTTCAATGAATGCAAAGGGCCTTGAGTTTGCAAAAGGTCTTCCTCTGAATCAGCAGGAAGCCTTCTACAAGGATCTGAAGACCCTTGTGACTCGTGCTGTGGTTCTGCTTGTTGCAGGAATCGTGTATGCAGCCGTCCCCAATTTGGTTTTCTGGGGGAAGATAAGCGCGGCCGCTGCCATTGCCGTAGGCGCAGGGCTTGTGGCTATCTCAGTCATGTCTCTGTACGAGTACTACGAGTATGGAACAGGCGAGGGAGTTGACTTTGAGACATGGTTCAAAGACCTCATAAAGATCCCTCAGGCCGATTTCGCTTTGACGACCACCGTCACAGCTATGGCCGAGGCTCTTGGAATGGGGCCTGTGGTTACAGGCATAATATTATGTGTCTTCGCTATCTACAACATAGTTGGGATGGTCCGCACCATGCTAAAGACGTACAACTTCGATGCTTGATTTTTCTGCGGGCGGGGGTTTCTCCCGCCCGTGGCTGTTGGTGGTGCCCATTGAAGTGTTTTTTTGAATAGGTGTTTTTCCGAATAGGAGATAGAGAAAAGATAGACCAAAAACTCCTTTTTTGGCTCTTCACGTTTTTCTAGGGAATGGTCCTCTGACGGATGGTCTTGGATGCCTCATGGAAGTGAGGAGGCGGCGGTCCAGGCAATCCTCTTCATGGCCGAAATGACATGAAAACATCGAAAAAGCGCTTTTCTAGGCAAAAACATGCACACAAACAGCGGAAAAAAGGTCTTTCATGTCATCATGCGCCGCCACTGTACATCTGGACGTTCCATCCACTCCAGCCTGCCAGAAGCGGTCCGGTTCCACGAATGCGGCGCGCTCAGGTATGGTCAGGCACTATCAGGTGCACTCAGGTACGCTCAGGTACGCTCTGAAACGCTCTGCTTCAATATTGGTACAACCGTCTTCAAGCGCACATCATTATCGTAATACTGGAGAGGCGCTTCCTTTGGAGTATCTTGGCTCAAACAAAACAGGCATCCTATTGCTTTGCTTGATATCTAATGGCGAATCTGTCTGCACGTGAAATGGAGATGCTCCGTTCGATGCATGTGCCATTCTCTGTGAGGCCAACAGCTGTGATGTAGAATGCAGGAGAGCCTTCTTTCAGACATAGCAAATCTGCTTCTTCTTGCCGTAGCTTTGCAGTGCGTATCGTCTGTTGTTGATTCACAACGGTCATTCCATATTTCTCTTTCAACACCTGATAGAGGGAGGTTGTTCCATCAAGATTACATGTCAGTAGTCCAGGACAGCTTGATTCCTCCAAAAAGGAGGTTTCTATTGAAACAAGCACATCATCTATAAGACGGAGCCTTTTAAGCTCATACACAGCAGATCCAAGAGGAATGCCCAACATGTTTGCCGTTTTTAGATTTGCTTCTGTCTTGACGAATTTTAGTATCTTGCTGCTGCTTCTATGCCCCTTGCTTTGCCAAAAAGAGGTGAAACCTACATAGCTAGAAGAGTTCTCCTCGAATTTGGGCGGAGCCAAAAAGGTTCCGACACCATGGACTGTGAAAAGAATGTCTTCTCCTACCATTTTGGCTATTGCCTTTCGAAGTTCAAAACGATTGCAATTTAGTATTTTGCATAGCTGCAGCTCTGATGGAATGGCGTCTCCAGTGGAAAGGTTGTTTTTGAATATGTATTCTTCCAGTTTTTCTCGGATGTCTTCGTTTATGAGGTTTGTGTATTTGCTCACAGCTCGCTCCTCTCCAATGCATCGGAACCATGTGCACGGAATATAAGCCTATCGTCGTTGTCATATAGACGGGTGTACTCTATTAGGTTCCCAACACGGTCATAAGCCCAAGAAGTAAGGAGAAAGATAGTATCGCCTTCTTCCTTGTCGAGAAGTGACGCAATTGGGTTGTAGATCGTCACGATTTCAAGTCTTTGGTCCTCCAGAGCCACATCGATATTGTTCTTTGAATAGACATCGTAAAGAGAATAGACGCTGTAATCATATTCTGCAACATCTGGTATGTATTTCAAGGGAACCGCAGTGTATTCTACCGCTAACGCTACATCATTGCTTATTTTGAGCTTAATGGATTCGTAGACATCACTGTCCTCGCTTATTCCGAAAATATGTGAGTACTTGAATTTTGCTTTTCTTATTCCACTATATAGAATTCGACTGTTTACGCTTGAATTGCGACCTCTTGCAATACTTGAAAAACTCCCCATGGACTGTAGGTCAACAGTCAATTGAGGGGATTTCACATACGTTCCTTTTCCCTGCATTCGTATTACAATGCCATCACGTTCCAAAACATCCAGGGCTTTGCGCACTGTGAAATGGCTGACGCCATAGTGCGTTGCTATGGTTCTCTCTGAAGGTAAGCTGTCTCCCATAGCATACTCGCCGGAATAGATTTTGTTTTTTAGAGTATCAGCAAGCTGTGTGTATAGTGGCGAAGTTCTTTTCAAACAGAGGTACCCCTTTGCATATATATGTATAGGACTTGTCTATACATAGTTTGGATTGTACAGGATTATGTAGACTTTGCAAACTGGCGGTCATGGATTTAGACAATAATTCCACTGCATGGTTTTTGTCATAGGGTTTCATTGACTCTCTATCAAAAGATGGGCCGAAGACGGCCCGATAACCCTATTAAAAAACAATTGACAAACGTATATTGCAAGAGGTATGTTAAAAGCAACAAGTGTTATGGGATATATGCATGCTATGCATGATTGGCATTGTGTGCTATTCACGAAACAAAAGGAGGAAAAATGGCATCATATATGAATCCCCAAAAGATGATTGAATGGTGCAGCATCCCTGCAGAACAATTGGAAAGGCATCCAAATTCAAAGGTAAAGCTTAGGATTCTTGAAAAAAAAGAAGTTTCGAAAAGAGCTGCCGATATGATGATTGAGGAAGTTGTTTCTAACAATGCTGCGGGGAAACCAACGAAATGGGTGCTTCCTGCAGGGCCAATGGGGCAGTATAAGTATTTTGCAGAAAGGGTCAATGCGGAACGTATTAATCTGAAGGAAGTGTATGTTTTTCATATGGATGAATTCCTTGATTGGCAAGGGCGTCCATACCCAGTGGTCAACAACTACTTCAGCCTTAAGGCGAATATGATTCATGATTTCTACGGGCTTATCGATGATGATTTGAATATTCCGGAGGACCACCGTATATGGCCTGATATCAATGACATCGATTATCTGGACAGGAAGGTTGAAGAGCTAGGTGGCGTTGATACTGTTTATGCCGGTTTGGGGTATAAAGGCCTTGTCGCTTTTTGCGAAGCCCCTAATTCTCCATATTACAGTGTAGGCGTTGAGGAATATGCTGAATCAAAGACTCGAATTGTTCATTTGAATGAGGATACTCTAATTTCCCTCAGCGAACGGGATATCGGAGGATTCGTTCAAATTGTCCCTCCTATGGCGGTTACCATTGGTTTCAAGTCCATGTTAACGGCGAAAAAGGCGGTTTTCATGGTTACAACCGGCAGTTGGAAGCAGACTTCGATTCGGGTGCTGATGTTCAGCGAGCCCACAGTGGAATATCCTGCAACGCTGTTCCCCAAATACATTCCAGAAGTTGTGGTCCTGACAGATAGTGCAACAGCGCAGCCGCCTATCGTTGATGGCATTTTTACAGAGGTTAAGTGAAATGGCAAAGATCCCTCAGATAATTGTTTGCAATGGGCATGGCCTTGGTGAGTATTGCGATGTAAAGCGCATTCCAAATCCAGGTGAAACTTGTATCGCATATAATCGTCGATTTGAGATGGACGCAGGCAAAGGTACCAATGCAGCTTGTGCCATTGGAAGGCTTGGTGGGAGCGTTGCCTTCGTGGGCAAGTGTGGCGTTGATCAATGTGGTGAGCTTGGATACAAGTGGATGGGAGAATCCAATGTAGATACTACCTACTACTGGTTGGATCCATCCATCGAATCCTGTTTGGGACTATGCATCATAGCTGAAAACGGCGAGAACATGCTACTTGATTTTGACAATGACATATGTGGCGTCCAACCGGATGAAGTGGATCGCTGCATTCGTAAAATGACGGGTGCCAAGTATGTGATAGCTGGATTCGCACAGGCCGTGGAATCTGGT
>ERZ1034928.629-NODE-629-length-15119-cov-471.765467_pt1 | contig 15119 bp, 29 predicted proteins | sample MGYA00520627_ERZ1034928 | MGnify/ENA primary metagenome ERZ1034928 (study PRJEB33766, sample SAMN09781755) | gut metagenome | biome: gut microbiome | host: Homo sapiens | place: Madagascar | study: EMG produced TPA metagenomics assembly of the PRJNA485056 data... | reverse complement strand
GAGTTGTAGTCGCCGGAGTTGCGGTTGCCGGAGTTGTAGTCGCCGGAGTTGCGGTCGCCGGAGTTGCAGTCGCCGGAGTTGCGGTCGCCGGAGTTGCAACGTCCAGTGCAAGCCTTTCCCATGTTCACGATCTCAAGGACTTCAGCCCAAGGGATTTCCCGCACGATTTCCAGCTTGTTTGTTGCACACTTATTCTCGCCCTCTGCAACCGCACCGTGGGCGATCACTTCAGCAACGTGGTTGTTGGGGTCAAAAGCGTAGTAGTTGAAGCAATCAGCGGCGTTCTTGCAAAAATGCATACCCGCATTGCAGACAGACGGGTTTACATCTTCTTTAAACGTGCCGGGGCAGGAATACTGCTTGCCCTTGCATGTCCAATCTGGATTAAAAACTTTATACCCTTTTACGCTCATCTTTTCATTCTCCTGTCACTTCAAATCAAGATATCTTATCAGACTTTCCACTGCATCCGTGTAATTTTCCCAGCCGGTGGTGAAAAAATCGCCCGACTTGTAGATAATGGCATATCGTGTGTGCTCACCCGGGGCAAGGCCCACAGCATCGCGCTGGGTATCATCCAGTCGCCACACCATCGCCCCGCCGGGGAGTTCTTTCTGGTAGAAAGTCAACTTAAACTTCCAAAGGTCACGGTCAAATATCCAGCCGCCTTTTTCGTTCAGTGTCTTTTCTGCCAGAGCCAGCAGAGTGGCCCGTCCACGGGGTTCAGGAGCCGAATTTTCGCAAGCAGTCGGAACATTCTTGTGGGGTTCACTTTTTGCTTTTTGGGGCGCAATACCTTTTTCAATGCAGAACCTCACAAACTTTGCCCAAGTGAATACGTATTCACCTTTTCCCACTCCCCAAAAGCGTATCTTGTCTCTGTAAAAATCAACAAATCCTTTTTTCAAACTTCGGCCGCACATATTGCCTTTGCCTTTTGCAAGTGCTTCGCCCGTGAATTCAGGAGCAGACTTAACAAAATCCATCGAGCAGACCTCTTTTGCCGATTCCAGCACCCACTCAGGAAACTCCGGTGCAGCTTTCGGTAACGTTTCCAGCGGTTGCTCTTTCGGCTCAAAAAGTTTTGGGTTTTCCCGCACCGTATCCGGCATTTTGATGTCAGCAGTCTTGTCCGCAATGACGGCCTGTGCATATCGATATGCGCCCATCAATGAAATCTCGCCGTTTCTCAGCTGGTGCTTTACATTTTCGTCACAATTTTCCGCAATGGCATTCAGCCGGGCCGCCGCGCCGGTGCTCAGGCCCAGGATGCGGCAAAGCTCATCCCTGACCTTGCCTTGCAGCTGGCCAAAGTGCTTTTTTCGGGTCAGTACTTCTTTCAAGGCCTCATACTGAGCCAGCCGTTCACCATCGGTCAGGTCTCGGGCCGTGGCGTTGGCCGTGATCAGAGCAATTTTATCATCGTCCGCATCCTTGCTTTCCCGGATGACGCACGGCAGCATATCAAAGCCTTCCATGCCTTCCTTTGCAAGCTCCTCGCAGGCTGTCAAACGCCGTTCGCCGCCTATAAGTTTGTACCCGCCAAAAGGCAGTTCCACGACTTCCAGCGGCTGCCGGATTCCGTTTGCCCTGATATCTTCTTTCAGCCTGGACACATCCCCGATGATGTAGATCCGGTTATCCGGGTTCCTGTGCAGCTGCCCGCGGTCGATCATAACCACCTGCATCTTCTGCCCCGCCGGGATGACCGTTTTGCTCTGGGTGTTCAAAAGGCAGTCAAGTAATCCAGTGCTCATTTCTTACCCTCCACCATTTTCTCCACGATATCTGCCAGCTGGCGATACTCGGTACTGGCCGGCACGCGGTAGCAGTAGATCGGCAGATGTTCGGTCTTCGCTTCCTTGACCTTCACGCTGTAATCGATGCGCAGCACGCCGCCATCTTCAGCGCGGAACACTGGATAGTGCATCTTGTCCAGCTGATCCAGTTGGACAAGGACTTTTTCGGAGTAGGTGCCCCGGGTGTACTTGGTGGCCAGGATACCCATGACCTTGATACCGGGATTGTAATTTTCCCGGACAGCATCCACCTGCTCCATGATCTCGAAGAGGCCGTCAAAGGCCCACTCATCACAATCCACCGGCACGATAACCCAGTCAGCCGCCACAAGGGCGTTGATAGTGGCCATGTCGATATCAGGCGGGCAGTCCAGGATACAGTAGTCGTATTTATCGGCAATGCCGTTCAGGGCTTTGCGCAGGCGGTTGTGCTGTGGCCGGGTCACATCCAGCATTACCTCGCGGTTTGCCTTGATCATGCTCATGCTGCTGGGTGCGACATCCACATACTCGAAATCCGTTTTCTGGATGATGTCGCTCAGGGTGGTGCTTTCCATCATCACCTCGGCCACGGTAGAGATTCCCGGGTCAAATGTTTTGAAAAACTTGGAGGTGTTGGCCTGCTTGTCCAGATCCATTACCAGGACGTGCCGGTGGTGCATCTGGCCAAGGATGCAGGCCAGGTTGCAGGCGGTAACGGATTTCCCGACCCCGCCCTTGAGGTTGATGATCGCGATTTTTTGCATTTTCATTGAGGATTCCTTTCTTTTTCAGGCCTTGCTCTTGATGAGCGAGTGCCTTTTTGTACCACTGGGCCATTTCGCGCCGCTGCCCGCCGGGTTTGCTATGATGGCATTTCCTTTGGCCTGGTAGTAATGCTCCATGGTGGTGGGTGCGTTAAGGATGGTCGTGCGCAGATACGCCTGAATGTTTTTGACCGGCTGAGTGGTATTTGACAGGCTGTCCATGATGTACTCGATGTGCTGGCTTGTCAGCCTGTCCAGCTGCCGCCGGATGGCTGCCGTGTTCTGGAGCTGACCGCCGATCATCATGCACTGGTTGGGGCAGGTGTACATGGTCGTGATATTTTCCAGCAGCTCCCTCAGCATCTCTGGGTCATACCGCCGCTCCAGAGTGTCGATTTCGAGCCTTTCCCTGAAGTCCGTTTCCACATCCTCCCGCCGGGGTGTGTTATCCATCAATCCGCCCTGCGCAGCAGATAGATAGATTTTATTACTAGATTTATTACTAGATTTATTACTGTGGGAAATTTTTTCCCTACCCTGAGGGAATTTTTTTCCCGGGTCTGAGGGAAAATTTTTCACCGGGGAATTTTTTTCCCTAGTGAAATTTTTTCCCGGGTCTGAGGTCTCCACAAGGACAAGATTTTCGATGTCCGGCACTGTCCGGTATGCGTTGTGCGGGACGTTGCCGACCATCTCTTTTTTCATCTCCAAAATTCCACGTTTTACAAAATCTGCCAGATAATTTTTGGCAGATTTCTGGGAGATGTGGAGCCGTGCGGCGATGTATGCAGACCCGCCGCAGAACCAGCTTTCTCCGTCCTGTGAAAAGCCGTAGATGATGGCCAGCGCGTTGGCTTCGGCACAGTTAAAGCCGAAATTGTCATACATCCAGTCCATGACAACGATGTACTGGCTTCGTTTCTTTTTCTCCGTCATTCCTCACCAGCCCCCTTAAAACGGCAGGTCGTCGTTGTCGTTGATGACCGCAAAGTCATCGGCAGATTCCTGAGAGTAGGCCGAGGCAGGCTCACGATAATCCTTAAGAGGCGCTTCGCCGCCATCATCCACTTGCTGGGCCTTTTTCGGCCCGGCAAAATTGATCTGGTCGGCCAGCACCTCCACCGCTGTGCGGCTGTTGCCGTTCTTGTCTTTGTAGTTCCGGGACTGCAAAGAGCCGGTAATGGCCACCATGCTGCCCTTCTGAAAGTACTTGGACACAAACTCAGCCTGCCCGCGCCAGGCGACGATATCGATAAAATCCGCCTGCCGCTCCTGCCCCTGCTGGACATAATTCCGGTCGCAGGCAATGCGGAAGCTGCACACATTGTTGCCGTTCGGGGTGGTACGAAGCTCAGGGTCAGCCACAAGCCGTCCCATGATTGCTACTACGTTGAGCATTTCAGATAGTCCTTTCCAACCACCTGCATCCATGTACGGTGGTCATATACGCTCTCAAAATCCCGCTGTGCCTGTTTTTTGAGGTACAGGCACAAGTGGTGGTCAAAGTGGGCACTGTATCCCGGCTCGTTGTGGTGCCGGTGGCACAGCCAGACCTTCAGGCCGTATTGCTCCGCCACAGGACGCAGCGGGCCATTCAGGACGTGGTGCTCTTCCAGCCCGGCCACCGTGACCACATTGTACTTTTCCCGGCAAACATAACATTCCCGCCGGGTCTGCATGATTGACTTAGCCATGAGACTTTTGGTCTCCTTTTTCGGTGCCCGAAGAGGATCTGTAGCACTCATCCCAGACCATATCCAATGCTTTCATAATTCCGTTGAATTCTCCGCGGATGTCATGTACTGCCAATTCTTCTGCATAAAAAAGCAGGCGGCGACCCAATCGGAGCCCATCAATGTAAATACTGTTTTCGGGAGTTACGATTTTCTCTTTTTCCACCTCGGCACCTCCTTCCATTCCTGCCAATATTGTGTTACATTCGGATCGTTGACCCCCATCTCGGCCAGCCGGTCAAAAATTCCGTCGATAAAAGCTGCCATCTGAGCGGTGGTAAAGCTGCTGGAGCCCATAGATGCCTTTGCTGTGCACCGGTCATCATCCAGCAGCTCCACGACATGCACCAGCCGGTACGCATTGCGCAGGATGGGCAGCGCCGCCACAGGCAGCTCTAGAAAGTCGTATTCGAGGCCGTACTCTTCCAGCATGAAAAAGTAACAGTCCTCTGGGCTCACGCCACCGGCACGGCCCGCGTTGTAGGCATCCGCCATGATGGTGAGCAAAGCCCACATCATCCGGTTTTGATTGAGCGTGCGGCCTTTCCGCTCCTGCTCAAAAGTGACTACAAGACGCAGCGGCTTTTCGTGGGCCAGATCATCCAGCTTTTGAAAAATCTGCTTTTCAACAAATTCCGCTGAATTTTCCACTGTAAAGCGCCGCCGGGCCGGGTCATACGTCACCGGCAGCCGTCCGATCACACTTTGTCTGGCCATAAGATTTTCTTCCCATCCGGCAGAGCAAACTGCACCATCGTGATAGCGCCCCGCTCATCCCGGGCAAACCGGTCAACGGTCAATCTGCCTGCTGGCCGATATTTTCCATCCGCCCCCTGCACAAGCTGTACCTGTGCGGCCTTGAGGGTGATGGGCTTGAGATCCATCACATCCTCACCGGCCCCCACCATGGCCGCAGCTCTCAAAAAACTGGTGCTCTCCTGCATCTGGGCAGGAGACGGCGAAGGAATGGCAAGCGGCCCGGCATCCTTGTGGACGTACTCACCGGTAGCCGGGGAGTATACGCCCACCTGACACCTCAGCTGGCCGCCCGCATAGTAGTAGCGGTCACCCCAGCCCATGGGGCCGAAGGTTTCATTCAAAATGCGCCGAACAGCCGCTTCCATCGGCAGCACACGGATACGCACTGCATCCGCCGAAACGTCCAGATAGCGCACAGTGCACTCCTCCGGGGCTGTGTGCCGGGGTTTTGGCCCTTCAATGGGAAAAGTTACAGACAGAGCAGAAACGCCCTCTGCGGCCCTTCTGGGCGCTCGTGACGCAGTCCGCCCACCGGCAGCCTTTTGATTTGCCATGATATCACCTCTCCGTTTTTTTCTTTTTTTGTTCATCGCCGTTGCAAGCTCACAGATGCTAACAACACCTGTGGGCTTTTTACTTCATGGAACGACGCAGTTGCTAGAACAGCAGGTAATCATCCGGTGGAACTGATCTGTGCAAAACCTGCCAGTACATCCGAAATGCCCACAGGGGCGATGGGGGCCAACCCGATACTCTGTGGGGACAAAGCCGGGGTCAATCCGTTTGCAGCCTCCCCGCTCTCCGAGATGGTCGTAATTGCCATCATACATTTGAGCGCAGCAAGGGATGTCATAGTCACAGCAGCATCCACATTCGGGACATTTTTGATCTTTTCCTTCCATGGTCAGTACGTCCCAAACTCCTGATCAAGAAGAGCATCCAGCCGGATAGTGTTCCCCCGGCCCTTGCCCTCTTCCCCGGCCATGTTGGCCCAGCCGTCCGGGTAGCGCTTGCGCACATACCGAGCCGGGATCCCCATGCACACGCTGACCTGTTCCAGTGTCAGCCGGATGCAGCCGGTTTTTGCAAAAATAGCTTTATAACTGTCGTGCCATGCTTCATTTCTTGTCGATTTCGCCACGATCTTTCAGCTCCTTCTGTCTCCGTTCAAACTCCACCTGCTGGCCATAGGTGCGGCCAGCAGCAATGGCCCGGGCACATACCGCGCCAATGCTATCGTTTGCAGCCAGCACCTTTTTGGGCCCTTCCCGCCGGGCATACGCTTCACGGTGTAATGGTGCGGTGGCCAGTGCCTTTTTTTGGTCACGCTGGTGCTGGTTTTGCTTTACGCACGCTGGGCAGAGCCTTTTATTGGGTGCAACACTTTGCATCACAGCGCCGCACATCTCGCAGGTTCTGGTATAATGCAGCCGGTCGCTTTCATGTCCGCCCATCACCGCACCGTCCTTTCCATCCGCCGCCGCTGGGCAGCGCGCCGCCGGGCATTGTCTTCCCTCTTATACCTGTCCCACTGGGCCAGCAGAAGAGGCGCGCCCGCCACGATGGGGGCCGTGACGAAAATTATAAAGAAAAGCTCCGTCACCTGGGCGTGGTAAGCGTCCCGGCCCAGGGCAGTCATCAGGTCTGCCAGAATAAACACAGATCCACTCATAAGAGAAGCGCACCTCCAATGCTGTAGGCCAGTGCAAAGCACACGGCCAGATAGATGATCCATCCCATGAGCACATTTCTGTTGGGTCTGAACGAACAGATCACGACCAGCGTGCTCAGACATCCGCCCGCCACAAAGCAGACGATGCACATAAAAATAAACGGCCCTGCTTTCATCTGTTTACCTCATCCCCAAAGCCTTCTCGATCGGTACCCGGGGGTTATCGTTGGGGTACTTCCCGCATACATACTTCTGTACCTGCCCTACGCCCAGACCAGCCGCCCTGGCCAGCTGGGTGTAATTCCAGTTTCGGAGTGATTTTTGCTTGACCACCTCGGCCTTCCATTCAGGGCTCCAGGTTGTAGCGGCCATTTTTAACACCTCGCTTGCAACATCTTTCAAAATTTGGGGTTAAAAACATTGCCAAGCAGATGAAAACGTTGTAAAATAAGCTTGCACGAATACTTTACAGATGGCTTTCACTTGGCAATGATGCGCGCCCCACGGTCAAAATGGGGCGCTTTCACAAAACGAACATTCCACCGCTTGTTTTGTGAAGAAGAATTCCTGACCCATGGCGGCCAGTATGCGCAGTAGATTTCTGAGAGCTGTTAAGCAAAGCCTTTTTGGAGGTTCACTCAAAAATCTGTACCAATGGTACTCTGAGCGTCGGACAAGGTTCTCTGGAGTACGCCTATATTATAACTCGCAAAACTCGCAAACTCAATACGCAAATACGAGTTTTGCGAGAAATAGCAAATTGCACAAGAAGGGAGATGAGAAAATGGGCAAAGTTTCTGAAAAATGCAAGTACCCAAAAATCTTTGAAGAGTTGACTGCCAAGGGAATGAAAAGGTCGGATTTTGCTAAAATGATAGGTGTTTCTACTGGCAATGTCAGCGATTGGGCATCTGGAAAGTCCTCCCCTACAAACAGTAAATGGAAAGCCATCTCTGATGCACTGGGCAAACCGATAGATGAGCTTTTTGAAACCCAAAAAGAGCCCGCCGGGAATGGCGGGCCAAAAGACGAGGAAATGATAAAGCTTCTGGCGGAGTGGGAGATGCTTCCAGAAGAGGACAAAGTAAAATCAAAAGTGTACTTCAAGGGTATGCTGGATATGTTGAAAAAGGGAGATAGTGATGGAACGCAGTGAAAAAGGAAAAAGCTTGCTGGATTTCCCAGCAAGCTATACCGTTGTGGACGTTGAAACGACCGGATATGATCCGCGCTTTGATGCTCTGATTGAAATTGCAGCTATCAAAATGCGGGAAGGAAAAGAGGTTGCCAGATATGAGACGCTGGTAAACCCGGAGCGTCCCATTGGTGACTTTATCGAAAAACTGACCGGACTTACCAGCGAAGAGCTCGACACGGCCCCAGTTATAGCCGATTGCCTTCCTGATCTGGTGGATTTTGTGCAGGATGATATCATAGTAGCGCACAATGCAAACTTTGATATCAACTTTTTGTATGATGCCTTAGTAGAGTGTGGATATACCCCGCTCAAAAACGACTTTGTAGATACTTTGCGGCTTTCTCGCATTGTGCGTCCTGAGCTGGAGCATCATCGGTTGCAGGATTTGGCAGAAGTATATGGCATCCCCCAACCAGTAGCACACCGCTCCCTTGCAGACTGTCAGACTACCGTGTCCGTTCTTGCCGCTCTGGCGCAGGATGCAGATGAAAAGAGGGTGGATTTTAATACCATCAAAAAGAGCTCTAGCGGAAATCACGCATCGGGTTCAAAAGTGGCCGGTATAGTGGCAGCATCGCCGGATGATGCGAAACCATGGAACCCACTTTATAAAAAGCAATGCGTTTTTACTGGAAAGCTGGAAGCCCTTACAAGAAAAGAAGCCGCTCAATTGGTCGTAAATTTGGGCGGTTTCTGCGGAGATAATGTCACAAAAAAGACAAATTTTCTTGTTATGGGTAGTAACGAATATAACCCCCAAGTTGTAGACGGTAAGAGCAACAAGCAGAAAAAGGCAGAAGCACTCATCTTGAAAGGAGCAGATCTTCAGGTCTTATCTGAGGCCGTCTTCCTGGAGATGCTGGAAGATTGATTTTTCATATACTCTTTAAAAGCGCTCCAGAGCTCTGGATGGCTCCATATCATAGCAATAAATTCTTTGTCACTCATCCAGAACACTCCTTTTAGTTGTTTTTACAACTCTAGTTTACAACTATTTTCAAAAATAATCAATAGAATTAAAGGAAATAACATGAAACTTGTTAAGTCTAGCAAAATTGCAGTTGCTTCTTTGTGCATCTTGTCAATGGCTGCCGGTGCGGCAATGCCCGCTCTGGCAGTCAACCCCGCCGGGCAGTCCTCTTTGACGCAGCTGGAAGAGTGTAACGCTGCGGATGAGCAGGCAGCCACAATCAGGGCCGCTGCCGAAAAAGTAAAGGTCAGCTTTGATGAGGTAGACAGGATTTGGGACTTCGACAGTCCTTTTCAGGAAAAGGCCGGAAAAAAGGCAGTTTGTAACACGTCCCCGTGGATGTTTATTATCGACGGGGAATCAGACGTGTACTTCAACATCGATTTCACGTACTTTGGCAGCCAGCCCATGGACTTGGACACCGTAGTCATCCGTGCTGGAGATACCAGATACTCTTTTGAGTGTGACCCGGACTATACAGACAGCGCTTACATCAAGGATACGAAGTCCTATATGGCGACTTCGAGCTTTGATCTGGATGACGAGATGATCGGATGGCTCCGGGATATGCTGGCCCAGGAGAAAGTAATCGTCCGCTTCTCTGGCAACGGTAGCGCCTACGACTACACATGGACGGCAGAAGACCGGCAAGCCGTAACCGACATGATAAATCTTTACGACCTCTTAAAAGCCGCTTCTCCCGAAGTCCGTGCACAGGCTTTAGGTTAAGGTGTCCAGAGTGGACACCTGACCCGCCGGGTCAGTCTTTTCCCGGATAGCGCCGTTGACGCACTCCAGCCAGTCAGCCGGATCAAGTCCGGCAGCCAGATCATGGCGGGCTCTGAGCAGGATGCGCAGAGGCTCATCATAGGCCTTGCAAGCTACTCCATTTTTCGAGAGATGATAAACAAGCTTGAGAGCGGTGTCCCGGGCATAGCTTTCAAGCATCACATCATTTGCCATAGCTCAATCCTCCCACGGAGCCCGGACTTGTTCCGGGCTTTTCGGTTTTGATGCGGGCATCCCGTCGATGATCTCCATATCGTCCGGAATAAATGGAAAAGAAAATCGTTTTACGTTCATCATTTTTACCTCCTGCAACGATTTTATAACGTTGTTATATCATAGAGGAATGTAAAAAATCCATAACATTTTTTTGCTCAAAATGGTAAAACATGGGAAAGTGAGGGTCGAATTATGAATGAATATGAAAGAAGAGTGGCAAAGGTTTTAGAGATGGCACGATCCAAAGCCGGTATCAGTCAGGAAAGACTTGCCAAGCGGATGGGCGTAAGCCGTCCCACGATCGCAGGCAAGGAACAAGGAACATCCCCTGCCTCGCTGGCAGATATCATCAGCTGGTGCGTGTCGTGCGGAGTTCCTGCCAAGCGCTATACCGATGCCTGTGTCCATCCTGGGCTGCTGGAGTACCTGGAAGACGGCATCGGGGCAGAAGAAAAGCGGCAGATTTTACACGGGCTGGTTGACGATATGTCCAGCTATGAGGTCGATGGATGGCTGTATCTCTACTATGGCGAACACGGCTCAGATCCACTGGGCGTGCTGACAGAGGTGCTGGCCAACCTGCACACTCCGCTGCGCGACCGTGTGACAATCGTAAACGCTATAATCGGGCATTATAAGATGGCGCAATCGACAGACACAGACCCAGACCCAAACGGGACACAGCCGGTCATGCCGATCGTGCAGCAAGCCAGTCAGTGCGGTACTGAAGCTGCCCGCCGGGGTAGCGATGTTTACTCAGCACAGTTGGAGGTAGATAAAGATGGCAAGGGCTAAAAAGGGAATTCGGCCAGATGGTCTGTATCAGTGCCGCCGGGTCATGCCGGATGGAAAAAAGAAATCCTTTTACGGTCACAGCAAGACGGAAGCCGAGGGAAAGTATAAAGAAGCCCTGAAAAAGTGGGAAGAGGAACACCCACAAAAAGGTAAAAGCAACACGGTAACTTACAGGCAGGCGGTTGCGGCCTACCGTGACTACATCACCGGGCCTGCAAAGCCGGTGCGCCGCGGTACCATCACCTCATATCAAAAGCACCTGGGCCCAACCAGCGAGTACTTCGGGGATGCCTTGATGGAGGACATCGACGCTCAAAAGGTAAAGGAGTATCTGGACATCCTTGCCGCAGAGGGTAAAGCAAAAAAGACAGCCATCAACGCGCGATCAGTTATCAGCTGCGTTTTTGAGTATTGGTGCAACTACATGCACGGCACTGGAAATCCGGTGCGGAATGCCCATATCCCCAAAAAGATGCCGGTAACGGAGCGGCAGGAGCCCACAAAAGAGCAGCGGCAGCTAATTGAAGCTCACCCAGAGGGATGCGGTTTCTGGGCGGCACTCTTCGAGTATACCGGTATGCGCATGGGCGAGGCCAACGGCCTGCGCTGGAAAGACATTGACTTTGCCGCCGGCAAGATCACGCCAGAGCAAGCCATGCCATGGGATAAAAACCACCCCTACAAAGAAGAGCTGAAAACGCTCAAGGCCTACCGGTCAATCCCCATCCTCAACAAATTCCGGCCCATGCTAGAAGAGGCTGCAAAAGGCCACGATCCAGATGACTACGTTCTGTCAGGGGAGAAAGAACCGCTCAGCCAGTCCCAGTACGAGTGGCGCTGGGCAATATACTGCCGGGGCCTGGGTCTGGCCGTCAAGCAGGAGAAGCACTCCAAAATCAAGGGCCAGCCCGGAAAAATCCGAACATACTACAAATGGAAAGCACTTGTCACAGCGCACCAGTTCCGGCACCTTTATGCGTCAAACCTTTTTTATGCTCAAGTGCCGGACAAGGTGGCGCAAAAGCTTTTGGGCCACGCAGACATTTCTACCACCCGCCGCATTTATCAGCATCTGCGTGAGGATGAGGACATGAAATATACCGACATGCTCAACGCATATATCGACGGGCAGAATAAAATCCCAAATGGTAATGTTGGTAAATGATTGGTAATTTTAGAAATAGTATCGATTTTATGAGAATTAAATGGGGTTCGAGTCCCCTCCCTCGCACCATGTGAAAAATAGCGTAGAATCTGGTTTTTGAAGATTCTACGCTATTTTTCTTTTCTTTTGCACTTGCAGATACCAACAGATACTCACGGATACTAACGTATTTTAACGGGCCAGAGTTGGTAAGAAATTGGTAGTACCATTACTTATCTGCCGGGATGGTCTCCCAGTAGGCCACAAGTTTGTCATCTACTGCATCATCGTCGTGGAGGAAAGCCGCTGCCATATCGGCATAAAAAGGCGGTGTATCCACACCGTGCTCTCTTGCTACGGCGCAGTAGTCGCTATACATCATGCACAGAGCAGCCCAAAAGTCGATAGAGTTGCAGCTGATTTTTCGCTGCGTCATAAGCTGGAAGGCTCCCTCATAGGCCCAGTGCGGGCCGATGGTACCATCGGCGTTTTTCATGGAAGCCGTCCATTTTTTTGCCTGATCCATAGTCAGGTGCTCCGTACTGGTAGTGGTCGTGGCTTTTTCTTTACTGACGTGGGCGGTGCCATCGGAAAGTGCAAGAGTGTCCAGACCACAGATGCTCTCTATCAGCTTGTGGGAGTTTTCGAGATCGCACACGCAAAAGGTATCTTTTGCAGCGATATCATCCAGCTCTTTGCACATCCGCTCGCGCAGCTTGACCAGATGGCTCATAAGAGCACCCCCCTTACAGCTTCTCCACGGCCACAGCCATATTGCTCACCACGGCAGCAGTGCCGGTCAGCAGGAAGCTCAGGATAGAGCTTTCGCAGCCGCACGCATTGCGCACCAGGAAAGTCAGTGCCAGAGTGGTCGGTGCAGCCGCAGCGGCAACAGCCTGAGAAGCAGTAGCACCGATGACAGCCACGCCGTCCTTCTGACCAGTCAGGGTCACGGTACCCGCTGCCGTGGGGGCCAGTGTAGCGGACACGGTCACATGGTAGTAACCCTGACCCAGCAGAGTGATGGTGTTGCCGTCCTGCCGGATGTTGCAGCCAAACCGCCGGGAAGTGATGCCGACAGGGATAATATCGTTTGCTGCCACGGTCTGAGCCGAGGTGTTGGCGGTATAAATTGCAGATTTAGACATAAACTATCTCCTTCCTTATATAAAAAGCGGAGCAGCCTTTGCCGCCCCGCCGATCCTCGCCAAAAGGGCGTATGTGTTAGATGTTGCCGCAGCCGTTATTGCAGCCGAAGAAGGGGCTCGGGCCCGCATTGTAGGAGTAGCCGTTGGGGTACTTCACAACGCCGTACATCTGGGAGGCCAGCTCCAGCTGACTGATCCGCTGATTCTGGGCCGCGATGGTCTGCTCATACTGCTGCTTCTGCAGCTCGGCAAACTTTGCGTCGATGTTGCTGTTGATTGCGCAGGTCTGCTTGTCCATCTGAGCCGCCAGGTTGGCGGTCGCCAGCCGGTTGTCGCAGCAGCACTGAGCAAGCTGTGCCTGGATGTTGTTGCCGGTCTGCAGGATGACGGTGTTGGTGCCTGCCTGAGCCAGAGCAACCTCCTTGCCCAGCTGGCCAATGTTGCCCTGCATCTCATAGCCCAGGTTGCAGATGCCGTTGCCGATGTTGGTCAAGCGGTCGTTCAGCTGGTTGAAATGCTGGTTGAACAGGATTTCCTGCTGAGTAGCCGCCGTTGCATACTGGCCGTAGTCGCCGTTTCGGTTGCCCCACAGGCCGCCACCGCCCATCATGGCAAAGAAGAAGAACAGGATGACGATATAGAAAAGGCCACCCCCTGCACCAAAGCCCCAGCCGTCGTTATCGTTGCCACGGGTCACGGCAGCGATATCGCTCAAAGACATGTTATCCATAGTTGATTTCCTTTCTCGCGAATAGTGAAATTATTTCAAATCGTGGCCACGATTTTTCGATTACTTAATGAAAGGCATGATCTGCCTTGCCATCGCTTCCAGCTGGTGGTACTGCTCATCCGACATCTTGCCGGACTTTCGCAGCTCTTCCACCTGCTTTTTGGGATCTCCCTGGAAAGCAGAACGGAACTGATTGAACTGCTGGAGAAGCTGCATCACGTTGTTCATCGGGCCGGGCATAGCAGAGCCGCCAGCGCCGCCCAGAAACTGCATCAAAGGATTTGCCATACCTTAACCCTCCTTTGCCCGTGCGGGCCTTGCAGGAGCCGCCGGAGCTGTCTGATACTGCGCCATCACGCGCTCCACCTCGGCCTTTACGGCAGCCTGTATCTTCTGATCTGCCTGCGCAGAGGTCAGATACTGCGTTTCTGCCGGTGTCTGCATCGCCGCCGGGTCGATCTTTGTCAGGCGGTAGTACTCGCCGGACGCATAGCCCATCGTGTCTGCCTTTTTGACAGCCATGACAGGCTCGTTTTGCACCATGATCCAGCGCGTTTCTCCGGGCTGCACCATGACCTTGTCCACATCTGCGATTGTCGGCACCATCGTGAAGGGGCTTTGTCCCCCGATCTGTGGAGCGGCCTGCTGGGCCATTTGCTGCTGATACTGGCCTTGACCAAAGCCAATCGGTGGCATCCCACTGTAAGGGTTCGATTGCCAGCCGCCAAAAGGATATGCCATAAAGCTTCCCCCTTTCTTCTGGGATGATTTTATCTCTTTCCCGAAAAGCGAGAGACAACGAACGCACAGCGAAAGACAAAAAAGAAAAGCGCCCACACGGGAAAAACCGCATGAGCGCTTGGGTTTGAGCTGTTATTTTGTATGCGCCTGCAAAAATTCTTCAACTGCCTGCTTTAATACGGCATTTGGGGTCGTTCCAGCCTCTATGCACGCCGTTTTAAACTTTTCCGCGTAGTCCTTTTTTACGCGGCAGGCCAAGCTTGTCATATTTTCTTTGTCCCATTTGGCATTGGATGCCTTTTTCTTTTCAGAAATCATAAAAATGCCTCCCGTTTCATTTGCCCAAGTATAGCAAAAAACAGCACTGTTTACAATACCAAATATGCACAAGACAGCACTATAAACATTGTCGAAAATGCCAATTTACATACACTGTAAATAGTGCTATACTATAATCACAGCAAGGGAAACAAAATATTGGAGGGCCATTATGAACGAGTTATTTGATCAAAAGGTTTTGGATTTTCTTTCTAATCTTGAAGAAGAAAGTTTTTACAATTACACTCAAAACCCTTGTGAAAAAACCAAGGATATCCACGAAAGGGCAAAAAAGAAATTGCTTGAGTATGCGCACAAATACGGAATTGCATAAACAACAAAACCCCCGGTGTTCCGTTTG